>JGI12210J13797_10104699_pt1 | contig 15131 bp, 14 predicted proteins | sample ElkSlonscriptome_3_FD_13797 | JGI IMG/M metagenome (IMG submission 13797)
GCAGTTTAGTCAAATCTCCAAATCAACAAACTAATGATAGTACAATTAATTAAACGTTAGAATTGGCATGGAAAAATTAGAACAGTATCGACAAGCGATTCAAACGATTATTAAACGTCATGCTGAATACACTCCCAGTCATGGAGAAATCGAAACCTTACCTCTGTGCGATACAATTAATGACAATTATTTATTAATGGATTTCGGTTGGGATCGAACAGGTCGAGTTCATGCTGTTGTGTTTCACGTGCGAATTCATCATCAAAAAATTTGGGTAGAATGGGATGGAACAGAAGAAGGCGTTACTCAAGAACTCTTAGATTTAGGTGTACCAAAAGAGGATATTGTCTTGGGATTTTATCGCCCAGAACATCGGAATATGACCGGGTTTGCAGTTGTTTAAATGTTTTTGTAAAACTTGTATTGAGATGATGGTAGAGGAAACATTACGCGATCGCAAATCAAATATAATAGAATTGACAAGTTCGGATTTTTACCTATATTAATGCAATGTTGGCGGCTCAAAAATAACAATTGACCAAGCAACAAGAGAATTGATTCGACAACGAGCAAATTACTTGTGTAAATATTGTCATTCTCCCGAAAAATTCAGCGTGTTTTATTTGGCTGTTTCCGTGGCTTAAATGGTTCTGAGATGATTTGTCTTCCACTTTCAGCCTGTTTTTTTCGTAGATGATCGCAAATTGCCTGTAAATCATAATTAAAAGACTGAGCATATTCTTCTCGAATTCTATAAATCTCATCAAGAACACTATCCTTCCACATCATTTCCTCCCATCAACTCATAAGGTGTACAAAGTATTGGTAGTTCATATCCAGCATCAACGCTAATTTGCGATAGTTTCTTCTGAATCTGAGCATTAGCAATATGTTTACAATTCCACGTTAGCAAATAATCTAATCCATAAACTGTAGCGATCGCAATATGAAGTGCATCATTAGCGGCTTTAGGTGGAAGGTTGCTTCTAGCGAGAAACTCAACGGCTAAATCCTGAACAGCTTGATTGACTTCAAGTAATGAAAAATCACGCAAAATTTCCAGTCGTTTAGTTGCTATTTCTACATCACCTTGTGCTACCTCATCTAAAACAATTTGAGAAATATAAAGAGTAAACTGCGATCGCCGAGCTTCCCATCATTCCCGTGTGATTTCAGAGTTCGCCATCAAAATCAGATTATTACTAATTCTAACAGTTAGATAGCCAACGATGCTAGTGTCGATGTAGACAGTTTCGGTCATAAAGTTCTTCTCGATATACCCAAATAATACAGCTTAACCACGCTGCACGATCGCCAAAAACACTCGTCAACTGCATATGCGCGACACCCCCAAAAAATATGAGTCAGTGACCGAACATTCAAGGAGATCTATATAATGAAGCGGTTACTCTCTAGCCTAACTCTGACCGGATACTTTCTCACCGCTGCAATTGTACCCAATATCCTCAATTCCCAAACCGTTACCGCCCAAGCCAACACCGAATTATTCTACACCTTCTACGGTCAACCCATTCCCCTCAATTTACGACAAGATGCGATCGCCGTTTCCTTCCGCGAAACTCCACCCTCCACCTCACGCAGTCGCAGTTTCACCCCCAATATTCCCCTCTATTTACAACTTCAGCAAGACTTAGAAAATTCCGGTGGCGGTTCTCGCACTCGGGGAAGCAGTACACCCCCCGTCAAAATAGACGTACAACCCCTCGGAGAACGTTACGCCATCGTCACCGTTCCTCCCAATAGCCCCGACACTCTCAGCCAACAAATTCGTCAACAGTCCTACGTTGAGAATACCTTACCCGTACTTTCTTTAACTGAAAACTCACAAGAAAAGTCTCAAACCGTCATACTTCCCAACGAAATTTTAGTCAGTTTTGACCCCGATTTTTCTACCCGAAATATTCAATCTTTACTCAGCCGCTACAACCTAGAAATTATCCGACCCCTACAATTTGCACCCAACAATTATCTAATCCGTTCTCAAACTCAACAGGGAACCGAAATTCTCAACGTTGCCAACCAACTCGCCCGCATTTCCGGAGTCCAGTCCGCCACGCCCAACTTTGTTCAATCCCTCAATTATACTGTTGAAGATATTGCCTCCAACTCAACCGCTTCAACCAATAGAAACCGTTTGGAACAGGCGATCGCTTCCCTTCCCAAAATCGAAGCCGAATACCAGAGTACACTATTACCCCTCGCTTGGCACCTCAACAGCACCGCCCAACGGGGTCGCTATCGCACCCGCACCGATATTCGGGCGACGGAAGCCTGGAAGCACAGCAACGGCGGAGAAGGCGTTGTGGTGGCGGTATTGGATAGTTTAATTCAGTGGGATCATCCCGACTTGGCCGAGAACTTGTACACCGTTTCTAATATTTCTAACCCCCTCCCCGGAGAAACCCACGGTTGGGACTTTACCGACAAAACAGCGGCGTGTTCGGAACCGTCAAAACGCTGTGTTCCGGGCGACCCCGATACCCGCATTAGCCAAGCCGAACTGGAACTGGTGCGCCCTCACTTTCAAAATACCTTCCAACTCACCGATGAAGAATTGTTGGAAAACTACGGACGTTTAGCCAACTCTTTGAAGCGTCGCAACTCTAGCTTATCAGAATCGGAAATTGCCGAGCAAGTTCGCGATCGCATTCGTCGTCAAATTGCATCGGAATTTCACGGTACCTGGTCTGCGGGGGTGATTCTCGCTCAACCGGAAGCCGGACAGGGAGCGGTAGGTGTTGCTCCCAAAGCGAAATTGTTACCCGTGCGGGTGTTTGGGTTGGGTGGAGAAATTGACGCCGCCCGGTTAATTGAGGCGATCGGTTACGCTGCTGAACGGGATGTGGATGTGATTAACTTAAGTTTGGGGAGTGTATTGCCCCATCAAGCCTTAGCCGATCAGGTATTTCGGATTATTGACGCCCATCCTCAGTTGGTTATTGTCGCGTCTGCGGGGAATGAAAAACTCGATGGGGTGTCTTTTCCGGCAGCTATTCCGGGGGTAATTTCTGTGGGAGCGACGAATTTGGAGGGAAAACGGTCTTTCTACAGCAGTTATGGCGGACGGTTGGATGTGATGGCACCGGGCGGAGAAACTGAACTTAATCCTGATGGTGGTATTTTAACAACGGGCGGAACCTGGGTGCAAGGATTTTGGCAGGGTATCCCAGAAGCGGAGAAGTCTTGGGCGGTGGCGCTCGATCCGTTGGGACGGTACGTTCAGGTACAGGGAACCTCTTTTTCGGCGCCCACAGTGGCGGGAGTGGTGGCGTTGATGCGGGGGGTAAATCCTCGTTTGAGTCGAGACTCCCTAATTTCAATTCTCAGAGAAACAGCAAGTTATGATTCATTGAGTTTATCTCAATCGGAAATGAATCGTTATCGTCTGCAAAAGAGTGTGGGATTAACCTTAAAACAAGACCGTTTATCGGGGATTTTTCCCCTACCCGAACCTGTTTCTGCCGAACAATATTTCTTTGGGAAAGGGTTAGTTAATGCCGAAGCTGCGGTTAGAAAAGCAAAGTAAGAATTCAGTCGAAGAAACTTCGGGGGTTGAGAAGATTTGATTGGAGTACCAAACTTCCAGTGTCAACCCGAATACCTTTCGGGAATTGCAGTGCGATTGGCTCCGCTAGTGCGCTCTCTTGGTCGGCGTTCCCTAAGATTGCAAACTTCGCTCTCTTACGTTGGCGTAGCCTGCCGCAAAGCGGCTTACTTCCTTCAATGCGGGGAACCCGCGCAATCACAATCGAACCCATTAATAAGTTTTGTTCTCGGTGCGGTGACTGGTTAATTATCGGTTTTAGCGATGAACAACTGGCAAACGCGATCGCATCACAAATTATCGGATGAAGGTTTCGTGGTTCAACTTGAGTCTTTCGATGAGAAGTGGAATGTCAGGGCAAAAAACTTATCGGGTCATCACTTCACAACCGATATTTTAAACTGTGCTGATTCCAACTTTACACAGTTTCCCAAAGGTTATGAACCCCCGCTAGTTTGACAATTTAGTGAACGCAAATCCGCCAATCAATTTGGTGAGGAGTTAATCACGGTGGGTTTGGCATCAAAATTTGATGTTACCGATGATGGCATTCTAACCATTCACGACCCCAAGATTCACAACGAATTAGACGTTTAGTTGAAACTGAAACGCTAGAGAAAGAACAAATTAGTGACGTTTGTTATCGACGGGGTGATGTGCTGGTCATTAGTTTTAAAACGCAAAAATTGAGGAATGAATGGAAATACTTTTTTGATGTTTGGTTGCATTCCGCCAATATTAAAACCCAGGATTACTCCCGAATTGATGAGTTAAAATTCTCGCTCAGTGTCATTAACTATGCGGCAATTGGCGATGACGAAAAGACTTATTGGGAAAGGATAAAGCAGATTGATTTTACCCTAAAATCGGAGGAAGTAGAACAGCAGCGCTCACTTGAAAGTTTAGATAAATTTCAACAGGCGGACAGCGAAATCCCAACCTCAAACGAACAAATCATAGATGTTACGGGAATTCAGGCAACCGTACTGTAGTCAGCAAAAATGGCATCTACTTGAACTTGTAAATGGAGAACAAATTATGAGAAACCCAGAACAAATTTTACAGCAAACGAATCAATTGGCGAGGGAATTTGCTCAAATTATTGGCTATGAAATCCTCAACCCCAATTTAAACTTTTGGGAAGGGACGCATCCCCGATTACAGATGTGTTGGAAAATGGCTCGTGCCGCTCAGATAGCATTAACTGATACTGACCCCGAAGACGCAATAGCCGAGTTGGATTGATTCGTTAACAACCAGGAGATTTAGGAAACTATCCGACCCTAAAAGTGATCCTGAATCTGCCAGGTTAAATTGAAAAAAGCTTCAAGATTAGAGTCAACAATTAACGTTTAACACGCATAGATTTTCGGAGGTATTCTGATAAATTTTCAGCGCACACCCGCCCAGAAAAAAGCTCAAGAGTTAGCCGTCTATCTGCGGAATGAAAACCCGAATTTTAACTATTTAAGGAGTCTGTTTAAATACTTGTGTCAAGAGTTGAAGCTGCAATCTCCCTCGACCTCACAACATTCACGAGAGATAACAATACCCACCTCGGAAGAAATTCAACGCTATTATCAAGCGATTGAAAATAACTCAACTGTACAGGAAAGGGTCATTCTTAAAACGTTGTTGTATACAGGAATCCGTCTCGGTGAACTGGTTAATATCCAATTAACTGACATCGATTTTGACTCTCAGCAAATCCTCATTCGTTCGGAGCGAGGTCAAGATAGAATTGTTCTATTTCCTGTGAATTTTAAAGACCTTTTGGCGATGCAGGCTGACCCCATGAGTCAACAGCAAGCTACTTACTTATTTGAATCCCCTCAACATCATAAGTGTCCTGTTTAGCAAGTCCCATTCATCCTAAAAATAGTTGTACAAAAATCCGGGTTAAATCCGTTGATAAACCCCTACAAAATCCGTATTTTTTTCATCAACTGGTTTCAAAAAAAGGGGTTGACAATGCTTTTATTCAATACTTTTTTGGGTTTTCAATTCAGCAGTCTTTGATATTTGACTCACCGCCGAGTCTTCAGGAGATTCAAGAAATTTACAATCGGGCGATGACAGACTTCCCCGTGTGAAGGTTGGTTGAGTATTTTTAGGGGCTGGATGTACCAATCATTCAGCAATAGGAAGCTTTTTCCAGAAAAGTTTGTAGTTATTTTTTTCAAACAACAACTAACTATTAACCTCTTGAACACTTTTTCCGAATTGTATAGTATAATAAGAACAATTATTCACCTAAAAATTGAATAAAACCATGAAAATTATACACACCGCAGATTTACATCTGGGTCGAACAATCGGTGATGAGAAAAAGTCGATAAATGAAGAAATCAATTACGCCCTCAATCAAATTCTAGACCGGGTAAGCTCAGGCGATATCGAAGGTTTGAGTAAGATAATAGATGATTGTGAATCTCAATCAGTCGAACTGCTTGAAGGATTAAAAAATATAGAATATTTAACAAGTTTACCTGAAGATGAACGGTTAAACAAGCTGGAAGAACTCAAAAGCGAAACCGTTAAACTTCGCCAAGCGACAAGGGATTTCCATGCAAAATATATGGAATTGAATAAAATTCTGGCGGATGCTAAGAACGAACAAACCACCGCTTTAACTCGTTTACAGACCAAACAGGAACAGATTAAAGAAATTGATGAAAAGCTTTGTAAATCAATCCAAGATTGGGAAGCATTGCTTGCAGAAAAAGGCTGGTCTGAAGGGGATTTTCATTCGGCTTATACTTTAATTCCACAGCACAAACAATTGGCTAAACAAGTCAAGGATTTTGACACGAACCAATTGATTCTCAGCGAACGTATTTCTAACTTAAAGTCGGACTTAACAGAGCAAAGTGTTGATATTAAATAGTTCGAGAATATTCGGCGTGAAGTTAATGAAATGGATAACAAAATAGAAAGTGTTCGTCAACTTATATTTGATTGGAAATCCCGGCTACAAAAAGATGCTGAGGATAGACTGAAAAAAGGGGATTTAGAAAATAGGTTGAAACAAACTCAGGTTGAATACGATGACTATGCAACCCTGAAAAAGCACTTACAACCCGCCCAGTTTTTAACCGATATTCTCAATAAGTTTGAGGCGGAGTTACTGCAAAATGCTTCGGTACATCTCTATAATTTAAGCGACGGTCAATTTCAGTTTAGACTGGGTGAAGGCGGTTATGAAATTATTGATAGCCATTGCGGGGATGATGTGCGACCCGTCTCTTCTTTATCGGGGGGCGAAACGTTTCAAGCTTCTCTAGCGTTGGCTTTGGCTTTATCAGAACGATTTAATCGGGGACGAAATCAAGAGTTTTTGTTCATAGATGAAGGATTTTCGAGCGTCGGGGTCAATGATTTAGATCGAGTTGTAGATACTTTAATTGGGTTTAAGATTGGCGGTCAAATGATTGGTGTAATCAGTCATGTTCCCGAAATTGCTGAAAGAATTGGTCGAGAAATTCAAGTGATTAAAAAAGCGACGGGTTCGGAAATTAAAATTTATTAACCCATGCACAGTTACAGATTCCTCCGCCATACTGCGATCAGGAGTCAGATCTTTTAATGTTTGTAAGTATTTCCAAACAATCATTCTTTACAAAGATGTTTGTATTCATCCTTATTGGATAAATTTCTCAAATAGGGACGTAGCTGACTGCAACCGCGTTTGAGTAAATCATCTAAATCCAGATTCCACAATGCTACTACACCCTTTTGATCGCCAGAAACTATTTTTTTGGAGTCCGGACTGAAACTAACGCTCAAAATATAACTATTACTTTGAAAGGTTGCGAGTTCATCACCTTTTAGATTCCATAACTTGATGGTAAAGTCACTGCTACCAGAAGCAATCATTTTACCATCGGGACTAAAACTTACAGCAAAAACCCAGCCTTTATGACCCCTAAAGGTTCGTATTAGTTTTCCATTGAGGTTCCAGAGTTTAATTGTGTTGTCATTGCTAGCAATCGCTATCATTTTACCATCAGGACTAAAACTTACATCCTTGACGATATCCGTATGCCCCTTAAAGGTTGCAAGTAGATTTCCATCTAAATCCCAGAGTTTAGCTGTAGTATCATGACTGGCAGTCGCTATCATTTTACCATTGGGGCTGAAACTTAAGCGATTAACAGTATCATTATGAGCTTCAAAAGTTTTCAATAACTCTCCATCCGTACTCCACAATTTAACAGTTTGATCAACGCTAGCGGTTGCCAGGATTTTACCATCGGGACTGAACTTTACAGTTGTAATCTCGTCTTCGTGACCTTGTAAACTCTGGAGTAGCTTTCCACTTCTGTTCCAAATTTTAACAGTTTTATCAGCGCTAGCAGACGCGATTTTTTGACCATCAGGGCTGTAAACTACATTCCAAATTTTATCTGTATGCCCGTTAAAAGTTTGAATTAAATTCCTATTTAAGTCCCAAATTTTTATGTTTTTATCGGCACTAGCAGAAACAACATTTTTACCATCGGGGCTAAAGTTTACGCTGCTAACCTCATTATTGTGTCGCCCTAAAGAATTTCCTTGTCTGTTCAGGTTCCAAAGTTTTACAGTAGTGTCTATAGAACTTGATGCCATAATTTCTCCATCGGGACTCACCTCTATTTCTGTAATTGTACCGATATGCGCTTTCCACTTTTGAATTAATTCACGCTCTTGAAAATTCCAAAGGTATATAAATCCATCTGTAGTCCCCGATATTAACGTCTTATTGTCATTAGAAAAAGTCACCCAGGTAATGGGTTGCTCATGTGATAAACTCTCGATCAGAGTACCATCAATATCCCAGATTTTTACCGTATCATCAGCACTCCCCGTTGCTAACAGTTTGCCATCGGGACTAAAGTTTGTTATAAAAATCCAGTTTTTATGTCCTTGTAAAACATTGATGAGTTTTCCCTCTAAAGTCCGAATTTCAACTGTATTGTTTTTACCGGGACTGGCAATTAATTTGCTATCCGGGCTAAATCTTACCGACATAGACCAATCATTTACGTTTGGAAAAACTTGCAGTTCTTTACCTTCTAAATCATAAATGAATATACCCTCTTTGCTACCCAAAGCAATTTGTTCACCATCAGGACTAAAGGTTACACCTGAAACTGCCAAGTTGGGATTGAAAAACTCTTTAATAAGTTTTCCATTCAAATCCCATAATCTAATTTTTTTGTCCTCGCTAGCCGAAACCAGAATATCAGCTTTGGGGCTAAAACTGACATCATAGACTCTACCATTATGGGGAATTGTTCTGATTTTATCTCCTTTTAAACTCCAGATGTTTACGGTTTGATCGTAACTAGCAGAAGCGAGAATTGTACCATCTTGATTAAAACTCACACCTCTAACCCAGTGTCTATGACCTTGTAGATGATTAATTTCTCTATTCCCATAAACGGTTTTTTGTAATGCTTGTAATACTTTTGCTTGAGTATTGATAGGAACAAATAACTGCCAACTTTTTAATAAATTTCCAGCCGATATGCTATCCCTCAATGCTTCTAGTTGATGTTCGCCTAAAGAGAACTGAGCCTGGGAAGATGCACTTAAAGATTCAATGGTTTTAATATTGGAATTTTTAGTTTGATTTAGAGCAAATAAAAATAACCCGCTCAACACAATAATAAAAGTTACCAAAACCCGATTGGCTTTCTTTTGTTGCTGAAGTTCTCTCTGTCTGCTTTCTTCTTCTCGCCGTTTATTTTCCTCAATGACCTGTTCGCTAGCTTTTACTAAAGCTGATATACTTGAGTCAATACCCAACTCAATAACATCAGGACTGTTGAGCCAACCTTGTGCTTCCGCCAGTTGCACTTCATCCAACAAACCCCCGTTACCTTTCCCCAAGCGTTCCCACTCTTGAGCTTTTGCTTCTAGGCGTCTGCGGATTAATTCGGCTTCTCGACGTTCGGTGAGCCATTGCTGTAAAGTCGGCCAACCGCTTATTAAGGCTTCATGGGCAATATCGACTTTACGAGTAGAATTTTCTCCACCACTGAGGGTCAGTAGGCGACAGTTGACCAAATGGGATAATGTTTTTTCAAATAAGTAAGGATCGTTTCCTGCACGCAGGGCATTTACAGGTTGCTGGCGACGGGTATCGGCTCGTCCTTCTCCAAACTGCACCAAACGCAAAAAAATGCGACGGGTGATCGCTTCTTGCTCGGGGTTCTCTTGTTTCAAGTTGATTAAAGCCGCATTAGCATGACGGGCGATCGCCACTTGTAATCCGGTCAGTTTATTGTTTCCCAATGTATCATAATCTTTGCGAGAAAGCACCAAGATTTCATAAGCTTTTAGAGGCAAAAATCGTCGCTGTAATTTCTCCCACAACAGTACCAAAGTCTCTTGAATTAAGGGTAAAACACCTGGTTCGCCCATCGCATCTTTGACCAAACGTTCGACCAAAGCTGATTCTATAAATACGCCCACATTGTCAGCCGGTTTTAAAATTGCCTTTTGTAACCCGCTTTCATTGAGAGGAACAACTTCCAACCGATGTAACTGGATATTTTCCCAGAGGGGACTTTGCATCAAGTCGCCATAAAAATCGGCTCGAACTGTTAAAATTAAATAGCAGGTGTCAAACTCCAGCAATTCTAACAATGCTTGTTGAAACTCTTGGTTTCCGGTGTGGGAAATTGTAAACAGTTCCTCATATTGGTCTATAATTAATAGCAAGCGTTGAGCATCAGGCTGAGTATTTAGGGCTTCTGTAACGGCTAAAAAGAAGTCTGTTTGTTCGCTTCCTAAAGTCAATTTTAGGGTGGTTAAAGGATGTTCACCGGGGCGCATTGTGCGTACCAACCATTCACCCGAACCGAAGCGTTTACTTTGGCGGAGTTTAGGAAGTAACCCGGCAAATATCAAAGAGGATTTTCCACTACCGCTAGAACCAATAACTGTGATCAACTGATGTCGATACAGATGGTCTAAAAGTTCTTCTACTTCCTGTTCGCGTCCAAAAAAGCGATCGCTATTTGATTCGTCAAAGGGTATCATTCCCGGATAGGGACACTCGGGTTTTGCTGGAACTGGAGAAACTGGACGTTTTAAATCTGCACAAAGACGTTCTATCGCCTTAAGCCATTTAGTTTCATCGGTTGCATCCAGAGGAGTTAACGTCTTCAAGCGTAAAGGCAGTTTAACGGGGTATAAAATCAAAGGAATAACAGGCCAAGAGGCGGTTTCTAAACCATAACTTTGACCTAATAAGTCAACGAACTCGCTGAAGTTATCAACTAAATAAGCAGGAGAGATAATTAGTAAGGTACGATAGCTATTTACAATTGCATTTTCAAATTCTTTTAGACGGGGTACGCCCAAGGTAAATGCAGCTTCCCAATGGTAGCGTATATCAGCTTGATTTAAACTATCTAGTAAGTAGCCTTCTACCCACGCTTCATCTACCTCTGCGTAGGAAATGAACAAATCGTATTTTGTTCTCTGTGTCATAGTAAGCTTACCCCCGACTAAAGTCTTGGGGCATTCGCACTAATCCAATATACTATCTAGTACGGAACAAGATAGAGGATTGCGCGTTACAGGCAGGCTTACAGACTGCCCCACAATTGAAATCATCTTCGCGCCACCCACATCTGCATCTCCTTTCCACCCACAATGACCGCACTTGAAAGTCTTGCTGCTACGGTAGGACTTTCCTTGTTCTGGATGTATGTGTAAACACTTGTGGCAGGTTTGGCTAGTATATCTAGGGGAAATAGCAACAACCTCAACGCCTTCTTTAACTCCCTTGTATTCCAAGAATTGTCGAAGCTGGTAAAATGCCCAACTGTTAGAACGCCTACGCTCTATCTTGTTTCTGGGTTGAGTATTAGTTCTATTTCTAATACCAGTTAAATCTTCGCGCGTCCTCATTAGCAACAATATCAATAGCACGAGAAATGATTTGTTTGCTTATGTTGTGGTTTACCCTGGTTTGATATCGCTTCTCTCTACCAGATAGCCGTTTCAGGAGTCGTTTTGCTCCTTTTGTGCCTTTCTTTTGAACAGAAGCCCTCACTCTGGTAAACCTATCTCTGACCTTTGTAATGTTTTCACCACTCCAACTTTCTCCCAAAGAAGTAACTGCAATATCACGGCGACCTAAGTCCACACCAATAATATTGTCAGTCTTTTTAGGGGTTGGAGTTGTGTCTTTGATTTGAATATGGATGTACAGTTGCCCGTCGCGATGTTTTGATAAGGTTGCCGATGTCGGAGTTTTCCCTCTCAGCTTCCCGATCTGATAGTTTCCTAAAATCAAGTCAACTCGCTCTCGACCCTCAACCGTAGATAGACTAATCGTTTGGTCTTTTTCTCTGTCAGAAAAAATCCTCGCGTCATAGTCTACTGATGTTGGTTGAAAACCCTTAACGGGCTTTTTCTTTTCTGCTGCTGTTTTCCGGTTAGAAGCCACTCTAGCACAAGCTCTAACAGCAAGATTAGCCGACAGTTTAAACTGTTCTCTAACAGTTTTGTAAACCTCAGCTTGAATCCTATTCTTATTTTTGATTTTAGGGTTGACGGTGCTATTGATATAGTTACAAGCATCTGCAAATGCCCCTAAAGTTAAGTCAAGCCTTTTCGCCTGTTTAGGGGTGGGTTGGATGCCCGCAAACTATAGTCAACACTTGTTCCATGTCTTGACTATATCACCTAGATGAAAGTTTGATTTAGGCGACTAAAGTCGCTCGTGTCGAGCTTCCTCCCCGCAATGAATCACGGGGCTTCCGCTCTACCCGACTATTCCCCGTGATCAGTAACAATTTTCTGCTAAAGCAAAAATAGAAGCGTAACCGCACCTAGAGGTTCAGAATTATTGTCTTGTGCAAGTAGTTCTAGGGCTACCAAAAGCACACACTGAAAGGCTATGTCGTTAGTGTGGGTAAGTTACGTTCTACCCCGAATCACAGCAGGCATGATGAAGGGGATATTTAGTAGTGTGCTTGCCAGCAAATAAGCACCCATTGCTCATCATTAATATCCTTCTCCAACATCCATGAAGCGTTTACTATCCTTCATTTGTCTACTCGGCTTGGGAGCCAGCCCCATCCTTAGTTTCTCTACTGCTGTATCCGCAACAGCCCAAACTCAATCCACAGAAATGTCATCCTTCTGCCAAGACGAGCAACTGGTCTATGCCTTTGCTCAATGGACAAGACTGCTTTACAGCCCTGTTGACCCCAGCTCTGAGTCATCGGAGCCAACCAACATCACGCAAATACTCAATCTGCTTAAAGCGGCGGGGCAGACTCCGCGTACTACCCAACTGGCTATTGATCGCTTATCACCACTATTGGTGAGTCTAATTGAACAGACTCCAGCAGAACAGCGATCACAATTTCTCCCTCTTGCTGATCAACTTCTGACTCTAGCCAAGTCTCTCCCCCCTGGCTATAACTATGCCCAAAGCCGCGCTCTGATTGCCACTGCGATCGCTTACAATCAGTTAAATCAAGCTTCTACCCCCTTGCTAGAGCAGGCTAATCAAACCCTTGTTGGAATTGCTATTCCGTCGCTGAAGGCTGAAACCCAGTGGCAATTGGCAGAAGCTTGGTTTGCAATCGGTCAAAAGTCCCGTGGGCAAGCCAGCCTCGCCGCAGCGACTGCAACCCTCAAAACCTTGTCTCCCCAATCGTCTCCCCTCAACAGTCAGCTCCCCGAGCAATTGGTAGATAGCTATCTGCGTCGGGGGCAATGGTCTCAAGCGGAAACTGCGGCGCGATCAATTCCGATTCAGACTCAACAAAGTGAACAACTTTTTCTGATTGCATCAGCCTACCTACGAGCTAAACAAGTCAAGCCTGCCCTCACCCTGTTTGATCAAACAATTACTCAATTGCTCAAAGCTCCCGACTTTGCTCAGAGTAATAAGGCTTTGATCGCCACAGAAGGTATCATTTCCTTTGCCCAGGCGGGCGGTGTAACAACAGCAACTAAGGCGATGAAACAACTGCCAAGTCAGAAACCAGCACTGCGTGCAAGGGCTTGGTTAGCTATCGCCGGAGAAGCCCGCCAACAAAAGCGCCCCAAAGAAGCAGCCCTAGCTTTAGAACAGTTAATTACTGTGGGTAAAATCGGTCAAAAACAGGGCTTTGATTCTGGTTTTGGCACTCTAGGCGATATCGAATGGAGTGGTTCTCTCTACGCCCTCAGCCGTAGTCAAGGATACGCACCCGAAATGCTCCAGTTTATTGAACGACTCAATCTCAAAACCCAGGCGACTGAGTTTTTAATCACTGAAGCAGTCCAGGCTAAACGCTATGACGAAGCCCTGCGACTGATTCCCAAGCCCATGCCTCTTGTTATTGATGTTGGAGTATTTGAAGTAGGGGATAGTTGGCGCTGGTGGGTGGCTAGTGTTGCAGCTCAGGAGGGCCAACTGCAACCGCTCATTGCTTTGAGTGAAGATGTTTTACCCAAAGTGGGAACCAGTGAGCCAAGACAGTTATCTCCTTGGAATATACCTAATACTCTGTATATCTCTCCATCCTCCAGTAATAGTCCGCCTTATTTTCTAATCGATATTCCTCCTGCTCCGTCTCTCCCAGAAGACACAGCGATACAGGCTATTAACCTCCTCCAGCAACAGGGACAAACTGAACTGGCTGGGCGACTCGGCACGGCACTCGCAGATCAAGCTGAAGAACTTCTAAATCATCAGCCGACGCTTAAGCTGAGTGCAGAACAGCATCCGCTCCTGTGGGTACATAATTTAGAACGCTACCTCCGTCTTCAGCAGCAAACTTTAACCGCAGATCGCCTCTATGTTTTGCAGGTTAATTATCTCAAGCAGATTGAGGATTTGGAGCAACGAGCAGCTCTCATCCCGTTTACTTCCAGGTTAGATGATCCACGAGAGGCGATCGCCGATTTGATCAAATTAGCCGAAGTTGTGGGCGTAGCTGACCAGACTCAGACGGCTAAACAAATTTTCAAAGCTGCTGTATTGTCAAGCCAGATGGATATTATGACTCAATGGCAGCCCCTCGCTAAGTTTTCTCCCCGCGAGCAAGTCGAGCTGATGCTCCAGGCTGCAAGGGGTGTTGCGGTTCTAGAGAAGAAGATTGTTCATTATGACCACATTCTAAAACTAATGCAGTCCGAACCCCAAAATGGTCTGTTAATGAATAACTATGAGTTGAATTCCATGATTGAAAGCTATCTTTTTAAGGGACAGACCCACAAAATTAAACAAGTCATTTCTTTGATAGATAATTCATCTGAGGCGAGAAGATACCAAGAGCGATTAAATTGCTTAACTCTGGTATTACCTTGAACCAGTTTTTGGAAGTAGTCGGACATCAATAACCCACATTAAGGCGGCGGTGGGAGTTCAGGTTGAGTTGGAGAAAGGTTCTGTAGCAGAGCCATTTTTAATGCAACAGAACCCAACATCAGGGTGGATAAATCCCTTCTCAAAATATGGCGCAACGCGGGCGGGAACAGGGAACAGCGCTTGCCTTGCGGCCCGGCGGTTTCCGGCGAGACTTAGTTTGCAATCTTAGGGATCAGGGAATAGGGGATTGAAAAACCC
>JGI12210J13797_10372333_pt1 | contig 15128 bp, 16 predicted proteins | sample ElkSlonscriptome_3_FD_13797 | JGI IMG/M metagenome (IMG submission 13797)
CCCGCGGGCCGCCACGCCAACCAGGAAGGGGATCGTCGCTGGGGTTCGGGCGAGGGTGTAGCGCGCGGTGGCGTCGGCGGTGCCCGGGTCGAGGCCGATGTGCGGGAGCGCGAAACAGAAGGCCACCAGCAAGGCCATCACCGGGACCGACGCNAGCAGACTCATCCAGGCGGCTTGCCAGGCGAAGTGACCGGCCTCTCGCTCCTCGCCGGCACCGAAGGCCTGGGAGAAGAGGGCGTCGAAGCCGAGCACCAGGCCCATGCCGAGCACGGTGGCGGAGAAGAGGATGACGTTTCCGAGGCCCATCCCGCTCTGTTCGACCGCGCCGAGCGGCGCGGCGAAGGCGGTGTTGAGCGCGGCGATCCCGGAGTGCGAGAGCTCCATGATCGCCAGCGGCGCGCAGAGCACCAGCAGCGCCTTCAGCTCGGCGCCGACGCCCGAGCTCGGGGAAGCGTCGTTCACCGCGCGAGCCTGCCCCGGCGGACCCGGCGGCGCATGTCGAAAGCGCCGCGCCAGTGCCCTCTTCGTAAACGCTTTTCCGCTCGGGGGGCGGGTTGGTAGTCTCTCGGCTCATCATGAAGCTAGCCGTCCTTTCGCAGAAGCCCGAGCTCTACAGCACCCGCCGCGTCGTCGAAGCCGCGGAGGAGGCTGGCCACGAGGTTCAGGTCATCGACTACCTCCGCTGTTCGATGGACATCGCCGCCCACCATCCGCGGCTGATGGTCGACGGCGTCGAGGTCACCGGACTCGACGCCGTGCTTCCGCGGGTCGCGGCCTCCGCGAACTTCTACGGCACGGCAGTGGTCCGGCAGTTCGAGATGCAGGGCGTCTACACCGTCAACACTTCGCAGGCGATCAGCCGTAGCCGCGACAAGCTCCGGAGCCTGCAGCTGCTCTCCCGCAAGGGCATCGCGATGCCGGTGACCGCCTTCGGTCACTCCGGCACGGCGGTCAAGGAGCTGATCGACACCGTCGGCGGCGCGCCGCTGATCGTGAAGCTCCTCGAAGGCACGCAGGGCATCGGCGTCGTCCTCTGCGAGACGGCGCAGGCTGCCGAGTCGGTCATCGAGGCGTTCCGGAACCTCGAGGCGAACATCCTCGTTCAGGAGTTCATCGCCGAGGCCGCCGGCGCCGACATGCGCTGCTTCGTGGTCGGCAAGAAGGTCGTCGCCTCGATGGTCCGGCAGGCGCCTCCCGGCGAGTTCCGGTCGAACATCCACCGCGGAGGCTCGGGCAAGAAGGTGAAGCTCACCCCCGAGGAGCGCTCCATCGCGGTGCGCGCGGCCAAGGCCATGAATCTGCGGGTCGCCGGCGTGGACATGATCCGCTCGAAGCATGGACCGCTGGTGATCGAAGTGAACTCCTCGCCCGGCCTCGAAGGCATCGAGACCGCGACCGGTGTCGACGTGGCCGGCGCGATCGTCCGCTTCATCGAGAAGGAGGCCAAGCCCGGCACGTCTGGCGAGGACCGCGTCGAGAAATGACCGACGGCTCGGGCCTACGCGTCGGCGTGCTCTCCCGCGAGAAGGAGGCCGAGAGCAACCGGCGGCTCGTGAAGGCCTTCGAAGCCCGCGGTCACGAGGCGCGGGTGCTCAACACGATGCGGCTCGCCATCGAGTTGGTGCCCGGGCAATCGAAGCTGGCGTACCGCGGCAAACCGCTCCCGCCCCTCGACGCGATCGTGCCGCGCATCGGCGTGTCGGCGACCTTCCACGGAGCGGCGGTGCTCGCCCAGCTCGGACTGATGGGCATCTACACGCCCGTCTCCGCCCGCGGTCTACGCGCCAGCCGGGACAAGCTCCAGGCGCTGCAGATCTTCGACGAAGCATCGATTCCGTACCCGCCGACCTCCTTCGTCTGCCGCCGCCGGGACATCGGGCCCGCCCTCGACCATCTCGGCGAGCCGCCCTACGTGGTGAAGGTCATCCAGGGCACCCAGGGCGCCGGCGTGCTCCTCGCCCCCGACCGCCACGAAGCGATCAGCCTGGCCGAGACCCTCCTGGACGCCGACCGTCCGGTGCTCCTCCAGCGCTTCATCGCCGAGAGCCGCGGGCGCGACGTTCGGGCGGTGGTCGTGGGCGATATGGTCGTGAGCGCGGTGCGCCGGGTCAACGAGAGCGGCGAGTTCCGGTCGAATGTCCACCGGGGGGCGAAGGCCGCCAAAGTCGACATCGACCCGGTCTTCGCCGACACCGCGATCCGCGCGGCCGCGGCGCTCGAGCTCGAGGTCGCCGGCGTGGACATGCTCGAGGGCGCCGACGGACCGGTGGTCCTCGAGGTCAACAGCTCTCCGGGCATCCACGGCATGGAGGACGCGACCGGTGACGATATCGCCGGTGCGATCGCCGAGCACGTCGCGGCGCGAGTCTCAGCCCAGTAGCGTTCCGAGGAACTCGCGGGCGCTCATCGTCTCGGCGTCGGCGACCACTCCGTCCCAGGGGACGTCCGCCAGAAGATCGCGGCAGCGACGGCTCGGGTCGAAGCGTTCGCGCGTGGTCATCGGGCGGCGCGGCAGGGCGCGCTCGCCGGAGTGCTCGTTGGAGCCGCTCACCGGGAGCGAGCCAGGGCGTCGATGACTTCGTGGAAGCTCGCGCCCTCTTTGGCGAGCTGCTCGATCTTCTCCCGGCGCGTGGCGCCGACGACGACGAGCTCGCAGTGGTCGTGCCCCTGTGCGCGACAGCGGAGCTCCTCCACGTGCAGCCGTCGCTCGGCCAAATGCGTGAACACCGCCGAGAGCATGCCGGCGAGGAGGTGGCAGGCGCGCCCGTCGAGCGCGCGGGCGGCGGTCGCGACAGTGCTCTCGCGCAAGTGCAGGCGGAAGAGCCCCACCGCGGCGTCCGAGAGATCGACCTCCAGCTGGCCCCAGCCCTGGGTGGCGAGCTCCGCGGTGAGCATCTCGGTCACCTCCTGCATCGGCCGGTCGGTCAGCGCCATCTCTTCGCTCTCGAGCGAGCGCGTCTCCAGCTCGACCGACAAGCGCCGGCCCCACTGCACGCCCCACTCGCGGCAGAAGATGGACCAGGTCTCGGGGGCCACTCGCTGACAGGTTCGCAGCAGCGACGAGAAGAGCGCGTAGGGCGCGTGCACCACTCGCTGTTGATGGTCGTCGCGCACCACCTTCGCGGAGTGGTCGGACTCGTCGAGCTCCGACTGCAGCGGCGCCGGGAAGCCGGGCTCGAGCCCCTCCCGCGCCGGGTGGAACTTCTTCCGGTGGACCAGGATGTAGAAGCGCTCCGTGCCGGCGGCGCGAAGCATCTCGATCTCGACCTCCTGGGCCCCGAACTTGAAGTCGAAGAGGAAGTCGAAGCGGAGGAGCGGCTCGGTGCGGCCCTCGACGAGCTCGTCGAAGCGGCCCTTGAACTCCGGCACCGCGGTGCAGGGCGCCACCTCTCCGAAGAAGGTCCGGCCGATCACCGAGTGCCGATCGAGCCGGGCTATCCGCGCCTCGGCGAGGTTGTAGCGGAGGATCGTGCCCCCGGCGTCCATGCACACGACGCCGAAGGGGAGTTCGTCGAGCTCGGCGTCGTCGAGGTGATCCACCTCGAAGGGGTCGACCGTCGGCGGTCGTCGAAAGTCCACGGCGGGGCGGTTCATCCCTCACCTCCAAGCAATGATTTTCGGATCAGGTCATCGAGCGAGCCCGAGTCCTTCAGCGCGACGCCCGTCTCCTGGGAGCTGGGGGTCGCGACCTCCGGGCGGGTCACCGCGTCGTGTCCGGCCGGCTGCGGGAGCTCGCTGAGCCGCGGCTCCTCACCGCGGGCGCGTAGCCAATCGCGCAGGGCCCCGGCGAGCGCGGCCATCGACTCGAAGCGTTCGCCGACCTCTTTTCGAGTCGCGCGCGCGAGGACTCGGAAGAGGCCCGCATCGATGGCGCCGCTCCGCGGGAAGGGGAGCGGGGCCTCGCGGATTCGCGAGAAGATCACGCCGAGATCGGTCTCGCCGCTCTCGGAGGCGAAAGGCGGGCTCCCCTCGACGAGGGTGTAGATCGTCATCGCCGCGGCCCACTGGTCGGCCGCGGGGCCGACCTTCGCCTCCAGCCGCAGCTGTTCGGGCGCCATGTACTCCGGGGTCCCGATGACCTCGGCGGTCAGCCCGCTGCCCGCACCGATGCCGGCGATGCCGAAGTCGAGCAGCTTCGGCCGCCGCTGGCCGCGCCCATCGTCCGCGATGAAGACGTTCTCGGGCTTCAGGTCGCGATGAATGACCTCGGCGCTATGGGCCAGGTCGAGCGCTTCGAGCACCGGGAGCATCGTCTGAATGGCGCTGACCGCCGGGAGGCGCCCGACGCGGATGAGCATCTCCCCGAGGTCGAAGCCATCGAGGAGCTCCATGACCAGGTAGGGGAGCCCATCGCCGCCGCGACCGATGTCGTGAATGGTGACGATGGCCGGGTGCCGGAGGCGGGCGATCGCGCGCGCTTCCCGCTCGAGTCGTGCCGCGAGCTTGGGGGAGCTGCGCCCCGGGCGCAGCAGCTTGACGGCGACGTCGCGGCCGAGGACCTCGTCGCGCGCCCGCCAGACTTCCCCCATCCCGCCGGCGCCGATCCGCTCCAGGAGCGTGAGCCGGTCCGGGAGGCTCGCTGTGGCTTCTTCTTCGGCACCCACGGCGTCTCCGGCGAGTGTGGGGGACTCCGGGTCGATCTCGTCTGGGTCGATCTCCAAGTCCTCGAACACAGACTAAGCTTAGGGTCCGAGGGAGTCGCTGCCAATCCCCTGAGACTCGCTTTTTCCAGTGGGACGAGCGCCGTTCGGGCTCCCGGTAGCCGGTCGTGACCGAATGCCACACCGGGTGCCGCAGGCCGCGACAGCCGGACGCGCTCGGACACCGTTCGTGGCGATCGACTCAGTCGGTTCGCGGCCGGCCGAAGACCTTCGAGCCCGGCTCGACGGTCTTGGTGATCCACACGTTGCCGCCGATGATCGAGTCGTGGCCGATGACCGTGTCGCCACCGAGGATCGTCGCACCCGAGTACACGGTGACCCGGTCCTCGAGGGTCGGGTGGCGCTTGCGGCGATCACCGCGCTCACGGGGCACGGAGACCGCGCCGAGGGTGACGTTCTGATAGAGCTTCACGTCCGCGCCGATGATGGCGGTCTCGCCGATGACGACGCCGGTGCCGTGGTCGATGAAGAAGCGCTCGCCGATCGTCGCGCCTGGGTGGATGTCGATGCCGGTGCGGCTGTGGGCGTGCTCGGCCAAGATCCGCGGCAGCAGCGGCACACCTTGCTCCCAGAGGTGATGGGCCACCCGGTGGGCGGTCAGCGCCGCGATGCTCGGGTAGCTGAAGACGACCTCGTCGATGCTCTCGGCGCTCGGGTCGCCTTCGAAGGCCGCCTGCAGGTCGCCGTCGAGAAGGCGCCGTAGCTCGGGCAGGCGCGAGAAGAGCGACATGACCACGTCCTCGCCGGAACCGGGGCAGGGCGCCGCCGGGCGCTGCGGTGCGAGCGGGCCCAGGGACTTCGCCGCGTCCGCCGACCGCGCCTCGGGGGGCTCGCTGCCGTGTCCGCGCCCGAGCCAGGCCTCGTAGTTCAGCGCCCGCTCGATCTGCTCCACGAGCAGGTCGTGCGCCCGGTAGAGGTGTTCGGCGATCGTGTGCCGGAGGTTGTCTCGGCTGAGGGCCCGGGTCGCGTAGAAGCCCGCGAAGAGCACTGGCTGCAGCTCGCGGAGTGCGTCGATGGCGGCCCGCTTGTTCGGCAGAGCGGCGCTCTCCAGGTTGTCGATCGGTCGACCCTGGTCGTAGCTTTCGACTACCGCGTCGATCGCGGTCTCGAGCTCCTTGTACTGCTTCGGCTGGGCCGGCATGGCGTGCCTGAGGGGTATGAAGTCGTGAACGGTCACCGGCAACCAGCCCCGACGTTCGACTCGCCGCGACGTTACCTGGTTGGGGTCATTCCCAGCGCAGGACCAGCTTCCCGAAGGTCTCGTTACGCTCCATTCGCGCGTGGGCCTCGGCGACCTCGCTCATGGGCAGCACGGCGTCGATGACGGGCCTCAGCCGCCCCTCGGCGAAGTGGGGCAGCACCTCGCGGATCACGCGCTGGGCCAGCGCCGCCTTCGCCTCGAGCGGCCGGGCGCGCAGGGTGCTGCCGGTGATGCGGGCGCGCTTGCGGAGCAGGAGCCCGAGCGGCATCTCGCCCTTGATGCCGCCCATCAGGCCGAGCACCACGATCCGGCCACGGAGCGCCAGCGCCTTCAGGTTCTCACTCAGGTACTTCGCGCCGATGGTGTCGATGATGAGGTCGGCGCCGCCGAGCGCTTGCACCGAGTCGGCGAAAGCCCCGTCGCTGCTGTCGATGGGGTGGGCCAGGCCGAGCTCGGCGCAGCGCTCGAGTTTCGCCGGTGAGCGGGAGGTGCCGACCACCCGGGCGCCCGCGTTGTTCGCCAGCTGAAGCGCGGCGGTGCCGACGCCGCTGGCGACCGCGTGGAGGACGACCGTCTCGCCCATCCGCAGCTCTCCCTGAGCGAAGAGCGCGTCGAAGGCGGTCAGGAAGACCTCCGGGATGGCTGCCGCCTCCTCGAGGCTCAGCCCACTCGGCACGGGCATCAGCTCGCGCGAGTGCACCACGGCGTGGGTCGCCATTCCGCCGCCACCGATGATCGCCATCACCGGGTCGCCGACGGTGAACTCCGTGACGCCCGCTCCGAGCGACTCGACGGTCCCCGCCAGCTCGAGGCCGGGGATGTCATCGGGGAAGCCCTCCGGTGCCGGGTAGAACCCGCGGCGTTGGAGCGTGTCGGCCCGGTTCAGGCCGGCCGCCGCGACCGCGACCCGGACCTCGCCCGGGCCGGGGTCCCGCACCTCGGTGGTGTCCAGCCCCAAGACCTCCGGTCCACCACTCTCACGAATCCGTACACAGCGCGCTTCGATGCTCATCGCGCCCTGTGTAACGCAAGTCGGCCCGGGCTTCAGCCCTCGTCGGACGCGCGGGTGAGGTGGACCCAGGTCCCGTCCTCACGAACGCCGTGCCAGCCATCGGGCAGCCGCGGGGTCGTCCACGTGAAGAGGAAGCGAGCGTCGGCGGGCGCGATGTTGGTGCAGCCGTGGCTCCGGACCTTCCCGAAGGAGTCGTGCCAGTAGGCGCCATGGAGCGCGTAGCTGCCGTGGTAGTACATCGTCCACGGCACCTCGCCGACGTCGTAGACGCCGTCGGTCGGGTCGTCGCCGCTCATCGTGATGCTCACGTACTTGTGGCGGATCCGGAAGGTGCCGGCGGGCGTGTCGTAGCCCTCCTTGCCGGTCGCCACGAGGCTCGCGAAGACGGGCGTATCGCCGCGGTAGGCCACGATGGTCTGCTCATCGAGGTTCACGTGGATCCAGCGGCCGTTCTCCGAGACGTCGTCCGGTCGCTCTTCCAGCGTGACCACGCGCACGGCCGCGCGCGGCACCCAGACGCCGTCCTCGCTGAGCACGTGCTCCTCTTCGATCTCCTTGACCTCGAAGCGCGCGTACTTGGGCGCCACCGATTGGGCGGCGCTGGCGTTCACGACCGGGGTCGCGTCCACGTGGACGAAGGCGATCGGGAGGTTCAGCCCCTCCGGGTCGTGCACGCCCGAGAGCCGGCTGGCCTCGACCTCTTCGATCGCCGCCTTCGGCACGAAGGCGTTCGCGGCGGTCCGGACCCAGGTCTCGCCCAGGTGCTCCACCTCGGCGGCGATGGTCACGAAGTAGTCGCCGTCGAGCTGCGAGGCGAGGCCGGGCAGCTCCGATTCCTCACGAACCCGCTCGAGCTCTCGTTCGGTCGGGAGCCGCTCGAAGCGGTGAGCGCCACGGTCGGTGACCTGCGCGTACTGGTAGGGAAGGGGGGCGCTGACGTTCGGCGGCGTCATCGCGTCGATCGGCTCCGGCTGCTCGTCGAAGGTCCGGAAACCGATGGTCGTGCACACGTAGCCGTTCGGGTCGAGCTTCAGCCACCGGCCGCTGCAGTGCTCGTTTCGCCGAACGACCGTCGCTGGCAGCGCCGTGCCGCGACGAACCATCCCGCGCCCACCGCGGGTGCTGCGCGAGGAGAAGACCATGGCGTTGTGCCGGCGGGCCTGGACCCAGATCTCCGGGTCATCGTCGTCGACGGACACACGGGGGACCGGACGGAGCGCCCAAGAAGGGGGTCCGGACGGAGGTTGACTCAGCCCATCACTCGCAGGTCCTTCGACGGTCGGAGAGTCGGCGAAAGCGGCCAGCGGCGCGAGGAGGGCGATGGCCAACCCACTGACCATGCGGAGGGATTTGGAGGACATCGGAACGCGACCCCTCCATAGTTAGAAATCGGACCCCGGCCGTCAACTTCACTGAGCAGGAAAGTCCGATTCGAGTGCTGGAGTGAGGCGCGCTGCCCCGGTTGGCGTCGCCTTCGTCGGGCTTGGGTTCGGGGCGCTCTTCTGAGCGTGCGGAACTTTCGCGGGCCACTGGGCTCGGAGGGGTCATGCGAGGAGTCAGTCTTCTCTTGTTGCTCGGCTGTGCGAGCGCACCGGCGCCCGCTCCAGCGGCATCGTCGCCCGAAGGGAGCCACGCCGAGTTGCTGCGGCCGGTGGGTGCCCCGGCGTCGATCGCCGAGCTCGACGAGGCCATTGGGCGGTTGAAAGATCTCGCGTCGCGCTCCAGCGAGCCCGGACCGCTCCTGCTCCGACTCGCCGACGCTCTTCACGAACGCGCCACGGCCCACGGCCGCGCAGAGGCGCTCACGATGGAGGAGGCCTTCGAGCAGAGGCGTGACTCGGAGGCTCGTGAGCGCGCGGAGGCCGAGGGGGAGGTCCACGCCGCGGCGCGGCTCCGCGATCTCTCACGAGCGCGCCAAGTGCTGGAGGCGATCGAGCCTTCCTCCCCTCACTACGCCGCCGCGCGCCGGACGCGCTTCTGGCTCCTGGCGGAGCGCCGTGACTGGGAGGCCGATTCGCTGGCGGCGGCCCGCGACATCATCGACGGTGGGTCCGAGGGCGAGCTCCGCGCCGCCGCGCAGCTTCGGCTGGCCGAAGCCGCCTTCGCGGATGCCCGATTCGACGATGCGCTCACGCACTACGCCGCCGTCCTGGCCACGGCGGGCGCGGAGCCGCAGACCCGAGCGTTCGCGAGCTACAAGCGGGCCTGGGTCCTCTTCGACCTGGACCGCTTCACCGAGGCGGACGGCGCCTTCGCCGAGTGCATCGCGATCGCGCACGACGAATCGGCGGACCAGACTCTCGTGCGCGAAGCGGCCAAGGACCGCCTCCGCGTTCATGTCTCGCTGCAGAGCCCGCCGGAGCGTGTGCTCGGCGTCATCGCCGAGAGCACCGACGACCTCGAGCTACGGGCGACGCTCGCGAGCCGCTATGAGCAGCAGCTGCGCGACTCCGGCCAGCTCACCGAAGCCGACGCCTTCCGCGGCGCGCTGATGCACTGAGCTCTTAGTGGTGGTTCGTGCGCGCCTTGGCCTCGGCGAGGGACTCGAGCGTGTCGTGGATGTAGATCTTGCCCCGCAGGGCCAGGGTCCCGACCATCACCGCGCTCTTCACCAACGGCGTGTTCACCGCGATGTGGACCTCGTTGAAGTTCTTCACGTTTCGCACTGACCACTGGGTGATGAACACCGCCGTCGCCTGCGAGAAGCCCATGAGCGCCGTCCAGTCGTGGAAGCCCCAGAGGCTGCCGTGGCGCTGGATGATCGTGTCCCCGTACCGGGCGAATTGCTCCGCGTCCGACTGGCGCATGTAGCCCAGGGTGTCGCTGACGAAGATCCCGGGCAGCGGGCTCTCGAGCGTGAGCGTCCCCTCGTCGTGTTCCCTGCGCTCCGGTGGGATGTCGCTCATCGAGTACCGGTCAGCGGAGCCAGGTCTGGATCAGGTGGTGGGCGAGGGACATCGGCGGCGGGTAGAAGAAGCCCTTGGGCTGCCGGAGCTCGTCCTTGGAGAACCAGCGCGCCTCCTCGAGCTCTTCTTCCTCGAGCGCGACCTCGCCCGGCCCCGCTTCGGCGAGGTAGCCGATCATCAGCGAGCGCGGGAAGGGCCAGCCTTGCGAGTCGTGGTAGCGGAGCTGCTCGATGGGGAGCCCGACCTCTTCGCCGACCTCGCGGTGGACGCACTGCTCGAGGCTCTCGCCCGGTTCCACGAAGCCGGCCAGCGCCGAGTACATGCCCTTGGGGAAGCCGTGCTGCCGGGCGAGTAGGGCGCGCTCCTCGCGGACGACCAGCACCATCACGGCCGGATCGGTGCGGGGAAAGGTGCGGACCTCGCACTCGTGGCAGACCTTGGCGAAGCCGGCGTCCGCCGAGCCGAGCCTCCCGCCGCAGACCGCGCAGTGGTTGGTCTTGCGGTTCCAGCGCGCGATCCCTCGGGCGTAGGCGAGCGGCTCGAAATCCGGTGCCGCCATGAAGGCGCCGGCCATCCGCAGGTCCTGAAAGCGCCCCTCGATGCCCAGCGCGCTCGGGTCGTCGAGGGCCGAGAGGTCGACGGCGAAGAAGGGAGCGCCCTCGGCGTCGACGCCGAGGAAGACCGGGTGCTCACCGGCCTCGAGCGCCGCTTGCGCGACCTTCCCCTCGAGCGCGATGGCCTTCGGTGGGCGGTCGCCGGTGACCAGGTTCTTGTTGCGCCAGACCGGCAAGACCCGTGCGTCGGCGCGCGCCTTCGCCAGCGCCTCCGCGTCCTTTCGGAGCTCGGCCTTGCGGTCGACGATCACTGGCCGAGCTTCGCGAGCCCGCGGCGCACGTAGTTCGGCTGGGCGAACGCGGCCTGGTGGATCGCGTCGTTGTAGTAGCGGCAGCCGTTGATGATCGGCGCGGCCCGGGAGTGGTCGAGGTCGAGGTGCCCCTCGCCGTTGGAGGCCCAGGTCCAGCTCCAGATGCCCGAGGCGTAGAGCGGCACCGGCCCGAAGTAGGGGTGCACTTGGCCGAAGAGCTCGCGGAGCTTGCCCTGGGTCTCGAAGAAGACCTGCTGCATCAGGATCGGCGTCTCGCTCTGCATCGCGAGGATGCCGTCGTCCTTCAGCATGCGCTTGCAGGCGGCGAAGAACTCCTGGGCGAAGAGCACCTCGCCGGGGCCGACCGGGTCGGTGCCGTCGAGGAGGATCACGTCGTACTTCGGCTCGTCGCTGTTCTTGACGTAGTCGATGCCGTCGGCGAAGCGCAGGTCGAGGCGCGGGTCGTCCCACGCGCTGCCGATCATCGGCAGGTATTCCTTGCAGGCGTTCACCACGCCCTCGTCGATCTCGATCATCACGCAGCTCTCGACGCCGGGGTAGCGGAGCACCTCGCGGACCGTGCCCCCATCGCCGCCGCCGATGACCAGCACCCGCTTGGGGTCCTTGGCCGTCAGCATGGCCGGGTGGGTGAGCATCTCGTGATACATGAACTCGTCCTTCACGGAGGTCATGAACACGTCGTCGAGGGCGAGCGCCCGGCCATAGGCCTTGGTCTCGAAGATCTCGATCTTCTGGAACTCGGACTTCCCGGAGTAGAGCGTCTCGGTGGCCTCGAGGCTCAGGCGGGTGCCTTGAAAGGTTTCTTCGTACCAGAGCGTCATGGGCAGCCCATAGCACGGGCGGCCGCGTTCGCGAACGGCGCCCCGGAAGCGCGGCCCCTCAGAAGGCCAGGCCGAGCTGCATGCCGCGGGGCTCGTCGTACATCTGGACCCGCTCCTGATGAGCGACCCGGACCTCCACGTCTTCGCCTTTCAGCGCGGTGAGCGCTCGGGCCCGGGCGCGCTGCGGCGAGTTCGCCTTCTGGCTCAGGTGCATGAGCATCACCCGCTCGAGGCGATGGCGCGCGAGCCGACGGATCAATCGTGCGGCTTCCGCGTTGGAGAGGTGGCCGTGGGGCGACGCGATGCGGTCCCGGACGAAGCGTGGGTACTCGGCGCTCGCGAGCAGCTCTGGCTCATGGTTGCTCTCGAGCAGGAGCGTTCGGCAGCCGCGCAGGTGCTTGTCCAGCGAGCGGGGGACCCGGCCCAGGTCGGTGACCAGGCCGACTTGGTCGCCGCCGTCGTCCTCGGCGACCACCGCGACCTGCGGGTCGTCGTGGGGAATCGGCGCGAAGTGCAGGCGCATGCCGTGGACCCGGACCGTGCTTCGGGGGTCGATTCGCTGCACTCGCGCGCCGCCGAGATCCACCTGCCGCTCGGTGCTCCGGCTCAGGTGGACGGTGGCGTCGAGCCCCTTGGCGACCCGAGCGGCGTGGGCCACGTGGTCGCCGTGGGCGTGGGTGAGCACCAGGGCGTCGAGGCGGTCGAGAGTGCGGCCCCGGGCCTTCCGGTACCGGCCGCGGATCTGGCGCAGGGAAAGGCCGGCGTCGACGAGCACTCGGGTCCCGTCGGGCGCCTCGAAGAGGGTCGCGTTGCCCTGGCTACCGCTCCCGAGAATCGTGACCCGCACGGCCCTGGTGGTAGGCGATGGGATCCAGTGGGGCAAGCTTTAGCAGCCCGTTTGGGTACGAGAGGGGTTGATCGGGGCGCCGAGCGACCCGATCATCCCGCCAGTGACCGACGAGAAAGACGAGTCGACCCCCGCGGAGGAGAGCGCCGAAAAGGCCGAGGCCGAAGGGCCCAAGCTCTCGGAGAGGGGGCCGGCCGACCTGCCCTACGACGCCGTGCTCCTGGTGTCCTTCGGCGGTCCGGAGGCCCGCGCCGACGTGATGCCCTTCCTCGAGAACGTCGTCCGCGGCAAGCGGGTGCCCAAGGAGCGGCTCCTGGCGGTCGCCGAGCACTACTACGCCCTGGACGGCGTCAGCCCGATCAACGACCAGAACCGGGACCTCATCGAGGCGCTGAAGGCCGCCATGGCCGACAAGGGCCCCGACCTGCCCATCTACTGGGGCAACCGCAACTGGCACCCGATGCTCGCGGACACCCTGAAGCAGATGAAGGACGACGGCATCAAGCGGGCGGTGGCCATCTTCACCAGCGCCTTCTCGAGCTACTCCGGCTGCCGGCAGTATCGGGAGAACATCGCCGCCGCCCGCGAAGAGGTCGGGGAGGGCGCCCCCTTCGTCGAGAAGGTCCGCACCTACTTCAACCACCCCGGCTTCATCGACGCCGTGGTCGCCCGCACCGAAGAGGCGCTCGACGAGCTCCCCGGCCAGCGCCGCGACGCCTCGCGGATCATCTTCACCGCGCACAGCATCCCGATGGTGATGGCGAAGCACTGCGACTACGAGAAGCAGCTCCACGCCGTCGCGGGGGTCGTCAGCGAGCGGGTCGACAAGCCCGAGTTCCAGCTGGTCTACCAGAGCCGGAGCGGCCCTCCGGAGATGCCTTGGCTCGGCCCGGACGTGGTCGAGCACATCGAGGCGCTCGGGTTGATCGGCACCACCGACGTCGTGGTCGTTCCCATCGGCTTCGTCTCGGACCACGTCGAGGTGATCTGGGACCTGGACCGCGAGGCCCAGGAGGCCTGCGAGGAGCACGGCATCGAGATGGTCCGCGCCAAGACGGTCGGCACCCACCCCGCGTTCGTGGAGGGCCTTCGACAGCTCGTCGTCGAGCGGATCGAGGGCGTCGAGGGCAAGCCCCCGGCCGTGGGTCCCCTGCCGCCGCGGCCGATGGAGTGCGCGCCGGACTGCTGCCTCTACCCGCGGCCGGTCCGAAAGAAGAAGAAGCCGAAGTCGGCCGAGGACGAGACCAACGAGGCGCCGGAGCCCCCGAAGGCCGACGACTCGGAGTAGCGCAGCTGTCGCTTGCGTGCGGCTCTGGGCGCGTTAGTTTCCGCGGCTGGCGCCCCACTGCGATGGCGGCCCAGGAGACACGATGGCCCACGACCCGCGCGAATTGATCTGCGAACTCTGCCGCCAGTTCTACACCCAAGGTTGGGTGTCGGGGACCGGTGGGGGCATCAGCATCCGTGAGGGCAACCGGGTCTACATGGCTCCGAGCGGTGTCCAGAAGGAGCGGCTGCAGCCCGAGGACCTCTTCGAGCTCGACGCCGAGGGCAACGTCATCGAAGCGCCGGCCGGCAACCTCAGCGCCTGCGCCCCCCTCTTCTTCAACGCTTTCCGCATCCGCGACGCGGGCGCGGTGATGCACAGCCACTCGGTGAACGCGCTCCTGGCGACATTGATCAGCGGTGACGAGTTCCGCGTGACCCACCTGGAGATGATGAAGGGCATCCGGGACCACGGCTTCCACGACGAGCTGGTGGTGCCCATCATCGAGAACACGGCGCACGAGCACGAGCTCGCCGACTCGATGGCCGAGGCGATCGAGGCCTACCCGAAGTCCTTCGCCGTCCTGGTGCGGCGCCACGGCGTGTACGTCTGGGGCCGCGACTGGGTCGAGGCGAAGCGGCACGCGGAGTGTTACGACTACCTCTTCGAGGCCGCCGTAAAGATGCGGCAGCTCGGGGTGGATGCGGCCCAGCCGCCGACACTCCAGAGCGAAGCCGCGCAGTGAGCGCGGACGGAGAAGAGTGATGGAAGCGACCTGGCGAGACGACGGAACCCCAATCAGCGCCGAGCGCCTGAGCGACGAGGGCGTCCTGAACGAGCAGCTCGCGCTCGAGGCGAGCGCGTACCAGCCCAAGATGGACGAGCTGAAGGACGAGCGCGGCTACATCGAGCAGGACCAGGTCGAGCTGCGGCCCGACACCCCGAACCTCGAGGCCATCTGCGCCAAGTTCGACGATGAGCACCTGCACGACGAGGACGAGGTCCGCTTCGTCCTCGAGGGCGAAGGCATCTTCGACATCCGCAGCCGCGGCGACCGCTGGATGCGGGTGAAGGTCGAGGCCGGCGACCTCATCGTCGTGCCCAAGGAGCGCTTCCACCGCTTCGAGCTCACCGACCAGCAGACCATCCGCTGCGTTCGCCTCTTCCAGGACACCAGCGGCTGGGTCCCGAAGTACCGCAGCGCCGGCTGAGGGGCAGCGAGCCTCGTTCTCAGAAGCCGGTGGGCTCTTCGGGGTCGACCCGAGAAGCACGCAAGTCGATCACGATCGTGTCGGCGACGCGGTCATGAGCGCAACGGCGTTCCTTACCGAAGATCGGCAACGACTCGAGACCGATGAGCACCCAACCGAAGGGGACGGCGCTGACCAGGGCCAGGGGAAGCTCGCGGCGGAAGAGCAGGCGGGGCAACGAGGCGCGATTGCCGTCGGAGCGGACCATCCGGATCCCTGCGAGCGCCTTGCCCGCCGACTGCCCCCGGGTGTGCATGAGCCAGACGCTCCCGAGGCC
>JGI12210J13797_10243406_pt1 | contig 15125 bp, 14 predicted proteins | sample ElkSlonscriptome_3_FD_13797 | JGI IMG/M metagenome (IMG submission 13797)
GTACTGGCTTTCTGTGCCCCCAAGTCGACGCCGCCGGAATAGCCACCGAGTGCGAGCATGCGTCCATCCGGTAGCTCGAGGGCTTGCTCACCGTACTGATGGAACGTCATGTCGGGTGATGCGGGGTCGCCGGCGATGTGAGTGAAACGGGTGTCGCCCTCTGAGGTGAGACGTAGGAATCCGCCCATGGGGCTGCCCCATTCTCCGTCGAGAACCCCGCACCCCCAGTCGACCCCGCCAGACGCCGGGAATGAGAACAGGAGCTCGTCGTTCGCCGTCACGCTCAGCGTTCGCAGGTTCTGGATCGAGTCGCCCCCCCAGTGCCGAATCCAGCGTAGGCCGCCATCGGGCGTGAGCGAGAGCATGTAGAGGTCGTCGCCGAGCGGGGCGGTCAGCGTCTCACCGACGAAGGCGACCGCGCCCGTGAACTGGCCGGCGGTGACCACATTGTCCTCGCTGTCGACCACCACCGTACGTCCCCGAACCATGGTGGGCGATTCGAAGGACGTCGCCCACTCGACCTCGCCTGTATCGTCGACCTTGGCCAGGAAGGCGTTGTGCTTCACGTCCACCTGCGGTTGACCGACCGGGCCGCTCCCAAAATCGATCTGACCGTTGGTCGAACCCGTGAGCACCACCGCACCGTCGGCGAATACGTCGAGGTCCTTCACGGTCTGCGGGCCGTCGTCGCCGTAGACCCTCACCCACCGCAGACTTCCGTCTGGGTCGAGCTGAACGAGCATGACGTCCGTGTCTCCTGTGGCGGTCAGGGTGGTCCCGTCGACGTCGATGCTCTGCTCGACGTCGGCGCCGATGGCGATGCGCCCGGCCACATCGACCGCGACCGACGGAGACCGGTCGTCGCCGGCACCGCCGAAGAGGTGGCTCCACTCGGTGTCTCCGTTGGCGCCGAGCTTGACCACGAAGATGTCACTGCCGTTGGTGGCGGCCAGGGCGTGCGTATCGAAGGTGACCGTGCCCTCCGTGTCGCCTACCAGCACCATGCCGCCATCGGGGGTCAGGGCAATGTCGGTGAAGCCCTGCTCTTCGAGGTCGCCGAAGACCCGCACTTCCTCAGGAACCAGGTCGGGGCTGAGTTGCATGAGGAAGGCGTCGCTGCCACCTCGGCCCATGGCGAGGAGGTCGCCCGACGTCGTCACGACGTCACCGTCGGTCCGTCCCGCGAGCACGACGCGACCGTCCGGGCGAAGCACCATCCGCTTCACCGTATCGAATCCTTCGCTGCCGAACGCCAGCGACGCGTCGTAGGTACCCTGGCAGACGCCCTCGATGATGTCGCGCCCACCTTCCCCGGAACCGCCGGTGGTGGAGGAGGAGACGGTAACCGCCGGGCTGCCTCCGCTTCCGCTGGAGGTCGGACCAACGAGGTCGACGCTGCTCCCGCAAGCCACGATGGCGAGGCCGGTGAGGCCGAGGAGGGGGAGGCGTAGAGGGAGCATGCGCACTCATGGAGCAAGAGGTGTTCCGAGCGAAAGTCGTTGGAATGAGGCTTCCCGACGCACTCGGACTGTGCCGAGCTGTGTCGTGGCTGCGCCAACGGGGTGGTCATCGTCCGCAGGCGCCGAGTCTCCAAGCGGTTGGCGCGCGGTGGACGTGAGGGAGAGCTGGTTGCGAACCGACACCATCTCCTGATGGGACCACGAGGCTCCACCAACTCTTCGATGGCCATGTCGCGTCCTACCGCCTCGAGCAGGTCGTGGATCGTCAGGGCCGACATGCTCTGCCGCGGGCTCAGCGCCGGTCGCTGCGGCCCGACCGCGTCGAGGGCCCGGCGGCGGGGGCGGAGGGGCCCGGCCGCTGTGTCGCCACGACAGCCCCGTCCCGGTCCCTGGCGAGCACAAGCCCGCGATGCGGGTCAGTTGAACTCGTGCGCGTGGGGCGAGCGCGTGTCGAGGTCGAGCGACGACAACACCACCACGGAGCTGTCTTCCGTGCTCGTGGCGCCGGTGGCCGAGCAGGTCACGGTTCCCGTCCACTCGTCGATCTCTTTCCAGTTGTCGCCCGGGACGATGGTAGGGGGCGCGACGGTGAGCGTACAATCCGTCTGGCGCCAGATCCGCTGGAGCGAGGTATGATGCGAGCATGGCCGGGCAGCCGTGTCGCGATGCCGGCGATCAAGGCCGCCTCCGAGAAGGTCGTGGTTCCCGCCGACGCAGTCCAGCCTGCGCCGTGACGCGCGAGCCGCCGAACGTATCATCCGCGAAGTTCGCAACCCGTCGCGTCCCCACGTCGAGGAGGGGGCATGACGAACTTCAAAGCAAGCCTCATCCTCCTCGTGGGCCTCTTCGGACTCGGAAGCGCCGGCTGCGACAAGATCGCCCAGGCGCGGAAGCTCGCGGAGGAGGCCAAGGACGCCACGTCGAACGATGTCGACTACTTCGACGACGCGACGGACATCCCCAAGCAACTGCGGAAGGAGACCAAGCGCAAGCGGGCCATCGAGATCTACATCTACCGCGACCGGGCCCGGGCTCAGCTCCAGGACCCTGACATCAAGAAGCACGCGGATGGCTACACGCTGCGGAACGGACGTCTCGGCGAGGCCGTGCCCGTGAAGTGGATGGGAAGCGACAAGCCCACCGCCGATGAGGTCACGGAGACCTCATTCGAATACGGGGATGTCGACTTCGAACAGGTCCAGAAGCTCCTGGCGTCAGCCCCGAAGGATTGCGGTGAGCCCGACGGGGAGGTCAGCCACGTCCTGCTCCGGCGTCCCTTCCCCTTCGGCGGTGACGTCGAGTGGCGGGTCTTCGTCGAGGGCGAGCGCGGGGACTGCCAAAGCGTGTACGACCTCGAGGGCAAGCTCACCAAGACCGATTGAGGTGCGAGCCACGAAACCGAGCAGACGCTGGTCGCTTTCCAGCCGACGACGGTTGCGGTCCCGACTTCATCGCCCCGGTGCTGCGCCAACGGGCAACCGGGGACATCGAGCCACGAGGCCAGCCGGTGATACGATCTGCGCTTCTTCCGCCGTTGACGGCGAGGGGCAGCTCACCGTCGACGCTCCTTAGCGGCTGTGCCCCGTGGTCGACGTCGACGATGGCCAGACGTTCATGGGCGAGGGTGGCGCGGTCGCGGATTCCTCGCATCGAGCACACTCCGATCCCGTAGCGGCCCTGTGGGGAGAGGGGTTTCATTCGACCCGCCGCGCATCGCCGGTCGCGGGGACGTTTCCGCAGAAACGTCGCTGGCTCAGCATTTCCGGCACTCAGGTGCGACAGACGTCTCCGCGGAAACGTGTCCCCCTGCGGTCGAGGAGAAATCTCGAGCGGGTACGCAACCTCTCGCTCGCTCGTGTCGAGGGGATCCACGATGATCCAGCACGAGCGCCCCCTCGACATCGTCTACCTCGGTTCACGCCGTCTGCTCCGCCGGGCCGGCGGGCGCGGCATGCCTCGGCCCGAGGCGCAAAGCCTCGCGCGAGAGCTGGTCGTCCAGCACCTCGACGACGTCCGTCGCCTGGTGTGCGCGATGACCCGGCGGCCCGGCCTGGAGCTCGAGCGGACCGGCCGCCCCGAGCTCGCGCGGCGACTCACCGACGCCCTGTGCGAGCTGCTCGAGGATGGGCGGCTCGCGCTGCGCATCGAGCCGCCGTCCCCGTCGCCGGGCGGCTCCGCCCCCCGTCCGTCGTCCCCCCCGAAGTCACGACGCCCACGCCCGAGTGCCGACGACCTGGTCCTCCCGCGCATCGACGTGGCGCCCATCGTGCTCTGCCCCCACGACGGCTTCACGCCCCGACGGGTCGCGCTCTCCCTTCGCGCCGACCGCCCCTTCGACGGCGAGGGGGAGCTGAGCTGCAGCCGCGGCGATGTCAGCCTGTCCCGAACGCGAGACGTCGAGGAGAGCCTGGAGGGCCCGACCTGGGTCTTCGATGGCGCGAACCTCACCCAGGGCGTCACCCTGTACGTTCGAATCCCCACGCCGAGCGCCTCGCCCGCCGACATCTCGTTCACCCTGACCCTGAGCGGAGGAAGCAAGCCCGTCGGTCCCCCCGACGAAATCCGCTGCACCGCGGTGAGGGCGACGCTGGACCTGAAGACGGATCCGCGCGGGGCAGGGGGAGACCGCCCCATCTCGACCACCACGAAGTACGAGGCCGGCCGGCTCATCCCGACCGACGATCCTCGCTGGCACAACGGGGTGGGCGATCCCCTAGACGCCGCCGCGGACGAGACGCGCGCGCTCGACGGGGCCGACTGGAATCACCCGCGGACCGCCTTGGAGATCCGCGTCGAGCCCGCCGGCGTCGAGGCTGCGGTGCGGCTCGACGGGGCCGCCGTCGCGTCCCTGCACGTGGGGCCAGGCGAGCCCTGGGACCGAAGCGTCTCCCCCCGTGACCGCGTCCCCTTTCCGTGGGTGGCGCCGGTCGCATCGCTTCCGGCGGGACTCTGGCTGCAGGGCAGGGCGCCGGGCCAAGCCACCCTGCGCCTGTCCGTCGTCGGCCACGGGGAGGCAGACCGGGCGGAGGTGGTGGTGGGCTCGGTCCGCCTCGGTCCGTCGGAGAAGACCCGCTGGGGCTACGACGAGATGGACGAGCTGCCCGGACGCGTGCACCACGTCAGCCTCCCCGATGACGGAGACACCACCCTCGCGCTCGCCTGCCGTGGTCTTCCCGCGGCGCGTCTATCGGTGTCCTCCGCGCCGGCGGGCGTCGTCGCCACGCACCTCGACCCCGCGTCGGGCGAGCTCCGGCTGCAGGGGCTCAGCCGCGGCGTGGCCATGGTGCACGTCCGCCTCGATGAGGACGGCCCGGTCGTGGCGGCCGTCGCCGCCCACACCTACCCCAAGGTCTCCCTCTCCCTCGCCATCTGCAAGTGCATCGATCCGGGCTCACCCGCGACGGATTTCGAGATGCCGCAGCCTCCCCCCGAGGTTCTTCGTCAACGGGTCAACGAGATGCTCCGCCCCATCGTCGCGGAAGTGAATCACATCGGCTACCGACCGACCCGACGCATGCCGTTCGACCCGGACGGCAATGGTGTCGTCCCGCTCGCCGGCGAGCACGACATGGGCCCGGTGTTGACGAAAGCTGAGCCCGAGCCCGGCTTCGACCGCACCGCGCTGGTCCTCAAAGATCTCGTCGGCCACTTTCCGCTGGTGGGCCCCCTGCGCAAGGGTCAGTCGGTGATCGAGGCCCCGGACCCGAGCGGGCACATCGGCCCCATGGAGATCTTCGATCAGGCCCATCCCCAGGTGCGCGAGCGGGTGGTCCGCGTGTCCCGCACCGCGACCGAGATCCACCTCGAGAAGCCCCTGCGCCACGACTACGAGCGACCTGCACACTTCCACGACGCGGGAGGATTCGGGCCCATGGGCCAGAGTGTGCTCTTCATCGATATCGACTTCGACTTCGCGCTCGTGGTCGCGCACGAGCTCTGCCACTCGGTGCTGCAGCTCGAGCACGTGATCGACCCCCACGACGGCAACCTGATGAACCGGTGGCATGTCGATCCGCCCCGGCTCCGCTTCCGCCGCCTCCCATTGATGTCGACGGAGACCGGCGTCGCCCAGCCCCATGAGCACCGTCGCCAATGGGACGAGGCGACACGACCTCGCTTCTAGCAGGTTGTCCTAGGCACCCCCCAAGCCTTTGCGCGCGATGCGAGGAAAGCCGCGAGCACCGCCGCGCTCGCCGTGGTGACCGCGAAGATGTCGAAGGCGCGGGCGGGCCAGACCATCATGCAACCGGTGGCCGCCGCGTAGATGAGGCCGAGCACGAGGACCCACCGCAGCATGACGAGCCCGCCCAGGGTGGGGAGCGTGGCGCCGGCGAGCACGTTGCGGGTGAAAGCCCCTGGGGGCGGCGACGCCGTCTGGTGGCGTCAGCGCCAATGCGTGGACCACGAGCGCTCCGTTCCGCTTCGACTTCCAAGGGGTCACGTCGGGGACGCCTGGCGCCTAAGCCACACGACGCGAGCTTCGGTCGTGAATGGGACGCCGACGTGCTGGCGACCAACCTATGGGTAGGGGACGTTCTCTGGTCTCGTGATGACCATATTGTGCTGTTCCCTGGGTCGCCGACATCGATGGGCCGTGGCGACGGGTGATGCCCGCGGGAGGAGGAGCCTGGCAGACTGCTGCCCTGAATTCGATCTGGGCGCTGGATACAGACCTTCGGTGGGAAGACGAGGGATAGGGGGCGGTTGCGTCTGGTGAGACCTGACGGAATGGCTCAGCCCCTCCGAGCTCCGGTCGAAGCTGGTCGAAACGGCGGCGGCCGTCGGCCTCAAGCCGCGCTCGACCGCTGCGCTCCTCGTCATGGTCCCGTGCGCCTTCGGGGACCGCATCTGGGTGTCGCAGACGGACCACGGTGATGCCTACCAGAAGAAAGAGCGCGGTAACCGGGCCCCTTGAATCGAACGGGCAGGAGCAGCGCCCCCATCACCTCGAAGACGACCGACTGCACCAGTCCCGTGTATTTCGAGCCACCGCGTCCGAAGCCGGGCCGTTGTCGGGTTGACCCGGGATGAACAGCTCCACCGGGAAGGGCGTCTCACCGTTGTTGCAGACGAAGGTGTTCTCCGTCGTCGCGTCGGAACCGCCGAGCCAGATGAAGGGGGACTGGTCGAAGACCTCGTTGATGGCGTCTCGCGCGGACAGCCAGCGGCGTAGAGCAAGCACATTGGGCTCGGTGGGCGAATGCCACGCCGCCAGCGTGGGTGGTCAGGCGGCCAATCGAGGCTCGTCCTCCCGCGGTCGCGACCAGCGGCGGCGGTACCGGCCGGGCGCCACCCCGTAGAGGCGCTTGAAGGCGCGCGAGAACGCGAATTCGGACTGGTAGCCCACCGCGGCGGCGATACCCGCCATGGAGTCGCCGGTGTGCAGCAAGCGGGCGGCGGCCTCCGCCAGTCGTAGCTGGGTGAGGTAGCGCTCGGGCGCCACCCCCAGCGCCGCCCGGAATCGACGCGCGAGCGCGGCCCGCGACACCCCCACCGCGCGGGACAGCTCCTCGAGGGTGAGCCGTTGGTCGAGGCGGCTCAGCACCAGATCGATGGCCCGCTGCACCACCGGGTCGTTGCAGGCGGACGCCACCGGGCCCAGCGCGTGCACGAGCGCGGCGGCGAGAAGTGTGGTCACCTCGTCGGCCGAGGCGGACCGGCGCAGCAGCGCGACCAAATCCTCGGCACGAGCGCGGCGGGCCACCTCGCGGCGGGGGACCCGTCGGGTTTCACGGCGAGGGCCCCGGGCCAGGAGCAACGCTTGCACGCTGCCAGACCCACCGAGCCTCACGGTGGTCTCGACGCCGCCGCGGAGCAGCACCACGTCACCGCGCCGTGCCTCCAGCCAATGGCCGTCGGCGCGCAGCGCGATCGCGTCGTCGTCGACGAGGAGGAGGCCCGTGGTCAGCGGCGGAGGCACCCGATGCCAGCGGGGTCCGGTGAGGGTGATGACGCGGCAGCTCACACCTCGATTATGACTCGCTCCGCGCCGAGGGCCAGTCCGCCGGAGGCGGGGTTGAGCCGATCGGGCATGTCTTCGAGTCGTGCGGGTATGCAGATGGCGGGCTCGGTGCGCCATGCTCGGGACATGTCCTCCACGCCTCCGCCTCCGCCCGTGGTCGCTGGCTTGTTCAACGCACGCACGGTGCTCGTATACGGCGAGGTCGATGCGGCGCTCGCCGAGAAGACCACGGCCGCGCTCTTCGCGCTGACAGCCGATGACCCCGACCAACGCATCCGCATGGTGGTGTCGTCCCCCGGAGGCCACGTCGAGTCCGGCGATGCCATCCGCGACGTGATTCGTTTCATCGCCGCGCCGGTCGAGATCCTCGGCACGGGTTGGGTGGCCAGCGCCGGCGCCCTCCTCTACACCGCCGTTCCCCGCGAGAGACGCCTCTGCACCCCCAACACGCGCTTTCTGCTCCACCAGCCCCTCGGGGGGATCTCCGGCGCGGCCGTCGACGTGGAGATCGAGGCGGAGCAGATCGTGAACATGCGCCGCCGTCTCGACCAGATCTTCGCCGAGGCGACAGGGCAAACCGTGGAACGCATCCACGCCGACACCGACCGCAACCACTGGATGAGTGCCCAGGAGGCCCTCGACTACGGCCTGGTCGGGGCCATCGTGGAGCACGATGGCGGCTGAGCCCGCCGACGCGGCCGACCACATCCGCGCGGTGGGGCCGACCCACGGGCTCTCTCTAGTCCGGGTCGTCCATGCGTGCGACCCACGCGGCGGTCTTGGCGTCGAGCTTGAACGTTCCATCGGGCTGCTGCAGCCAAACGAGGGCTGCGGTGCGCATGTGCAGGTACGCGCTCCGCTTCACCGTCGACATCGGCTGATCCCCCGCCGCCGCACCGGCGTGCATCCCGCGAGACGGCGTGACGTTTTCGACATATGTGCGGACATGGGGTACACCCACCTACATAAGTGGAGTAAGAAGGTCTCGAGAGTGAGAGAGAACCATGAATACCCTGCGTGCCATCGCCATCGCCGTCACCGTCGCCTCCTCCTTCGTCGCCTGCGCCGACGACGCCACGGAGACGGGTGACGAGCAGAACATCACCCTCCGCCCTGGCGGGCAGCTCGAGCTCTACCGGAGCGAGGCGGACGGCGCGTACCGCTTCCGCCTCGAGGCGGCCAACGGTCAGATCATCGCCACCGGCGAGGGGTACACCGGCCGCGCCGGCGTGATGGCCGGGGTCGAGGTGTTCGACCTCAACGGCAAGATGTCCAACAACTACAACATCTTCCAGGGCAACGACGACCAGTGGTACTGGAACCTGAAGAGCGGCAACAACGAGATCATCGCCCAGGGCGGCGAGGGGTTCTCCAGCCGCAGCAGCGCCAAGCGCTCGGTCAACACGGTCGTGGGCTATCTCCTCGCCGGGGTCGAGCTCGACAACTGGTCTGACATGTGTGGCGCCGAGCTCTTCGAGGGCGCCAACGATCAGCTCTACTTCCGCGTCCGCGCGAACAACGGTCGCATCATCGTCCGCTCGGAGGGCTACACCACCGAGGCCAGCGGCAAAGGTGGCATCGACGCGGTCATCGCCAACGGCGGCGACGACGCGCGCTACGAGCTGAAGGAGGCCCAGAACGGCGCCTTCTACTTCAACCTCGAGGCCGGCAACGGCGAGATCATCGCCACCAGCGGCATGTACCAGACCGAGGCCGGGGCCGAGAACGGCATCGAGGTGCTCAAGCGGCTCGTCGGCGAGAAGGCCAGCTGCACCACCGAGAACCCCAGCCAAGAGCTCCAGTGCGGCTACGCTGCCGAGACCCCTCTACCCGACGATACCAACGACCTCCGTCCCGTCATCATCAGCACGGTGCGCGTCGACGAGACGACCTTCGACGCTCTCGACCAGCTCGCGCGAGACCAGGCGCGGTCTGCCGTCCTCTTCCACTTCGATGGCGAGGACGACGACGACTTCCTCCGCTCGATCGACGACGACTACGCCAACATCCACCGCGTGGAGTGGGACGGGCAGGCTTACGACTGGGTCGAGTTCGCCTCTGGTGACACCGAGATCGGGGTCATCTTCGACGCCGACACCCTGGACACCGCCGCCACCATCGGCGATCAGAGCATCTTCGGCTGCGATTGAGAGACGGGCGTTCCCGCTTTAGTCCCGATGGGATTCGTTTGCTGTACGGTCTGGTTCGTCGTGCTCACCCTCGGGCTTTCGAGCCCGGCCATGGGCCAGGATCAGCCGCGTCGGCCGCAGGCCAGCGCGAAGCCGCGGCCTCCCCAGAAAACGTCGCCCCCGAAGCCCAAGCCGAAACCCGCAGTGCCGCCAGGCGCGACGTCCACCTCGTCGACCACGACCACGACCCTCGGCGAGCCGCCATTGCCTACATCCCCCTACGTCTCGATTGCGCATAAGAGGCGATCTGTTGCCTCGGGAGCTCCAGCCTCGACGGGCCAAGATGGCCTTTGTCGTTCCTCCCATGATGGTTGTCAACGTCCCAGGTTGGAACGCCCCAAAGTCGCGGTGGGCTTCGTGGTCGAGAACGTAGGACCGGCCAATCTATCCGCCGGAGTCGCCGTAGCGCTCCAAGGAAGTTTGCGGCCTGGTCCTCTTCGACGTTCCCAGCAAAGGCCTCTGGCCCAAACTTGCATGCTACTCGGCGGCCTGTAGCGTCGGCCTCGCCAAGCGGCTCGGGTCGTACTCCGTGCCGTCGCGCAGCACGTAGTAGGCGATCCGAAGAATGTGTCGGGCGGCAGCGACGACTGCGATCTTGCGACGCTTGCGATTGGTGTGCACGCGCATCGCAATGGCCTTGAGAGGTGCGGCGGTCTCGGAGCGACAACGAAACAGCAGCACATGCCCCGCCTGCACGAGCGTGCTTCGCAGCGCAGGGCTCCCCTGCTTGGTGATCCCGCCTGAGCGCTGGGAGTTCCCACTCTGCCAGACGCTCGGGACAAGTCCCGCGTATGCGGCCAATCGACGCGCACTGGGGAAGCGCGAGACGTCCCCGACCCAGGCATAGAGCGTCACCGACACCCACGGACCGACACCTGGGATCGTCTGCAGCCGCCGGATAGCATCGATGTCGCGGGCTTCGCGTAGGATCTGCCGCTCGAGCTCGGTCACTTCCTCGGTGAGCATTTCGTGCATCCGCCCGCACCGGTCGAGGACGAGCGCCAGCTCTCGGTCGAGCCCGTCGGGATGGTCGCTGAGCTTGTCGAGCAGCGCGGCCGGAGAGCGGCTCGCCGGCGTCGAGAGCCCCGCCGCCCGAACGGCCGACTTGGCTCGGACGAGCCACCGCTTCCGGTCCCGGCGAAGCCCGTCTCGTTGGCTCAACAACTGTCGAAGACGACGCACCTCGCCCGAGGGGATGTAGACCGGGTGCGGGGTCATCGGCGGCATTCGACCTGTACGCTGCACGCCCGATAACGTGTGGCAGCGCTTGTTCGGGGATGGGGGCGTCACCTAATGGTGACATGCAGATGCGGGTGCAGGAGACCGAGCCAGCGCGCCGAGCAGCTCCTCGAGCGCCACGAAGCCCTGCCGCCGCTGCTCACGACCACGCGATGGTGATGCCGCCGGGAAGACATGGCGCGAGCGGTCGGAGTCCCCGACGAGATCGCCGAGGCGCATCCTCGAGGGGGCGTCGACGGCCAGCGCAGGCACGACGAGGCCGTCCAGCGTAGGATCCGGGCGGCCGCCCTGTGCTCGCCCTCGCCGGGCTCGCCTTCGAGGTATGATTGTTCGTCGACGCCGGCCGACGGGACGCCGAGAGCCGTCGGACGTTCCTGGGGAGGGCGGCGGAGGGTTGTTCGCGACGGGCGGTAGTCTTGGTCGGCGGCCTGGCCACGAGCTCTTTGGGCGCCCGGTAGCCGACTTCGAGCGTGGGCACGCCGGCCGCGTGCAGCGCCTCGGCCGTGGGCTCGTCGATGCGGACGTAGCCCGTCTCCTGGAGCATGTCCGCCATCGCGGGACGCCAGGGGCGAAGGCGCTCGACGGGGTCCTCGAACGCCGCGACGAGGTCCACGTCACCGAGGCCCACCAGCTGCCGAGCTGATCGAGATGTCAGGGTGAAGGGCCGCACCAAAAGAAGCGCTACACGATTTCATACAATTGCACGACTGGCTGGGTCTTTGCTAGTCGAGGCGGCATGGATGGCCGCCAGCGCAACCTCGCTCTCCTTTGCACCGTGCTCTTCACGACGGCATGCGACCCGATCTATGAAGTAGAGGTCGACGTCCAGATCGCTCCCCCCACCGATGCCCCCCTCGTGGTGCAGCTCGTGCCCTTCTCCACCGTCGGAGCCGATGGCCTCCCGGATGTGCTACCCAATGACGTCCGTCGCGGCCTCGTGATCGCCGCCTCGATGGCGGGCTCGCAGGTGAACGCGATTCACTCACGCATCGGCTGTCCGACGGACGTGCGCGTCCTCGCCTGGGTCGACGTCGACGGCTCCTCCGGCTTCGAGGCCGCCGAATTTCGCGATGACGGTTTCGCCGACGACGATGACGCCCCCGACCTCCAGCGCTTCCTCGACGCCCGCCCCAACGACGCCGACTGGCTCGCAGTGTCGGAGCCCATCCACGACCCCGATTGCAAACACGACGACCCTTTCCTCATCTCGCTCTCGCTCTCGCCCGACTAGACGCCACGGCCACGAACTCCCATTGCCTCGACGCGCGGGAGGGCCTTTGTCGTTCCTATCCGCTTCGTGGCGCGCAATGACGACCCCAACCGCATCCTCGACACCGGTCTGTGGGCCTATTCGCGCCACCCCAACTACTTCGGCGAGATCACCTTCTGGTGGGGCCTGTGCATCTTCGCCTACGCCGCCGCGCCGGAGGCCTGGTGGGCCTACATCGGCGCCGCCGCGATCACGGTGATGTTCTGGTTCATCAGCGTCCCGCTCATCGAGACCCGCATGCTGAAGAAGCGCCCCCACTACCGCGAGCACCAGAAGCGCATCTCGAAGATCATCCCCTGGTTCCCCCGCCGCTCCTGACGAGCGTCAGCGGATCCCGAAGCCGAGGCCAAAGCCCACCCCCAACCGGGGGTTGCTGCGGCGGGCGCGGGCGCGGAGGTCCATGCCGACGACGTGGCTCACGAGCATGCAGGTCTGCATCCGGGCCGGGTCGGTGCAGCCGAGCCACACCCCCATGGGGGTGCCGGCGCCGTCTTGGTCGTAGCGGATGAGGTAGCCCCCGCGGTGCAGCACCAGCCAGCTGTGCTCACCGCCCGGCAGGATGGCCTCGTTACCTCCCACCCAACCCATGGGCCACGCATCGGGGCCGTGCACGTGGCCCTCCCGGTCGAGCAGGGCCACCGGCGCATTCTCGGGGTCGTACACCCGGCCGTGAGGGTCGAGGCTGAAGCGCAGCTCCCCGTTTTCGTAGACGTTCCCCTCCTCGTCCACGTCGATGACGCGACGCCTCTTGCCTATAGGCGCAGGCTTGACGCTGCCCTGCGACGTTGTACGAGGTCGCTGCAGCGCAGCAATCTCAGGGGACCTCGATGCGCCGGAAGCCGCCGATGGTCTCCACCCACACCTCTTCCAAAGGCGACATGGGTGTCTTACCCATGTGCGGTAGCCCACGTCCGTTGGCGAGGGCGACGTCTTGGGTCGTGCCTGCGGCGCGATCAACGAAGCGAATCCCTGCCGAGTCCCCCTTTACGGCCTTCTGGGCATTGGCTGCGACTTCGGAGTAGAACGAAATCGGGTACTGCACGACGGGGGTCAGCGTCTGTCCCTCCGGCGCCCACTTGATGCGGAGGTCCGTGTACTGAGGCACGCCGTTCCCGGCGCCATCGACCCAAACCACTTCTCCGCCGGCCACGGCGAGACCCAAGGCCGAGCGGCCCACCACTGACCAAATGGGGGTGGGCACAGACTGGTCCGTCTCCCACTTGTAGATGTGCCGGGTGTCGTTCTCTCCACCCACGAAGACCACCGCTCTGTTCGACAAGAACGTCGGGTACTGCGCACCTCGCACCGTAAACCGCTCGGCCTCAACTTGGCCCCGCTCCCAGCGGATGAGAGCATTCTCATCGCCCGCCGAAACGTAGATGTGGGTGTCGTCTGCAAGGATGTCCGTAACAACCCCGGTCACCCCCGGCACGACTTCCAACTCCATTTCCGGGTTCTCTCGGGGGAAGAACCCTAAGCTACCGGTCACCCCCTCCCTGAGGCCGGTCCAGAAGCCGGCGGCGACAGGGTAGAGCGGGCGCACCCCGCAGGGGCGAGTGACGCGCAAGGCGAAGGAGGGCTCGAACGTCGGGAGCTTCCAGGCCACCGCCAGCATGTGGTCCTCGGTTTGCACAACGGAGCCGACTTCGGCCCCGTCGGCGCGCACCTTCAAGGTGGAGATGGGTGCCGAGCCCGTGTACCAGTCCACCACAACTTCCTCGCACCCGGCGCCACAGCCTTCCCATGCGATGGTGGGGATGCCAGGCGCGGGGCCGGTGGCCATTTCCGCCTCACAGCCCGGCTCGCCCCAGGACAGCGCCGTCCACCCCCCCTCGGCCCCGCCGGTCCCCGAAGTCGCGGTCGCGGACACTGAACTCGGTCCACCGCTGGAGGTGCTCGTGGTTGCGCCGCTTGTCGCTCCGCCCTGCCCCGACGCCGCTATCTCCCCCCCCTCTTCGCCGCATCCGCCGGCGCACGCGCTGAGCAATAGCGCACACAAGACCCCAGCTCGTCTCATCAGTTGATACGCTAGTACGCGGGAACGCTTCAGGCGGTCGTCTCCGTCCGGGAACCCGCTGCTCAATCGTCGGGAAACGCGCGCTAGAACTCCTGCGTCCACGTAAGGCCTCCCTCGCCCAGCTCAGCCAGCGGTACCAGTTTCAGGCCCGCTTGACCGCTAGGTTTCACCACCATCATCACGAGGGCGCCTTGTTCGATGTGGGAGATATGCGCTACCTGGCCCTCGTAGGTGAGCTGACCCACCGGGATGATAGGACCCGACACGTCTCCCTCTACACGCTCGATCTCGAAGACGAAGACGACGCTTGATCCATGCTCCGTGGGATGACCGGCCAGAATACCGAAGCGGTTCGCATCGAGCTGCACGAGCCGCGGTGCCTGCTCGGCGTCGATCGCCTCTGTGGTCAGCATCGGCACGAAAGGGGCGCCGCCCAGAGGAATAAGTCCCACCTCAACCGAAGTGCCCGCCTCCCCACCGCTGCGGCGCGCGTAGAGTAGCCTATCGTTCGAGGTCACCGCGAGGCCATCCAGCTCTTCCGGCGCGGCCGACGTAACGACGTCCCAGGTCTCGCCTTTGGAACCGTAGCGGTAGACCTTTCCCCCTTCGGACGCAAAGAAAAGCTCAAGTCGGGCCGGACTGAAGGCGGTGGCATATCTGCGCGCCCAACTCCAGTCCGGAGGCGGCTCGACGTCCCCCCCGAGCGACATGACCTGCATAGCCAGCCCCTCGCCCTCCAAGATCACATTCGGCGCACCGTCGAGACCGAGTTCAATAGCCATTCCCCTCGGCTCGGGCCCAACGAGGTCCCTGAAGTGAGACGGCGGGGCCGAGACCAACATCGACTCCGCGGTGGAGATCCGCGAGAACAGGTCGCGTACAGAAGGATCAAAGCTCTGCAGCGACGGTCCCGCGACGGTGAGGACGTCGAAGTAGGGGTTGATGAGCTCTTGTAGCGGGGCCAACACCCCCCACGGGCACCATGGAC
>JGI12210J13797_10159496_pt1 | contig 15120 bp, 9 predicted proteins | sample ElkSlonscriptome_3_FD_13797 | JGI IMG/M metagenome (IMG submission 13797)
TATCCTTTGATCTTGTCGCAGCGGACACTTTAAATTTGGACATTACAGTTAAGCCAAATATTTTCAGTTTATCGAAAAAAACATTTTTGGGATTTAAGTGAGAAAGATACCGGAATGCTTCAGTTACGTTCAAGACAGCCAGACTCTGTGTATTTGAAAAAGGAATATCAAATCCGATTTTTTTAAAAGCCTTGTCTACAGGCGTGAACCCCCAGATCACTTCGATTCCTTCATTCTTACATTCTTCAATCAATTTTTCATAAATATTCGCAAAAATTCGCTTTCCTCGGTAATTCGGATCCACCAAGGTATCCTCACTTTTTCCGCTGAGAATGTGACCACCGTCCGAATGGATTAAATCTATTTGAATGACACAATTGGTACCGACAATTGCAGAGTCGTCCACGGCTACGATGTAAACGGATGGGCCGGCAGGAGAGTTGTGAAATTCCCATTCAAACTCCTCCATCGATCTGTTTCTGCCATAAATCCTATTGTAGAAATCATTAATGGCCGGATAGTCAGATTTAAGCGCTCTTCGGTAACTAATTTCGCCCATATTCTTTAAGTAATTCTGAACCTGTCACGGTGATGAGTTTTTTCTCGTAAACATACTTGGCAATCTCTTTGTAAACATTCAGGTAATCCCCGAATTTATAATCGGTAAAAAATGTGTTGTGCCAAAGCAGGGAAATTACGCAATTTCGACTGTGACCTTCTATAAACTCGATAATCATTTGAGCCGTATTTTCCACCGGCGACTTCAGATAATTCTTGAAAGTCATATCCATAACGGTGAGGGGAACCTCCACGAAATCAAAGTAATTGCAGGACCTGAAATCAAATGGAACAAAGGCTTCTCCAAAAGAATTTCTGAATCCAAAATGTTCTGAAAAACCAAGACTAGCATCAAGTCTGATTGGAGACTCTGACACGGCTATCCAGTCGGGATAAGGATTGAACTTAAGAAAATGATAGCGGTTAAGCACCCAACTTTCGGGCGCCTTTTCGAGCTCTTCCGATATCGATTTCTTCAATGTCGATTTATGCAAACCGTTTTCGAATCCTTCCTTTGAATCAATGATTAATTGATTACTCGCTACATCCTTCGCTGAATAGTCTGCTTGAGGAATACCTAAATCGTCCTTACCCGCTTCAAGAAGCCAGAAAAAAGTTGATTTCAGGTCATATTCGGATTGAATTCTGAGAATTCTATCCATGTTTTTCCAAGATGGCCGAAGCAATAATTCTTGTAAAAGAATGGCGAAGAGGCTTTTAATTCGAAAGTTTCTTAACGCCCAGTACCCATCTTGAAGCAATCCTCCTCTAATGGTATCAATGTCGTGAGAGATGAAAATCTTCGTGTCCTTTTCACGTGGTTTGAGTCCGTTTTGCAACGAAAAATCAAGCAGCATCTTTCCAACCAGGTCCTCCTCAATGTTTTCATGAGCACTTTGATAGGACGCTTCGAATCGAAAACGCCCGAACTTATCCAGATCGGTGGAGTCAGGCTGAAACTCTTGCAGACAATTAACCATATAAAATACAGTCGCAGCATGGTCGGTGCGACCCGTCTTATCTTCTATGCGGCATTTGTCAGATAATACATTTTGCCAATGTAAATCTTTTTCATCTTGAAGCTTTTGATAAAATGAACCGGCCAAAGGCAGCGATTGCTCGTCGGCATCATCCCAGAAGATATCTGAATGGTCCTTTTCCTCTACTTCCTGAAGAGTATCGTACACCCTCTTTTTCAAAAGATCTATGAAAAATACCACGGATGATCGATGCAATCCTTTTCCAATAAAATAGTTCACGCCTTGGAATGTATTACCGAAATATACAAAGGTAAAATGGGTTCATTCATGTCGGCAGCAGAGCTCATCACAAAGAAGAGATAAGTTCAACCAAATTCTTGGCTCTCGCTTTGCGCGTGAATGACTTTCTATTCGTGTCAAAGTTGAGTTTACCTGCTTGCAAGCTCTCGATGAAAAGCTCAATCTCCCCGTTGTTGTTCTCCATAAAGGTTTTACCTGCGTTGGCTTCATTGATGTAGAAAGCCGAGTCTCCGTCTTTTCTACCTATGTTCAGTATCGGTCTACCCGAACCTATGTACTCAAAGAGCTTTCCCGATGTACCCAATTCATATTCAGGTAAAACATGAACTAATAAGTCCGCACTCACCAAAAGTCTGATTACCTCAGCATGAGGCAGGTATCCTCTGAAATCGATTTTATTTCCTAAATGATGTTCGTTGATTTGATTCCTCACTTCCGGAGAAATCGAACCCGCAATAATCAAGTTCCAATCTATCTCGAGTTTTGAAAGCGCTGATAAAAGAGGAGAGAAATGATAGGTTGCTGCCATGGTTCCGGTGTAAACCATGGTAAAGTCATCCGATTTCACGGGTACAATGTCTTCGAAATCAGTTTCATCAAAACCATTTGGCAACAGCTTCACTTTTGCCCGAAGGTCAGAAGGCAGTTTTGCAGAGATCAAAGACTGATTGGAAGGACAAACGGTCAAAACGAGATCGGAAAAAGAAAGGACTTTTAACTCGAGCTCCTTATCTGACTTTTTTGCTCGGGCCGTGTGAAGTAGTTGTGAGTAATAATAAATATCAATCCATGGATCCCGAAAATCAGCAATCCAGTTGAGCTTAAACTTTTCCTTGAGTTCGAGACCGATTAAATGCGAACTGTGGGGCGGCCCCGTTGTGATGACTGTGTCAATTTTTTCATTTTGCACGAGGTCATTCGCTTCCTTGACCGCAAATTTATTCCATCCCTTTCGAGCATCGGGAATAAAGATGTTGCCCCTGATCCAACGAGAAAGTCTGGAAATGAAACTGTCTGTCTCCACGTTGGCAAAACCACTATAGGGTACGTTCTTCTTTCCAAATACGCGTGAATAGACTTGGAGAGGCTCAAAACTCTTGGTTCGAATCACTCTAAGGTTTTGCGGAACCTCAGCCAAAAAACTTGAGTCAGAAACGGGGTAGGAAGCGCTTTCCGGCCGAACAGTCAGTATGATGGGTTCAACGTTAAAATCTGTCAAGTACTTTGACATCTTAAGCCATCGCTGAACACCGGCCCCTCCAGCCGGGGGCCAGTAATACGTTATTATAAGTACTTTTTTCACTTGGCCGGAAGGGTGAATCCCTCGGGACGCTGACAATGAACGATGTAATACCGGTCCGTAAAACTTCGCAGAATAGGCCTGAACCCAAGCTTCTTTGTTTCAGGACTTTTCCATTTTTCCGAGTCCTTGATTTGCCAGCCCGCACGTTCCATCAACATATCGAACTGCTTCGGCTCAAACTCGTGGTAATGTCTGTCCCACGGATCTGCAGGATTCCAGTAGGCAGATGCAAACCAGAGTTTAAGGGGAACTGAAGCAACCACATTGGGAACCGCGAGCAATCTCAAAATATTAAAAGGAGCGAGCATGTGCTCAAAAATTTCAAAGGCCGTCACACAATCTACATCCATCTTAAGGTAGTCTTCGAAATCGACATCCAAATCTTCCCCTTTTGTGTTAATCACTTCATAGCCCGCCTTTTTCAGAGCGTCTCCCATCTCATTTGCCACGCCCAAATCAAGAATTCGCTTGTTCGGGCCTATGCTCTGACGCACAAATTCAACCGTTTTATCAATTCTTTTCAGCATAAAGGTTAATCCATTAGTTCGTCATAAGCATCTTCCTCGGGAGATTTGAAGTTTCGATACATCGAAAAGGCAAAAAGAAGACAAATAAGGAGGCCTGCGGCAGTGCTGGCCGTGGCAGCGCTGGCATAACTCTGAGGTTCGAATTTAAACTCAATGGTATGCGAACCTTCCGGCATAATCATACCACGCAAGGTATAATTTGCTCGGAAATGCTTTGCCGGCTCACCGTCGATGTAGGCATTCCAGCCTTCGGGATAGTATATTTCTGAGAAAACCACCGCTTGCGGGACGGGAGAATCATAGATATACTTGATGTAATTCGGCAAGTGTTCCTGTACTGCTATCATGGCATCAGCAGATTCCCGGAAACTGAACCCCTCTATTTGATCATTAAAGTCTGAATGCACAACGGCTTCAGACTTCAACTCCAACTCGTCCAAAGCCATGATTTCTTCATCAGCAGAATTGGCAGTCTCGATATATTCCACAAACCAAGCAGGGCCGTTGGCATACTCATTTTCAAAAGGAGGCGCTTCAGGGTTGTATACGATATACTTAGTATTGAGCATATTCACCACATCCATGAGCTGAATGGCTCTGTCTACCGAGTTTATATCAGGTGAACCTTGCAATGCTGCTCCCAATGCTGCAATTTCGTTTGAAATGTAGAAATCATAGAGCTCTTGCACCCGCTTTAACTTGGCTCCGTGATATCCTCCTACAGAGTTGTGGAAATAGGAAGTCCTTGACTCTTGGAAGGGGCCGTTCATATTCAAGACGCGGTAATCCGTGTTAAATCGTAGTGCAGCATACTTTACGTTGTTCACTTCTTCTTGGCTCGCTCTTCTTGAGACGTCCTTTTTCACATCTCCCTTGAATTCTGCGACAGCCTCTGAAACGGCGTCTCCCACGCGAGGATTTAAATCCATCTCGCGTTCTAAAATATATTTATCGGCTGTAGATTCCTTGTAAGCACTTGCCCCGGCTTCATCGGGCTCCCACATCACAAAGCGTCCTTTTACCTTTTCATTGTTCACGTAGCGCTTTGAAATTGGCCATAAATCAGCTATTATCAGCACTGCTATTCCCGCTATCAGGATTTTTTCGTTCACTTTGCCTTTTACATAAAGCCATAACACGGCAGCCGTGAGAAGCACCAGAATAAGAGATCTGACGGCATCGGATACGAATAACTCAGCCCGCGCATCTTGCAAAGCCGATACGTACTGAAGGACTTGCGAACTGTTTTCTCCTTGAGACAGGTTGGTGAATATTTGATTTTCCTGAGTACTCAAAAAATTGAAAAACGCTTGAGGAGCTACCACAAAGGCCAAAAGAAGAAGTGAAAATCCTCCCGCAATACCTAAAAACATCTTTTGTCCGTCGCGAATAGATTCAGGCTGAGCGATAACTCTTCTTATGAAAAGAAATCCCAGGAGAGGAAATAACAAACCTGTAATAGAAAGGATAATGGTAACGGCCCTGAATTTATTATACCCCGGAACAAAGTCTAGGAAAAAGTCTGTAAGGCCCATAAAGTTTTTGCCCCAGGCCAGTGCAATCGTTAAAACAACTCCGGCGATAATGGCCCATTTCATTCGGTTTTTCACAAAAACGACCCCCAGTAGAAACAATAGAAATACGGTAGCACCGAAGTAGACAGGCCCACTGGTAAAAGGTTGGTCGCCCCAATAAGAGTTGGGAAATACCTGAGTAGTTTGGTAACCCTGTGCAATGGCTTGGTACATCTGAGGATTTTCGCGCTGCGTATTTTGGTCGATCAAAGCGCCTGATCCACCTCCCATGATGTTGGGCACAAACAAGCTCAGCGTTTCGGTGATTCCATAGCTCCACTGGGTCACGTAATCTCGGTCCAAGCCGGCTGTGACATTGGCATCATTCGATGCTCCATCGGGTTGAACCGTTAGCTCAGTGGCTCCCCGAATAGAGTAATTTCCGTATTCATAAGTCGGCCAAAGATTATTCAGGTTAGCCCCGACTCCCAAAATAGCAGCGACCAACAATACCAGAGATGCTTTCACAAATTGACCGATCTGTGATTGACGGTAAGCCCTGAAGGCAAAAACAAGTACCAAAAATATGACAAAAAGACCTAAATAATAGGTGATTTGGACATGGTTTGCCTCAATTTCCAGAGCGAGAAACAACGCGGCCATGGCCCCGCCGAAAAGGATTCGACCTCGGTAAGCCCAAATTATTCCCGCCAAAACCGGAGCCATGTAGCCAATGGCGTGAGCTTTTGTGTTGTGACCAGCTTCCAAAATGATGAAATAATAGCTGGAAAAGGCAAAAGCGACAGCTCCGACAGCGGCCATAGCCGGTTTTACACGAAGCGAAATCATAAGGATATAAAAGCCGAGTAGATAGAGAAAGAGATAACTCGCCGGGCGAGGTAATCCCAAACTCATCGCATTGTCAATAATTGCTATGATGTGATTCGGGTGCTCAACGGAAATCTGGTATGCCGGCATTCCGCCAAACATGGAGTTGGTCCATAGCGGATCCTCTCCATACATTCTTCGGTACTCTACGATTTCCTGAGACATCCCACGAAAAGTGGTCACATCACTTTGGCTCAATTTGTATCCATCAAAAGCCGGGTAGAAGTAGATGACACTGATGGCCAAAAAAGACAATACGGCTATGAGGTGCGGTAGAAAGCGCTTAACCAATGGGTGTTTCATAATTAATCGAGTTCTTCGAAATCGACATAATCTCCCTCTCCCGAGTCAGAATTGTCCTTTCGTTTCTTTTTGTCGGTATATTCAATCTTTACTTCACCTTCCTTCCGATTGTCTGACTCTCTCCGACCGGCACCACCAGAAGCAGAAGAACGATTGTTGTTCATCAGCGGTGCCAAAAGTCGACCCAAAAGCCGAACGGCAAAATAAATTCCCAAAATGATCAGAATCAATCTCATTTCCGGCGCAAAGATAGGGAGATTCGTTTAGCGGCTTAGGTATAGGTTTCTCTCGCTGTAAATCTTTCGAAAAAACGGATCCATAAGCGTGTCGATAAATTGAATTGCCTCACCGGTCGATTTCATCTCGGGGCCCAGCTCTTTGTTCACATTCGGGAATTTCTCGAAAGAGAAAACGGGAATCTTGATGGCATAACCGTGCTTTTTGGGCTTAAAGTTAAAATCAGTCACCTTCTTCTCTCCCAACATTACCTTGGTAGCATAATTCACGTAGGGCTCGTCGTATGCTTTCGCAATAAACGGAACCGTTCGAGAGGCACGTGGATTGGCTTCAATCACGTAAACCACGTCGTCTTTGATGGCAAATTGAATATTAATCAGCCCAACGGTACGCAAGGCGATGGCTATCTTTTTGGTGATTGTTTCGATTTGCTCAATGATCAAGTCACCCAAGTTATAAGGTGGCAGTACTGCATAAGAATCACCGGAATGAATACCAGCCGGCTCAATGTGCTGCATCACACCGATGATGTAAACATTCTCCCCATCGCAAATGGCATCCGCCTCGGCTTCGATCGCTCCACTCAAAAAGTGGTCGAGAAGGATTTTATTGTCGGGCATGTCGCGAAGAATGTTCACCACGTGCGTTTCCAGCTCTTCTTTGTTGATGACGATTTTCATCTGCTGACCTCCCAAAACGTAAGACGGCCTCACCAACAGTGGAAAACCCAGCTCGTCGGCCAGTTCGAGCGACTGCTCAGCATTGTCAACCACACCAAATTTCGGATAAGGAACGTCATGTTCTTTCAGCAGCGTCGAGAAGCTTCCACGATCTTCTGCCAAGTCGAGTGCCTCGTAACTGGTTCCAATAACCTTGATGCCGTATCTACTCAGCTTTTCAGCCAATTTTAGTGCCGTCTGTCCGCCTAGCTGTACGATGACCCCTTCGGGCTTCTCGTGCAAAATGATGTCGTAAATGTGCTCCCAGAATACCGGCTCGAAGTAGAGTTTGTCAGCCGTATCGAAATCGGTGGAAACCGTCTCGGGGTTGCAGTTGATCATGATGGTCTCGTAGCCGCATTCTTTGGCAGCCAATACTCCGTGCACGCAGCAGTAGTCAAATTCAATTCCCTGACCGATTCGATTAGGGCCCGAACCGAGCACCACAATCTTTTTGCGGTCGGTGACTTCCGATTCGTTTTCGTCCTCGAAGGTACTGTAATAGTAAGGAGTCTTCGCTTCAAATTCGGCGGCGCAGGTATCCACGATTTTGTAAACCCGATTGATGCCCATGTCATTTCGCTTCGCAAAAACTTCACTCTCCAAGCAGCGCAAAAGGTGAGCAACCTGTCGGTCAGCGTAACCTTTTTGCTTGGCCTCAAAAAGCAATTCGCGGGGAAGTGACTCCAGCGTATGATCTTCAATCTTGTCCTCAAGCAGAATCAAATCTTCGATTTGCTTCAGGAACCAATGGTCGATTCTGGTCTTTTCGTGGATGGTTTTAAACGGGATACCCAGCTTAATGGCATCGTAGATGTGGAAAAGTCTGTTCCAACTCGGGTGCTCCAAACTATGTAGAATCTTGTCTTGGTCTTTCAATTCGCGCCCGTCTGCTCCCAAACCATTTCGCTTAATTTCCAAAGATTGGCAAGCCTTCTGGAGAGCCTCTTGAAAACTTCTACCAATACCCATCACCTCTCCTACGGCCTTCATTTGAAGACCCAACTCTCGATCCGAACCTTTGAACTTATCAAAATTCCAACGAGGAATCTTTACAATCACGTAATCGAGCGTAGGCTCAAAGAATGCCGAAGTGGTTTTTGTAATCTGATTCTTCAATTCATCCAAGTGATAACCGATGGCCAGCTTAGCGGCTACTTTGGCTATAGGGTAACCGGTTGCCTTTGATGCCAAAGCCGAAGACCTCGACACTCGTGGATTTATTTCGATGGCGATAATGTCCTCTTTTTCGTCAGGGCTTACCGCAAACTGTACGTTACAACCTCCGGCAAAATTCCCGATGGAGCGCATCATTTTGAATGCCATGTCGCGCATTCGCTGATACGTTCGATCACTCAATGTCATGGCGGGGGCTACTGTGATGCTGTCTCCCGTATGAATTCCCATGGGGTCCATGTTTTCCACCGAGCAAATGATCACCACATTGTCATTGTCATCGCGCAAAAGTTCCAGCTCAAACTCCTTCCAACCAAGTAGAGCCTTATCAATCATCACCTCGTGAATGGGCGAAACGTGCAGCCCTCTCGTCAACAGGTTGTCAAAATCTTTTTGATCGTGAACGATCCCTGCTCCTGCTCCGCCCAAAGTGTAGCTCGACCGAATGCAAAGTGGAAATCCGAATTTTTGCGCAATTTCTTTCCCTTCCAAAAAAGAGTTGGCCGTAGCTTGAGGAGCCATGGCAATATCGATGGACTCCATCAATTTTCTAAAGGCCTCGCGGTTTTCTGTCACATCAATGGCGTTGATGTCAACTCCAATCATCTTCACCCCAAAACGCTCCCAAATACCCAGTTCATCGCATTTGATGGCGAGATTCAGAGCCGTTTGCCCTCCCATGGTGGGAAGAACCGCATCGATATTGTGCTTTTCCAGAATCTCTTCAATGGACTCCGGCTCCAAAGGCCTGAGGTAAATGTTGTCCGCCACCACAGAGTCGGTCATGATGGTCGCAGGATTGGAGTTGATCAGAGTCACTTCAATGCCTTCTTCACGCAAGGAGCGCGAGGCTTGCGAACCGGCATAGTCAAATTCACAGGCTTGGCCGATGATAATGGGGCCACTTCCAATAATTAATACGGATCGGATGCTTCTATCTCTAGGCATAATGGTGTTTTTGAGAAAGGTGGAGTGGTAAAGAATGGGAAAAAGCGTCAATTGGGCGAACAGAATACGTCGATGTGCCTAAATTTTGCTTCATTTAGGACGCGAAAGTAATTGATTTTTTTCTTCCGAAGTGGAATACAAACCAACAGTTCAAGAGAAGTTATTTACACACGGTGAATTACGCCTCAACTATGCTGTTTGGGGAGAGGGAAATCAGCCGCTTCTCGCTTTTCACGGTTTCGGTAGAAGCCACACGGATTTTATTCGTTTCACCCGACCGTTTCACGACACCTTCACGGTTTACTCTTTCGACATTTTCTTCCATGGAAATAGCGATATCAGCTCCCGATCGCCCGATGAACAGCCACTCTCAAAAAAGGAACTGAAAGAATTGATTGAAGCTTTTCTGCTTTACAAAAACCTCAGCAGCACTTCTCTGATGGGTTATAGCTTGGGTGGACGAATCTGCATGTGCATTGCCGAGGTTTTGCCACAACGCATCGACGCCCTTTATCTCTTCGCCCCTGATGGATTGATCGTAAATCGTTGGTATGCTCTCCTGAGTCACTATGCATTAGGCCGTGTGGCCTTTCGGCAATTCATCAAATTCAATGCACCGTTTTATTGGATTTTGAAAGGGCTGCACCAAACCAAATTAATCAGTACTAAGTTGCGCGACTTTGTCAAATCGCAAATCAAAACCCGTGAGAGTCAGCTGCAGGTTTATTCTGTCTGGACATTTTTGAGAAAAATTGAGCCCGACTTTGAGAAGCTGGGTTCCGGTATGCGAGAATATGGCATCACTGCCGATCTTTTCTTTGGTCTTTACGACAAAATCATTCCCGAGAAAAATGCACAGAAGTTCAAAAAGGCAAATCGCGAGATTAAAATTCACTCATTGCGTTCGGGTCACATCATTATGACGGGCGCCAACGCCGCCTTGATCCGGAAAAAAGGGTTGATGCAAATACCAAAAGGTGTGGAAACAAAAAAACCGCCACTGCACTAAATGCAATGGCGGAAAAAAAATATGTTTGAAGCGAAGACTTATTAACGCTTGTGAAGCTTCTCGTCGGAAACGCTAAGACGCTTGCGTCCTTTTCTGCGACGCGCAGCTAGTACCTTGCGGCCGTTTGCAGAAGCCATACGTGAGCGAAAACCGTGCTTGTTGCGTCGCTTTCTGTTCGAAGGTTGGAATGTTCTTTTCATGGCAATCGAAGTTCAAAATTCTGTCCCGTTTTTAAAACGGACTGCAAAAATAGTCTTTTTGTGCTTACCGCAAAACGAAAAATGGAAAATAGTATGGAGTAAGGAGCATTGGGTATTGAGAAGAGAGTTGATGCAAAGGTATATGATGCTTTGACAGAAATAAAGCGAGGCTATTTCTTTCTGACAAAACAATGACTATCACATTGGGTTAAGGATATTACCTTTGCCCTCGCTTATGGCTGAAGAGAAAGAAAAAAAACCAAAGATTTCATTTAGAGAAGCAAGCCGCGTTTTTCGCTACCTCAAACCGTACTCGGGCATTTTCAGCCTGGGCTTTGTATTCTTGATATTAAGCAGCCTTACGGCGATGCTCTTCCCCTACTTCATAGGCCAACTCATCGGCAACGATGGCACCGAGGGCGTAGCGGGACAAATGCTGAACTTCGACGGACTTGAAGACATCATTCTGGCCCTGGCCGTGGTCTTCACTTCTCAGGCCATTTTTTCCTTTTTCAGAATTCTGCTCTTCACTCGAGTGACAGAATACACGCTGGCTGACATCAGACGCGATGCTTTTTCAAAGTTGGTGATGTCGCCGTTGGAATTCTTCAACCGCAACAAGATCGGAGAGTTAACCAGCCGCATCGCCACCGACATCAGTCAATTGCAAACCACCTTTACCACCACCATCGCCGAGTTTGTAAGGCAAGTTATCACCATTGTGGTGGGAATTGCCGCTTTGGTTTGGCTTTCGCCGAAACTGTCATTGATCATGCTCAGCGTTATTCCCGCGGTCGCACTCATTGCGGTATTCTTCGGTCGTTTTATTCGCAAGTTGTCCAAGCAAACACAAGATGCCAGCGCTCAATCCAACAGCATTTTGGAAGAGGCTCTACAAGGCATTCAAAACGTAAAGGCTTTTACTAACGAAGCTTTTGAAATGAGGCGCTACGGTGTGCGGGTAGACGAGATCAGAACACTGGCCATGAAGGGAGCCATCTGGCGCGGACTATTTGTTTCGTTTATTATCCTTTGCCTTTTCGGCTCCATCGTTTTTGTGATTTGGCAAGGGGTATTGTTGACTCAGGAAGGAAACATGTTGCAGTCGTCGTTCATCTCCTTTATCATGTACACGATATTTCTCGGAGCATCCATCGGAAGCTTGCCCGATCTGTATGCGGGCATTCAAAAAGCCGTGGGAGCTACGGAGAACCTCATGGACATTATCGACGGTGATTCGGAAAACATTCAAATAGAGCGGAAAGAAATCGATTTAAAGACAAAAGGCGACATTCGGTTCAAGGGCGTGAATTTCAGCTACGCAACCAGAGAAAACCTTCCCGTACTCGAAAACATTGATTTCGAAGTAAACTCAGGAGAGCAATTGGCCATTGTAGGCCCATCGGGAGCAGGAAAATCGACCATTACTTCCCTCCTGCTTCGTTTTTATGAGCCTACGGGTGGCCACATTTATCTCGATGGAAAAGATGCTTCAGATTACGATCTTTCCACTTACCGATCGCTCTTTGGGATTGTCCCTCAGGAGGTGATCCTCTTCAACGGAACCATAAAAGAGAATATCGGCTATGGAAATCCGGATGCATCTGAGGAGGAAATCGTCAAGGCCGCAGAAAAGGCCAATGCCATGGAGTTCATCAGTAATTTCCCGGAGGAACTGGAAACCTTGGTGGGAGAACGAGGGGTACAGCTCAGCGGCGGTCAGCGACAACGCATCGCAATAGCACGAGCCGTTTTGAGAGATCCATGTGTGTTGATTTTAGACGAGGCCACCTCATCGCTCGATAGCAAATCGGAGCGTTTGGTTCAAGATGCATTGGAGGAGTTGATGAGAGGCCGCACCGCCATTGTTATTGCACACCGCCTCAGCACCATCAGGAATGCGAGCAGAATTATCGTGCTCGAAGACGGGGAAATTTCTGAAACCGGTAACCACAACGAGTTGATGTCCAATAAAGATGGCCTCTACAATAAATTGCAATCAATGCAAATGGTCGAGGACTAGCAAAGTCTCTTAACTGCATCAATAGAAAAGCAATAAAATCTCTATTTTCGGCTTACAATACAGCGAAGCTGAGATGCCAAAAAGTTTTCATTTCGTCATCCCACTCATTGGGTTGGCTTTTCTTTTCTTAGCCATTGAATTCGTATGGACTGAACCCTCCGAAGACGGCCAATTGAGGATCATCACCAGCGACGGCAAGGGCTATTATTCTTACCTCACGGGCATTTTCATCGAAAAGAATTTCTCAGAACAAACCGCAGACGGAAGATACTTCTTAGAAAACTCAGCCGGTGTCGTGAACAAATACTATCCGGGCAGTGCTGTGCTGATGGCACCTTTTATGGGAATTGGCTACCTCGCTGCCGGTGACGATCTAAAAGAAGGATATGCCAACCCCTTCCATATTGCAATAGGTATTGGCGCCATCTTTTATTTGATGATCGGGCTGTGGTGGCTGGATGGTCTTTTGCAGCTATTTGAAATTGACAAACTTAGCCGTGGAATCACGCTGATCGTCATTTCCGTCGGAACCAACTTGATGAACTATGTTTTGGTTGAGCCCGCCATGTCGCATGTATATTCGTGGTTTGCCGTCACGGGTTTTCTCTATTTCTTCAAGTCTTTCACAAAAGATACGAGCCGCGGGAGAAACCTTTTCATTGCTTCAGCATTTTTAGGATTGATCATACTGATTCGGCCAATCAACGGGCTGGTCGTATTCGCCATTCCATTCTTGAGCGGTTCGAGTTCTTCTTTGATGGCTTCTTTGAGACAAGTCCTAAAACCGTCACTTCTGATTCCTTCAGCCTTGATTTCAATCGGAATTGTCGCGATTCATCCGCTCCTCGTATTCATTCAATCGGGCACAATTGAATTATGGACATACACTGATGAAGGATTCTATTTTCTACATCCGGCCATCTTTGAGTTTCTCTTGAGTTGGCGAAAAGGTTTATTTCTATATACGCCAGTGGTTTTAGTAGGCTTATTGGCCTCTTTGATTCGGATTAAACGGCAGCCATACCTCACCTTCAGCTTCTTGGCTTTTATAGCTGTTATCGTCTATTTTTTAGCTTCATGGTGGAATTGGTACTATGGCCCGTCCTTCAGCCAGCGTCCTTTTGTGGAATACCTATCGGTGATCGCGCTGCCCCTTGGCTTCCTTTTGTCCAAAAGTTTAAAAACAAAACTCTTTATCCCACTGATTTTGGTATTGGCTGCATTCTCAACCATCAACGTAATTCAAACTTATCAATACCACTCTTGGATCTTATCGCGCTGGGACATGACATATGAAAAATACAAATACATTTTCCTACATACGGATGAAAAATATGAAAATACGTTGGGTGGGTGCAACGATCTACCACCTTATGAGGCAAAGATGACTTTGATTTTCTCCTCTTTCTGCACCATGGATGAGGGAGAAGAGGATTGTTCGTGTGCTGTTAAAAATTCAATTGAAGATGATGGTTCCCCTATGGCCGATTACTCAGGTAACGAGTTCAACCTGCTCACTGAGACCGAAACCGATGAGCATTTCATGGCTGAGCGAGGTCTATACGCCGTAATAAGCCTCGATAGCTACGAGCTCGATACGGCTGCCTGTTCGGAGGCATACGTCTCGATAGACTTTCAAAATGAAACTGGAGAAAGCTACAGTTACAGCGCAATTCGAATCAATGAAGTACCCAATAATACTCCTCGAAAAATTCGACATTGGAAATACAACGTTCTGCTATCACCCGTCAAATCCGAGAATGACCTGATCAAATTTTACGTATGGAATCCTTCCAAGCTCGACTTTTACATCGACAATCTGAGTGTTGAGCTCTATCGAATTGATTGATTAAAAAGAGACTTTCACCACCTTCTTCGTCTCAAAAAAAGGTCGGTCAATCTTGGTGTCCAGCTTGTAGATGACTGAAGGATACCGGTCGATTTCTTCTTGTTCTTCCCGCAAGTCCCCCCCTTTTAAGCAGATCAATTCCTTGGTTTTCATTTTCGAATGGACGCAGTATTCCGTAAGCACTGCCAAGCGAGCCACTGCCCGACTAACCACTGAATCGAAAGTCCCCTTTACGTATTCGGCGCGCTCTTGAATGGCCGTTACATTTTTGAGTTTAAGTGCCTCGACCACCTCGTTGACCACTTTAATTTTCTTGGCGGTGGAGTCGATCAAAAGGAACTCTACATCCGGATAGAGTATGGCCAACGGTATCCCGGGAAAGCCACCTCCCGTGCCGATATCCAGGATTTTCCGGCCCGCCTTGGGTTGCCAAAAAAAAGTGAGGCAGAGTGAGTGCAAAAGGTGCCGCTCTTCAAATTGATCCATGTCCTTGCGACTGATCACGTTGATTTTAGCGTTCCACTCCTCGTAAAGCGGTTGGAGTGCGCCAAATTTCTCCAGCTTCTCTTGAGAAATCGCGGGAAAG
>JGI12210J13797_10013187_pt1 | contig 15119 bp, 12 predicted proteins | sample ElkSlonscriptome_3_FD_13797 | JGI IMG/M metagenome (IMG submission 13797)
TTCGATTGATTCGTTGGTTAGGCGCCCGAGCGTGGTCTGTGCCGCCCAATCAGTCGGGGACGCGCAGCCTCAGAGCGACCAGACGTACTCAACGACGTCGACGAACTCTTGATTGGTCAGGATGCCGTGCTTGCCGAAGGGCGGCATGACGGCCTCCGGGTTCTTGACGGTGGGGTCCCAGATCTGTTGCGCGACGCCCTGCTTGTCCGGGTAGCGGGTCTGCATGGCGATCAATGCGGGACCGATCGCACCGGGCGCTTCGCCGCCGGGAATCATGTGGCAGGCAATGCAGTTACCTTTGGAGCGCGTCATCGCGACCTCTTTGCCGGCATCGACATCGCCGTCAAACTCCATCTGTGGCATCTCCGCGTAGGCCGCTGAGCCCATTAGCGCGCAGGTCAGGGCCGCGGTGGAGCCGAACACGTGTTTGCTGAATCGCAGCATGGTTTCCTCCTGTTTGGGATGTTTTCTTGTGAGTCGTTCTGGTCGAGGCGCCGCCATGTGCGGCGGCACCGAGCGCCTATGTTCGTTATTGTCGGCTGGCGGCCGTCGCACTGTTCGTGTCGGGTAGCGACCAGTCACGCTGCGCGACATCTTATCATGTGGCCTTTGCAAACCGCAGCCTTGGAGGCAATCATGCCCGCCCATTACGGTTGGTGTGCGTTTGCTTCACTGCAGGCTGATTGCCAGTTGGTCGCCGATGGTGGACGCTCCCCGGCGGGAACGCAAGATTGACAATCATCAAGCGCCCAAGCCGACCAGTCAGATGCTTCTTGCAGTGATTCATTCCCGAACGCGGGCTTTACGCGAGCGCAAATGGTGCTGATCTTAATTTAACGTCATGTTCTTTGGCTCAGGCGCCGCGAGGATCGAGCATCAGCATCGCGCGCATCAGTTCCGAGAGCGATCGGACCTCAAGCTTCTCCATGACCTTGGCGCGATGCGCCTCCACCGTCGACTGGCTGATCCCGAGGTCCGCGGCGATGACCTTGTTGCGCTTGCCTGCGACGATTTGATCGAGCACTTCGCGTTCGCGCTTGGTCAGCCGCTCCATGCGCTCCTGAACGCTGGCGACTTCCAGGGCATGCCCGCGTTGCTCGGCGTCGATCTCGATGGCGCGGTGCACCGCGTCGAGCAGCGCTTGGTCATTGAACGGCTTCTCGATGAAGTCCACGGCGCCGTTCTTGACCGCACGCACTGCCATGGGGACGTCGCCATGGCCGGTGATGATGATGACCGGCGGGTGAATCGGCTCCTCGGCCAACCGTTGTTGTAATTCCAGTCCACTCATCTGGCGCATGCGCACGTCCAGGATCAGGCAGCCCGGACGCGCGGGGTCAAAACGAGCGAGATAGGTCCAGGCGGAGTCGAAGGTCTCGTTTGGCAGCCCTACGGAGTCCATCAGTAGGCCGATGGCTGCGCGTACTTCGTTGTCATCGTCGACGATGAATACCGTCGGCTCGTTATTCATGTGTGGTCTCCCGTTTACTCAAGACGCCTGCTGTCGGTTCGAGCGAGGCAAGCGCCGGCTCCGAGTCGAGTCCCGCCCCGGCGCAGGGCAGGCTGAAATAGAAGGTTGCACCGATCCCGGCCGTCGAGTCGACCCGCAGGCGCCCGCCATGCGCCTCGACGATGCCTGTGCTGATGGACAGGCCGACGCCGAGCCCCTGTGCCTTTGTGGTCACGAAGGCCTCGAACAGATGTTCCGGCGAGAGCTCGCCGAGGCCGGGTCCGGTGTCGACGACGCGGATCTCGACGGCGTCGTGGTAGCGGCGCGCGACCAGCAGCACGCGGCGCTCGCGTGGCTGATCGGACATGGCCTCGACGGCGTTGCGCGCCAGGTTCAGCAACACTTGCTCGATTTGCGTGCGCTGCGCCATGACCCGGTCGGCGCCGGCGCCGATCTGCTGATGCAGCAATACGTTGGCGCGGCGGGCATCTTGACGTAACAGCACAAGCACGGTGTCGAACATGTCGGCGACCGCCACCGGCGAAATCTCGGGCTGCTCCTTGCGCACGAAGCGGCGAATGTGGCGGATGACCTCGCCCGCACGTTCCGCTTGTTCGGCGATCTTGGTCATGACGTTGGCGCAGATGGTCATGTCGGCGCGGTTGCTATCGATCAGGCGCACGCAGGCGCGGGCGTTGGTGGTGATGGCGGTCAGTGGCTGGTTGAGCTCATGGGCGATCCCCGAGGCCATCTCTCCGATCGTGCTCAAGCGAGAAAAATGGGTCTGTTCCGCCTCGTGTTGACTGATGCGTTCGGCGGCTCTGCGTCGCTCGGTAATGTCGCGAAAGACCACGACGCTGCCGATGGTCTCACCGATCTCATCTCGGATTGGCGTAGCGCTGTATTCCACCGGAAAGCTGCTGGCGTTGCGACGCCAGAACAGGTCTTCGTCAACGAAGCGAGGCACGTTGTCGCGAAAGGTCGCGAGGACCGGGCATTCTTCGCGCGGGTGCGGTTCGCCGTCGGCCCTGGTGTGATGGATGATTTCGTGTTGATCGTTGCCGATCAGTTCCTCGGCGCGCCAGCCGGTCATGCGCTCCATGGCCTTGTTGACGAAGGTCGCCCGGCCTTCCAAGTCGACGCCGTAGATGCCTTCCGCCACCGAGTCCAGGATCAATTGCTGGCGTCGTTCCAGGCGCGTATTGGCGCGGCTCAGCCGCTTGTTTAAGTGCAGCACCCGACTCGTCAGAGCCAGCAGCGCCAGCAGAACGCCGCTGCCGACCATGACGCCGATCCAGTAGCGCTCCAGCGCGTCGCCGAGTGTGAACAGGGCGTCATGATCGGAGGGGGCCTGAGACAGTGCAGTCAGCACCTGGTCGGCCGGTCGCGGGTGGCGGGGCAGGGTCGGGTCTGCGCCACCGGGATCACTCTGCACGCCAGCGCGGCTCTGTTGCGGGTCGTCATCCTGCAACGCCGCGCCGACCGTCGGTACGACACCGACGTTGCTCAGTAGCAGCGTCATGGTGAGCAACAGTTTGATCAGTGCGGCGAGCATGGAACGCGATGGCTTCGGGGTGCGTCGTCGCAACCCGCGGCGCGCGTCGGTCGAGCGTGATGCCCGCGACACGCGGCGCGCGTCTGCGATGACGTCGTCCGTGGACGGTAGAAAAACTGGTGGCGACCCGTGCATACTAGCGCCCCAGTTTACAATGCCCTGATCATCGTTCGGGGTGCCGGAGGAGAGTTCGGTACGCGTCTGCAGATCCGTGTCAGGTTGCTCGACCGCGCGGGTTGATAACCAAAAAAATTTGAGAGAGGAGATCATACCCCAATGACGATTTCACGACGTGAATTCATGCGCCTGATGGGACTTGCGGGTGCGGCCGGCATGCTACCGTCGTCGGTGTTTGCCCAGGCTAGGCAGCCGAGCGACCTGTACGAGGTGCCCAAGTTTGGCAACGTCACGCTGCTGCATATCACCGACACCCACGCGCAACTGAAGCCGATCTACTTTCGTGAACCAAACGTGAACATCGGCATCGGCCCCGCCTACGGTAAGGCGCCGCATCTGGTCGGCGAGGCGCTGCTTGAGCACTTTGGTATCCAGCCCGGCGGCATCGAGGCGCACGCGTTCTCTTATCTGAACTACCCTGAAGCGGCCGAGAAATTCGGTGCGGTCGGCGGCTTCGCGCATCTGAAGACACTGGTGGATCGCATCCGCGCGGAGCGTGGTGACGGAAATTCCCTGTTAATGGACGGTGGCGATACCTGGCAGGGCTCGGGCACTGCGTTCTGGACCCGTGGCATGGATATGGTCGGCGCCTGCAACCGGCTTGGCGTCGATGTCATGACCGGCCACTGGGAGTTTACCTACATGGACGATGAAGTGATCAAGAACATCGGCGCCTTCAACGGCGACTTTGTTGCGCAGAACGTCAAGGTGCGAGAAGAGGCCCTGTTCGACTATAAATTCTCCGATTTCGGCGGCTTCGATGAGGACGCCGGACTGGCCTTCAAGCCTTACACCATCAAGGAAGTCGGTGGCATCAAGGTGGCCGTGATCGGCCAGGCCTTCCCCTATACCCCCATCGCAAATCCCCAGCGTTTCATCCCGGATTGGACCTTCGGTATCCAGGATTCGCGCATGCAGGAGATCATCGATCAGGTGCGCGACGAAGAGTCGCCGGACCTGGTCGTGGTGATCTCCCACAACGGCATGGACGTGGATCTAAAGATGGCCTCGAGGGTCACTGGCATCGACGTCATCTTTGGCGGCCACACCCACGATGGCATGCCGGCGCCGACCATCGTTGACAACTCGTCGGGCAAGACGCTGGTCACCAACGCCGGTTCCAATGGCAAATTCCTCGGTGTCATGGACCTGGACGTGAAGGATGGAAAACTCCGTGACTACCGTTATCGACTACTGCCGGTATTTTCGAACTTGCTGCCGGCGGATGTGGACATGGCCAAGTACATCGACGAAGCGCGTGCCCCGTATCAGGACAAGCTCTCGGAGGAGTTGGCCACGGCCGAGCAGGTCCTGTATCGCCGCGGCAACTTTAACGGCACCTTCGATCAGGTGATCTGCGATGCACTGCGCAAGGTCAATGATGCCCAGATCAGCCTGTCGCCGGGCTTCCGTTGGGGCACCACCGTGTTGCCGGGTCAGAAGATCACGATGGACAATGTCATGGATCAGACCTGCATCACCTACCCGGAGACCTACCGTCGAGAGATGAGCGGGGCCGAGATTAAGGCCATCCTGGAGGACGTCTGCGACAACCTGTTCAATGTCGATCCTTACGTGCAGCAGGGCGGTGACATGGTGCGTCTCGGCGGTCTGGACTATGTCTGCGATCCCGCCGCCGGCATGAATGAGCGCATCACCGACATGCAACTGGACGACGGCACGAAGATCGAGGCGGACAAGAAGTATGTGGTCGCCGGCTGGGCCACCGTGGGTAGCCAATCCCCCGGTGAGCCGATTTGGGAGACCGTCGCGACCTACCTGCGCGACGTCAAGACCGTGAAACTCGATAAGCTGAACACCCCCAAACTCAAGGGTGTGGCAGGCAATCCCGGCCTGTCCAACTACTCCGGCGAGTTGCTCGGCTAAAGTCGGTCCGAAGCGATGCCCGCGCGTCTTGGCGATGCCTTAGGTCGACGAGCGTGCGGTGCTGCACGGCTACGCCTTTGCGTTGCTTCGGGCGGGCCAAGCGCCGAGGCCCGAGGGCCCTGTGCAGCAGGTTGCGCGGTGTCGGCCCCAGGCCCTTGGCGCTCGGCCCTTCGCACGACTGGCGCCTTGTCGCGGCGAGACTTGAGGCATCGGCAAGCATTTGGCTCACGTAATCGAGTGCGAGAGCGTCACCCGCCGAATCGCCATCGCCCGCCGTCGACTCCGGCATGAGCGAGCATCTCCACCAAGCCCCACTGACCTTCCGCCCGGTCGTCTCGATGCGCCTGTTGGCCTGCATGCTCGCCATCCATGCAGTGGCGCTCGCCGTTGTGCCCCCATTGCCGATGCACTGGGGCGTGAAGCTTGCGCTCTCCACTCTGATCCTTGGGAGCCTGGCATACGTCGTCTGGGCGCGAATCTTGAGTCGCGCTCCCTGGTCCGTTGTCCAGGCGACCTGGAGCGATACGGGCTGGACGGTGACCACGGCGAATGGGGGCACTCAGCAGCTGCGTCTCGCCCCGTCCACATACGTCGGTGTCGATCTGGTCGTCGTCAATCTGGTGGCTGGTCTGTTTCGGCGGCGCTCGTTGATACTCACCCCCGATAACATCGACCCGGAGCAATTGCGACGCTTGCGAGCCCGCTTGCGCCTGTTTTCAAGCTGAGCTTCAAGCGGAAATGGCAGTGTTGGTCTCAGGCACCGCCGCACCAGTACAATGGGCGGTTTGGACGGTCGGAGCAGTGAGCGAAATCCATCATGAGAGTCTTGGTGACCGGCGGTGCCGGCTATATCGGCAGTCATACCTGCGTCGAGTTACTTGCGGCGGGCCACGCGGTCATCGTCATTGATAACCTGAGCAACAGCAACGAAACGGCGCTGGAGCGCGTGCAGGAGATTGCGGGTAAGCCGCTTGCGTTCGTCAAGGCCGATTTGCGCGACCGCGATGCCCTCGACGCGTTGTTCCTTGCTCATGCCTTTGATGCCGTGATTCATTTCGCCGGGCTCAAGGCGGTCGGTGAGTCCGCCGAGATTCCGCTCGCCTATTACGACAACAACGTCACCGGGACGCTGACGCTGTGTCGGGCGATGGGGGAGGCGGGTGTCAAGACCCTGGTGTTCAGCTCCTCGGCGACGGTCTACGGTGACCCGGCCTCGGTGCCGATTCGCGAGGATTTTCCACTCTGCGCGACGAACCCCTATGGCCGCACCAAGCTGTTCGTCGAAGAGATTTTGCGCGACTTGCAGCGGGCCGACCCGGGCGGCGCGGACGGGGGCTGGCACATCGCCTTGCTGCGCTATTTCAACCCGGTTGGCGCGCATGCGAGCGGGCGCATCGGCGAGGACCCCAACGGTATTCCGAACAATCTGATGCCCTTCGTCGCGCAGGTGGCCATCGGCAAGCATCCGCAGCTCAAGGTGTTTGGCGACGACTACGACACGCCCGACGGCACCGGCGTGCGTGATTATATCCACGTGGTCGACCTCGCCCGCGGTCACCTAGCGGCATTGGATCGGCTGACGGCGAAACCCGGTGTGGTGACCTACAACCTGGGCACCGGCCGCGGCTACAGCGTGCTGGAGATGGTCCGTGCGTTCGAGCACGCATCGGGTCGCCCGGTGCCCTATCGCGTGGTCGCCCGGCGTCCGGGCGATATCGCTGTCTGTTATGCGGACCCGAGCCTGGCCCGCGCCGAACTCGGCTGGCAGGCGGAGCTTGGAATCGACGACATGGTGCGCGACGGCTGGCGTTGGCAACGTGCCAATCCAGACGGCTACGCGTGATGAGTCGCGAGCGTGCGCCCAGTGTGGGCGCTCGGCCACCGCTGCGCATCCTGCAAGTCGTGCATGGGCTGCCGCGCGGGGGGCTTGAGAACGGTGTGGTCAACCTGCTCAACGGGCTGCCCGTGTCGGAGTTCGAGCAGTCGGTCTGCTGTCTTGATCAACGCGGCGAAATGGCGGATCGGGTCAGGCGCGATGTGCCGATTCACGTGCTCAATCGACGTCGCCACGACCTGGGCCTTGCGTTCCGGCTGGCGCGCGTCATGCGTGCCTTCCGACCAGACCTGGTGCATTGCCGAAACTGGAATACCTGGCCGGATGCGGTCCTGGCGCACCAGCTGGCCGGTCGGCCGGGCGTGCTCGTGTGGAGCTTTCATGGCTTCGCCGATGGTCATTGGTTCCCGCGACGGCGCAAGCTGGCATCGCGGCTGTTGTCGCTGGCCACCGACAAGCTGTTCGCGGTCTGCCGCGATTCCGCGGAACGTTTCGCCGGCCTGTGCGCGATCCCGGCGACACGCTTCGATGTGCTCTATAACGGCGTCGACTGTGCACGCTTTGCGCCGATCATGGATCGCGCCGGACTGCGCCGGCAACTCGGCTTTGCAGACGACGAGCTGGTACTTCTGACCGTCGCCAGTCTCACGCCGGTGAAGGGGCATGCATTCTTGTTGGAGGCAGCGGCGCGGACGCTTGCCGCCACGGATCGCAAGTTGCGTTTTCTCTGGCTCGGCGAAGGTGCTGAACGACGTGCGCTGGAGCACCGAGTCGTCGAGTTGGGGCTTGGTGGGGGGATACAGATGCCGGGCGGCAGTGATCGCGTGCCGCTGTATCTGGCGGCGGCAGATCTGTTTGTGCTACCCAGCCATCTCGAAGGCATGAGCAACGCAATTCTGGAGGCCATGGCCAGCGGTCTGCCGGTCGTGGCCCAGGCCGTCGGCGGTAATCAGGAACTGGTCGAGCACGGTCGCTGCGGGGTGCTATGCAACGTTGGCGACGCCGACGCGATGGGCGAGGCGATCGCGCGCCTGACCGCGCACGACGACCAGCGTGTAGCCATGGGTCGAGCCGCCCGGGCTCGTGCGGAGCAGATCTTCTCACTGGAAGCGATGCTGGCCCGCTATGCGGATTTTTATCGCCATGCGGTACCGAACGTCGGCATCACCCTCAACCAGGCGGCGGGCTGATGGTTGCCGAACATCGACTGCACGAGTTTGTCGATCGGGGAGCTCCCAATGGGTCCAGTCTCGAAATATTGTGCTTGCTCTCGGCTGTGCACGCGTCACTGTTCCAGGGCGTTGATGCAGAAGATGATCTCGTCGTCAATCTGCGCGGCGCCGAATTTGAGCAGTTGCCCAAGCTTTAGGCCGGTCAGGCGGAGATAGGTTTGGATGCGTCATCGATGAAAGTTGGCTCCGACCCAGCCGTGCGGGTACTGATGCTGGGGCCATTACCGCCGCCGGTGGGCGGCATGGCCACCGTGGTTGCGAATCTGGCCGACGCCTTCGCCAACCCCGACGCTAGCCCCGGGCAAACCCCTGATCCAGGTGCAGACCCCCAACGCGCTGCCGAATGCCCGGCGGTATCGCGGCCGATCGCGTTGCGGCTGTTGAACAACGTCAAGACGACGGCCGCCGGGCGCAGCCTGTGGCAGGGCATTCGTGCCCAGCTCCGTCTGCTGTGGCGGTTGGCAGCGCTATGCCTTGGCTGGCGGCCACATTTGGTGCACATCCACACCTGCTCCTGGTTCAGCTTTTGGCGGAGTGCCGTCGACCTGCTGTTGGCGCGCGTGCTGCTGTGTCCAGTCGTGCTCCATATCCACGGCGCGCAATTCCATCGGTTTCTCGACGGCTTGTCGGCGCCGCATGCCTGGCTCGCGCGGCGTGTGTTCGCGCTGTCGAATCGCATCATCGTTCTCGGCGACGGATGGAAGCGGGTGCTCGACGGCTGGGCCGATGCGGACAAGGTTGTCGTCGTTCCCAATGGTGTGCCGGTGCAGAACCCGATCGAAGGCAAGGCGGGAGAAGCCGGAGCAGGCAGCACCGATGCCGAGTCGCACGCCGGGTCGCACGTTAGGCCAGACGAGCCGTTTCGAATCATCTGCGTCGCCAATTACGAGGCGCGCAAGGGGCAGGCCGATCTGCTGTGCGCCGCGGCGCAACTTGATGGCGCGCGGCCGGTCAGGGTGCTGCTGTTCGGCTTCGAGGCCGAGCCCGGCCAGCGCCAGGCATTATTGGCGCTGGCCGCCGAACTCGGCATGGCTGGGCGGGTGGATGTGCCGGGTCCGGTGACGGGGACGGAGAAGGAGCAGGCTCTACGCGGCGCGCAGTGTTTTTGTCTACCGTCCTACGACGAGGGATTGCCAATGTCGATGCTCGAGGCCATGGCGCTGGCGTTGCCGGTGGTGGTGACCGCCGTCGGTGCGATTCCCGAGGCGGTGGACGATGGCGAGCAGGGGCTGGTGTATCCGCCGGGCGATATCGATGCGCTGCGCGGGCATCTGCAAACCTTGCTGGATGATCGAGCCGCTGCCGCGCGCATTGGTTGTGCTGGTCGGGAGCAGCTTATGCGTCACTATAGCCTCAAGCGCTCGGCTGCGTTGTTGGCGGATGTCTATCGCGCACTAGCGCGGTGAGGCGGGGCGACGCTCGGCGCGGTCACGGGTGATCTGGCGCCGCCTCATCGTGGGCCGAGTGCTGGTCCGCGGGGCATACTGGCCCAACCTGTTGAACATCACAGCGGACGAAACAAACCAACGCCGTTGCCGGTCCCAGGTTGGACAACGGCCAATAATGCGACAACCCCGAGGTGCGAACCATGCTGATCAAGCGCAGCCGCGACATTGCGTCGTCCGAGATTACCCCGCCGGGAATCTACGCGCGTCGGCGCGAGTTCTTGCAAGCCGCGGCGGCGGCTGGTGTCGGTGCAGCATTGGGAGCCGGGCTGACGCTTGGCCCGCGATCGGCGGCCGCCAAGACAGCGTCCGGGGCACTGCAAGCCATCCCAAATCTACGCGAGAGTCGTTTCTCGACCGATGAGCCGCCGACGGCTCGTGATGACATCACCAGTTACAACAATTTCTACGAGCTTGGCACCGACAAAGGCGATCCGATGCGCAATGCCGGCCGGCTCAAGACGCGCCCGTGGACGGTGGTTGTCGACGGCGAGTGCGAGGCACCCGGCGAGATCGGCATCGAGGAGGTGCTGAGTGGCTTCCCGCAGGAAGAGCGAATCTATCGGCTACGCTGCGTCGAGGCCTGGGCCATGGTGGTGCCCTGGGTGGGGTTTTCGCTGGCCGATCTACTGACGCGCTTCAAGCCTACTTCGAACGCCAACTACGTGGCCTTCGAGACCCTGTATGACCCGGAACAGATGCCTGGGCAACGTCGCCCCGTACTCGATTGGCCCTATGTCGAGGGCCTGCGCATGGACGAGGCGATGCATCCGCTGACCATCCTCGCGACCGGGCTGTATGGCGAGGTGCTGCCGGGCCAGAACGGCGCGCCACTGCGCCTCGTCGTCCCGTGGAAATACGGCTTTAAGAGTATCAAGTCCATCGTGCGCATCAGCTTCACCGAGCGGGAGCCGCCGGCCACTTGGAATATTATGCAGCCGCGGGAGTACGGCTTCTACGCCAACGTCAACCCGCAAGTGGACCACCCGCGTTGGAGCCAGGCGAGCCATCGCATGATCGGCGACGGATTCTTCGCGAAAAAGCGCCCGACGGCGATGTTTAACGGCTACGGCGATCAAGTGGCGTCGTTGTATGCGGGGATGGATCTGGTGAAGCATTTCTAGCGACTTCGCGAGGCCCAAGCGCCTAGCGCCGAGGCGCTCGTTGCGGCAGGGTCGCGCAATTTGGCCCCCGGCCCTCGGCCCTTCTGACGGCGCTCGCGTCATCGCCATTGAATGTGAATCATTTCAAATTACTTCCTGGTCCTCAAGGGTTCCTTCCATGCCGACACGCCAAGGCCCCATCGTGCGGCCGCCAGCCGCGCGCATCCTGCGCATCGTCAAGCCAGCGTTATTCGTTGTCTGTCTGCTTCCGTTCGTCCTCCTGATCTGGCAAAGCCTGGACGGCAGCGTCGGCCCCAATCCGGTGCAGGCGATCACGCATGCGACCGGCGATTGGGCACTGCGTCTGCTGCTGATCACCCTGGCGGTAACGCCGTTGCGTCGTCTTACCGGCTGGACCTGGTTGATCCGTCTTCGGCGTATGCTCGGACTGTATGCCTTTTTCTATGCGGCACTGCACTTTACTACCTATCTCTGGCTCGACCAATTCTTCGACTGGGGCGCGATTGTCGAGGACATCGCCAAGCGGCCCTATATCACGGTCGGCTTCGCTGCCCTGGTTTTGATGATCCCGCTCGCGGTGACATCCACAAAGGGCTGGATTCGTCGTCTGGGGCCGCGCTGGAAACAGCTGCATCGACTGGTCTATGCCATCGCCATTCTTGGCGTGTTGCACTATCTGTGGCTGGTCAAGGCAGATCTGTTGGAACCAGGGATCTATGCGGCCATCCTCGCCGCGCTGTTGTTGGTGCGGGTGCCGTTTGCCCGTCTGTTCGATCGTATTGGTTGGCACGGTCGTGCGGCCACGTTCGTTCGTCAATAACCAGTCTCTGGGTCTAGCGATTCCCCGAGACTGCCCTTGCCGATCGCGCATTGGCAACTCCGGTGCAGGACCGCCGGATCAGGGCCACAGCACCCGAATCCGCCACCCCGCCTCCCCCCGGCAGGGGCTGGTGGGTTCATGCCGGTCGAGTATCTGCGGCGCGTGCGCCCGCAGCGATTGGATGATCCTAGCGACTGCCCTTTCTATGATGATCGCCAGTGTCGGCCCAGCGTTCGGCCGCGGCGGCATCCGTTTGGCGGGCGCCAACCCAGTGCTCGCCCTGATCGGTCTCTTCCTTTTTCCAAAACGGCGCGCGGGTCTTTAGATAATCGATGAGGAACTCGCAGGCACGGAACGCCTCGGTGCGATGTCGGCTGGTGACGGCCACCAGTACGATCGGTTCCTCCGGCAACAGGCGTCCGACCCGGTGGATGATACGGATGCCGTCGATCTGCCAGCGCCCAGCAGCCTGAGTCGCCATCGCCTCCAGGGCGTGCTCGGTCATGCCGGGGTAGTGCTCTAGCGTCATTGCCGCGACACCCCGGTTGTCGTTGATGTCTCGCATGAGTCCCACGAAAGCGACCAGGGCGCCGATGTCGCGACGTCCGCGTCGCAGATCGTCTTGCTCGGTCGCGGGGTCGAAGGCCGTGTCTTGGACGCGAATGTCGATGCTGGTCTTTGGCATGGTTCCAACCTCAAGTTTGACGCGCGAGCGGCAAATGCTTGCAGATGCGTCAATTGATACAGCGACAACGCGCTTACACGACCAAAGGCCGAGCGCATCGGGCTTGGCGCCTGGGGCCCAGGTCGCGCAATGGTGCTGTACAGCGGCCGTTGGCTCTAGGCGTTCGGCGCGTGACCCAATCAGCGCAATGCGCGGGCGGGGCTACGTAGCGACTTTCGCTGGTCGGTTTGAGGCATCGCATCGCTCGTTTTGCACGGTCTGCCGGCGCCGGTAACGGTTAAGATGGGGGCGATGCCCGGCCTTGACCAAGCGGCCATTCGTCGCCATACCTACCTTAACCACGGCCGCAGACGCCTAACTCACGACTGTTTCGAATGGCCCCGATGCGAATCCCGCTGGCAGGCTGGCCGCGGCGCCTGTTGGACTGGCTCTGCGAAGGCCGTCCCGATTATCAGGCGTTTCAAGAAAGAAGGCGTTCGCGCGCCTATCGCGCGAACCGGACGATCTGCCTGCTGATCTGGGCCGTGGCCGCGGCGCTGCTGCTCATTTGTGGTAGCGGGGGTTGCCTGTTGACCATCGGGTTGATGGCGACATTGCTTTGCTTTGCGTTGCTTGATCCGGACTGACGGCGGCTGCGGCGACGTATACGGTCCTTGGCTCGGCGCTTGCGTCATGTCGCCGAAACGATGGCCCTGCGCCCGGCGTGAACCTCGGTTCCTCGCACCAGTCTAAGGCACAGATTGCCGGTCGGGCCATTGTCCGCCTGCGGTTGCGGCGAGTTGCCGTGTAAGGGACCGCAAGGTCGACCGGATGAGCGCTGGCGATGCACGTAAACGGTGCAAAAGCTAGAGCGGGTGGCGCCAAATCCTGGCATCATCACCTTAGAACCAGCGGCCTCGTCGCGTTGAGCACAAGCATGGCGCGGAGCTTGCAGAGTCCTTCCGGAGAGACAACGTTAGACCCCGGCAAGAGACGAATTATCTCGCGTCGCCCCGTCGAGTCGACGCACAGAATGCGAACATCGAGAGAGGTATCCTGAATGTCGATCTTCGAGCGCTACCAGGCCAGATACGAGTCTTCCCGCGAAGAGGATATGAGCCTGGATGAGTACCTGGAGCTGTGCAAAGTCGATCCTGTGGCCTATGCCGGGGCCGCGGAACGTCTGCTCGCCGCCATCGGCGAGCCGGAGCTTACCGATACGCACGATGATCCGCGACTGAGCCGGATCTTCCAGAACAAGGTCATCAAACGCTACCCCGCCTTCTCCGAGTTCTACGGTATGGAGGAGGCCATTGAGCATTTGGTCTCTTACCTCAAGCACGCGGCGCAGGGGTTGGAGGAAAAAAAGCAGATCCTCTATCTGCTTGGGCCGGTCGGCGGCGGTAAGTCGTCGTTGGCGGAGAAGCTCAAAGATCTGATGCAGAACATTCCGTTCTACGCCATCAAGGGTTCGCCGGTGTTCGAATCGCCGCTGAGCCTGTTCTCGCCAGAGGAGGACGGGCCGATTCTCGAAGAGGACTACGGCATCCCAACCCGCTATCTGCGCACCATCATGTCGCCTTGGGGCGTGAAGCGTCTGCAGGAGTACAACGGCGACATCACCAAATTCCGCGTCGTCAAGCTCTATCCATCCATTCTCGAACAGGTCGGGATTGCCAAGACCGAGCCCGGAGACGAAAACAACCAGGACATCTCCTCGTTGGTCGGCAAGGTAGATATCCGCCAGCTGGAGCATTACGCCCAGAATGATGCGGACGCCTACAGCTACTCAGGCGCCCTGTGCCGGGCCAACCAGGGCGTGATGGAATTTGTTGAGATGTTCAAGGCGCCCATCAAGGTGCTGCATCCGCTGCTGACCGCCACCCAGGAGGGCAACTACAACGCCACCGAAGGGCTGTCCGCGATTCCGTTCCAGGGCATCATCCTGGCGCACAGCAATGAGTCCGAGTGGCAATCGTTCCGCAACAACAAAAATAACGAGGCCTTCCTCGATCGGGTCTTTATCGTCAAGGTGCCCTACTGCATGCGTGTCAGCGAAGAGAAGCACATCTACGACAAGCTGTTGCGCAATAGCTCACTGAACAAGGCGCCGTGCGCGCCGGGCACGCTGGAGATGATGGCGCAATTTTCGGTCCTGACGCGCATGAAGGACCCAGAGAATTCAAGCATCTTCTCTAAGATGCGCGTCTACGACGGTGAGAATCTAAAGGACACCGATCCCAAAGCCAAGTCGGTGCAGGAATACCGCGACTATGCCGGTGTCGACGAGGGTATGTCCGGTATCTCCACTCGATTCGCGTTCAAGATCCTGTCCCAGGTGTTCAACTTCGACCACACCGAGGTGGCGGCCAACCCGGTGCACCTCCTGTACGTGCTCGAGAAGCAGATCGTCCGCGAGCATCTACCCCAAGAGTTGCAGGACCGCTATCTGGCCTTCCTGAAGCAGTACCTGGCGCCCCGGTACGCGGAGTTTATCGGCAAGGAGCTGCAGACGGCGTACCTGGAGTCCTATGCCGAGTACGGCCAGAATATCTTCGACCGCTACGTGACCTATGCGGACTACTGGATTCAAGATCAGGAGTACCGCGACCCGGACACCGGCGAGATGATGCATCGGGGCGCACTGAACGAGGAGCTGGAGAAGATCGAAAAGCCCGCCGGCATCTCCAACCCCAAGGACTTCCGCAACGAGATTGTCAACTTCGTGCTACGTGCTCGGGCCAACAACAACGGCGCCAATCCGCGCTGGACCAGCTATGAGAAGTTGCGCGTGGTCATCGAGAAGAAGATGTTCTCGAACACCGAGGAGCTGTTGCCGGTTATCTCCTTCAACGCCAAGTCCTCCGCCGACGACAAAAAGAAGCACGAGCAGTTTGTCGATCGAATGGTCGAGAAGGGCTATACGCCGAA
>JGI12210J13797_10286592_pt1 | contig 15117 bp, 14 predicted proteins | sample ElkSlonscriptome_3_FD_13797 | JGI IMG/M metagenome (IMG submission 13797)
GGGCGGGGCTGTCTGACCCGCGTGCCGCGGTATCCGGCGCCCTTGATGCTGGGGAGGTGTCTGCCGCAGGGCCGGGTGCCGGGCGCGCAGCGGTGGAGCGGTTCCACGCCGGTGCCCAGCAAGAGCTGGCGCAGGTGCAGCAAGACCAGGCGCAGCGGCTCGCCGCCGAGCGGGCGGCGCACTGGCAACGCCAGATCATCGCCGAGTCGAACAGCGATCGCTCACCGGCGGAGGCGAGTACCGATGCGCTCGCCGGTGGCATCGAGAACCTGCTGCGTCGCGGGCTCATCAAAGGCGATCGCGCCGTCGATGCCTTCAACGGCTTGCTGGGCGGCTTGCAGCGCGGCGAGGGCTGGCAGGGTGCTGTGGCGCAAGCGCGCGAGCGCTACGGGGATGCCATTGGAACACTCGCCGACTATCAGCTGCAGACGCTTCCACCCCAGGCACTCACCGAGTCGCAGGAGGCGTTCTACCGCAGCCGCGTCGATTGGGCGATCCTCGGCAACAGTGCGCTCAGCGCGATGGCGATCACCCCGGCGTCCCATCAGGCGCAACGCGATCGCCTGATTGACGAGCACGGACCGGACCTGGGCGGTGCCATCGCCGACCGACTCACTGGGGCTGCGCACAGCCTCGACAACAGCAAACTGACAGGGATCATCGCGTACAACCGGGCGCAGGCGGAGGCGGCGGGGTCGGAAAAAAAAACGATTGAGCCCGCGCCAGCCAGCCCCGGACTGATGCATCGCTCGGTTACCGGCGGAGTCCAGGGACAGGTGCTCGACCTGATCGCCGGTCCCGAGTCACGCGGCAACTACAATGCACTGTACCGCGATGCCGATCAGGCCGAAGTGGCCCTCGGCAATCTGACGCTGAGCGAGGTACGGGCCCTCCAGCAGCGCCTCGTCGCCGAGCGAGGCGGTTCACCTGTCGGGCGTTATCAGATCATCGACGACACCCTCGACAGCCTGATGGCGCGCATGGGCCTGAGCGGACAGGAGCGCTTCACGCCCGCGCTACAGGACCGCATGGGACTGCTGCTCGCGCGCGACGCCGGGCTCGATGCTTGGCAGGCTGGTCAGCTCTCCGCAGAGTCATTCGCGCACAACCTCTCGCGCGTTTGGGCCGGGCTTCCCGCGGATGCGGCCAATCGGAGCTACTACGATGGCATAGCGGGGAATCGCGCGACCATTGCCTGGTCGTCAGTCGTCGGTGGACTCGAACAAGTCCGGCGTCGGTAGCAGCCCGCGAGTCGTCGCCTCCGGCCCGCACCAGGGACCATCATCGTGGTTGAAGACCGATGCGTTCGCAAAGGCAACATCATGCAGTGGCGATCCAGGCGCAACGTTCAGATCGAGCCCATTCTGCGTATTGAAGGGACCCAGCGACGACGGGAAGATCGCGCCGGGGTAGGGCTTCTCCAACGGGCTCAAGACAGCGGCTGCGGCCGAGGGCAGGGCGTGACCTTTCTGGCCCCGTTTTCTCGCTCCGGTCCGATCCATCAGCGCGCCCACGATCAGGACCAAGACAAACACCGTCCACGCCAAAACCTGGACCTTGACCGGAGACGTTGGCGCCAGCGCCGTGAAGAGTGCCGCCGGTGCTGCCAGCATCAAGAACGCATCGAGCAGACGCCGGCGGAGACGATTGGCAGGTGCCGGGGATGGATGTGGCATGGTGCGGATCAGTCCTCCTGTCGTTATGCCGCATAGCTGTCCTTTACGGACAGGGAAAGCCGATCAAACGGCCGTTTATCAGGTACTTTAGCACTGTGCGGACTTGAACCTCTCGGTCGCATGATCAGTGCCTCAGACAGGGTCCGCGACGGACTCTGTCCAACGGCGAGCCCGAAGGTAAATTGAACCGCCAAGCAGGCAGTGTCTGGAGACTCGGGGTATCCTCAGTGGCTACATCAACCGCCACACACGCCAGAAGCATGTCCGCCATTCACGAGCTGCGCCGATACGCCACGTTGTCCGACAGACGATCCATAGGAACATTCTGCAGTACCGCGTTGGCCGTGGTGCTGGTGATGTTCGGAGGAGTTGCCATGGCGATCGAAGAGCCCGGGTACGCTATCGTCCGTGAAGGCCCGGACTTCGAGCTGCGTCGCTACCAGCCCCAGCTGCTGGCCGAGACCGAGGTGAGGGGCCGGTTCGACCAGGCAGGCGGCAAGGCGTTTCGCATCCTTGCCGATTACATCTTCGGCAACAACCAGGCGGCGGAGAAAATTGCGATGACCGCGCCGGTCAGTCAGCGCCCGGCGGAAGACAATGACCAGGATCGGGGCACTCGCATCGAGATGACCGCCCCGGTGACCCAGCGAGCCGCAAATGCGCAGACCAGTACATTCATGGTCAGTTTCGTGATGCCGGCACGCTTCACCCTCGACACCGTGCCGCGACCGAACGATGCCAGGGTCAGGCTCCGCGAGGAGCCGGGTCTTCTGATGGCCGCGCTGCGTTACTCCGGCGGTTGGGGCGAATCGCGCTATCGAGCCCATGAAGCGCAGTTGCTTGCGGCCGTGCGCGCCGCGGGCCTAACGCCGATCGGCGAACCGATCTATGCACGCTACAACTCGCCGTTCTCGCTGCCATTCTTGCGGCGCAATGAAGTCCTGATCGAGGTCGCGGAACCGCGCGATTGAGGCGAGTAGGGCGCTGAGAGCGCTCGATCGCATTATCGCTCGGTCGGCCGCCTCACCGGGTGTCTGTTTCGGCACCATAAGAGATGAATACGGCCGTTCGCGTAGGCCGGCAGCGGTCGCCGGTACCCGTGCTTCCTGTGGTCGGACGACTTCGCCGAGGCCGCGGCGGCGCTGCAGGCGGCGCAGTTCGTGCTGATGGATGCCGATTGCAGCGGGGTCGGCCATTGTCGCGTGTTTCGGGGCAAGGCGGCGGAATGTAAGCAGGCTGTCGGCGGTGTCGTCGACTGCTGCGAGACGCCTGCCGGTGTTTCGCTCGCCGACTACATCCAGCTGATCTTCGCCGTCAGCAAGGTCGACGCGGCGGTCATGGCGCTGGACAACGGTAGCCGCATCCGTGGTGGCTGGGAACTGCTGCGCGATCCGCTTGTAGACAGTTGGGATGCGGTGTCAGAGGCCTTCACCTCGGCCGCGAACAACCTGATGGGCAACACGGCCGCGGCCGTCAGCGACGGGGCGGCGAAGCTCTCGCTGGATGCTGCCAAGCAGGCGTTGATGCGTCAGACCGCGCAATGGACCGCGAACGTCTTCGGCGATGCCGCGGCCAATGCGCTGTTCGCGGTCGAGGGCGGCGGGCAGGCGGTGGTCGGCGGCGCAGTGCAGGCCGGGCAGATCCAACTTGGCGGGCTGATCGGGGCGACCCTCGCCTGGGTCATGGTCGCGTATATGATCTACAGCATCGTGATGATCCTGATCCGCATCATCTGGAAATGCGAGCGTGATGAGTTTGAACTCGGGGCGAAGCGCGAACTGCGCAGCTGTCACTATGTCGGCAGCTACTGCGACAGCGATTTCCTCGGCGTCTGTATCGAGAAGCAGAAGGCGTTTTGCTGCTTCAACACGCCGTTGGCGCGGATCATCAACGAGCAGGCCTATCCGCAGCTTGGGCGCACCTGGGGTGATCCTGAGTACCCCAACTGCAGCGGGCTGTCGTTACAGGAGCTGGAGCGTCTGGATTGGTCGCGCATCGATCTGTCGGAGTGGTTGGCGATACTGAGCGAGGCGGGGCAGTTTCCGAGTCCTGGTGATCTGGACATCGAGTCGCTGACGGGATCGGGTTCTGAACTCAACACGGGTAATCGGGGGAATGCCGCGGAGCGCAGTCTGGAGCGGGTCGGGGGGCTCGATGCCGGGGAGGTTGGGCAGGCGACGTCGGAGCAGATGTGGCACGAACTGCAACGCCGGTTGCCTTAACGTGCTCAGATGACTGGGACCACGCGCAGCCGCCGGATTGCTCAGCGGCTCGATCAGCGCCTGGTCAGTCCTTACCCCGACGTGGATCATTTGCCGAGCCATCAATAAGGAGACAGAGCACTGACGGGTCAGGAACCGGCGCTGCACGCACCGTTCTAGCGCGGCAGGTCTCCGGAACCACCAGCGTCGATCAGCCGTTCCAACCGCCCCTTGGAACGGCGCAGCTGGCGTTGTGCTGCTTTCGGTTCATCGAAGCCGTAAGTCTGCAGGATGGATGGAATCGAGCGCACGTAGCTGAAGAAGTTGCGCCGCCCGATGTGGGTGAAGCGCTTGCGCAGTTGCGCCCGCGGGAATTGACGCTTGCCTTCAGAGGTCTTGGCACGGCGACGGGCGCCACTGACGGCCCCCTGCATGCGGCGGTGGAAACGCGCGAGGGTCGCACCACGCAACATCACACGCTCGCCGTCATAGGTCAGCCCGAGATAGGTCACCGGCGGCACGATACGGGGCGCTGCGTCGTGCTTGTCGGGCACCACCTGATGGCAGGTGGTCTTCTTCTCGTTCAGTGGCAGGCGCCGTTCGGCAAGTGCTTGCTGTAGGAAGGCGTCGAGGGGGAAGGACGCTGCGCGTCGCGTTGGCAGCGCGATCAGGATGTCGTCGCAGTAGCGACGATAAAAGCCACCGAGCGTTTCCATCTCTGCCGCGACGCACCGGTCGAACTCCAGCATGTAGACGTTCGAGAGCAGCGCGCAAAGCTGAACGCCCTGGGGGATGCCAATGCCCGTGCGGTTTTGCTCGATGTGCAGCGCCCCTGTCTCGCGCAGGCGCCGGAATTCGGCCGTCGTGCAGTAGCGTTTGCCGCGATCCGCTTGGGTGAGTACAGCCGGTAAGCGCTCGCGATCGATGCAGGCAGACCGCGTGAGGGCCGAGAACACCGCGAAGTGGTCGGCCGGCAGACGGTCCACGCCAAGCAGTGCGCACCAGGCCGCCTTGAGCTCCTGGTGATCGAGATGATCGAAGAAGCCCTGCACGTCGTAGCAATGCACGCTGCAGGAGGCATGATCGCGAATCCAGGCGAACGCCTCTGCCGCGAAATGAACGTTCGAGCGCCCAAGCGAACGATACGCGGTCACCTGATCATTCAGACCGAGGACATCCAGCCGGGCTTCATAGCGCGTCGCGAGCTGCTCGGTGTAGTAGGCGAAGATGCTGGCGTCGAGGTGCGCCGCGTACTGAACCGCGCGGGCCTTGACGGTTGGCTTGCCCGTTCTGTAGTCGAAACGGCGGGTGCGTTTCTCGTAGCGCACAAACGGCCAGAAGCTGTGGCACGCGACCGCGTCTGGCGATTCGACCACCGATCGGGTGGTCGTCACATCACAGATCGGCCCAAAGTGGCGGTATGCGGTGGTTTGCCACCAAGAAGGTGGGCTCGGGGTCGGAGAAGAAGCTGTGTCTGCTGGAAGCGAAAGTGTGGGGGTACCGATCGGCGCCTTATCGGGACACATTGTGTCGTTCCCCCACATCCATCTGCATGGGCCGGCGTTTCTTCCGGAGCGCCCAGTCGCTATTCAATGAGTCTTCGAAAAACCTCGACCTCTGATAGGGCGAGCGAGACGGAGGATAGCAGAATCTGGTTTCCTGCACACCGCACGAGCTTCAATCTCGTTCGAGCCAAGACGAACCCGTGCAGCGCAGACTTCTGCACGGCGCTGCCTTCAGTCGGACGGCCGACGACCTCATGATCGGCGGATTCCATAACGTGCATGCGTCGTCTGATCGCCCGCGTCCGGAGAGCACCCGCCGCCGCACCCCTTACCCGCCCGTCACCCCGGTCCATCGGTTTCCGAACGCTCCGGTGGCGAGTGCTGGTTGAAAGTAGTAACGTAGCTACTTTTAAAGACGGGGCGCAACACATGGCCACAGTCTCCAGCCGGGAATTCAACCAAGCGATCAGCCAGGCCAAAAAGGCGGCACGGGACGGCCCGCTGTTCATCACCGATCGTGGCCGCTCGGCCTATGTGCTGATGACGATCGAGCGCTACGAGCAACTGCTCGGCAATCAGCCCAGCATCCTGGACCTACTGTCTGATCCCGACTGCGCCGAGATCGAATTCGAGCCGCCCCGGTTACGCTCAGGCATCGTGCGGCCCCCGGATTTGTCCTGATGTATCTCCTCGATACCAATGTAGTGTCCGAGTTGCGCAAGGCTCCGGCCGGAAAGGCAGACCCCAACGTGGCTCGTTGGGCCGGACAAGTGCCCGCGGCCAGTCTGTTCCTATCGGTCGTTACGATCCTGGAATTGGAACTGGGCGTGCTGCTGATGGAGCGACGCGATCCCCGGCAGGGCGAGATTCTGCGCTCCTGGTTGGACCAGCGCGTCATGCTGGCCTTCGCCAATCGCATCCTCACGATCGATGTCGCTGTCGCGCGGCAATGTGCGCGACTGCATGTGCCCGATCCCTGCGCGGAGCGCGATGCGCTCATCGCCGCGACGGCGTTGGTGCATGGGCTGACGGTCGTGACGCGCAACCGGGACGATTTCGTCGCGACGGGCGTTGCCTTGCTCAATCCTTGGCAGACGGCGTGATTCCCGGCGGTAGCTGGTCATGGTCCTCGACATCAGCCGTTCTCTGGGCTGCCCAGAGACAAGCTGGGCTTACCCAGCTCACCCGGCACGCGCCGCCACCACCACCTCCGCAAGCAAACCCGCTTAGACCGGCTCCCCCAACGTCGTGCCCAGGGCTACCCCCGTTGCCGCACCCAGAGTGCCGCTTCGCGCTCGCTGCACCCAGACAGATGCCAAGACCGACGCCCTGTTCGAACAATTCCGACAGCGTGGTTAATGAAATGAACGGATCAGCCGGGTCCCGTCGGCGGAGGTGACGTCAGGCGGCAGCACTGGTCGCGGAAGCCTCCGATGCGCTCCAGCGCCGTGCGTCCGGGCCTAAGCAGGGTACTGGGTGTTCCAACGCGGCGTCCGAGGCATCGCAGACCGCCGTTTCGACCGCGTGTCGTTCGGGCCGATGGCGCTGTTTCCGGTCCGGTGACTGACACAGAGACCCGCGCAGCGGCGATGATCCGCTGCGGTTGATCAACGCCCGCGCAATCCTCGCGTGTGGCTCCCACCGGCAACCGCGTGCAGCGCACCTGGGTACGCCGGATTGATCCGGCGCTTGGGGGCGGGCGACTTCAGTCGCCCGTGCGCACCCTCACGGCGGACTGAAGTCCACCTCCCCAAATGCCGACGGAAGTCGGCGGACCCGGCAGCGCAGTGGCAGGAACGACGATCGAGGTCGCGCGCTGCAGGCTGTGAACATCCACGCCGAATCCGGCCAAACGGTCTTCCCTGCCGCTCTTGACCATGACCCCAGCTGCGCTGACGGCACCTGATTCGAGGGGTTGCTGTCGGGCGCCTGTAACGAGCGAGGCAGTGTTACAGGATCGAAGACAGCGCATCGCATTAAAAATCGCAAGCGGCGGGGCGTTGATGCTGTTAGAGAGCGCGGGTCAGGACGGCCGGCAGGGACAGCGGCCAAGGAAGGCCGGCCAGGGAGGGCCACACCAAGCCGGAGCCAGTAAAGGTTTACGCATCGCAAACCCAAAGGAGACGACAGATGGCGAACATTCCCAACCCGCGACGCTACGACAGCGGCATCCACAACCCACGTCGCGGGGCAACGCCTGGGACGGCGCGACCGGCACCGGAGGACGCCATGGCGACCGGTGCTGGCTGGGTTGTCGCAGCGACCTTGGCGGGGCTTGGCGTGCTCTACCTCATCGGAGGTCCTTGGGCGGCTGTGATCGGTGGCGTCAGCTTGGTGTCGCTGCTCGCCTCGTAGGCTGAAGTCGCTCCGCGGCGACGGCGCCGCGCCGTCATCGGTCGCGCTTGCGTCGATGGTGTCGATGGCATCCACCGCCGATCTCTCGACCAGATTCGGCAGCAGCGCCGAGAGAGTGTCTCGGCGCAGTCGAAAGCGATTGCCCACGCCTAGTTCCGCCACGCTATCGGCCTCCGAGACCTCTTTGTCGCGGGCGCAGTCCTGTGTCAGAACTGCGTCGAGCAACAGATAACCCGGCTCGGCGACAACGTCTGTCGCCGAGCAGCGGGAACAGGCTCAGGTTTTGGTGGATCTGGGGCGTGCCCAGTGTGATCTTCGACTGGCACTCAGCGATGGCGGCCGTGGCGGCCGCCTGATTTCGCGACATCTTTCTTGACAACTATGACAACCCTGACCGGCTGCGACCGGCGCTCGGTGTCGGAGCCGCTCCGGCGATAGGGTCTTCCCGCCCAACATCGCACGGCTACCTTGTCAACGCGTGCCCGCTTGGGGCGTCAGTGATGACCAAAAATATCCGCCGCCAGCGCGCATTGCGTCTGCCAGGAAGGCGTACGAACCAATGGGCACATCGCGGCAGCAGAAACGCGGCAATCGAACATTTCTCGCGCCGACTTTCAAAATTGCCGCCACCCCCGCGTTGTTGAGGTAAGGCCAGGGCAAGGCCCCGCCAGGGAAGGCGCCCAAGGACGGGCAACACCCTATAGAACGCGCAGCGATTGAAAATGACCGAATGCGCTGCGTTGTTTGATCAGAGGGATGCAGCGGACCCGCGACTACCAGCTTCCAAGCAAGGCCGGAATCCACCCGCCGCCGAAGACCCAGATGAGATGACTGTTCGACTGGATGTTAAAAAAAGACCTGTTGGCTCGCGTTGTCTTCATTGTCGGCACATCGACTGACAGCGCACTAGGAACTCACTTTCGTTTTTCACCAATCTGCTGAATGAGGAAGACACCATGATCCGCAAAATCTTCGCTATTGATCTGACCCCTTGCGACATGGTCGCACGTGAGCGGGGCGCCCACTTCTTTCCGGTACAGGACGTGCGCGAGTTGATCGCGGGGAACGATGTCGACGTGCTCGAAACCCTGGTCACGCTGGTGGAGCGCGTCGCCGAGGACAACCCGGAGTCCATCGCCAGTAACAAGGTCAACTTCATGCGCAAGCAGCATGCACTGGAGGAAGCCGGCGCGCGGGTGATTCGGGCACCGGCGAAGCGCATGCCGGACGGCGGCTTCAAGCAGTCCGACGATCAGCGCCTGATCATCGCCACGCTGTCGCTGGCCCTGCGGCTGCGCCCGGAGTTCGTGGTGCTGGCCGCCGCCGACGGCGACTTCGCGCCGATGGTCTGGGAGCTGCGCAACGAGGGCATCCGCACCGAGGTGCTGGCCCGCCCGCAGATGCTCGCCAGCGACCTGCGCCGGGCGGCCTATTCGGTGATCGACATCGACGACGTACTCAACACCATTGGAGGAGCACAGTAATGGGACTCAAGCGCGACGAACTGGGCTTTGTGCGTTCGAACAGTTTTGGCCGGATTCGCCGGGACGACCTCGAGCAGCTGCTCAAAATCAACCCATCGGAGGCGGTCTACCGTTCTGGTGTCGACAACGGCGTGCGCACTGGCGAGGTGGTGGTGGACGTCGAGGTGGCGGTGAAGCCCGGCGACACCTTCTCCGCAGGTCCGCGGGTGGTCAAGGGCGCCGGTCACGGCTTCACCGGCGGCGGACGCGTGATCAAGGGCGCGGGCTCCGCGGCGCAATCGGCGGCACTCCCGCCTGCGTTGCGCCGTGAGTTCGATGGTCTGCGCCGCGCCGGGTTCGGCGGCGTCGACGCACCGAAGGCATCGCCCGAGGGCTGGCGTCTGCGCTTGCGTGGGCTGACCCTGCCGGGCGGGGTGCGCACCGATGCGCTGATCGTGCTGCCGAAGACCTACCCGCTGGCCGCGCCGATCGGCTTTTATCTGGCGGAGGGCGCGGAGGCGGCGCAGCTCGACCGCAGCCACCTGTACCAGCGCTCCTACCACGGAGCGCCTGATCTCGCCGGGGAGGGCTGGCAGTGGTACTGCGGTGTCGCCGACAACTGGCGCCCAGGGCACCACACGCTGGTGTCGTACATGAGCGTGACTCTGGCCTTCTTCGCGGACGCGGCGGTACGTTGATGAACAAGCAATCGCACCAGCAACCAGCCAAGCAATCTGGCAGGCAAACTGGCAGGCAGCCAGAGCTGCGCATTCCGTGGGGCCTGGCCGAACGCATGCAGACGCTGCTGCACCCGCGGCCGTTCCACGAGCGTTTCGCCTTCGCCGCCGCACGGCCGCTCAAGGCTGGCCATGCGCAAACGCAGGCCACGCTGTTGGAGCAACTCGTGGTGGTCGCCGACGATGACTACGAGCGTACCTCCTCGGCGGGGCTGGCGTTGACCGCGCAGGCCTCCGAGCGCATGAACCAATGGGCCGTGCAGCTCGCCGCGAACGGTTGGATCGCCGTGCACCTGCACTCGCATCCGCCGGGTGCGAGCCACTTCAGCGCCACCGACGATGCCGCCGAGTCGCAGCTCGCCGCCTGGCTGTCGGAGCAGGGCGTGGCGCAGTTCTGGAGCCTGGTCTGGCCGCAGGACGGTGCACCGCGGGCGCGGCTGTGGCACCAGGGCGTCGAGCTGCCGGGGCGAGTCGTGCTTGGTTTGGCACCCGTCGAACCGGCGCGGGATGCGCTGGCGCCGGCGCTAGAGCGCCAACGCGCGTTCGGTCCGGCCCTACGCCAGGTCGCCGACGAGTTGTCGATCGGCGTGGTCGGCGTCGGTGGGCTCGGCATGCTCGCGGTCGAGCAACTGGCGCGCGCCGGCTTTCGGCGCTTCGTGCTGGTCGACCCGGACCGCATCGAAACCACCAATCTCAACCGGCTGCCCGGCGTGACGCAGCGCGATCTCGGCCGCTCAAAGGTGCAGGTGGGTAAACGGCTGGTCCGGCAGATCGCCTCGGCGCTCGGCCGTCGTGCGGAGGTGTTCGCGTTTCCGCGCGACATCTACCTGTCCGACGCGGCCCAACGCGGGCTGCAGCGGTGCGATCTGATCCTGGCGCTGACCGACAACGAACTCAGTCGCACCATGGCGTTGCAGCTGGCGTTGGACGCAGGGCGCGAGTACCTGCAGGCCGGCACCGACATCACGTTGGCCGATGATGGAGCAATCGCGGGCCTGCGCGCCGAAGTCACCGGCGCCGAGACCGGCCGCTACTGCCCGATCTGCAGCGGTCGGCTCTCGCCGGCCCAGGCGGCGGTGGAGGCGCGCGTCTACGCCGGTGGGGACATCGCCGCGCACGCCCGCGCGGCCGGCTATTTGCCGGATGTCGCCGCACCCACGGTGATGGGACTCAACGCGGTCGCCGCCGGCATGCTCGTCACCGAGATCCAGCGCCGGGCCGCCGGCATCGGCGTGCGCGACCTGCTGCAGCTGGATCTGCAGACGGGCGAGTTTCGCGCCGTCGAGCGTGTGGCGACAGGCCAGGCCTGCGACGTCTGTGGTGCGCAAGTCCCGGCAACGCCGGCCGACGTGGCGCGCGACAGTGAGGCCGCGGCCTCGCCAGAGCGTGATCAACAGTCAGCGCAGTCGGCAGTCAGCACGACCAGCCCGCAGCCTGTAGCCCGTGTAAAGGAGCAGTCGAGCATGAACCGGCGCAAGCAGTCGCAAAAACCAACCCTGCGCTCGCGCGGCCATAACGCCTTGCTGCGCGACGTCCGCTTTCGGGGCGGCGGCGGGGCGCATAAGGATCGACGTCGGGAACAACGCCAGGGGCGCAAGCGGCAAGGAGGACGGTGGCAGGACGACGACCACTGATGCCAGCGCGGGCTTGGCGCGGCACCAGTCGGACTCCGCTTGTCCGGCACTGTCGCTTTGCAATTGGGTCTGGCCCTCAGCGGCAAGGACTCCGACAATATCACCGCGCACAACCCCGAACCCGTCTTGACTGGATCAAGCCGCACGTTCACCAACACTGACCACGACAGGGAGACAGGTCCATGTCCAACGCGAACGAACGCTGCCCAGCATGCGGCGAAGCAACGCTGCGTTTCTTTCGCAAGGTCGGCAAGTACCGCTGCATCAATGACGATTGCGGCGAGGAGTTCCTGCCCGATCAGCTCCACGCGGCGCCGCATGCCGACGCCGACGGTCTGGACCTCGACAGCCTGCCGTTCCCCGTCGCCTATCCGTTGGCCCATGCCCGCGACAGCCGGCTCCCGGCTCCCTGCACACGACCGTTTCGCGAATGCCATTTTCGCCTGCTACCAGGCGATGGGCACCACTGCGCTGCTGTTGTGTGCGTACTAACCGGGTGCAGACTGCTTCCAGTTTGGATCAGAACCCTCGATTCCCGGTTCTTCTGCGCACAGTGACTACGCTGGCTCCACAATCGTCCGCAAACGACTCCAACCGTGTTTACGCGTGAACGGATTACCTTCTAATGCCTCTAGGCAAGCATGAAGCTCTATCGGCACGTTGTTCGCGGGCCACCCGAACGGATCTCCCGTCAACGCAAAGCGCAAACAGCGGCCAATCGAGAACCAATCCATGCTTGGCTCGGGAGATGTGCCCGGTTCACGTTCGGGGGCGTCAAAAGGAGTCGCAGCGGCATCTTGGCCGAGGGTGCTCACATCGAAAGCCGCCGCACCGAAAAAATCACAGACCCGAATATCCTGCGGAGGAGAGCCGGCTACCAGAATGGAGGCCGGCTCGATGTAGCGATGCACGACGCCTGCCGCGTGCACGCCATCCAACGTCGCTGCGATCGAGGAAAAGAGCGAGCGGCAGGTAGACCAATCCATCGGTTGATCGTTTACTATGTCTGCGAGGGTTCGACGAGAGAAGAACTCGTTCACGAACACCATGGCGGTTGGAGTAACCCGGTGATCATACAGTCGGAGCACCTTCGGATTGGCAGTCTCTTGAAGCGACACTAGATGGCTTCTGTGTGCCCGCATGACTGACTCCGCGGACCGTTCACTAGAATTGTATGGGCAAACCTCGATCCGAACCCGTCTTTCTCTAGGTTGGTGCTGTACCCCAACGTAGACGCCTCGGGGAACTGGCCGCGGGCGGCTCTCAAGAAGCTCAATCACCTCAAGATCGCTATTTAGAAAGCACGCAATGGGATTCGCGTCCGACAGGTGGTCGATATCAAGGGCGACCGCAAGAGTATCCGGGCTGGGGCGTCGCTGGCGGAATGCCTTGCTGTCGGCGATCAGGGCATTCTCAAGCTCACAAACCCTCAGAATGAGAAGGCGCGCCCCGAGTGCGGTCCGCCCGTGAAAATCCACGCCGAGCTGTGTGACATCACAACCGTCCGGAACAACGATGCATGACAGGACCTCCGGTACTGCTTCTCCGGGACCTAGACGGGAAGTAACCAGAGACTCGGCAACCTTCGCCTTCTTGAAAGCGATGTCCAGGGGATGGGAAAAGCCTTCAACCGCAATCCATTTGTCTCCCCGTTCATGCTCCCAGCCGGTCGAGCCGTCACGGTATCGGCCGGGCCATAGTTCCTTGGCATCGATCGTGACCAGTTTCCCTGACATTAGAACCAGCAGATCATGCTCGTTCGGCAGACTGCGCATTGGATGCGGCAGAATAACGTTGTTCGTAACGATTCCATCGATTCGATCGAAGCCGCCAATCGTCGCCAGGAGAAGACGCTCGAAGTGATTCTGCGGAACACGCGACGATACGACACGCATATTGGACCTTGTTCGTTCTAACTGCGGAACCCAACCGAACGGGCAGGTTTTACCAGGAGGACTCGGGGGGCTCGACCAGCAACAGCGTTGCATCGTCGATTCCCACGGTTTCGATAGTCCACGCACCGCGCTCACCCGGCAAACCCAGGGTTGGAGAACGAAGAATGTCGTCGGCGCCGTCCGTCATCAGGGCCACGCCAAGGCAACCATCCATGCCAACATCGCTGAAATGGAATATCTTCGATCGGATATCCGGGGTGACCGCACCCAACATGTTTGCCGGCGTGCGTCCTCTCTCTGGAACACCACCTTCGATGACCGGCATGGGCGCTGGAGTCTGCACCAGCCAAGCCTTTGTATCTCCAGCCTCCGCCGATTCGATCCGACCGGAAGCGGCGTCCCAGGAGATAGCTGCCGCGGCAGCCCCAAGTCGCCAGGCTTGTCCCTGGACAGCGCTGCGCAATCGCTCGCCAAGCAGTCGCAGCGTCTCCTCCGGCCCTGAACGCCTGCCGAAGGCGAAGCCAGCGGCCTCGAAGATTGCTTCTCTGGGCCAGGGAGGGCGGGCCGAAGCTCGCCCTGGAGCCCCATCGACAACGAGCGCAACCAGCTCTTTACCGCGAACCTCAACGAACGCCAGATCGCAGCGGTCGGCCGGGACAGCGGGAGACGTCTGCCAAAGCCGAACGCGCCCTGCCCAGGGGTCATTCATGCAAGATCTCCGCGAATAGTGCGGTGACCTCATTCCAACCAGAGGGCCGCCGGTCCGGCTCCGATTCGAGCAAGCGTCCGAGCAGCTGGCCCAGTCGCCTCGCGTTCGAGTCGATCGAGGACGCCACCTTGCGGAGCAAGGCGTCCTGAACCGCGGGGGGGGCGCTCGGCAACGACTTGCCCTGTAGCCAATACTCCAGCAAAACCAATCCCAATGAGTACATGTCTCCTCGTGTCGTGCCCGGCAAGCCGTTGCGCACCTCCGGCGCCTGATAGGTGGCGCGCAGATCGAGATCGAGCTCATCGACAAGCGTCAGCACCGAGTGGTTGGCATGGGCCGCGAGGCCGAGATCGATCAATACCGCGGCCTCCGGCCGGCCATCAGGCAGCATGAGGTTGCGCGGGGCGAGGTCATTATGCACAAAACCTGGAAGACGCTGGTCGATGGCGGCAAACACCGACCCCAGGCGGTACCCGAGTCGAACAACATCCCCCGTATCCCAATTCGACCCCGAACCGGATTCACCGAGCATTTCGGCAAGCGTCCGGCCATCGATCCAGTCACAGACCAATGCCTCATCACTTGGGCGCGCGACGAACCGAGGAATCCCTTCCACACCGAGGAGATCTTGAAGCAAACGGGCCTCACGATCGAAGAGCGCGTCGCTGGCCCGTTGATCGTTGCTGATGGCGTCGAGTAACAAGGCATGCTTGAGCGCATGCGGCTCGCCCGTTTGCTTGTCGATAACCGGAAGGACAAGCGCGAAGCTCCCCCGTCCAATGTCGAAGCCGAGACGCCTGGACCAGCGATCGAAAAAGTGCTGCTTTGCCAGGATGTTGTGGCGGTACTCTTGTAAATATTCGGTCAAGCCATCCGCTCGGTCAGAAAGTATGGGACACAGGAGAAAATCCCCTGTATAAGCTAGACCATGGAAGGCAGCGC
>JGI12210J13797_10217215_pt1 | contig 15115 bp, 9 predicted proteins | sample ElkSlonscriptome_3_FD_13797 | JGI IMG/M metagenome (IMG submission 13797)
ATAAGGATTAGATCATGCACTATCATGCAATTCTGGGACACTCGAACTTAGATGCTGTTTGAAACAACGTCAATCTGGGGTCCAAACTCCAGTTGTTTCCAGATCATGAACCTGAACGTTTGGATATATATGGAAATGTTAAGTTTTTCCTTGTCTGGGGGCACGCTTAAGCGTGTGTAAACAATCAGGACCCACAATTTATAGAAGACTAGAGGCGCAGTGCATCGTTTTGCCTCAACATTGCTGTTATCAGCCTTTTCCAACGCCTTATGAACAACAATCTCACCAAAAATCTCACTGATGTTGATGGACGATATTTGGTTGATACGGAACTCGATGTATTTCAAGAGTTTGCCTCTAACTATGCAATCCGTCGGAGTGCTTACGAGTATTTGCAGCAACATGCCGATGAGATGGTGTTAACAACGTTGCGACGGTTGACATCGTCTCATCGGCAGGCCATCCAACAGCACGGAGATTTGTGCAAGCGTGACATGAGCTATGTCCTCCGGTACGCTGCCTTGTCGATGTTGAAAGACGACCAAGCCGGTTTTGTGGAAGAGCTGGTGCTATGGATGCAGAATATTCTGTTTGCTTTGAAGAAAGAGCAGCAGTCCCTCAAGTTTTACCAAGAGCTACAAACCATCATTTCAGAGCAGATGCCGACCCAAGAAGCTCAATTGATTAATCAATATTTGACTCTGTTTACTGAAGCACTCGCCGTGCGGGGGGCGATCGCCTAATCCTCTCTATTCCGTCGCATTTTTTGGCTTGAAGCCCTCCAAAGTGAGCATTCCTCATGTTTTGGAGGGTTTTTTCGTATAGCAATGCAGCAAGTCTCGCTGAAGTACGAATGCACATGTTTCCGCTGGATCGGCGGCAACCCCAACCCGTCTATTACGGTTCGCCCCAATTTCAGTCTTCACTTCAAATTTCTACACTGAAGTCAACGAAGCAATTCGGAGCCAAAGATAATCTAGGTCACTTGGCCTAAGGAACTGGAATTCGATAAGTTCTAAATTTTGTCTCCATCTTGAATGTCGGGTAAGACATTCGGTTCAAACCCCAAAACTGAGAACTTAAACCCTATTCCTCCTCAGAAACGCGACCAAACACGGAAAAATTTTATTTCTTCCCCGACATCGTTGGCATCTGAAGTGTAAATCGTTTGAAGTTGCTGCTAGATGACCGCCCAAGCGGAAGTTCGGTAAACCCCCCTTCATGGGAGCAGCATTGACACGCAAGTATATAAAGTGGACAGCCCATGCGCTAAACCAGGGCACTAAAGCCCATCCTTAGCTGATTGGAGTCGCCCCGTGCCTTTTCTACTGGGTTGCATTCCGACTGTGTCAAAAAAATTTATACCCTGTTTTACACGGAGCATTTGACGATATGGCAAAAGTCGTAGGTATTGACTTAGGTACAACGAACTCATGTGTGGCTGTAATGGAAGGCGGCAAGCCTGCTGTTATTGCTAATGCTGAAGGGTTTCGCACGACTCCTTCGGTTGTAGCTTACAAAAAAGATGGCGATCGCCTGGTTGGGCAAATCGCAAAGCGTCAGGCTGTCATGAACCCAGAGAACACGTTCTACTCAGTGAAGCGCTTTATTGGTCGTCGCTTTGAAGAAGTGTCGAACGAACTCACTGAAGTTTCTTACAAAGTTCTCAATGTTGGCGGCAACGTTAAGGTTGAGTGCCCAGCTAAAGGCGAACAGTTTGCCCCTGAGCAAATTTCAGCCGAGGTGCTGCGGAAGCTGAAAGAAGACGCCAGCAAATACTTAGACCAAGAGGTAACCCAAGCCGTGATTACGGTTCCGGCTTACTTCAATGATTCTCAGCGTCAAGCAACGAAGGATGCAGGACGTATTGCGGGTCTCGAAGTTCTACGAATCATCAACGAGCCAACTGCGGCATCCCTCGCCTACGGACTTGACAAGAAAAGTAACGAAACCGTTCTTGTTTTTGACTTAGGTGGTGGAACCTTCGACGTATCTATCCTCGAAGTAGGCGACGGTGTGTTCGAAGTGTTGGCGACTTCTGGAGACACTCACCTGGGTGGTGACGACTTCGACAAGAAGATCGTGGACTATCTAGCCGAAGAGTTCCAAAAGAACGAAGGGATCGACCTCAGAAAAGACAAGCAAGCCCTCCAGCGCCTAACCGAAGCGGCTGAGAAAGCCAAGATTGAGTTGTCCAGCGTGACTCAGGCTGAAATCAACCTGCCTTTCATCACCGCGACTCAAGACGGGCCTAAGCACATCGACATGACCCTAACGCGAGCCAAGTTCGAAGAGTTGGCTTCTGACTTGATCGATCGCTGTCGCATTCCTGTCGAGAATTCACTCAGAGACGCCAAACTATCCAAGACCGACATCGACGAAGTAGTCATGGTTGGAGGTTCGACTCGTATTCCTGCGGTCGCTGAGCTTGTGAAGCGAGTTCTGGACAAAGGCCCTAACCAGTCAGTCAACCCTGATGAAGTTGTTGCAGTAGGTGCAGCGATTCAAGCGGGTGTATTGGCTGGAGAAGTCAAAGACATTCTGCTACTTGACGTGACGCCTCTGTCACTGGGTGTCGAAACGTTGGGTGGTGTGATGACTAAAATCATCCCCCGCAACACCACAATTCCGACCAAAAAGTCTGAAGTCTTTTCCACGGCGGCAGATGGTCAGACCAATGTTGAGATTCACGTGCTCCAAGGCGAGCGCGAGATGTCAAACGACAACAAGAGCCTCGGAACCTTCCGACTCGATGGTATTCCTCCATCTCCTCGTGGTGTGCCCCAAATCGAAGTCACCTTCGACATCGATGCTAACGGTATCTTGAATGTGTCAGCTAAAGACAAAGGCACAGGCAAAGAACAGTCCATCAGCATCACGGGCGCGTCTACTCTGCCTCAGGATGAGGTCGAGCGCATGGTCAACGAGGCGGAAAGCAACGCAACGGCTGACCAAGAGCGTCGCGAGAAAATTGACCTCAAGAATCAGGCCGATTCCTTGGTCTACAGTGCTGAGAAGCAGTTGACTGACTTGGGTGACAAAGTTCCTGCTGATTCAAAAGCTAAGATCGAAGGCTTCGTCAGTGAGCTTCGTGAAGCGATCGAGAAGGAAGATTACGACAAGATCAAAACCATCATGGGCGAGCTTCAGCAAGCTTCCTATGCGGTGAGCCAAGACCTCTATCAGCAAGGTGCAGGCGCACCTGGCCCAGAAGGTGCAGAGGGCGCAGCGCCAGAAGAAGGCTCGACAGATTCAGCTTCGACATCCAGCGGTGAAGACGATGTCATTGATGCTGACTTTACAGAATCGAAGTAAGATGCAGGAGCGTAAGGTCTGGGCATCGTTTATCGACAACCAGGCTATTACGGCTTAGCTCAGAAGTTCTTCTGAGAAGCAGGTTGAATACTCTTACATTTCGTGGTGGTAGGCTATCCTACTGCCACGTTTTTTTGGGTTGTGGACGAGGGGAAAGGTTCTGCCGGGGGATAAATTGTCGTTTGTCTTGCCACAATTTGTCTTGCTTATAGCAATGCGCCGATAGGTTAGGACAGATATTGATGGAGAAGCCGCGCGGTGCGCGGCTTCTCCATCAACTATTGGTTTTATATCAGCGCGTAGCACTATACCACTGAGAATTAGGCTATTAATTCCGTATCGTGATAGCCCGCATTAATGAAGACTGTGCTAAATTAGCGAAATTTAATATTCGCGATGGCGAAGAATGAGGTGGAGGGCGATCGCGCGTTCATTCTCCGTCGCGTATCCACGGGCGATTGTCTCTGGACTACCATACGAAGAGGGCGATCGCCTGTGATGCAAGTGTATCGCTTCAACTGCATAGCTATTCAATGCAGACTTAACTATGGATCATCCCGGAAGGGATATGAGGAGTGGAGAAATCATGGCTGTTCAACTCAAACAAGCTCTTTCCGTTGGGCAATATATCGTGACGCAACGGCTCAAAGGACGCAAAAAGTTTCCTCTTGTGTTGATGCTCGAACCCCTATTTCGGTGTAATTTAGCCTGCTCGGGCTGTGGCAAAATTCAACATCCCAAAGAAATTTTGAAGCAAAATCTTTCCCCCGAAGATTGCTTCAAAGCCGTTGACGAATGTGGCGCACCGGTCGTGTCGATTCCGGGTGGCGAACCATTACTCCATCCTCAGATCGACGAAATTGTCACTGGGTTGGTGGCTCGACGAAAATTTATCTATCTCTGCACCAATGCCATTCTCTTAGAGAAAAGCCTCGACAAGTTTGAGCCTTCTCCCTACTTGACCTTTAGTGTTCATCTCGACGGGTTGCGAGAGCACCACGACAAGTGTGTCGATCGGAAAGGGGTGTTTGACGTCGCAGTTAGCGCGATCAAAGCCGCTAAGGCAAAGGGATTTCGAGTCACGACGAACACCACCGTGTTTGAAGGTGCCGATCCGAAGGAGATGCAGGAGTTCTTCGACTTCCTCAGCGAATTAGGCACGGATGGCATGATGATTTCGCCAGGATATAGCTACGAATGGGCTCCTGACCAAGACAATTTTCTGAAACGAGAGCAGACTCGCGCTTTATTCCGTGACATTTTGTCTCCGTTCAAGTCTGGTCAGAAAAAGTGGAACTTTAACCACAATCCGCTTTTCCTTGACTTCCTCACAGGAGAAAAAGACTACGAATGTACGCCTTGGGGAAGTCCAAGCTACAGCGTTTTGGGTTGGCAGAAACCCTGCTATCTGCTGAATGAAGGGCACTATGCCACGTTTAAAGAACTCTTGGAAGAAACGGACTGGAGCCAGTATGGACGCGCCAGTGGCAATCCTAAATGTGCAGACTGCATGGTTCATTGTGGCTACGAACCGACGGCGGCTGTGGATGCGCTGCGGCCCCAAAATATGGCTCGTGCGGCAACGAGCCTAGTGAACTGAGTTCGGCGAGTTTAGCAAACGGATGAACTGCTAATAAAAACCGGCTCCGAGTGGATTTAGCAAAGCTGCTAGGAATGACTCAGAGCTGGTTCTTTTCGTTGTTTGTAGAGTGTATTGGCGATCGCCCCACTTACCAACGCTCGATAAATAAATTGCTATGGCGATAAGTATGTAGACTCAATATCTCCGGTAAGATGGGTTAGCGCTAGGGAACCCATCAAATCCCTACGCAATGGTGTATTACAGCTTGGCGTAACGACACCTTGCACCGATTATTGTTTGTGTCCATCTACTTATCGAATATAGCAATGCGCCGATAGGTTAGGACAGATATTGATGGAGAAGCCGCGCGGTGCGCGGCTTCTCCATCAACTATTGGTTTTATATCAGCGCGTAGCGCTATAGACCTTGACCCATTGTTGCTTTCGAGATGCAGCTCTAGATAAATGCGGCTCTAGATAAACATTAGAAGTAACAGTCCAACAATGACAAAAGACAGGATTCCACCCTTATTTTCGTCGTTGTCGTGATGTTTGTATTTTGAACGTTTTCTTTTGGATGGATTGACGGACAATTCCCGATAAAAATCGCAGCTAATGCACTGGTATAGGTGACTATTGACTTCAACGACTGTATTTTTGCCACATTCGGGGCATTCTATTGAGTTTTGAATTACAGGTTGGATGGTCGTTTTCATGGAATCTCCAAGGGGGCTAGAGGAACTCTTAGAGGTTCGCTTCATAGGGACAAGTGACTATTTCAGAACAAGCGATTTACAGATACAAAAGAGTACAGAAGATAGAACTTATGCTCTAAAATCAACATCAGAATAGAAGCAAGTAAGTTATGGCAATTCGCTATATTGCTTTCATAAATGAAGCCTTCGTTGTGGGAGTATCCCACAGTTGCAGATTTATCGATGCTTGGCGAGCGTCCCTTTTCTCCTGATGGAAAGGCGTCGCCCAACGTAGGCAAAATGCCCCTGCACTGCATATACAAAACTGGGAAGCTCCCTTCGTTATCTTCCCTCGACTATAGGAATGAGGTTAGAGAAGAGACTCTCTTTTGTTGCCAGTTTGTAAATCTGAACAGCTCACTCCTGTGACTTAACTGCCGATGAGATTGTTCTAATCTTCGCCTGCGTGGCTATCAATCATGCTTGGCATCAAGAGCACATGACTGTGACGGAAAGCTTTGATGAACTAGATTTGCTAAAGATGTGAATCGAAATCTGTGTTGCTACGACGTCATGCTGAGAACGAAATCAACTTGCGGGTTAGATGACAGCTGAACGATTGTCTGGAAAAAAGAGAGCAATGGTGTAGGATTTTCCTCCGCCACTGTCCGATAGCCTGCCATAACCGTCCATGACTGTTCGCGAACGTTCGAACGTCTGGCGTTGCGAAATTGATGAATGATATAGAACCTACCAACCTATTAATTGCCCGCTGTATGGGCATGGCAGTGCCATGCCCCTCCAAAAATCATTCGCTAGTTGGCAATATCGAACGTCTTGTTGCTGGGAACCACTATCGTTAGTGCGACGCAGTCAGTGCATCTAAATTGGCTTGGACATTGCTCTGAATTTCATGGGTGAGCCGCTGAGCCGTTGTTGCGCGATCGCCCAAATACGCCTCTAGGTGGTCTTTTAAGTTAATCGGTTTACCGACTTTCAACAGTACTTTGCGGTGCGCTTTGGGGGTTGGATAGTTAATTTTAAACGCATGGCGCTCCAGTCGAATCAGGGTGTCGAGAAAGCGTTCTGGCGTTGGGGATTCGGCTACATATCCGTCGTAGATGGCATCAAAGTTGAGGAGCGTTGAAGCCATTTGATGCATCGAGTCATAGGTCAAAAAATCATCTTTTGCCAGAGTTTCTGCTTGATCTTCTAAGGCATACTGCACAGCATAGACTCTTTCTCTCAGAGGCTTGTGAGGTAATGGTACGATGCCTAACTTCTGTTCACACTGAGTCAGCATGTGCGATCGCAGTCGAATAATGCGCTCATTCCATGACTGTTGAGCCAGCGGTTCAGTCTCGGAGTCTAGACGAAATGTGCGCTCAAAGTCTGACAAAAAGACCTCAGCAACTCGACGCAATCGCTCGTAGAAAGTTGCAGGTGATGAGCTAGGTGTCACATTGAGAGAGGTTTCCAGCCGCTTCAGAGTCTGGTCAATAATGGGAACCATATCGCGGGTGTAGCGATATTTGATGCTGAGTGGAACGGCATAAAGGTCAGGCACAGTCTCGCCGCGTCGCTCAAACTTGGTCAAAGCCTGCATGGCTACCTGTACGGCTCCAGCACGGAAGGGAGTGACCGTATCGTTTTGATAGGAACAGCCGCCTTCTGAAAAAATCACGAGATGACATTCGGGTTGCATGAGCAGATCGCGAGTCATCGCAACACTGGGGCGATCGCCCAGTCCGCGCCGAATCGAGTAAGCCCCCATCCGCTGAATGAAGTGACCCTCCAGTCCTCGAAAGCGCTCATGAGCCGCTAGATAATGAAACGGTTTTTGCAGCCGTGCCGACAAAATAAAAACGGCCACCCAGTCGTCATAGTAGGTGGGATGGTTGGGCATCAACAGCAGGCGATCGCGCCGAAGCTGCCTCAGCAGCTTCAGATCAGAGGGGTCAATCTCAACGGTCATACGGCTTTGCAACAAACCGTAGAGGGATGCAAAACGCTGTACAAAATGGACGAGCCTCGGATTGAGCTGCGGCGGGTAAAAGTCTTGAAGAGTCGGCTGTGTGTAAGGCATGGAGGCTGGAAGTGTCGGCAGATGGGGACAAAAGAGTACCCAACCTTCAATGAGTACTCTCTATACTTCATACTGTGACATCAAATTTCGTGTTTGGAGTTTCGGAAGGGTCGGCTTTGAAAAAGCGGACGGATCGCACATTGGCTGGATGAAATATGGTGTCATGTGCGATCGCCCCGATGGGAACTCTGAGATCACATTGCTTACCTCTCCAGCTTTCTATTCTTTTTCCTCTCCACTGTTGTAACGTCTGACCTCGGTAATGTCTGACCTCGCACAAACTCTGCTTCAACTCTATTTGCCTCTAGGAGGCTGGATTTTTGCGGGTTGGGTTCTAGGTCAGTTTCTTCCCAAAGCCATTAGTTCTTTTTTAGGAAAAGCTCTGTTTTGGGTTGGAGTTCCTATCACAATCACGGGCTTTCTCTATCGCGCAGATTTGAGCGGTTGGATCTTTATCGCGCCAATCGTTGCCTGGATCGCAATTCTCGTAGGTGCCATTTTTGCGTTCATTTGGATTGACCTTGGCGTCAAAGATGAACGCATCAAAGCTCTATCAAGAGGGCTTGATGATTCACCGTCCACGTCATCTACAGCCATCTTGAACAAAAGTGCTTGGTCAAAGCCAACTCAAGGTAGCTTTTTGCTGGCGATGATGGTGGGAAATACTGGATATATGGGATTTCCTGTGGTGCTGAATTTAGTAGGGGCAGATTACTTTGCTTGGGCACTATTCTATGACATTTTAGGAACATTCATTGGAGTCTATGGAGTAGGGGTCATTCTAGCAGCTCGATATGGTCGTAACCAGCTCAAAAGTCGCGTTAACTTGCTGAAAAAACTGGTACAAAATCCGGCTTTCTGGAGCTTAGGTCTAGGACTTTTGCTGCGCATGGTTCAACTTCCAGTTGCTTTTGAAACAGGTTTAAAAACGTCTGCTTGGGTAGTTGTAAATCTAGCGTTGGTTCTGATTGGTTTACAGCTAAGTCAACTCAAGTCACTCCAAAAGTTGAATCAAGTTATTCCCTGTTTGGGTATCAAAATGATTTTGGTTCCTCTGGTTGTAGGAACTGGACTGATGTTTTTTGGAATTACAGCAGAGCCTCGTCTTGCGCTGGTTTTGCAAATGGGAATGCCCCCTGCATTTGCCACTGTCGTGTTTGCTGAAGCCTATGGTCTAGATCAAGATTTAGCGGTGACCACAATCGCTTTTGGCTGTCTCGGATTAATCGTATTGTTGCCAGTGTGGATGCTGTTATTCGGAACTTTGTCATGAAGATTCTCTATGTTGTGGGCGCACGACCAAACTTTATGAAAGTTGCGCCTATTCTCAAAGAGCTAGACCACTATGCCGATATTGAAGGAGTATTAGTTCACACAGGACAACATTATGATGAATGCATGTCAAAGATTTTTTTTGATGATTTGAATATGCCAATGCCAGATGAGTTTTTAGGAATTGGAAGCGGTTCCCATGCGACTCAGACAGGCAAAGCGATGATGGCTCTTGAACGATCGATGAGGGCTCATCAACCTGATTTAGTTCTCGTTGTAGGAGATGTTAATTCAACACTGGCTGGAGCTTTAGCTGCTGCAAAACTGAATATTCCAGTAGCTCATGTTGAAGCGGGACTTCGCAGTCGCGATCGCACGATGCCTGAAGAAATTAATCGCATTTGTACGGACAGTATTACCACATTATTTTTTACAACTTCTCATGTTGCCAGTGAAAATTTAAGACGTGAGGGCATTCAGTCTAAACAGATTCACTTTGTGGGTAATGTCATGATTGATAGCCTTGTGAACTATATTGATAAAGCTCAAAAATCGACTATTCTAAGTGATTTAGATATTGATCCTAAAGCCTATGGATTGCTGACGCTTCACCATCCAGAAAATGTGGATGATCTGGAGATTTTTGAACAACTGCTTGAGGCGATCGCCATTCTCAGTCAGCGCACTTCATTTATCTTTCCGATTCATCCGCGCACCCAAGCTCGCCTTGATCAGTTTGGCTTGCGTGCTCGTTTAGACGCGATGTCACGGGTGATCCAAACGCCGCCTCTAGGATATTTGGATTTTCTCAAAGTGTTATCTAATGCAAAGTTTGCGCTGATTGATTCGAGTGGAGTACAAGAAGAAACAACGGTCTTAGGAATTCCCTGTCTGACCATGCGGGACAACACTGAGCGTCCTGAAACCGTCACTGAAGGAACTAATTGTTTAGTCGGACGCAATGTGCAACAGATTGTAGATGAAGTGCATTTGATTCTCGATGGACAGGCTAGGGTTGGACAAATTCCTGAGCGATGGGATGGGGCAACTGCACCGCGTATCATGGAGGCGATCGCCAGTTGGTGGGATCGTCAACAAGCGCACTTTGAGACGACAATTTGTGTGAACTAATCGTTCATTTGTAGAACTGAAACGGCATGGATTCTACGACGAGATGAAGAGGGATTCAGTTGAAAAATAATTCAAGAATTCACGTTCGTATCCTGCGATTTTTTGTGTTGGTGGCGATCGCCCTTGGCATTACCTTCAGCACGGCGACTTGTGCCTCTAAAGAGCGAGGTGTTGATCTGACAGAAAGTTCTGTAGGATTGTCCCAACAAATGACGGGAATGGGAAATTCAGCAGACTCGGGAGAGGTGATTCAAATTTGGTGGTCTCAGGGATTTTTGCCTGAAGAAAACGAAGTAATCTCCAAGATTGTTTCAGATTGGGAAATCGAATCCGGCTATCAAGCGAACCTAGTTCTCTTACCCGATTCCGCCATTATTAAAGATATCGAAAATGCGATTGAAGAAAGCCGCGCCCCCGATGTCTTTTTTAGCTTTGCAGCTGATACAAATCTGATTCCTCAGCTCGCTTGGAACGGTGAGTTAGCTGATGTTTCTGATGTGATTCAAGTCCATCAAGACGAATATTTTGAGACCGCATTACAGTCCGTGTTTTATCAAAACCAGACGACTCGAACTCGCAGCTATTACGCGATTCCGTTTGGGCAAAATACGATTCATCTCCACTATTGGAAAAACTATTTAGAAGACGCGGGCTTGGCAGCGGATCGGATCCCAAGCCAGTGGAACGAGTTTTGGCAGTTTTGGCAAACGGCACAAGAACAGCTTCGAACGGTTGGCAACACTTCGATTTACGGATTGGGGCTGTGCTTGTCTAACTTGGGAACGGATACTTTCTGGCCGTTTGAGCAGTTTCTAGAAGCCTATGGCGTGGAAGTGGTGGACGAGAACGGACGTCTTCAGATCGACAATGCCGAAGCCCGTGCGGGGATTGCGGCAGTGATCGAACAGTTCACGAGTTTCTACACCGAGGGCTATGTCCCGCCTGCCGCTACAACTTGGACAGATTCGGGCAACAACTCTAGCTTTTTAGAGGGGCAGGTGTTGATGACAGCCAACAGTACGCTGTCGATTCCGTTTACCCAGCGGCAACCTGACAATCCTTACAACGAGATGTCCACGGATCTATATTTTGATCGCATTCACACGATTCCCTGGCCGCAAAAACCGGATGGAGGAGCCATGCAATCGGTGCTGAGTATTAAGCAGTTGGCTCTGATCGATCACTCTGAGATTTCCGAAACCCGAACCCAGGCAGCAAAGAGTTTCTTGGAATATTTTTCTCGGGACGCGGTTGTTGATCAGTACTTGCAAACGGCGACAAAGGGACGCATCTTTCCGGTGATTGCAGAACTGTTTTCAAACCCGTTTTGGAACAATCCTGATGATCCTCATTCTTCGGTGGCGTTGGCCCAATATCAGGGGGAGACTCGCCCGTCTTATCAGGTGTTTGCGCCTGCGTATAGTCAAGTGCTGCAAGACAACGTGTGGGCAGACGCCATTTTGCAAGTGATCGAGGAAGGGGTGACTCCAGAAGAGGCTGCTGATGAGGCGATCGCCCGAATCCAATCTATTTTTGCGGGGTGGCTATGAACTTTTGGAAGCGGAGTTTACTGGCTCAACTGGTGAGCTATTTTTCGCTGTTGTCGGTGGTCACTGTGGGCATTGTGGCGATCGCCGCTTACAACCGTGCCCGCGAGTCACTCCAGCAATCGGTGATTGATCGTTTAACCGTGGCGACTTCGCTCAAAGCCTTTCAGCTCGACGACTGGGTTGATAGTCAGCAGCGAGACGTGTTGCTGATTAGCCAGATGCCGGAGGTGCGCGATCGCGTGACGATTTTGGTAACTCGCGATCCGAGTGATTCTGAATGGCAGCAGGCTTATGATTCGCTGGCGACTCATTTTCTCGATCTGAGACAGATCAAACCCAATCTTGGCAGTGTCACCATCACGACCAATGGCGGTTTTGTCGTGTTTTCGTCTCAGGATGAGACTCTGGAAGGACGCTATAAACCTTTGGGTGCGCCGACGACCTATTTCACCCAGCAAACTGCCGCATCGATGGTTCCCAATTTTTACACCTCAACGACGGAGCAGGGGGAAGCCGCAGCAATTAGTTTCGCGACACCGCTGTTGGATGACGATGGGGTGCAAATGGGAGCGATCGCCATTGACCTCAACCTCAACGATATTGACCAGTTGATTCGTGAAAATACAGGCTTAGGCGACAGCGCTGAGACCTATTTGGTGGGGCGCACTGGAAATAACGTGGTGTTTATTTCACGAGATGATTCTGGGGCATCTGAAGCAGAGGAATCTGAAGCGGAAGAGGAGCCAGGGACGGACTCAATGGCAGATGCAGCAATCAGCAGTCCTGGAATTGATGCGGCGATCGCCCGTTCAAACCTTGAAGGATTAGCGACCAACTATGCCGATGTGCCTGTGGTGGGAATCTATCGCTGGCTGCCCAGTCAAAATCTAGCCCTAGTCGCAGAAATTAGTCAGCGGGAAGCATTTTTACCTGCACGTGAATTGGCTCGCGAAATTTTCTTAATCGGGCTGAGTTCGGCGGTGCTGCTGTTGGTGATGGTTTATCTGCTGTCGCGTCGGATTTCGCAGCCGATCTTGGCGATCGCCCATACCGCTATTGATGTGGCGAAGGGCGATTTGTCGCTGCGGGCTCCGGTGCTGACGGAAGACGAGATTGGCATTCTGGCTCGTGCCTTCAACAAAATGACCACCCAGCTGCGCCAGTCCAATGACCAGATGGCGGAATATAATCGCAACCTGGAGCAACGTATCCAGGATTCGACCCAAGACTTGCAAGACACGCTTTCTTACCTCACCTCCATCATCGACAACATGGCCGATGGCTTGCTGGTGACAAACAAGGCTGGAGACATTACCCGCCTCAATCCAGTCTTGTCACGCATGTTTCAGCTCAATCGAGTTGATGTCATCGGGCATCCCTGCGCGGAGGTGTTTGGTGAGGAGGTGGCTAATCTCGTGGCTCAAACGGTTCGCGTCAAAGACGACGTACTCACCCAGGAAGTTGATCTGCTGGAAAACCGGATTGGCAAAGCCTCGGCAACCCCAATTTTGAAAAAAGCAGCGGGTTCAGACTGGGTAACGGTAGGCGACAAGACGATTCGTGCAGACGGCTCTCCAACCTCCTTCATCAAGCCAAGCTCTGAGGTCAAGACATCCGAAGCTTCAGAGCTTAACCGTCAGAATTTTGATGCGGGGAATGTCTCTACCCATGCTGCCAAAGAATCTTATTCCGACCCGTCTCAGGAATATCTAGGGGCGATCGTGTTGATTCAAGATGTGACTGACGAGCGTGAAATCGATCGGATGAAGACCGATTTCATTTCGACGGTGTCCCATGAGTTGCGGACGCCACTGACATCAGTGCTGGGCTTTGCCAAAATCATCAAGAAAAAGCTGAAAGAGACCCTGCTGCCTCAAATTCAGACTGATGATCGCAAAACTCAGCGGACGGTGCGTCAGGTCAGCGAAAATCTGGACATCATTGTGTCGGAAGGGGAACGCCTAACGGCTCTGATTAATGACGTGCTCGACATTGCCAAAATCGAGGCCGGACGGGTGGACTGGAACATGCAGCCCCTCGACCTCCCTGAATTGATGGAGCGAGCCATTGCTGCGACGGCCTCACTGTTTGAGCAAAAGCAGCTTCTTCTGCACCGAGAGATTTCTGCTGATTTACCAACCGTTGAAGGCGATCGCGATCGCCTCATGCAGGTGGTGATCAACCTTCTGTCCAACGCGGTGAAGTTTACCCCTGAAGGAACTGTGAGCTGTCGCGCCGATCAAGAGGGCGATCGCCTGATTGTCAGTGTTGTTGACAGCGGCATTGGTATTGCAGCTGCCGACCAGGGCAACGTGTTTGAGAAGTTTCGGCAGGTGGGCGACACTCTTACCGACAAACCCCAAGGAACAGGACTCGGACTCCCGATTTGCAAACAGATTGTGGAACATCACGGCGGTGCGATCTGGGTTGAAAGTGAGCTGGGCAGCGGCAGCACATTTGCCTTCAGCTTGCCGATTCAGTCCCCAGCCGCCCACTCTGACAACAGGCAGCCTGAAACCTCATCAAGTTCTTTAACAGTTTCGTTGCCCTCATCTGATTCTTCTTCTGATTCCTTAGCCCCATCTGAAGGCTCAGCTACCCTTGACACCGATGGGTTGCTGAAGCGACTCAAACATCATGTGAATCTCGTGAGCGATCTGCCCCAGACGCTGCCTCAAAGTATCTTGGTGGTGGACGACGACGAAAACATTCGCAAGCTGCTGCGGCAAGAGCTGGAATCAGAACAATATCAGGTACGAGAAGCAAACAATGGGCTAGAGGCGATCGCCCAGATCCGCCAATCACCACCGGATCTGATCATCACAGATGTCTGTATGCCAGAACTGAACGGTTTTGAGATGACAACGCTGATCAAGAGTGACCCAACGCTGAAGAATATCCCCATTATTGTGTTATCGATTTTAGAAGACAAAGAACAGGGATTTCGGATTGGAGTCGATCGATATTTCACGAAACCCATCAATTTTGAGAGTCTACTTCATTCGGTTGGGCAACTTGTCAAGCGTCAAAAATCGCGAAAAACAATCCTAGTGGTAGATGAGGACGCCAAGGTGGTGCAGCACCTCGCTCAACTCTTTCGTGACCGAGATTTTGACGTGATCGAAGCCTTGGGAACCGACGAATTCGTTCAACAAGCCCTTGCTCATAGACCCGATATGGTCATTGCTAATGCGAGCTATGCCACACGCCACGAGATTGTCAACTCGCTGCGGTTTGAGCAAAACTTTGATGATCTGTGCTTTTTCCTATTGGCTGATCAGCAAACGGAAATTATCTCCTCAAGCTAGATATAGTGCTACGCGCTGATATAAAACCAATAGTTGATGGAGAAGCCGCGCGGTGCGCGGCTTCTCCATCAATATCTGTCCTCACTTATCTGCGCATTGCTATAAAAAGATTATAGGTTTAGGGGCGATCGCCCTTTCAGCACCATTTCAGGGTTACAGAGATCAAGAAACCGCAAA
>JGI12210J13797_10044151_pt1 | contig 15110 bp, 8 predicted proteins | sample ElkSlonscriptome_3_FD_13797 | JGI IMG/M metagenome (IMG submission 13797)
GCCGCTAGGTCTCGATTCACTTTCGGCAAAGCAGCGATCGCCCGCCATTGGGCTTGAGTAACTTGATATTTTCCCATTTCAAAGGCTGGTACTGAGACCTGATGCTGTGGTCCTTCGGTATCACTACGGCCTGCTTCGTCTGGTGGTGCTCCCATTATGAATGTGCCGGCAGCAATTGAAATCATCTCCAAACCAAGGCCATTTCCCAAGTCCTGTATTCGATATGGAGCGCTTTTGCGCTCTACGCTGGCAACTTCACCCGTGTCTGTCACCTCCACCACACTAAACTCTACTGACGTATCTGTCTTTGTCTCTGGCACAAATCCGGCTTGCTCTAGAGCTTGTTCAAAAGTGAGCCTTCCTACAAGAGGAGAGAGTACTCGCCCCAGAGCGATCGCCCCAACACCAGCCCCCAACCCACCAGAAATCTGCAGCAGCCGACGCCGACTGATCGGAAGTGAGAGCCGCGATCCTGCTGATGACTGGGCAACCGCCTGACGAGCTGGAGGCTTTCGCTGGGGTGCATTGGGCGATCGCGGTGTTGCCTGGGAGGAAACGATCGGCTGAGGCGCTGGTGGAGGAGCGCGGCGAGCGGCCGATGCTTTTGGCTCAGGGGTACGGGAGGGCGGCGACGGCGCTGGATTGCGATCGCCCGAAGTCTCGGGTTTAGCCGAAGACCCCGAACCCTGCGCCCCCGTTCTCAAGCGATCGACCCGTCGAATGCCCTCAATGGCGTCCGGGTCGCCGGGGGAAACCATCAGCACGCGAATCCAAAGCTGTTCTGCCAAATCAAGCTCTTTGGCATTCTCCGCCTTAAAGGCATCCAGCTTCAGAATTTCCGAGTCTCTCACCGTCGCCAGCCGAGGCAGCAAAATCAGGTGATACTTTGTGGCAGGCTCTACCACCGCATAGGGGGTTTGAGTGGGCCTGTTGTGCTGGCGATTTACCGCCGGAACGCGATAGCGCAAATGCTGATAAAGGCGCTCCACCGTCGCGCAGTTGCCTTCCCCCTGAATCCGCATAGCCTGAAGCAGTGCATGGGTAAATGTACCTTGACCCAGCGCCTCAATCTCATAGGATGACTCCTGCGGACTGCAGGAGAAAATCGTAATCACTCCTTGCTGGGGCTCATTGCCAATGCCCAATCCGTCCCGCTGCCCTCGACTCCGGCAGGCGTCAATCAGCAACACCACGTTATCTGCCCCGCAGCGTCGCAGCCGCTCGGCCACATAGCTCAGCGGAATCGCCGTATCGTCGATATCGCCAGGGTCAGCGTCCAGCGGCATCAGATAATCTCGGTCTTCATGGCGAACACCATGCCCCGCAAAGAAAAACCAGAAGTTATCGCCTGCTCTCAAAAATGGCTTCTCAAACCGAATACGGAGGAATCGTCGTAATGTGGCATAGGTGGGCTGAGAGGAAATCTTGGGACCGTAGTCCTGCTCAATGGGCGGCGAGGTATCTGAGAAGTGGTAGATCTGCTCAAACCCTACGTCATCGCGGAAGAACTGACGCACCCGTTGCGCATCCTGCTGGGCATAGCGCAGCGGCTGTAGGTTGTGATATTGATTGATGCCAATGGCGATCGCCCAGTTCTTTCCCATCAAGCAAACGGTTAACTAGCTAAATTATGCCTTCACCTCATTATCCTCATTATCTAGAAACATCCAAACTCAAAGGCACCCACCTTACGCCATCAGAGCAGGATGGACAATTTTCCCCATAGCCACATTCAGTCCCTGAGCCAAGACAGGGTCTTCCTTCAATACAGCTTGTCCCTGATCAGCCAGCTTGAGCACAAACGGCAGCGTACTGTTATTCAACGCTTGGGTCGCCGTCCAGGGAGTGGCCCCTGGCATATTGGGCACGCCAAAATGGACCACGCCTTCATCAACGTAGGTCGGTTGGCTATGGGATGTCGCATGTAGGGTCTCAATGCAGCCCCCCTGATCCACAGCGACATCAATGATGACCGCTCCGGGGCGCATCTTAGCCACCAAATTCCGCTTGACCAGAGTCGGTGCTTTGCGACCGGGCACCAACACCGCGCCAATGAGTAAATCGGCCTGGGGGACCACCTGCTCAATTTGGGGAGCTGTACTGTACAGCAGCTCTACGCGCGAGCCGAACAGGGTTTCTAGATACGCCAATCGATCGACACTGATGTCGAGAATTTGGACGTGAGCGCCCATGCCGACAGCAATTTTGGCCGCCTCTGTGCCGACAATACCGCCGCCCAAAATCACCACTCGCCCTGGCGTCACGCCGGGAACCCCGCCAAGGAGAACCCCACGGCCACCCTGCTGCTTTTCCAGATAGCGAGCGCCAAACTGCACCGACAGCCGCCCAGCAATCACGCTCATGGGTGTCAGCAGCGGCAGCCGTCCGTCTGGGGTCATCACGGTTTCGTAGGCGATCGCAGTGATGCCGCTGGCTACTAGCGCCTCCGTCAGCTCTGGTTCAGCCGCCAGATGGAGATAGGTGAACAGCAGCAAATCATCTCGGAAGTACTCATACTCTGAGGGCTGGGGTTCCTTCACTTTGACCACCATATCCTGAGCCCAGGCGATCGCCGGATCGGACACCAACGTCGCGCCAGCGGCAGCATAGTCTGCGCCCGTGAAGCTGGCCCCCAGCCCTGCATCTTTCTCAACCACGACTTGATGACCGCTATTGCACAACGCACTGACGCTTGCAGGGGTTAAACCGACCCTAAATTCTTGATCTTTGATTTCCTTAGGCAGTCCAATTCTCATTGCGCCTTGATCTCCAATGGGTTACTCGCTGAATATACGCTTAGTTTTGATGCCAGCGCTTGCCTTGTATGTTTCAAATATTTCAAAATTTTTTATTTCAAGAACTCTGACTTTTGAAATCGCGTTTTTTTAGAATGGCTGAGCATAACAATAGAATGACATCTGTGGAGATATTTTCACCATTACGCACAGCAGGTTATACCGTATCACGGAGTTTTACAATTAAGCAACTGCATTTATATTTAAAGAAATCTAGCCCTGCTCAGCCCTATATTTGATTACTTCAGATATTACTTTAGATAGCTCCTTCATATAGCATCGCGCCACGACATAGCAACGGCAGATCTCAGGGCAGTATCTCTGAATTTAGACATAACTATATCTTATGCCCCAGCAGGCTTAATTAAAGAACGACCTTTCGGAGTCGCAACGCCCAAAAGCCATGCTGCCAAAGTGTAGTGCGCTATACAGCGAAGCTCAGTCAAGTTTGGTAATTTTACGTTGCAGACTTCTGCACAATCGGTCCAAATATAAATGTCATTGCCTGCGTATTTTCTATCGCTGAGTCCGAGCCATCTTCCTTCCAATCTCTACATTAAAGAGGGAAGACTGCACAAGCATTTGGTCAATCGGAGCGGAGTTGGTTCTCCCTATGCGGAAGCCTTCAGCTCACCTGCTATCCACTAGAGCGATGCACCCGCTACGGGCACATAGGCAAAGAAGTGGAGCTGAACTAAACGGTGGGACGGCATGATAGACGCTTGACGGCGGCGGCTGAGATTGGTTGATCGCAGTCCTCACCTTGGCGTGGAGTCATCCCACCGGTTGGCTCAGCCGGGCCATGAGACCTGTCGAGCCTGATGTTGGCAGTGCCGTAAGCCCCAGTGGTCTCTATGTCTGAAGCCACGCATTCTGCTCACGCGGTGCTACTAAGCTTTCCGTCAGGCGATCGCTCAAAACGCCAATTTTTGTCACAAATTGAATTAGGAAAGCCGTTGATTTAGTAGTATAACTTTGATGCAATCTAAACTCACTGGGATGGGAAAATGCAGGGATATAATGGCCCGCTTGCGTCAGATTTTCATTCGAACTTTGTGGTGCCCAAACAATCAAAAATGGCTATTTTAGTGACTTAGTATAGACAGGTTACAGGCAAGTTTCAGAGCCTAAAAGGGTGCCTCAATATACAGAAAGCCTTTGTGCTTTTGTTTAGGTTATTAACACTTACAGCCTGAGGCGTTTTGCGGGTTACATGCTGCTAGCAAATTTGGCAGCTCCTCGCTCAACCCCATTTCTTTTGGTTCTAATATTACAGCGGAGGTATTTCGATGGTCGCTGACCTAAGCTTGAAAAACAGTAAGTTGGAGCAAATGGATGTTGAGTCTCTTTGGCATCCAATGGTGCAGCACAAACCCCTCGCCAAGACGCCGCCCAAATGTATGACTAAAGGGGTCGGTTGCCATGTCACCGACACCGATGGCGTGGATTACTTTGACGGCGTTTCGGGGTTATGGTGCGTCAACGTCGGCTATGGTCGTCAAGAGCTGGCAGAAGTTGCCTACCAGCAGATGGTAGACCTGGCCTACTTCCCTCTCACCATGAGCCATGAGCCCGGCATTCGTCTGGCCCATAAGCTGATTGAGCTGCTGGGCTATGAGGGCAAAGTCTTCTTTTCCACCAGTGGGTCAGAAGCCAACGAAACCGCCTTCAAAATCGCCCGCCAATATCAGACGCAGACGGCCCCGGCGGGCTCAGGCCCGCGCTACAAGATTATTTCTCGCTACCGAGGCTACCATGGCCACACCATGGGGGCGTTGAGCGCCACTGCCCAAGCCGAGCGAAAGCTTAAGTATGAGCCACTGGTGCCTGGCTTCCTCCATGTGAGCCCCCCCTATCACTATCGCTTTGGAGCAGGGCGGTCTGAGGAGGTCTACAATGCCGCCTGCTTGCAAGAGCTAGAGCAGACCATTCTCTATGAAGGGGCGCAATCGGTGGCTGCCGTGATTGTGGAGCCGATCATCTCTGGGGGCGGAGTGATTGTGCCCCCCGAAGGCTACCTGCGCGGGGTGCGGGAGATCTGCGATCGCACCGGAATTTTGCTGATCTACGATGAGGTGGTGAATGGCTTTGGCCGCACGGGCCAGATATTTGGCCATCGCCATTGGGGGGTCGAGCCCGACATCATTACCTTTGCCAAGGGGCTGAGCAGCGGCTATATGCCCCTCTCGGCCACGGTGGTCAAGCAGCATATCTTTGAAGCCTTTCTCGATGACCCCGGCAGCGACAATCACTTCCGTCACATCACCACCTACGGCGGCACCCCGGTTTGCACTGCGGTGAGTCTCAGAAGTCTTGAAATTTTGGAGCGAGAAAGCCTCACTGAGCGGGCAGCAGAAATGGGAGACTATCTGCTCGGCAAGTTCCAGGACTTTTTGGAGCACCCCAACGTGGGGGATGTGCGGGGCAAGGGGCTGCTGTTGGGCATTGAGCTGGTCAAAGACAAGGCCAGTAAAGCGCCTTTAGACAATGCAGAGGTAGCCTCGGTAATTCAGCACTGCATGGCAGATCGCGTCATCATTGGCCGCAACGTCAATACGGTTCCGGGCTTCAATAACGTATTGATTTTAGCGCCACCGCTGGTGATCACTCGCCAAGAGGCCGACGCTTTCGCAGAGACCGTTCGCAAGGCCATTTTTGCGTTGCCCAGGGGTTGATCTGTGAATTGAGAGGGCGTCGTGGCATTGCCCTAACGATTAGAACCAGGGCTCAAATTCAGTGATATTATACTCCCGCAGTATCGTTACCTAATTCCCTAGGCCGCTTGAGAGCTGAGCAGCTATATGACCCGGCTCCAGTCAGGAAAACTGTCGACCAAAACCCAGTAAGCAATCTAAAACCGTATTGAGATGAGGAGTTGATTATGAGCTGGCTCAAACGCAAATCTGTCCTAGTGCCCACCGATTTCTCTGAGATATCCTATCAGGCGATCGCCGTGGCAAAAGAGTATGTCGAGGATGTGACCTCGGTGACGCTAGTTCACATTCTGGCCCCGCTGAATCCTGCCGACCCAGCAGCGGTATGGGACACTCTCAGCGACAGCGATCGCCAACAAAAGGTTCAGGAGTTCCTTACCACCAAGCTGGGTGAACTCGGATACGAGGGCGTGAAGACTGAGGTTTTGATAGGAGACCCCGGAACAAAAATTGCGGACTGTGCCAATGACATCGACACAGAGCTGATCGTGATGCCGTCCCACGGACGCAAAGGGGTCAGCCGGATTCTCATGGGGTCTGTGGCCGAACGAGTGGTGCGCTTGGCGTCCTGTCCGGTTCTGATTCTCAAGTAGGGCAAACCACCCCATGTCCTCTGTTCCGTCGACGCCTGACCCCAGGGGGGCGGTGCTACCATAAGGCCTTGCCCCATTTTAGGTCTACCTTGAGCCTTCATAGCCCCGCCAAAACTTCAGCCCAAGGCGTATTGAGCGCCGGCAGCATCTACGCCTTACTAGCCTATGGCTCCTGGGGTCTGCTCCCCATCTACTGGAAGTTCTTCGGCCAAAGCTCCCCCATAGAAGTGCTCTGCCACCGGCTGATTTGGTCGCTGGTGTTTTTGGGTGGGCTGCTGGCGCTGCAGCGGCGGCAGGCTGAAGTGCGATCGCTGCTGCAGTCCCGCCAGCGGGTAGCGCTGCTGCTGTTGTCGGCTCTCCTACTCACCTGCAACTGGGGCCTCTATATCTATGGCGTTAACACCGACCGGGTGGTGGAGACCAGCCTGGGCTACTTTATCAACCCCCTTGTGACGGTGCTGTTGGGGTTTGTAGCGCTCAAGGAGCGTCTGCTGCTAGGGCAACGGGTGGCGGTGGGGTTGGCGGGGTTGGCCGTAGGATACTTCGTCTGGCAGTTTGGGGCCGTGCCTTGGATTGCCCTAGGTTTGGCGGGGACGTTTGCGTTTTATGGATTGGTGCGTAAGGTTGTGGCGGTGTCGCCCATGGTGGGGTTGGCGGTAGAAACGCTGCTCATTGCCCCGGCAGCGCTCCTGTTTGTGGGATATCTGGAGACGAGCGAAGCCAGCACGTTTGGGACGTCGCTGCCGTTGACCCTGCTTTTCATTGGCGCTGGCGTGGTGACATCGCTGCCGCTGCTGTGGTTCAACAACGCCGCTAAGCGGCTAAGGCTCTCGACGTTGGGATTTTTTCAGTATCTCGCCCCCTCGGTGCAGCTAGTGCTGGGGGTGTTTTTGTATGGGGAACCCTTTACGCCGACCCATGCCGTCACGTTTGGGCTGATTTGGACGGCGCTGTTGATCTATTCCACAACGTCTTTGCTAGCGACTGGCCCAAAATCACCCTAGCTCAAAGCTCGTGACGCCAAAAAGCCGGTCCATGGGCAACCGTGGCGGCGGACCGATGTACATCCGCGCCGTTTCAAACCCTTTCACCATGCCGTACCGCTCCACCAGTGCCGCCGCCGCCGGGTTCACGGTGGGGATATCCAAAAAGACGGGAGCGATCGCGGGGGCATGGGAGCGCAGCGCCACAAACAGGCGATCGGCAATGTCCGGGCTGTCGGCAAACAGAGGCCCCACCTTGGCCCCGGAGCGGCAGGGGCGAATCACGCCGTATCCCACTAAATCGCCATTTTTAACTAGCCCTAGGGCCATGCTTTGAGGCTGGTGAATCCAGCATCGGAGAAACGCCGCCCGTGGGCCAGGGAAAAACGGCGCGTCATAGGCGCAGACCTGCTCAAACGGCAGCGACGACAGCAGCACAAGTTCTGAATCTAGCGCAGCCTTTCCGCCGCCAACGCCCTGATAGCGTGCGTTTTGATAGGCCAGGGTGAAGCCAGATTTGCGGTAGTTCTCCTGCTGCGCCACTACCCCATCTAGACCAATGGTGCGACTCCCTAAGGATGCCAGCCCTGCCTGCCAAATTTGCCATCCATATCCCTGCCCTCGGTACTCTGGCTTAACGATGTAGAACCCAATAAAACCGAAGGACTCGCCGTAGGCTACCGCCGAAATGGTCGCGATAGGCTCATCCCCCACCAATCCGATCCAGAAGCCCGTCGGATCGGCATTGTAGAAACAGGTGGCATCCTGTCGCCCAGGATTCCAGCCCTCAGCGGCGGCCCAACTGATGGCGATGTCCATCTCGGGCCGGGTCATAGTGCGGATGGTGTAGCTACTCGCGGTCATGGCTGTGGCTGCTGGGGGAGATGGTGCCTATGCCAATGGCGAGCGATATCCACCCGGCGGCAAATCCACACCTCGTCATGTCCCTGAACGTAGTCCAAGAATCGGGCCAGCGCCGCTGTCCGTCCTGGTCGTCCCGAGAGACGACAGTGGAGCCCCACGCTCATCATCTTGGGGGCGGTTTCTCCCTCGGCATAGAGTACATCAAAGGCGTCGCGGAGGTAGGCAAAAAACTGATCGCCGGAGTTGAACCCTTGGGCCGTGGCAAACCGCATGTCGTTGTTGTCCAGGGTGTAGGGAATTACCAAATGGGGAGCATCACCGCCCCATACCCAATAGGGCAGGTCATCAGCGTAGCTGTCGGCGTCATAGAGAAACCCGCCCTCTTCCATGACTAGGCGACGGGTATTGGGGCTGACGCGACCTTGGTAAAAGCCTAGAGGACGGCTGCCCGTGGCCTGGGTATGTAGGGCAATGGCGGTGCGAATGTGCTCTCGCTCTGTGTCCTCACCCACATATTGGTAATCAATCCAGCGATAGCCATGGCTTGCCACTTCCCACTCCGCCTTCACCATGGCGGCTGCAGCGTCCCGGTTGCGGTCTAAGGCCATGGCAACGCCATACACCGTCACCGGCAGCTGACGCTGGGTAAACAGCCGATGCAGCCGCCAGAATCCGGCCCGACTGCCGTATTCGTACATGGATTCCATGTTCATGTTGCGCACCCCTAGCAGCGGTGCAGCACCAATGATCTCTGACAAAAAGGCCTCTGATGCAGCATCGCCGTGAAGAATGCAGTTTTCACCGCCCTCTTCATAGTTGATGACAAACTGCAGGGCGATACGGGCGCTGTTGGGCCACTGGGGGTGGGGCGGAGTCTGGCCATAGCCCGTCAGGTCGCGGGGATAGGAAGAGGCCATAGTCATCTACGTCAATGTCAATAATGATCTGCATTGAATATTGTCCCACTATAATTGCCTCTGCCCGCATACCTTAAGGCAAAAATCAAAACCACCTTGCCAAAAGCGCCTTGATTGAGCCTTTTTAGTCTTTGCAGATATGATTGATGTGATTATCAGTCCATATCGCTTCATGCCCGATTCTCAGTCAAAATAATTGTCGAATTTCGTCCGGATTTTTCTTGTAAACCTGTGACAGTTTTTGAAAAGGACTAAGGCTACAAGATGAGATTGCCGTTGCCATGGCCTCCAGGGTTTGCAGATTCAATCAGCACATTGCCCAGGTGATATTACGGAATATTAATTAATCCCTCGCGAGGCGGTTCATCACAGAGAATCCCCGAAACCTTTACAGCACAAAGGTAGCAAACCCTTCTATATAAAGAGACGTTGCCACAAAAGATCAGTGTTTCTATGTGGGACAGTCCTTTAAAAGGCACAGCGCATCGTTATCACCCAAACTTACGGTGAATAATTCTTAGGTAGTTACGAGCAACGCAACCCTTGTGACACCTCGCCCAGCATAGTAACTGGCACTACATACATCACCAGCGTTGCAGACTATATTCATTCACCATTTTTGATTCGACGCCAGCAAAAATTGGGTCTTTATTTGACAAATTTCTGGCGCTGTATATGCCAAATCAAATATGCATCAAAGCTTGATTGATTAGCAGCAAGCTATTGCATTTCTATAGCCTAGGGCAGCATTTTGACTCGAAGGCGATCGCGGCATGGGCAGTAGATTGCGCAGCTATTTTGACGCATTGGAGCATGTGCGGCAGCAGGCTTCCCTGCGGCATTAGGCATCTATTAAATCTTTCAAAATCACTCAATTAGCCTTAACGGCAACCATAAAACCATGAAACCATCTCTAGTTCAATCTACTGAGTCTACGCTTCAGGTAGACGAGTTTGCGGCGACGACTGAGGCTGCATTGACAGCCGTCTCAACCAGCGTTGATGACAGTTCTGATGACAGTTCTAATGACAGTGTTGATGGCGATGACAGCGGCGATGATGATAGCGCTACCGACGCCCCAGACGGCATCATCTTCGGGGAAACCACCGTTTTTATTGAAGGTCGCAGCACTCAGGTTCGCACCGAATCCACAACCCTTGGGGTGCTCTCCGCTGAGGCTAACCTGTTCTCGGCGCGGCAGGTTGATTCTTCAGTTAGCATTTCCATTACCCATGCCGGGAGTATTACAGGCGCTATTGGCGCTGTTGGCGATGATGGCTCCCTGCTGCCAACCCAGGCCAACCTAGCGGTGGGTAAGCTAGAGGGCCAAATTTCTCAGCTCGATATTCAAACTGCCCTGAGCGCCAATAGCTCTCTCGTCTTGCTGAGCCTGACGCGGGAAGAGATTCTGCAGGTGATTGAGTCTGGGATCTCTGCCTCCGGAGGTGATACGCTGTCTGACCGCTTCCCCCAGCTCAGCGGAATCGCCTTTAGCTACGACGTCAATCTACCCCCAGGGCAGCGAGTGCGATCGCTGGCTGTCACCGATGACGAGGGCAACATTGCAGATGTTATTGTCCGCGATGGAGTTTTCCAATCGTCAAGCAGTCAAACCTACCGCATTGTCACCACCGATGTCCTTGCCTCTGGGGGGGAGGGATACAGCTTCTCTGATACGGCCTTGTCAAGCCGCCTCGATCTCACAGATGTAGATGTCACCATCGAGAACAACGTGGCGACCTTTGCCGAGTTTGGCTCTCAGCAAGCCGCCTTTGCCGAGTATCTCTCTGCTAATTTCAGCAGCGTTCCGTTCAGCGTTGCAGAAACGAGCGTTGAGCAAGATGTGGTCATTCAAAACCTGAGCTTTCGCTCTGATACCGTGGTTGATATCAACGTCAATACGTTCAAGGTTGCCGGGACAGCCAAACGCGATCGCCTCGTGGCAGGCAACCTTGGCGACATCTTGCGTGGCTTCGGCGGCAAAGATATCCTCAAGGGCCTCAACGGCGACGACAGACTTTTCGGCGGCGGTGGGAAGGATAAGATATTGTGCGGCTTCGGCGATGACAGAGCCTTTGGCAATCAGGGTAAGGATATCCTCATCGGCGGAAAAGGCAATGACCGGCTCAACGGTGGCCTAGGCCGCGATCGCCTCAACGGCGGCATTGGGGATGACTGGCTCTTCGGCGGCAAGGGCGACGACGTGCTTCGCGCTGGGCAGGGCAATGACCAGCTGTTTGGCGGCAAGGGTAATGATGTCTTGGTGGCTCAGATTGGTGACACCCTCTTGGATGGGGGCGTTGGAGAAGATCTGCTGATTGGCGGACGCGGTATCACCACCTTTTTGGTCGCCTCTAGGAATGCTGGTGTGAAGACCATCAGCAACTTCAGCGCCACCCAGGGCGACATCCTGAAATTCGAGTCTTACCAGCGTAGCGAGCTGACGATCACGCAGTCCGGCAACAACACGATTGTGACCTCTGACAACGTGACCCTCGCGGTCTTGCTCAACGTCAGGTCAACCATAGTTGAGTCCTCGATTGTGGCGGAAGGGGAGTCTAAGGCTCCTAAAAGCCCTAAAGACTCTGACGACCTCGTTATTCTGGGTTTTGAGTATGAGCCGGGAACGGACGTCGTGACGGGCCAAAAGGAGAAGTACACCCAGGCTGTGGGCATCGCGGATGACGACGACCTCGCCTATCTTGTGGTGTCTGATAAGAAAGGCAAGCTCGATAAAACCACCCGCAAGGATTTGGAGAAGGGGAGAACCTACTTTGCGGGAGAGGTCACTGTGGGAGATGGGTTCTTTGCCGATGTCGAGGTTGCAGGCAAGAGCTTCAAGAAGCGGACGTTCGTCCATCTATTTGAGGATGAGCAAGCCTTCCTCGATGACGAAAAGCCTCTGCAGATCATGGGCTACAACACGTCTGGGAAGCAGCCAATTCAGATTGGTGACACCATCGGCAGTGTTCAGGTGAATGGGTACCTCACGGCTGCAGGGGAAGGGGCAATTTCTGTCGCCTAGAGCTGTAAGCATGTTTAGCGGCATCCTAATGGTATCTGTTTAGCGTTCTGGCAGTCCCCATCCCTGGCCTTTCTCTCAGCAATTGGGGAATGGGCTTGAGATGGGGGCTTTTTTGCAGCAATTCTCAGTTTGACGAATCAGGACGAACTAGGCGAACGGCTACGCGTTCAGACCGCCCGCGCGTGAACGGCGGGCTAATTAGCGAAAGCCCCGCTGGGGCTAAGAGCGATCGCTAGTCTTTATCACCACAGCCGTGCTTGAGGTGCTCGATGGGGCAAGGCTAACAGCAAGCACTTTCGGGCCGGAGATGTAATCGTTGCTGCTGCCACCGCGCAACTGGTGAACGGAGCAATCCTATCTACAGTCTCTGAAACCGCTGACGGAACGAGGGGAGATGTCACTATCCGCGCCGGAGACCTTACCCTAAGCAACGGCTCACTCATCAGTACCCAAGACGATCGCGCCTTCAATGAGACCAATGCCAATCTCCAGCAAGGCGCAGCAGACAATGAGGGTACCGAGGGAGGCGTTGGCCGCCTTGAAATCATCGTCAACGACCTCCTCACCCTCGAAGATAGCGACATCACCACGCAGGCCAACGCCTTTGCCGGAGGAGAAATCATCATTCGCGCTGGCGACATCCGCCTATTTGGCGATAGCGATATTCAAACCTCCGTCCAGAGCGGCAGCGAAGGGGGCGGTAACATCACCCTCACCGCTGACAGCATCCTTGCCTTTAGCGACAGCGACATCCTGGCCTTCGCCGCCGACGGACAGGGGGGCAACATCACCCTCAACACCCCCGCCTTCTTCGGCGAAAACTTTAGTTTGGCATCCCTTGATGCTGACCCCAGCACCCTAGACGGCAATGACCGCGTCGATATCAACGCCACCGGGGCCGTTGCCGGGGTGGTGGCTGTTCCAGACGTGAGCTTCATTCAAAATAGCCTAGCTGACCTGCCCGAAGGCATCCTTAACACCGAAGCCCTGATCGCCAATAGCTGCATTGCTCGCAGTGAAGACGGCAGCAGCAACTTCATCGTCACCGGGGCCGAAGGTCTGCGCGATCGCCCAGACAGCGCAGCGACTGACTTCCCCACAGGCCCAGTCCAGACCATCCTAGAAGGGGAGTGGCGGCCTGGCGACCCAATTGTTGAACCTCAAGGCGTTTATCAGCTTCCAGATGGCGAACTTGTTCTGAGCCACGCTTGTAAACTAGAGGCATAGGCACATTGCCCCGTGTCACGGAGTTTTTATGCTGTCAGCCACGAAGGAATAGGCGCAATTGTTGTTTTAGGCTAGCGCTAAGGCGACTCAGAGGCGATCGCGCAAATCTCAACAGCTGCAAAATGGAGGTAGCAACGCCCCCATCATCGCATCAACGGCAACAGCCTAACTTACTCCGGAAGGGCAAAGCGTTTGCCGCTATAATGATTTGTCGATATTTCAACGGCAGGCACTTCAGGAGCGACAATGCGAACCCACTACTGCGGGCATCTTCGGGCAGAACAGATTGGCGAAACCGTCACCCTCTACGGGTGGGCCGATCGCCGCCGCGACCATGGGGGCGTTATTTTCGTCGATCTGCGCGATCGCACCGGCATTGCCCAAATTGTCAGCGACCCCGAGCGCACCCCCGACTCCTACCCCGTGGCCAACGACCTGCGCAACGAGTACGTGGTCAAGGTGACGGGCCGTGCCTCCCGCCGCCCCGAAGAATCATTGAACCCCAAGCTGCCCACGGGCGAGGTCGAGATCTACGCCGACAGTATTGAAGTGCTGAGCGAAGTGCGCAAGCCTCTGCCGTTTCAGGTGTCAGTGGCGGAAACCGAAACCGTGCGCGAAGAGCTGCGGCTCAAGTATCGCTACCTCGACCTGCGCCGCGAGCGCATGACCCGCAACCTGATGCTGCGCCACGCGGTGATGAAAGCCGTGCGCCGCTTTTTAGAAGACCAGGAGCACTTCACAGAAGTGGAGACCCCCATCCTCACCCGCTCCACGCCGGAGGGGGCGCGGGACTACCTGGTGCCCAGCCGCGCCAACCCTAGCCAGTGGTTTGCTCTGCCCCAGTCGCCGCAGCTGTTTAAGCAAATGCTGATGGTGTCGGGCCTAGACCGCTACTATCAGATCGCCCGCTGCTTCCGCGATGAGGACCTGCGGGCCGATCGCCAGCCCGAGTTCACCCAGCTGGATATGGAGATGAGCTTTTTGTCCCAGGAGGAGATCCTGGAGCTGAACGAGCGGCTGGTGTGCCACATCTTTAAAGAAGTCAAGGGCATTGAGGTGCCTCGGCCCTTTCCTCGCCTCACCTATGCCGACGCCATGGACCGCTACGGCAGCGACAAGCCCGACACCCGCTACGGCCTGGAGTTAGTGGATGTGTCGGACGTGGTGGCAGACTGCGGCTTCAAGGTGTTCTCGGGCACGGTAAAGTCTGGCGGCGTGGTGAAAATTCTCCCCATCCCCGGCGGCAATGATCTGATCTCTAACGTGCGCATCAAACCCGGCGGCGACCTATTTAGCGAAGCTACCACGGCAGGCGCTAAGGGACTGGCCTTTATCCGCGTGCGGGAGAACGGCATCGACACCATCGGCGCGATTAAAGACAACCTCAGTGATGAACAGAAGCAAGAGATACTCAAGCGCACCGACGCTAAGCCCGGCCATCTGCTGCTGTTTGCCGCCTCAGACACCGCCACCGCCAACAAAACCCTAGACCGGCTGCGCCAGGTGGTGGCCAAGGAGATGAACCTGATTCCCGAAGATGCGGTGAATCTGCTATGGGTGACCGAGTTTCCCATGTTTGAGTGGAACGCAGACCAAAAGCGCTACGAGGCGCTGCACCATCCCTTCACCGCGCCCTACCCCGAAGACAAAGATGACTTGACCACCGCCCGCGCCCAGGCCTACGACATTGTGCTCAACGGCTTTGAAATCGGCGGCGGCAGCCTGCGCATCTATCAGCCGGATGTACAGGCCCAGGTGTTTGAGACCATCGGCATGTCTAAGGAAGAGGCCCAAGATAAGTTTGGCTTTTTGCTGGAGGCTTTCCAGTACGGCACTCCGCCCCACGGCGGCATTGCCTATGGCCTGGACCGGCTGGTGATGCTGCTAGCGGGGGAGGAGTCGATTCGAGATGCGATCGCCTTTCCGAAGACGCAGCAGGCCCGCTGTATGCTGACGGATGCGCCGTCGGGTGTAGACAATATTCAGCTAAAG
>JGI12210J13797_10021360_pt1 | contig 15100 bp, 13 predicted proteins | sample ElkSlonscriptome_3_FD_13797 | JGI IMG/M metagenome (IMG submission 13797)
AAAACCTACGCATGGCCTCCTGCATGACCGGAGTATATTGTTCGAATTTTATCACATCCTCGACCATTTTCCCGACCTCTTCCCGGGTGAGAGGGGCATAGTTGGAAAAAAAGTTCTGTTTAGTGGCGTAATCCAATTCCGTGTGTTTGTCATAGCCCGGAATGATCGCATCATCCGGTCGTTGGAAGAGGCGGTACTCACAGTTTTCCACGAACTTACAGGATGGAGCGTCATAAAAGCTCGGTAAGTTGTTTAGTTGGTCTTTTGGGATGATGACGGAGGAGGTGATATCATCCTCCCGTTGCAACTTATTGGCAGGCCAAAAATCTTTACGAAGACTGAAAAGGCGCCAGGCATTTTCCTCGGTGTAGCCGATGCGGACATAGGAGCCGATGACCTGGCGTTGACGGTAGCGCAATTCGACTCCCTGCTGACCGTTTATGGTGTCGACATTAAAGCGTTCGCGCCAGTTCTCTCCCCAATGGGGGCGATAGAAACGTTTTACGGTGAGGACTAAGTCCCGTACCCGGTGTGGGATCGTGTCGAGCCATTCGTTGAATTCGTCGGTGTACTCCGGGTTAGGGGTCAGCAGTCGCACAACGGATCCCAGAGAGCGTTCTTCGCTGAGAAGCGATCGGCTGGGTTTACCCGGTATTTTGGGGTGCTGGAAGCGTTTGGAATAGTCTTTACGGGTGATTTCCTCCACCATGTCCATTTCTTTCGCAAAATTCGGAGTGAACACAGGTGCGTTGACCATCGCATCGGTGATGGGTTTGGAAATCTCGGATTTTCCTCCGCCGGAAACCGTACAAGGTTTGTGAAGCAGAAGTCCCTCCGCGCTGGTACCTGTGAGGCGCCACCGTTGACCGGTTTGGGGATTCAGCATTTTCACCTTGTATCCACTCGGCAGAATATAGGTGTTTTCCGGATGGAGTCTGATCTGTTGTGATCCCTGCTCGTTCTCCCATTGAATACTTAATGTGCGCAGTTCAAAGTAGGCATTTTCGGGGACATACACCACGTCGGGATAATTTTTATCCACGGCGTAGCCTTCCGAATAAACATCCATCCGTGCCCCATGTCTCTCGACCACTTCGGCAAAGCTGTGATCCACATCTTTATTGAGAAAACTTAAACGGAAGTCTTCTCCAAGGTCAAAGCTGGAGAATGCCAGAGCACCACCGGCATGTTCTTCTTCTGCGAGACCGTAGAGATTGGCGGCATAACTTAGCTGGGTTTTAACCTCTTTTTTGCAATATCCGAAATAGTTATCGGCAATGAGGGTGACGATAACACCATCTTTATTTCGAAGAGTCACTTTGAACGCGGTTCCGTCATTGTATTTTTCGTTTTCGTCGGACCAGCACATGGAATCACGTTTCTGGCGGTCCGTGGCGTCGTCGATATGTGGAAGTCCCAGTTCTTTTTTGGTGAGGGTCAACAGGTGTGGCGCTAAAATGACGCAGCCGGTGTGGCCCGACCATTCCGCCGTGTCTAAACGTGCATCATTTTCCGGGAGCAGGGGATTCCCTGCATTCCCGAAAATACTTTCCACAAAGTCGAGGTTGGCCACCATATTGCCGGGAGCAAAAAAGCGTACTTCCATGGTTTTACGGCCGGTAACCCCCGAAACCGCAGGGCAAACCAGTGGACGGAGAAGGAGGGAAACCCAGGTATTGGCTTTTTGATCCTGATTGCTGGTGAAGGGTAACTGCAGGAGTTCCTCAGGGGGATGGAGTGCGGCTCTTAGCAAGCCAGCGAATGTGCGGACAGGCACCGCTTTTTTATCGTTCGGGATCGGTAGACCTTCTTCACAAACATGAAAAACACCTTTGGTTGTCCGACGATCATGTTTGGGGTTGTGGAGGACACCGTTGGCCGTGCGATAGCTTTCGATGATATCGGATTTGAAATCATCCCGGTCCGGGGGGATCGAAAGGGCCCGGGCAATTCCGTGACGGTCCAGTTCCAGGCTTTGCATCGGCAACCAGGATTTGTCGTCTGTAATGTTATGGGTTTTGAAAAAATCGGATATAAAATTCTGTATATGACGGTCAACGGGACACATATAATCCGAGAGCAGCCGGTCTTTGGCTTTGGCGGTGGCCAGCAAACTTTTTCCCAATTCGAGAAAAGGATTGTCTTCGTCTTTTCCATAGATCGGAAGATCCAAGGCGGACAACTTTATGTTAATATAGTGAATGAGATCGGTTGCGGAGTCCGGGGTTGAGTTCTTAGGATCGATATATCCAATGCGGTCTTTGAGGTTTTTCATAATGGTTTTTTAGTTTTTAGTAGGGAATAAAGGTGTTCTGCCGAGTAACGGGTGTAAAATCAATCACATATGAATGGAAAGTCGGTTGTATGAGAAAAAAGCTCTTTTATGGAGGAAAGTATTGCCATAGGTCACAAAAGCCTGTAGTGTATTCGCTCCTTAAATTACAAATTGTATGCCAGCTAAAAAAGATCAAGATCTCATCCAGGTTGACGGTGTCGTCAATCAAGTCCTTCCTGCAACCATGTACCGAGTAGAACTCGAGAATGGCCATGAAATTCTTGCCCATATCAGTGGCAAGATGCGTAAGCACTTTATCCGTATTACCACTGGAGATAAAGTGCAGGTCGAGATGTCGCCGTATGATCTAACCAAAGGGCGGATTATTTTCAGGCACCGCACCTGATTCTCTGAGCCCTTTTTTATCTGAATCGGGTTCTGTCCGGGTTTTTTTGTAGTACGCTCTGGTTAGGTTTCTGATCCCTTGGAGGATTTTTAACTTGGTTTACCTTTTGATTTCCTCAGGAAGTGTTCATGGAAAACGACATTTTTTTTGACTGCCCGCAATGTAACCATACGATTAAGGTTTCTTCCGAATTGGTTGGAGTGGAGGTGGAGTGTCCGGACTGTGCAAATGAATTTAAGGTTCCGGACATACGGGACGGGCTTCATCCCCGATTACGGAGTCAGGTTCAGGGCAAAAATTTCCCGGGTAATGGGGCGTATCCGGAGCTGGATGATAACCTGGAGGGGCTGGAAGAATCCCTGAAGTCTCTTTTGCGGCGTCAAAACGAGCAAATTCAGCAAATGGATTTATTGGAGGAGGCCGCACACCTGCTGCATAAACAGGTTGCGATGATATCGCCTTCCCGAAATGCACATACCGCCCCCTTGGCGGAACCTGCGTTTGAACACGAAAGCTCTGCGAATGGCTGGTTACGGTGGAGTCACATTTTTGGTTGGCTAACCCTGGGTCTCACGTTATTGATCGGGGCGTTAGTATTGAGGGCCTAACGGACACCAGATTTCTCTTTAAGGATTTACAACTATGGAACATTTATCATCTTTAACCGATTGGACGCCTGAAACGATGACGGAGGTATTGGCGCTGGCGGCCAAACTGAAAGCAGACCCTGCCGCGTATTCCCGGGCTGCAGCTCAAAACGTGTTGTTCATGATCTTCGAAAAACCCAGTTTACGGACCCGGGTAAGTTTTGAAACCGGGATTGTTCGTATGGGGGGGCATGCCATCAACTATGACGTGAGCACCGGCCCCCTGGGAGCGGGGAAAGAAAGTTTACCTGATACCATCAAGGTCGTGAGCCGTTATGCGGATTTAATTGTAGCCCGGCTCTTTAAGCACAGTGATCTTACCGAGATGATTGCCAACGCGGGGGTTCCTGTAATCAATGGTTTGACCGATTACAGCCACCCCTGTCAAATCATGGCCGATTTGTTAACCATTCAAGAACACAAGGGCGGATTGAAAGGGAAGACCCTTTGTTTTCTGGGAGACGGGTTCAACAATGTCACCCACTCTCTGCTTTTTGGTTGCGCGATGGCGGGGATGAATGTCCGGGTGGGTTGTCCTCAGGGAAAGGAGTTTGAACCTTTGCCTTCCGTAGTGGAAAACGCGCGAAAGCTGGCCTCTGCCCAAGGAGGGGAGTTGGTGGTGACGTATGATGCCCACGAAGCGGCTGCGGATGCGGATGTTGTGTATACGGACAGTTGGATGAGCTACCATATTGATCCCACAGAGTTAGATAAACGGGTGAATAAATTCATGCCGTATCAGGTGACCCGTTCAATCATGGAGTCGGCAAAATCCGATGCGATCTTTATGAATTGTTTGCCGGCGGCCCGAGGATATGAACAAACGGCGGAAGTGATTGACGGTCCACAATCGGTGGTTTTTGATCAAGCCGAAAACCGCTTGCATGCTCAGAATGCGGTGATGTTGCGGTTGCTCTCCCTGTGTGATTGAGGATCATGCCGGATCCAAAACGAATATTGGTGGTCAAACTTAGCGCCCTGGGCGATTTGTTTCATGCGATGCCGGTCGTGCATCGCCTATCGGATCATTACGGATGCAAAGTGGATTGGGTGACTCAACCCGAATATGCTGAACTCGTGTCCTGTCATGAGGATGTGGATCGGGTTCTGGAGTTTCCTCGTAAAGGGGGGCTGAAAGATTCCCGGAACTTTCTACGTCAATTGCGTATTCGCGAGTATGATCTGGCGTTGGATTTACAGGGATTGGCTAAAAGTGGATTGGTATTGGGACTTTGTCGAGCCCGGCGAAAGATCGGATCCAGCTGTCCGCGTGAGGGATCTGCACTTTTTGCTGGAGAAACGCCGAAGGCTTTCGCGAAGACGCCTCATGCACTGGATCAGCTCTTCGACAGCCTTCGACATTTGAAGGTGGAAACCGAGCCGGTGTGTTATCCGCTTCGGTTTCCGGAGGTACCTGAACTAGTGGAAGATCCTTCTCCTGTACTAGCAATGGCGCCACGTTCCCGTTGGCCGGCAAAAGATTGGCCGAAGGAGCATTTTCAGTCCCTGGGAGAAAAGATGATAAAGGAGATGGGGGCGCAGGTATGGGTTTTGGGGGGGCTGGATGACCGGGAGCTTGGAGAGGAGCTCGTCGAGAGTCTGGGGGAAAACGCCCGGAATCTTTGTGGGAAATATCCCATTCTGGCGCTTGGGCCCCTGCTTCGGAAGGTGGATTGTCTGCTGTGCAATGATTCCGGGCCTATGCATTTTGCCGCCGCTGTGGAAACGCCCCTGGTGGCATTGTTCGGCCCTACGGACCCTGCAAGGACCGGCCCCTGGAGTGAGCGGGCCATTGTACTACGTCCCGATCCCGGGCCACAAGGCTTTCCCGATCCGCGCAGTTATAAACACGGAACAAATGAATTTATCTCCAGGATAGAGGTGGCGGAGGTTTTTCAGGCCGTTTATCAGCAACTTCAAAAGACACGATCGAAGTGAAGGACAGGAAAAGCGGATTTTTTCATCGACGAAGTTGCTTGAATTTGCCTATAAACATGGTTCTTAACATCCCAATTTTAGATTGTACATTTTTTGGAGATCCCCATGCGTCGCGTAGTTGTAACAGGTTATGGAATTGTAAGTAGTATCGGCAATAACAAAGCTGAAGTGCTCGATTCACTGATTAACACCAAATCCGGATTAGAATTTTCCCAGGAGTATTCGGATAAAGGGTTCCGTAGCCATGTCTACGGCCCTATCCGTATGGATTTAAAAGAAAATGTAGACCGGAAAATGCTCCGGTTCATGGGGGGAGGCTCTGCCTACAATTATGTGGCCATGAAGGAAGCCATCGAGCATGCGGGTCTGCCTTTTGAATTGGTCTCCAGTGAGCGAAGCGGGCTGATCGCGGGTACCGGTGGAACTTCCACGCAAAATGTGACGGCAACCATTGATCTTTGTCGTGAAAAGGGAGCCAAACGGGTAGGGCCTTACATGGTGCCCCGTACCATGGCCAGTACCAATAGTGCTTGTCTGGCAACCGCTTTTAAAATTCGCGGCCATAATTACAGTATCAGTTCTGCCTGTGCGACGAGTGCTCATTGTATTGGAAATGGAATGGAACTCATTCAGATGGGCAAACAGGATATCATTTTTGCCGGCGGTGGGGAGGAAGTGTTCTGGGCATCTACAGTGATGTTTGATTCGATGGGCGCTTTAAGTTCGGAGTATAATGATAATCCCTCGGAGGCTTCCCGTCCTTATGATCTCCATCGTGACGGATTTGTGATTTCGGGGGGAGGGAGTATTGTGGTTCTGGAGGAGCTTGAGCATGCCAAGGCCCGTGGTGCCACCATTTACGGGGAAGTGATCGGGTATGGTGCGACTTCAGACGGTGCCGACATGGTCGCGCCTTCCGGTGAAGGGGCTGTTCGTTGTATGCGGATGGCCATGGAAACCTGTGACAGCCCGATCGATTATATCAATACGCATGGGACCAGTACCCCAGCGGGAGATATTGCAGAACTCAAAGCAATTCGCGAAGTCTTTCCTGACAAGGCTCCGCATATAAGTTCCACTAAATCAATTACGGGGCATGCCCTCGGGGCGGCCGGTTCCAACGAAGCGGTGTACAGCTTGTTGATGTTGGAACACGATTTCGTGGCGAGCAATGCCCACGTGGAAAACCTGGACCCTGCGGCAGGAGATTTACCCATCGTTTTAGGTGAACCCATCCAAAAAGCCGGGCTGAATACGGTGATGAGCAACAGCTTCGGATTCGGTGGAACCAATGCCACGTTGATTATGCGTAAATATCAGGACGACTAGAACTTTTAATGCTGCGGTCGACGCCGTCTTCGGCGTCTGCGCGGGGTTCGTGGCCGTGCTTTATGATCGGAGGGAGGGGGTGCTTTCTTGAGATCCTCTGTCCAGGCCTCGATAAGGTCGGCCTGAGGATTTCCGCTGGCCAAGGCATCAAATTTGAAAAGTACCAAGGCATCGCGAAAATACGTGCGATGCAGAAAACGGATGATGCGTTGATTACTTTTCCGGTCCGTAAACCGATCCTGTGAGAAAATGAGATCAAAAATTTTAAAAGCGATCCGTTTGGGGATGAGAATACGATCTGAAAGCACGTTGACTACTTGTTCGACAGCTTGCAGACAGGCGTTGCGGGGGGACACATCGCCTTTGGCGGAGATGTGATCACGTACGTCCCGGATGTAAGGGGTTAGAAAGAGGCTGTACAGCAGTTCCTGAGAAGCTTTGATTCCATGGGAGTTCCATTTGTCGATTTGCTGAAGAGCCATGTGGTGCCAGTGGAGATCTGCCGGAGAGGCTTCTTCGCGATACCATGTGGAGAAGCCCGGGAGCATCACGTCCATTAACCCCGTTTCCTTCCAGTAGGTGAAGGCCGGCTCCATGGCACCCGAATAGAAAAATTTCAGAATTTCTTCATACATGCGGGCATTGCTGGCGTGAAGCATTTGGTTACACTGGCTACACAGGGCTTTGTAGGTGTTTTTTTCGATTTTCAGATCGAGGGTCGCGGCAAAACGAACTGCCCGGATCATGCGAACAGGGTCTTCCTGATATCGAACCTCCGGATCGCCGATGCAGTGAATGACTTTCTTTTTCAGATCATCCAACCCGCCGACGTAGTCGATGATAGAAAAATCATCTATGTCGTAAAAGAGCGCGTTAACCGTAAAGTCACGGCGAAAAGCATCCTCTTCCGGCGTGCCGTATTCGTTGTCGCGCATGACAACACCGTCGTCACTTATAACCACATCCCGGTTTTTGACTTCAGCCGCCTGTTCGGAATCATTTTCCTCCTGGTCTATTATGGTTCCTGAAGTGGGTGCTCGGAAAGTGGCAACTTCGATTATTTCGCCACGGAACATGACATGGGCCAAACGAAAACGGCGACCAATCAGCCGACAGTTCCTAAAACAGCGCTTAACTTCCTGCGGGGTGGCATCGGTGGCTACATCGAAATCTTTTGGTTGACGGCCCAGCATGAGGTCTCTGACGCATCCTCCGGCAAGGTAGGCTTTATATCCTTTTTCATTCAGCCGGTAGAGTACCGTAAGTGCATTCTTGCTTATATTTTTACGGCTTATGCAGTGATCGGAGCGTTGAAGTATTTTGGGTTCCATGTATATTTCGTATTCAAATTAATGAGGAGTCTTTATGGTCTCCAGAACCGAAACGCAACAGAATTCCGGCACCAGCCAACATCAGGAAAAACATGAAAAAGAAAACGCTTACTTTATTAGGAAAATTTTTAGAATCCGTCAGCCCTTCAGGGTACGAAGGCCCCTCTGCAAATATTTTTCAGGCAGAGGCCGGGACTTTCGCGGATGAAGTAAAGCGGGACCGTCATGGCAATACGCTGGCGAAGGTGAAAGGGACCTCAGACCTTCGGATCATGTTCGCCGGGCATTGCGATGAAATTGGTTTTCTGGTTACAAATATAGATCCTCAGGGATATGTCTGGATAGATCCTATCGGTGGATGGGACCCTCAGATCGCCCAGGGCCAGCGGGTGCAAATCCGTGGAAAAAAGGGAATTGTCCATGGGGTCATTGGAAAAAAACCCATTCATTTGATGTCGGGTGAAGACCGCAAAAAAGTGGTGGACCTTAAAAACCTCTGGGTTGATATTGGTGTGGAAAACAGAAAAGAAGCCGAAAAACTGATTTCTGTAGGCGATCCCATGGTTCTGGGATACGGAATGCAGGTTTTGCAGGGTGAAGTGATTGCGGCACGTGGTCTGGATAACCGAATTGGTGCCTTTGTGGTTTTAGAGGCTGCCCGTAAAGTCGCTGCGGCAAAAGAAACTCCCGCCGCATCTCTATATTCCGTGGCGACGGTTCAGGAGGAAATTGGGCTCAGGGGCGCGATCACTTCTTCATTTGAGGTGGATCCTCAAATCGGTATTGCGGTGGATGTTACCTTTGCAGGAGATCATCCGGGTTTGGGGGATTCGAAGCATGCATTGAACAATTGCAAACTGGGAGGCGGGCCCGTGCTTACCCGTGGTCCGAACACCCATCCCAAAATTTTTGACAGGATCGTAAATACCGCTAAAAAACACGGAATTCCTCTTCAGATCAACGCGGAAGGGCGGGGGACCGGCACCGATGCCAATGCCATGCAGCTCAGCCGTTCCGGAATGGCGACGGCACTGCTATCGATTCCAAACCGCTACATGCACAGTCCGTCAGAACTCGTGGACCTAAGAGATGTCGAGGCCTGTATTGAACTCATGGCGCAAGTGGTTTTAGAATTCGAAGCGGATGCGGACCTGACCCCTTTTTAAGCTGTGGGTGAGTGGCGGATACGTAATAGGTGATATTTTACAGAAATTGAAAGGGTTTTATTTTTTGCCACGAGAGAACGCAAAAGATCTCAACCCCTGTATCCCCGTTCTGAAACAGGGATCAAGGGAAGGGTTTTTTGTGTATAGGCATAACATTTCATAAAAAAACCACATCACAACTAGGTTTTTTTATGAAATGTTTTGCTGATCCGCAAATTGCTGAGCTTTCATGGAAAGTTCCGCGGCTTTAAAGCAGTGGGCCTGGGTCATGGCGTTTTCGCTGCGGTTGAGCACATCGAGAATCAGTTGTCCGTAAAAGGGGAATCCTATTTTTCCACTGCAGGGAATTCGTTTTTCGCCTTCATGGTCGACCAAATAAATGATTTGTGATTCCTGTGGCTCACGGGTGATGTCGTTGTATTTCCGTACTTCGATATAGCCGTCTGTACCTAAAATAAATGTGCGTCCGTCACCCCAGGAACGGTGTCCGCGGGGATTAAACCAATCCATGCGGCAGTAACAGGAAACTCCGTTGTCAGTCGTGACAGAGGCTTCACCGTAATCCTCCAGACCCGGCTTGTCCGGGTTCGCAATATTATCGACTCGGGCGTAATTGACGACTCCGTCCTTCGCGCCGGCGTAGGAGAGAAACTGTTCAAACTGATGAGAGCCGATGTCGGTAAGAATACCTCCGTATTTTTCTTTGTCGAAAAACCACTCGGGGCGGCTCTCTTTGGCGAGATTGTGCGGCGCCATGATGAGGACTTGGATGACGTTTCCGATGGCCCCCTGTGCAATCAATTCCCCTGCGTACCAGCCGGCTTCGGTGTGCAATCGTTCGGAGAAATCGCACATGTATTTTTTACCGGTTTCCTCAACCGTCACTTTGGCTTCCTCCAACTGCTCCAGGGTGGTGAATGGAGATTTATCCGTGTAGTAGTCTTTGCCTGCCCGGAGGGTTTTTAAACCGATGGCGCATCGATCGGACGGGACCGCCGCCGCAGTGACCATGTGTACTTCCGGATCTTGTAAAATCTGCTCGAAGGAGGTCGCCGCTTTGGTTTCGGGGTACTTTTTGCAAAAATCATCCAGCCGTTCAGGATCGGGGTCCCAGGCCCATTTACATACGCCGCCCGCTTCACACAGTCCATTGGTCTGGCCAAAGATATGTCCATGGTCAAAAAAAGCGGAGGCGAACACAAAGTCCCCTTTTTCCACTACCGGTTGCGGTTTGGCCGCCGTGGGGGCCCAATTCATTCCATCGCGTGCTTCTGACATCATGTTCCTTTAAAAAGAGTTAGAAAAGTCGTCGGAACTTGCTCCGGTATCTTTCACCTTTTTGACGTGGGTAGAGTTTTTAATTTTATCCATGAGCATGCTTTCATAAGCGGCTGCATCCAGTGGCATGTGTACGGTGCAGTCATTTGTGCCGGAATAGATCATGGCACCGGCGAGTTCAACAGAGTGAATACCCTCGGCGGCGGGCGCAATCAATTTTTCACCCTTGAGGATGGTGTTGGCGAAGTTTTTCATAATGCCAAGGTGCTGTTCCCCGTTGTCATTAAAAGGAATTTCAATATTCCATCTTTCGGGGGTGGCAAATCCCTTGTCCGTAGTGGCGGAAAAGGCTGTCGTTTCCTGTTCATTACGTGTCCAGCGGATCGTTTGCCCTTCAACGATAATCCGTCCGCGTTCTGAGGCGATTTCCAGGCGGTTGGTGCCGGGAGCTTCGCCGGTGGTGGTGATGAAGACACCGGACATTCCGTTGTCATATCGCATGTAGGCTGTAACATCGTCTTCGACTTCGATGTCATGGAAACGTCCAATTTCTATATGGGCGCGCACAGAAGACGGGACACCGAACAGCCATTGCCACAGATCCAGTTGATGGGGACACTGATTCAGCAATACACCTCCGCCTTCACCTTTCCAGGTGGCCCGCCAGCCACCGGATGCATAGTAATGTTCGGTGCGAAACCAGTCCGTAATCGTCCATTGTACGCGGTTAATTTTGCCGAACTCTCCGGCATCGATCATCTTTTTGAGTTTAACGTAGCGGGGGTCCGTGCGTTGATTAAACATGGCGGCAAAGACCAGGTTTTTGTCAGTGTGAGCGGCGATGAGTTTTTCACAATCCGCTTTGTGTACAGAAATGGGTTTTTCCACTAAAACATGCAGTCCTGCATTCAGAGCCGCGATTCCGAGCGTCGTATGGTCATAATGAGGGGTGGCAATGATCACCGCATCGACCTTACCTGACTCAATAAGCTCTTTGCCGGATGAAAAGTATGTAGCTTCGGGAAACATTTCCGCCTTTTCCGGAAGAACGTCCGCAATGGCGGCCAACTCCATGCCCGGTACTTTGCCTTCGGAGACCATACGTGAATGGGCGCTGCCCATATTTCCAATTCCAATAATACCCAGTCGAATGTTTTTTAACGTTGTCATGGAGGATTCCTTAGCAGAGGTCATGCAATAATACCATGGACGAATCTGTATATTATTTGTACAAATCACGCATACCTAAGAAATGAGTATGAATATACAATTGCTTCACCAACGAACACCGGTCCTCAACCATATCCCTTCCCGCTGGGACTGGTCTTCCTCTGACCGGGGGTATTATAATTTATGGATTTGTTTGGAGGGAGAAGGGGAAATGCGTTTTAACCACAATAAAATCGAGATATTTCCCGGAGTGGGTATTCTGTTGCCCTTGTGTGGACGGGTGCAGGGGAGCAAAACGAAGCCAGGGATTTTGAGAAATATAGGTATGCATTTTCTTCCTCAAAAGCCAGAGGATGAACTTGCATGGATTCCGCATACAGGAAAGAGTGTTCAATTACAGCATCTACCCGTCATCCGTGAAGTGGCGCAATACCTTGAGTTTGTGCTTTTTCAGTCGCACCGTAACGATGAGGAAGAAGTAAATCAGCTTGGTGGAAGTTTATTGTCCGTGTTTTTACGTGATTTAAGGATGGGACCTGAAGCTCCCATTGACCGTCTGATTCGAAAACAGGCTGAAGAAATGCGTGCCCGACCTGAAATAACCGTCTCCGGACAACAAATGGCGGATGAAGTCGGGTTATCCCCTTCTCAGTTTGCCCGCCGATTTCACAAGCTTTTTGAAATGTCTCCCAGAGACTTTCTTCTCCAGCAACGGGTGGAGAAAGCCCGGAATCTTCTCAGCGAAAGTCAAATGACGGTGGGGGAAATCGCGGATTCATTAGGTTACCATGATGTGGGATATTTTTCTCGTCAGTTTAAACAGAAAACCGGTTTGTCCCCCCTGGCTGCGAGGAAGAGATTTTTGAATAAAGACGGCGCAGGTTGAATCATTTTCCCTGGTCAACGGCCTGGGTTTGTCTTTTGTATTTTTTTTAATCGGGAATCCTCTCTTGCCTCCCGTCCTAAAGTAGTTATGTTGGCGAAATGTCTGATAATAAATCATTTGATTTTTGGTATGCCCTGGAAAACACCGAGTTATTAAAAGGTCCGGAGAAGTCGCTGGAGACTTTTGGTGCGACGCGTGTGAAGTATTATCTCATCACCGAAGTGATGGATGCTATAAATGAGATAAGGGTGCGGGAGGGGGTGTTGAATGCTGCGCAGCCACAGATTTTGACTCCGAATTTTGGTCAGCAAAGTCCGATCACCGGTTTTGAGGATGATCAAAGTAAAGCTTTTATGCAGTGGTTGAAAGAGCATAAACCGGATCTTCGTTTTTTACATTATGGATTTAACATCAGTAAAACCGAAGTAAGCGACAATTTGATTCATGACCGTTTGGAGGTTGTGGAAGGAAATGTATTGGAGGCCGTGACGAAAGAACAGGATGGTTTTTCGGCGGTATTACGTGGAGTCGATCAGCCTTGGGAAGTTTGCCTGTTGAAGCTGATGGTGGATCTGGTGGAGAAATCGATGCCAATGCATGTGAAAGAGATGCAGGGGCGTAACCTCCTGCCGAACCCGAATCTGGGGCAGCAGGAAATTGAGGAGGATTTCTTAGCGGCCGAACGGGATCCGGCCCGGATCCCTTATTTGCACAAAAAACTTCAACAGCGTCAAATTTTTGATCACTACCAGGATCGGTTTTTTGAATTGGTTCGACGATCAGGCGGGTTGGGTTGAGCCATGAACCGGCGGGCAATTCATCAGGTATTGGCCGGATACAGTAACGGTGATGCGATTTCGAATGAGGCTCGCACCTTGCGGCGCTGGTTTCGGGAATGGGGATTTGAAAGTGAAATTTACTGTGAGGCGTCGCGGATACTTCCGGAATTGAGAAAGGATTCCCGTGATGTTTCGCGGCTGATGTCCGATGTGAGTTCGGAGGATGTGGTGATGTTGCATCTCTCCATTGGCTCGGATGTAAACGAAATATTTCCGCAGTGTGACTGCAAAAAAATTGTCCGCTATCATAACGTGACACCGGATGTTTACTTCAGGGCGTTGGATGAGCATTTGGCGGGACTGTTGGCGAAGGGAAGGGTGCAGATGAAGGCCTTGGCTCAGGTGGCGGATTTGAATCTGGCCGATTCAGCTTATAATGCAGAAGAATTGACGGAAGCAGGGTATCCCAATGCCCAGGTGCTTCCTTTGGCTTTGGAGTTACGGCGTTTGAATGCGCGTCCCAACCCGGAAGTACTGGATAAATATCAGGATGATAAAATCAATGTGTTGTTTGTGGGCCGCTGTGTCCCCAACAAGCGCCTGGAAGATTTACTGTATGCTTTCTATTATTTGCAAAAATTCCAGAATTCCAACTGTAGGCTGATCCATGTGGGGAGTTTCGCAGGGACGGAGGCTTATTTGGCGATGCTGCTGTCTTTGAAGCGCGAGTTGGGGCTGGAGAATGTTTTTTTTGAGGGTTCGGTGCCCGAGGCAGATCTTTGTGCGTATTTTCAAGTGGCGGATGTCTTTTTGTGCATGAGTGAACATGAAGGATTTGGAATTCCACTTTTGGAGGCGATGCAGGCGAAAATACCGGTGATGGCCTATGCCTCCTCCGCAGTTCCGGAAACCATGGCGGGTGCGGGTTTTCTGTTTAACGAAAAAATCTTTGATGAATTAGCGGCGTGGATTCCAAAGTTTGCGGAAGAGGGGCCGATTCGTGAACAGGTATTGGCCGGACAAAACATCCGTATTCAGGCCTATGAAGATCAGGATGTAGAGAGCAGGCTGCGGGAAAAAATGGCACCCCTTTTTTAAGGGCTCCTCCCGATACGAAAGAGGGAAATTGGATTCCTACAATCGCAGGGTAAAAGAAGCACCGGTAAGAGAAAAATCCTTTAGGCCATGAAAAAAAGATATGTCCCTAGACAGAGGCCGAAACCACACTCAATTGCTCCGTATTTTCGTAATTCGGAGAGTTCCATGTCTTCCAGGAGAGTGGCGATTTTACGAAAAAAAATGTGTGCAATTCGAATTGAAAATCGCGGAATGCACAGGAGGATACCCCCTTCTATGAAAGTCCAAATTGCGACACCCCAAAGTATTTTATCAAAAATTTCCATAATTTCCTTCTAGTACACTGTAAACCTTAAATCTTCGCATAGGATTGGTCTATTTTGGATGCTGGGGATGGGAAAAGGGGCATGTGCAACCTGGAAGGTTGTGCATGACCCTTCTCTCATTTCCAGCGCCAAAAGAGGCCAAAGCCAATGGAAAAGTTTTATTTCCATTCATGATCCTCTAATAGTAACCCTGCAACCAACCGCTTCAGACCATGATCTTCCGGCGGCTTTGCGCCCCAAAAAAGAACAACGATACGATGTATCGCTTTATCCTTTTTGGAACACAAATCCCCTCGGAATCTCACGGTCCTATGCGAAGATTTAAGGTTTACAGTGTACTAGGATTTCACGTCGATCAATTCGACATCAAAGACCAGAAGTCCGCCCGGACGGCCGGAGCCCTCCTGTTTCGGCCCGTAGGCCAGATCCTGGGGAATCCAGAAGCGGTAGCTGTCCCCTATGCTCATCAGTTGCACTCCTTCGGTCCAGCCT
>JGI12210J13797_10429072_pt1 | contig 15098 bp, 8 predicted proteins | sample ElkSlonscriptome_3_FD_13797 | JGI IMG/M metagenome (IMG submission 13797)
CCTGGTGGAAAACACCGATCACGTTCCCGCAAACCGTCGGGCAGATTCCACTGGCCATCCCTCATCGCAATGGGGCTTGGGGTGCGCAAAACAAGACTCCAAACGAAAACCGTTACATTCACGCTCAACCCAAAACGTGACTTGAAAATGCTCAGTCGCAGTAATCAGTGGGTTGTCGAAGGCGGTGAATTTATTGTCAGAGTCGGAACGTCATCGAGCGAAAAGGGCATCAAGCAAGCAGGTAGTTTTACACTTGTAGAGCTTTAGCCACCTACCTCTAAATTTGAAGTGGCTGTGGTAGCGGAAGTCGTCAACGGCTTTCATTAGAGTAAGTGAGCCGTCCGAAACTCTTGACGCGTTACGCGACGACACCGAAGAACGCCATATGAATGAATAACCAGAATCGAACAACAGAGAGCATAGAAACTCGATGAAACGAAACATTACAACCACGGCACTGTCGCTGCTTTTTGCCATCGCGGCAGTCCTTGCCAACACTGCCCATGCGGAAAACTCGATACGACTGACCGACAACTGGGAGTTCTTGCGAAGCGATATCGGCGGCGTCTGGGAATCGTTGCGTACCAATTTTGAAAACGCAGGAAAGCCGGAGAACACTCCAGTTTGGGAACCTGTCACCATTCCACACTGCTTCAATGCGTCCGACGCGGTTGATCCGGATTTCGCCTATTATCAGGGCGCAGGTTGGTATCGCACCTTTTTGGAAATCGAGAATCCGCAGGAAGGTGGACGCACGCTGCTACACTTTGAAGGGGCGGGGCAAAAGACGGATGTTTACGTCGGCATGACACTCGCCGGTCAGCACGTAGGAGGTTACGACGAGTGGACAGTTGATATTACCGATGCGATCGAGATTCATCGGAAGAACAAACCACTGATGGAGAAATACAAGGGGAAAATCCCGATCGTGGTTCGTTGTGACAATACCCGAGATCTGGAAATGATGCCGTCGGATTTATCTGACTTCAATGTATATGGCGGACTCTACCGCTACGTTACCTTAAAGTACGTTCCCGCGGTTTCTTTGGGTTTGCGGAACATTCACACCACAGTCGACGCCGGCGGTACCGACGGAGTCGTCACGGTTGCGGCGGATCTCTACAGCCCGGCTGAAACGCTCGAGGCCGAAGCGGAAGTTGAGTTGCGTGCACCCAATGGAAGCGTGGTTGCTTCAAAAACGATGAAGGTAAACGCGCCCGGTGATCGAATTGAGCTCTGCCAGTTCAAAGTAACCCGGCCTGCGCTTTGGTCGCCGGATAAACCGAATCTTTACACCTGTATCGTTCGGCTGAAGTCGAAAGCCGGTGTTTCCCAGGAGCAGGATCAGATTGGATTCCGCCATGGTGAATTTGTAAAACATGGTCCGTTCAAACTCAATGGAGAGCGTTTGTTATTGCGGGGGACGCATCGGCATGAGGATCACGCGGGTGTGGCGGCGGCGATGACCGAAGAGATGATTCGCACTGAGATGAAGTTGATGAAAGAGATGGGCGTTAACTTTATTCGCCTAGGCCATTATCAGCAGTCGCCGATTGTTCTGGACGCCTGTAACCAACTCGGCATCTTGGTGTGGGAAGAGATTCCGTGGTGCCGCGGTGGGGTCGGTGGCGAGCTTTATAAAGAGCAAGGCCGCCGGATGCTTAAGAATATGATTACCCAGCATTACAACCATCCGTCCGTCATCATCTGGGGACTGGGAAACGAAAATGATTGGCCAGGCGATACGCAGGAATATGACGCAGAGGAGGTTCGGGCCTACATGAAAGAGCTGAATGACTTAGCGCATCAGCTGGATCCGGATCGCAAGACAGCCATCCGCCGCAATGAGGCTTGCAAGGATATCGTCGACGTCTATTCCCCTTCGATTTGGGCGGGATGGTATCGCGGAAAATTTACCGACTACAAAGAGGTGACCAGAAAAGCGGTGGAGGAGGTCGAGTCGTTTCTGCATGTCGAATGGGGTGCCAGTAATCATGCGCGTCGTCACTCAGAAGATCCTGACTCGAATCTGGAGTCCGTTGGCAGTGGAAATGCCGACGAACGCGATGGCGATGCGTCACTTTACGGAGGTCCGCCGCGCGTGTCGAAAGATGGCGACTGGTCAGAAACCTATGCCTGCAACCTAGTTGATTGGCACCTAAAAGAGCAAGAAACGATGCCGTATCTGACTGGGACCGCGTACTGGCCCTTCAAAGATTTCTCCACACCGATTCGTCCCGACAATCCAATTCCTTATGTAAACCAGAAAGGGGTGGTTGAACGAGACTTTACCAAGAAGGAGGGATTTTACGTTTTTCAGTCCTACTGGACCGAAAAACCGATGATCCATATTTATGGTCACAATTGGCCGACACGCTGGGGCAAGGTCGGTGAAGCCAAGTTGGTGAAAGTCTATTCTAACTGCGACGAAGTTGAACTGTTCCTCAATGGTCAAAGCCTGGGCAGGAAAACACGCAACAGTCAAAACTTCCCTGCGGCCGGTCTACGCTGGCGAGTGAATTTCGCGGAGGGCCAAAACAACGTGGCAGCCGTTGGATACAAAAATGGAAAACAGTTCAAAGATGTGGTGACCTGGGGTTATGAAACGCGTCAGTGGGGCAAGCCAGCTGCGATGATACTCACAACCTTCAAAGATCAAGACGGATCGGACTGGGTGGAAGTTCTGCTCAGCGATAAAAACGGAGTTCCCTGCTTGGATTCGACGGTCTTTATTCGTTTCTCGTTGGTGGGTGATGGACACCTGCTGGACAACCTTGGAACATCCGATGGTGCTCGCAAGGTGCAGGTCTACAACGGCCGCGCACGGATCAGGGTGGATGCCAACGGTGGGAGCAATGTTGTGGCTGTCTCATCAGATGGACTGAAGACAAAGTTCATTACGCTTCCATAGAACTTCGTTCGAGTGAAGGAAGTGCCAATTGTCGCATATTCTTGATACACGAATCATCCATGCGAACCGCTCTGCCGACTGATTCGACCGGGTTCAGACTGCTACGAATGGACCGATCGGTGGAAGTCTTCACGAACAGTGTTGCCTCCGCCGTATCCGAAGCAACCGCCCGCGTCCGTTTCTCTCTTTTTGCTACAATTCATTCATTCAAGCTTCGAATGAAATTTGAAGCTGCCAACGTCGAATGGCACGGTATAGTTTGAGCACATCCGCTATGAGTGGAGTGAGGTGTAGTAAATCGCTCTCCATTTACCTGAATTGCAACTAAATAGGACACTTCTCGCTAATCGCCACCACGATTGGGTTCGGTCTGGACACAAAAAAACCTGATTGCTTTTATTTGGTTTTCTGACGACACAAAAAAAGGAACCAGGCATGGATGCTAAAAAACACCCGCCAAAACTATACGAGAATCGTGTCATCCGCGAAAGGCAGCTTGCCCAAAATGTGGGAAACTCGGACGACGTAAACGGATTCGAGTTCGTCGTGTTCGTTCGATAGCATTTCAGCAGGAACTCTGGAGAGAAGTCCACTATGGCGAGTACGCGGCCAAGTGCGGTTGCTGCAAGACCTTCCGCACGACTCCCGATGATATCGAATCCAAGGCCAGGTACGACAACAAGGTGCGGCAGGCAGTCATTGATCGCATTTTGGTCGACAAGCTCAACACGACCACCGTTGCCCAATCGCTGGAGCGAGACTTCCTGCTCAGGTTGTCCACCGGATTTCTCTATGACTGTTTGGAATACGCGGTTCGGAAATTTGACGGCGCGGCGTTTCGGGCCAAGGTTCTGAGCGAATTTTCCGGCACGCTTTGTGTCGATGAAATCCATCTTGGGCACCGAGTCGTCTTGCTCGCCAGCGATCCGGTCTCGGACCATCCGGTTGCCTGTGCGTTGGTTTCTAAGAACGATAGGGCAAACATGCTGCGGTTCTTGCGAAACCTGAAAAACCACGGGTTTTCGCCCGAAACCGTGATTTCGGATCGCTCGCCGCTGTACCCCAAAACGATTGCCCAGGTCTGGCCCGATGCCAACCATCAGCTTTGCGTTTTCCATGTGATCTCCGAAGTGAACGGCCAAGCAAACGCAATCGCGCTCGGGTCAAGAAGCTCAAGGAACAACGCGAGCAAGCCGATCGCCTGTTCCGACGACGGCAGCTGATTGTGACCAAGAAGTCGAACTTCAAGGGAACCGACCGCTCGACATTGGATGAACTGCTCCGTCTCTCACCCAAGCTTGGCGTGCTTCGTTCTTTCGTGGACGACTTGCATGAACTCTTTGCCGTGCGGCGCAGCAAAGCTCAAGCCTGGAAAATTTGGAGACGGATCAGACGCAACCCATCCTATCTTGGCAACGAGCACTTGGCCAAAGCACTTGAAGTACTCAACAAAGAGAACATGGTCAAACTGCTGAGCTACCTGGACTGCCCTGTTTCGGTGCGCAGTAAGGTTCGTAGCAACAATCACGTTGAGCGTTGCAATCGAGTGCTCCGCTACTTGGAAAAGGTTCGTTACAAATGGCGACGCAGAAGAACGATCGTCCGACACATCCTGCTTCAGTTTGAAAACTGGATGAAACGCAAGGAAAACAGGACCGAAATGGCAGCGTAGTCGATCAGCCAAGGTGGCGATTAGCGAGAAGTGTCAAAAAGGGGCGGCCCCATTCTGCGGAGCCCCGAGAGAGTATTCGCTCACGGCTGAACAATCGGCAATCGCACGAACCAAACAAGTCGCGCAAATCATAATTCAACCCAGTAATAATTCTGAAGAGACTTTTTTGGTGGGGTAGTGAACTGATGGCCTGCCAGCTTCTCTCGTCGTACCAGTAAACGCACAAGAAATGGGAGGGGTCACGAGTTTTGTTGAATTCGCGTAAAAGCGAAAGTCTTGAAGAGTTCCGCTACGGTTTGTCCGAGACTTGAGCTGACATCGACGACTAGCGCATGTGCGGTAGGCGGCGGCCTTGACTTTTCGCTAGCGTCAATTGCTCGTTCAGTTCGTCGACCGAGAGGGCAACGATCGGTATGGTGATTAACGACTGCGGGTCGATCTCGCTACTGGCTCGGCGTTTTGCCAGTTGTTCGACCTCTTCTTCGAGTGCATCGAGCCAAGCGGGAACGTCAAGTCCCACACCACTGGGGTGCCTCGTCAGCAACTCAGCCTCTGCTTCAAGCAGCTGAAACGCTTTCGATGCCTTTGAATTTGGCTTCGCAATCGTCTTCGATTTCGATTCAGCAGGGACGGGGCTGATTTCTGCATCTCGCATCGCAGGTCCGACGAGAGCCCGCATTCGGTCGATCGTCATCGGCTGAACAAAACGTTCTAGAATTCGGTCGGCGACGGTAGGCATTCGCATCGCATAATCTTTTTGCATTTTGCGGACCTTCTCGACATACAAGTCCGCTTCGGCACCAATCCTATCACTCAAACTTCGCCGCCACATCGTTGCGGCAGCTTCAAATCCGCTTCGTACTAGGACCTCGTGTGCCCACATCACCGGCTTCAAATTCCAAGCGATTCGCTCATAACGGACTCGAAGACGCAAAAAGTCCAAAAACATGTAGACTAAATCGCCGCGATCACTTTGAGTGGTCGTGCTGTTGTAATCTTGGTATTCGCTATGATGATCGATCAGGGCTTCATACACCAGCGTGATCCAACGCTGAGCAACGTTGATATCAAGTTGTCCAATCTCCAGATCCTCGTACAGCCGAGTTTGTGAAAATTGGTCATCACCCTCCTGCAATACTCTCTCCAACCAAGGAGCGACCCCTTGGTGCAGTATGGCTCGGACGTTGCCAAGCTGCAAAAACACTTGTGTAAAGATCGGGTCACCATACTTCTTGATGAACGCAACCAACTCCGTCCATTTTTTCGGAGCGGAAACGGTTTCCAGGGGCGAAAGACGCAGCGTTTGGCTGTGAGCTAACCAACTGCCAAGCATCGTCTCGGTGACTCGTTCGAGTAGCGGGATTAGCACTTCAGCAAACGATTTTTCGTCCAGCAATCCACTGGTCGATTCATCGACGCTCTTGCGAGTCGATTCGACGATCGAGGCGACGAGAGAGCGAAACCCGACTTGGAACAGACCGTCGAATTCGGTAACGGCTCCGATACCGATCGGATTGTTTTGTTCCATCAACCGCGCCGTTTCAATCAATCGGCACGCTTCGGCAACCAAGCCACGGCGGGGAAGCCAAAGAAGCAAATGCCGCAACACGCGTTGCCGCAATCGCGCGACGTAGATTTTGACGGGATCGCCGCCTCGCGATAACGGAATATAGAGCAAACTTTTGTCGCTCAACGCATCCAAGAATGGCGGAAATTGTTGTCGCACCTTTTCGGTGTCACCCGAGATCAAGGCGGCAAACATCTTCACAGCCTGGACGTCATCCTCGGCCATCTCTTCGTTTGCATCGATTAAATCCCAAGTGCTGGTCGGAAGCGCCAACAACGATCCACAAATCAATCGTCGCGAATCCGACATTTCAACAGTCGTGCCAATGATTCGCTCCATTAACGAATCACGCAGCACACGGTGACGATCGTAGCTGCGCATCGAATCCTTGTCGCTGCCAGCCGGTGATACCTTGTAGCGGCGGACAGCATCAAGCAGTTCCAATAGCCCAATACGGTTCTCGCGGGCACGCAGAGCCCAACTTTCCAGAGCGTGCAATCGACCCTCTAAGTCATCTGCGGATTCGTCCATCCCGGCGATATCCGCAGCAACCGCCCACATCCGCGAAAGCGATTGCAGAAAACTCAAATGATCGACGAGACGTTTCGACTCGGTTTCCAACTCATCGTGGCTGGAGTCATCCCCGAACTCGAAGACCGCACCTTCATGACCATCGTCGGTCGTATCGCGGTAGCTCATGTCCTCGTAGGCAGCGTCGAACAGACCACCATCCTCATCGTCGTCGCCATTTTCATCGGCGAGCGTCAATTCACGATCCCAGTCACGGTTCTTTTTGGACTTAGGGGTTTGATCCAAATTAAAATCAGGAGCCGACCAAAACTCTTCCGCATTGGCTTCCAGATAATCAAAGAACTTGCGGACAAGCGGCCAGATCTTTTGAGTGTCCCTGCCGACGGTTTGCTGCATCGCCGGTTGCGTGTAGGCTTCCTCGTCGCTTCCCTCGAGCGTGGCGCGAAGCCGAAGCAGCCATCGTTCGGCAAGCCTCGGCAGGGAACTGCCGCCCGAGCGAAGTCCAATTTCATTCGCGTTGCCGAGCCAATGAACGAGCAATGCCATCGCCGGGGTGAAGTCGTTACGGTCTAATAGTGCAGAAATCACCAACGCGTACGCTCGCGGCGAATCGAACAAATCGGCGTGCGGTGCCCAAAACGCGACATCGCCTGCTGCGGCACCTCCCTCGTGCCACAACCGCAACGCTCGGGCGACTAACTTCGCAGAATCGTACGATTCGAGTGGATCGACTGCATCGATCGAATCGATGGTGTGAGCCGCGAATTGACGCCACCACTCGGCAATTTCGCGGTATTGGTCTTCCATTTGCTTGTAAGCGGCCTCATCGTCACGGGCTGCCGCTTCGCTCCAGGCCTTGGCCATGTAACCGAACAACTGTTCGACCAAGTAGAGCAAATCGTCGACCCGACCATCATGTACCGAACAATCGGGACTCGGGTAGAGACTGAAATTGCCACCGAAGCCAAGAATATCCCAAGGGTCGATCAACGCACCGCACTGGATCGCTCGCTTGATCAGACCAAAAACCTCCGCTGGTACTTTCAGGGCTGCTTCAGGTTGACCGCTGCGCAAATCGCGAAGTCCCAGTGTGATTTCACAATCGATGCGGCATAACATCCGCGCCGAGGCTGCCGGCACCGCATCAACTTGCCGCGTCGCTGCGTCGGGGTAACCCATTCGCGCATACAAGCGAGCCAATTGAACGTGTTGCACCTGGGCGGCACGTCGTTCGGCCAAGGCCGCATTCAAATGTTGTCGAACGGCTCCAAAAGGTTGACGCCGCATTTGTTGCTCTTTTTCCAATCGCTCGGCATGAGCACCCGACAAGCCAGCCATTTGGTTTTCGTAGAACGCATCGCGATAGGTTGCAATCGGCTTCATCAGAGTCCCCAGCGTCACGTCACTGGTGTACGCACTCGGTCCCCAACCGCTAATCCCCGACGCCATCAAAATCGTACCAGCCAATACGGTGGCGGCTTCGGACAATAATTCGCTTTCGGGATGTTCGCTCGATTCCTCGACACGGCTTAGCAGTGCATCGAGTGTGACTTGGCGAAGCACGAATCGGTCGTAGTAGCCGTCTTCGTCGATCGAACGCGTATCCCAACCGCCGAAGTGATAATTGGGTCGGCGGTTGACGGGATGGTCAAAGTCAAAGGCACGCGGATCGAGCGAAAGCTCTTGCATTCGATCAAGATCGAAGGAGGCAGCCCTCAGAATATCAGGATCGGTTTGCCCCAGCACTTCAATCGCCAATTCGATGATTTCGCGGTATCGACCGCTCGATACACCCGCCCCGGGAATATACAACGGAATCGGACGGACGAATTCGTGTGGATAGGGTTGACAGCGCCGGTTCTCTAAAATGGCAACAGGCCGATACCCGACATAGTCGTTCATCCGCAGGATCGATTCTTCGACAATCTGTTCATCCGAACCTGACAAACCGATTTCTAAGATGGTTTCCGCAGCCCTTCCTAGAAAAAAACCGTTGAAGAGAACTTCAGGTTCCTGATGAAACAGCAGATCACGGTGGTAATCGAGGTAAGCCGGCAGCAGGTCACTCCACAACAACTTGACCATGTGAGTCGCTTGCCCAATGTCACGAAACGCATCTTGCTCGCTTTGCAGTCGCGCGAGCGTTTCGGTCATCCAATCCTTCAACACCAACCACGCCGCTGGGCCAACGAGCGGGTCACCGCCAGCGGCTTTATCGAAAATCTCGTTCCAGGCAGCAAAGACCTGGGGGCCGCCACGGCCAGACGAAAAGTTCAGATAACCTGCCAATCGTCGCAGCGAGTCGCTGATGGTATCGGGAGGCATGGGGTATGACATCGAAGGGTAATCAGTGGAGGGTGGTGGAGGATGGTGGAGCGGAAGAACGTGGAAAGTTTCGATCCGCAGCGTCAATCAACGAAAGTCTTGACGACTTCCGCTACCGATTTTTTTTCTTTCCGTTCACGCCCGTTCTTTTTTTCTTACTCGACTTCTTCACCGCTTTCTTAGCGGCTCCCTTCTTTGTCACGGCCTTCTTAGAGGTTTGCTTTTTCTCAGCAACCTTCTTCGCCTTGGCTTTCTTTACCGCCTTTTTCGCCACTTTCTTTGCAGCCTTCTTCGACGTCTTCTTCTTTGCCGTCTTGCTGCCAAAAATCCTGTCGAAATTGTCGGCGTACTTCTCGGTGGCACCGGTTCGTAATGTCGTCATGATGTTTCCTTCAAATCTTCTTGAATTGAGTTTGAGTAAAGGTTAAAGTTTGCGTAAAAGTTTTAATTCGTGAACTAGATTTCGCATCCGCCTATCTAGGCATGGATGCTCTTGTATCGTGTTCGTTTGGCTTCGTCGGGGTCGTCACCCATCCGCTCGCGGAGGTTGCGATCATAGGTATCGAAGTTGCCTTCGCACCACACGAGTTTCCCGTCACCTTCGAAAGCAAGAATGTGCGTCGCTAATCGATCGAGGAACCAACGGTCGTGGCTGGTCACGACGACACAACCGGCAAAGTTTGCGATCGCCTCTTCCAACGCTCGCAGCGTATCAACGTCTAAGTCATTGGTCGGTTCGTCAAGCAGCAAAACATTACAACCGCGACGAAGCAGTTTCGCGAGATGGACGCGATTGCGTTCACCACCAGACAACTTGCCAACCTTTTTCTCTTGATCAGGCCCCTTGAAGTTGAATCGGGCGACGTAGGCTCGCGCGGCGATATTGCGTCCGCCCATCACAATCGTTTCGGTCCCGCCACTGATCTCTTCAAAAACCGTCTTGTCCGGGTCGAGCGAATCGCGGCTTTGATCGACATACCCCAAGTCGACCGTATCCCCAATCCGAATCGTCCCCGTGTCCGGTTTGTCCTGTCCCGTGATCATTCGGAACAGCGTCGTCTTACCGGCACCGTTGGGCCCAATCACACCGACAATACCACCGGCGGGCAATCGGAATGACAAATCATCCATCAACACGTTATCGCCGAACGCTTTATGGATATTTTTGCCTTCGATCACCAAATCGCCAAGGTGGCGCCCCGATGGAATCTGAATTTCCAATTCATCAGGCCGATCTTCGAAAGACTGAGCGGACAATTCTTCGTACGATTTGATTCGCGCTTTGCTCTTCGCTTGCCGAGCCTTGGGACTCATACGAATCCATTCCAACTCGCGAGCCAACGTACGTTCGCGGGCCTTAGCTTGACGCTGCTCAATGCTCATTCGTTTCGCACGCGTTTCTAACCAAGCAGTATAGTTTCCTTCAAGAGGGATACCCTTTCCGCGATCAATTTCCAAGATCCACTGAGCGACATTATCGAGGAAATAACGATCGTGAGTGACAGCAACAACCGTCCCAGTGTACCGAGCCAAATGCTGTTCGAGCCAAGAAACCGATTCCGCGTCCAAGTGATTGGTCGGTTCGTCAAGCAATAGCAGATCGGGTTGCCGAATCAGTAATTGACACAGCGCGACCCGACGACGTTCACCACCGGACAGCTTGGTCACATCGGCATCGCCAGGAGGCAAATTCATCACCGCCATTGAAACTTCGACTTGTCGGTCGAGTTCCCACAAATTGGCTGCATCAATGATGTCTTGGAGCTTCGCCATTTCGTCGCAAAGCTTGGTCATTTCTTTGTCATCGGTGACGTCACCAAGCTTCATGCTGATTTCGTTATAGCGGTCGAGAACTTGCCGCCGCTCGGAAACCGCTTCTTGGACGTTTTCAAAAACCGTTTTCGTGGGATCAAGTGGTGGCTCTTGTTCTAAATAACCGACCGAAAAACCATTCGTCAAGCGAGCGGTTCCGTCGAACTCCTTATCCGTACCAGCCATGATCCGTAGCAGCGTCGATTTACCAGCACCATTGGGTCCGAGCACACCGATCTTGGCACCGGGATAGAACGCCAAACAAACGTCTTCAAGAATGACTTTTTGGCCATGCTTCTTGGTCAGATTTTCAACTTGATAAATATATTGTCGTGACATTGTCGATTGATGATTGATGGATGATGATTGTTTAGGGGAAGAAAGCAGGAGGGCATGGTTGACCGAAGTTTGGAGTTTGCGAAGTTCTTTTAAAATCTTCCATCTCCAATCTTCATTCTTCCATTCATCTATTCCCACTCGATCGTTGCCGGTGGTTTACTACTGATGTCGTAGCAAACGCGGTTGATTCCCGCCACTTCATTGATAATTCGTGTGCTGATTCGTGCCAACAAGTCGTACGGTAAGCGGCTCCAATCGGCTGTCATAAAGTCGTCCGTCTTGACGCTACGGATCGCAATCGCGTTGTCATACGTTCGCGCGTCTCCCATCACGCCAACGCTTTGCACGGGCAACAGCACCGCGAACGATTGACTCGTCTCGCGATACAAACCGGCCGAGATAATCTCACTGACCACGATCGAATCGGCTTCTCGCAGCACTTTCAATTTTTCTCGCGTCACTTCGCCCAAACAACGTACCGCTAACCCAGGGCCTGGGAATGGGTGCCGCCAGACCAGCGATTCGGGTAACCCCAATTCAAGTCCCAGTCGGCGGACTTCGTCTTTGAACAAGTCGCGCAGCGGTTCGATCAGTTCGAACCCGAGTTCTTCAGGTAAACCGCCGACGTTGTGGTGCAATTTGATCGTCGCTGCTGGACCATCGGGGTCAGCACCGCTTTCGATCACATCAGGGTACAAAGTGCCTTGGGCCAGAAAGCGCGCGTCTTCGATTTTCAGTGCTTCTTCTTTGAAGCATTCGATAAACGCATGGCCGATCCGTCGCCGTTTCTCTTGCGGTTCGCTAATACCCTCGAGCGTATCGAGGAACCGATCTTCGGCTTGGACGACATGTAAATCGGTTTTAAAATGATTGCTAAATTCCTGGATGACTGTGACTTGTTCGTCTTTACGAAGCAATCCATTGTCGACCAGGATGCACGACAATTGAGGGCCGATCGCCTTGTAAAGTAATGCTGCGACGACCGAGGAATCGACGCCGCCGCTAAGCCCACAAATGACTCGCGAATTGCCGACCATCGAGCGGATCTGCTCGATCGCAGCTTGAGCAAAATCACCGAGTTGCCATGTCCCCTCGCAGCCGCAGACTTCCAAAACAAAATTGCGAAGAATTTGGCCGCCGAGCGGGGTGTGGGTCACTTCGGGGTGGAACTGCATCGCATAGATCGGCAATTCGCGATGCGAGATCGCTGCGTAGGGACATGTCTTGGTCGCCGCCAACGGCTTGAAGACGTCCGAGACCGACGAGACTTGGTCGCCGTGACTCATCCACACGTCAATATGCTCCGGCAACCCACGAAACAGCACATCGTTGTCGCTGATGGTACACTTTGCTGGCCCATATTCGCGGCTCGGCGTGTTGTCGACTTTGCCTCCCAGAGCTTCGCAAGCCAACTGCATCCCGTAGCAAATCCCCAACACGGGGATGCCCAGTTGGAACAGTTCGGGATCACAACGCGGTGCACCGTCTTCGTAAACGCTCGACGGCCCCCCCGATAAAATGATCCCTTTCGGATTGAGTTCCGCGATTCGGTCCGCTGACAAGTCGTGCCGCAATATTTGGCAGTAAACGTTCTGTTCGCGAACTCGCCGGGCGATCAATTGAGCGTACTGCGATCCAAAGTCCAAGACGACAATTCGTTGGTCGGTCAGGTTTTCAGTCACGATTGATTCTGACATAGGCTCTATCAAAAATGGGCAAGTTGCCGCCTGGTAAGGATATCCATGACGCGGAACGCGGTTCGCCGAAACAAAAAAACGTTCGTGGTGTCGCAGGATTAAAGTGTGAAGTGTAGAAAATGACCGATTATTCCCCAAGGGGTTGTGATTCTGAATAACTCATTTGGCACACCCACCCACCGATCATTTCAAACGGAATGCGAACGATGAGAATCTTATTGTCCAACGACGACGGCGTTTTCGCTCCTGGTTTAGCGGCACTCGAGCAACAGCTACGACACCTGGGCGAAGTCTTTGTGGTCGCTCCGGCGACCGAACAGAGCGGTGTCGGCCATTCGATTACCTATCTGTCGCCGTTGACCTGCAAATCGATCCGCCGCGACGGGAGGCATTGGGCTTGGGCGGTTGCTGGGTCGCCAGCGGATTCGGTGAAATTGGCGATCGCAGAATTGTTCAAAGAGGATCCCGTCGATCTCGTCGTCAGCGGCATCAACAGCGGGCTGAACGCCGGGATCAATGTACTCTACAGCGGCACCGTCGCCGCAGCGATTGAGGGCGCATTCTTTGGAGTCACCAGTGTCGCGGTCTCACTGGAGTACGACCCTGCCGCCGATTACCAATCCGCCGCCGTGATCGCTCGCAACGTGATCGGCGGTCTGGTGAAACGGCCGCAAGCGAAAGGCAAACTGTTTAACTTGAACATTCCCACCGCAGCCACTTTGTCGCCAGCAAAGTTGTCGATCGTTCCGATGGCTTTAGCTCAGTACGGACGCAAATACGAAAAACGCGAAGATCCCGGCGGGCGTCCTTACTACTGGGCACTTTGGGCCGAACCGGAAAAGGCACCAGCCGGTCGCACGGACATCACCGAACTTCGCCGTGGAAATGTCACCCTATCGCCGCTCCACTTTGATCTGACAAACGAGTCGCTCGTCGAAAGTATGGAGAATTGGGACCTGGAAGTATAGCACCAGTCGAGGAGTGCACCTGACGGTTTGCGGTCCTGGGCGGCGAGGTAAGCACGTTGGCCATTGGCGTTTTGTTGGGTGTGCTGCCAATAGTCATCCATTGGCTTGCTGTCGCTAATGTATGCCGCTCGCAGCCCCAAGACAGCTTCCCCACCGGCGGTTGACCAAAACTTTTCACTCCCTTTGACTCGTCGATTAACTTGCTTGACCGTCGATTCCATGATCGAGCTCGTCAGCGGATAGCCGCGTCGGCGGTACTCCGGATAGTCCATCCGGCCACGATGGTTGCGATAGTAAACTCTTGAGCGACGAACGATCTCACGGGTGAAGAAAAGCACTGGGTGAAGAAAAGGTGTCGGACACGAATGGCGTTGTCCACGGTGTTTTTGACGATTTTCCGAGATCGGAAGCAGCAGCCAGCGCAGCGTTGAAAACCGTGTTCCTTCACGGTTTTCAAATTTCCTTTAATTGTCACCGATATAAAAATATTGATCTAGGCGTGACCCGATTGGTCGATATAATTTTGCGGTGACGTGACCTTCCTTGGATGGAGTGTGAAAATTTGACCAAGGAAGGTTCATGTCCATTCTATCATCTCATGCAGCGGATTGCTTTACCCTTTTGAAGCGATCATTGATCCAGTCCGATGAACTGCCGTTGGTCGAGATTCTTGATGACAAGCTTCTCAAAGATACCTTTGAACAAGAGAAGGTTCGCTTTGGTGTTTCCGATGAAGATGTTTTTACGCCTGCGGTCACACTTTGGGCGATGCTCTCTCAGTTTCTGTTCAGTGAGACCGGACGAACAGTGAAAGCGGCAGCAGGAAGAGTCGTTTCTCTTTATGCACAAATCGATGGCCGAGTGGTTTCTCAAAACGCTGGCAACTACTGCCGAGCCAAAGCGAAGATCCCTGTGTCGGCTCTGAAGAAGATGACCAAGGATTTAGCGGCTCAAGCCGAATGTCAGATGGCGGAGCGAGAGAACCTAAAGACGCCGATGGAACTCGATGAAGCAGAAGACCGCAAGTGTCCAGAGACAATCGCAGCGATTCGAAGACGCGGCGTCTTTGGTCGGATCATCAATGTAGATGGTTTTACAATCGACGCTCCTGACACCGAAGAGAATCAGAAGAAGTACCCACAGAACCCAGTGCAGGCTAAAGGACTTGGTTTTCCGATTCTCCGGTGCGTCGGATTGATTTCCATGATGACAGGCTTACTGATCGACTTAGCGACGGCAACTTATAGTGGAAAGGGAAGTGGAGAAACAACGCTTC
>JGI12210J13797_10679241_pt1 | contig 15097 bp, 14 predicted proteins | sample ElkSlonscriptome_3_FD_13797 | JGI IMG/M metagenome (IMG submission 13797)
GGCGATTGCAACGCGCGATCCGAAAGCCGGAAGCGAGGCGCGGGCGCTATTGATTGCGCTGGTCGAGGCGCGCGGCGTTCTTGCGCGGGAGGACGCCGGATTGCAGCACCTGCCAAAGGAATTGCGCCCATATCTTCGCAGGCTGGGGATCACCTTCGGCGCGCTGGACGTTTTTGCATCCGCGCTGCTGAAACCGGCCCCGCGCCGCGTTCTGCACGAACTCGATCTCGATCGGCGGGAATTGCAACCGGCGATGTTGCCCGTCCTGCCCAATGCCAAACGCATTCCGGCAGGCTATCGCCGCGCAGGGGATCAGGCGATCCGCGTCGATCTGGCCGAAAAGATCCTTCGCGGCGCATTCGACGCGCGCGCAAAGGCTGGCGTCGGCACCAGGAACAATCAATCCGGCAAAAAACGGCAACCACGTTTCCGGCTCGACCTCGCCATGCCTGTTTCCATCGGCCTGTCCGAAGACAACGCGCGGATCCTGTTGAATAGCGCCGGGTTCAGATTTCACCGCGCCCGCACTTTGGCAGAAGGCGCTTTCGGTCCGCCCGCCCCCGATAGCTGGACATGGCGCCCCCGACGCGCCGGTCATCCCGCAAAGATAAGCCGTGGCGCAACCGATAACGGATCGAAACGCAAGAACCGCAAACGGGCCGACCCTTCCGAAAACCGCCGCACGACCAAGCCGGATGCGAAAGCACCAAGCATTCAGCGCGGAGAAAATCGTAAGCCCCGCCGCACGGAACGGCGCAATCCGCGCCCCGATAGCGGCCCGGCGAGAGCGCGGGGAGCGTTCGACAAACTGGCAGATCTGTTTGACAAGTGAACCGGATGGCGAACGAACGGGACGAAGCCGGGGATACGAACAAGGCGGCCATGCGCCTCGACCGGCTATTGGTTTACCTGCGCTTTGCACGAACCCGGTCGGGTGCGAGCCGGATGATTGGCAAAGGCACTTTACGCCGCAATAGAATTCGTGTTGAGCGCGCGAGCGAGAAGATCGCTATCGGTGATGTCCTGACATTGATGATCGGCAACAGGATCAGGGTCATCGAAATCACCTCGCTGCCCGAACGGCGCGGGCCTCCGGATACGGCGCGCGGGCACTATCGCGAACTTGACCCTGGGGGCGGATTGGATTTAGCAGCGGCCCCGAACGAAAAACCGTCGCCGGACCGCGAAGCCATCGCCAGCGACATCACCAAAACGAAAGACACCCGATGACCTACGTCGTGACCGATGACTGTATCCGATGCAAATACACCGACTGTGTCGAGGTGTGCCCGGTCGACTGTTTCTACGAGGGTGAGAACATGCTGGTGATCAATCCCAGCGAATGCATCGATTGCGGCGTATGCGAACCGGAATGCCCGGCCGAAGCGATCCTGCCCGACACCGAAGACGGGCTCGAAAAATGGCTTGAGCTCAATACGAAGTTTTCGGCGGAATGGCCGAACATCACCGGCCAGAAGGAACCGCCCGCCGATGCGGACGACCACAAGGGCGAAAAGGGCAAGTTCGAAAAGTATTTCAGCGCCGAACCCGGCGAAGGGGACTGAGCGGAGAATCACCCGGTCGCTTCGTGGCAAAATGCGGGGAACGCACGGCATTTGCATCGGTTGATAGGCCATGCCCGCGATTACACGGACGTTGAAACAGGCTTGGGCCAGGGCAGGTGATTGCAATATCGGCCTGATCGCAGCCGGTATCGCGTATTATACCTTCCTGTCGTTCGTCCCGCTCCTGGCCGCGATGGTGCTGGTTTACGGGATCGCGGTCGATCCGCAGACGCTCGCCCGACACACGGCCAGTCTAGCCAGCGCTCTTCCAGGGTCAGCTGCCGAACTCGTCAGCGACCAGCTCGAATCAGTCGTCGAAACGCGCGGCGATGCTTCGGGGCTGGGATTGATCGCGGCGCTTGCCGGATCGCTTTTCGCTGCGCGGGTTTCGGCTGGCGCGGTGATCACGGGACTGAACGATGCATTCGGCGCCGAGGAGAATCGCGGCTTCATCAAATCGAATCTGCTCGCACTCGCTATCACGGTCGGCGCGATCATTGCCATGGGCCTTGTGGGGGGGGCCACGACGCTTGCCTCCACCGTGCTGAAGGGGTCGATAGGCGCCTTCGCAAGCTATGCCATCGTCGGGGCCGCCGGGATCGGGGGCGCGATGATCGCCTATAAGGTCGTGCCCAACACGCCATCCGTCGAGAATGCAGCCGCGTTGCGCGGTGCGTGCCTGTTCGCGCTCGGATGGATGATCGCCAGCGCAGCTTTCGGGTTCTACGTCGCCAGTTTCGGGAATTACAACGCGACATACGGCTCTCTCGGCGCGATCGTCGTATTTCTGACCTGGCTGTTCCTCAGCGCATACCTGCTGTTGTTCGGCGCTCATACGACCTTCGCCTATGACGCAAACCGCAAAGAGGCGCCCTGACCTTGACGCCTTTTCGGAGGGACTCGCAATTTTGTTGCGAATGCGCTATATAATAGATCAAGCTCCGCGCCGGCCTGCCCCGGATGCGGACGGATCAATTGGAAGGGCCCTCTTCTACCAGCGTCATCGTGATCGACGGCTCAGTGGCTTTTCGCAGTTCGCAAGAACGGCGGAAGGCGCTAGGTCGGTCAGGCTATGATCGCTGGTCAGAAGCCCGCTTGAAAAGGACTTGTGCATGGCAAGCAATGCGACTGCTTTTACCGTCGGCGATTACGTGGTTTACCCCAAGCATGGCGTTGGCCGGGTGATAGAACTGCAGAACGAAGAGATCGCGGGCATGCAGCTCGAACTCTATGTCCTGCGGTTCGAAAAAGAGCGGATGACCTTGCGCGTGCCGACCAACAAGGTCGAAGCCATCGGAATGCGGAAACTGTCCTCGGACAAGACGCTGAACGAGGCGATGGCGACATTGAAGGGCAAGCCCAAGGTAAAGCGCACCATGTGGTCCCGCCGCGCGCAGGAATACGAAGCGAAGATCAATTCGGGCGAACTGGTCTCGATCGCCGAAGTGACCCGCGATCTGTTCCGTCCCGAAGACCAGCCCGAACAGAGCTATTCCGAACGCCAGATTTTCGAAGCGGCCTCGAGCCGTCTCGCCCGCGAATTGGCGGCGATGGAAGAAACCGACGAGCCGACGGCGCTTGAAAAAATCCTCGAGGTGCTGCGCGAGCACGCGCCGCAATATTACGAGAACACCGAAGAGGATTGAGCCGACAGGCCTGTGCTATTATCAAAAGGAGTCGTCCGGACCGGGCGGCTCCTTTTTTCATTTGGAACTGCCCTTTGTCGGAGCGGTCATGCACCTGTCGCAGGCGTTGCCGCGCGCAGGAGGCGATCGTTGATCGCTATCCCGACATCGCTGCAGGGGACGGGCGCGACTGCGATCTTTGGCAAATGCGAACGCTTGGCCCGATGGAGGCAATCGTACAGCCGGGCCGCGGCCTCTTCGACATCGCCCGATTGCGACAGGCTGATGTGGCCTGCAATCTCTCCAAACCCGATCAGGAATTCATCGTCGCCCGGATGGCGAACGTCGAGCCGCACCGGCTTTCCCGGCGAGTAATGACTGGTCAACTGTCCGGGCGCCTCGATTTGCTCGCCCCTAATGGATTCTGTGTTCACCGCGCTGCCCCACTCCGCGACAGAGGGGACCGGACCGGGGCGTAATTCTTCGATCGAGCCATCCTTTCGGACCGCGAGAATGGTGGATTCAACGCCCGCCGCGCACGATCCGCCATCCAGCACCAGATCGATTTTGCCATCGAGCGAGGCAACCACGTGGCTGGCGCTCGTCGGACTTATAAAGCCACTGGCATTGGCCGACGGAGCCGCGATAGCGAAACCGACGGATTCCAGAACTCGGCGAACGACCGGATGAGCTGAAACGCGAAGGGCGATGGTGGGAAGCCCGGCCGTCACCCGACTGGCAACATCCGCGCTGTCCAATACCGGCAGGACGAGGGTGAGCGGGCCGGGCCAATACCTTGCGGCAAGGTCACGCGCGGTGGCGTCGAAATGCGCGAATTCGAGCGCATGTTGCAAATCCCGGACATGAACGATCAGCGGATTGACATCCGGACGGCCCTTCGCCGCGTATATCTTGCTGACAGCGTCCGCGTCGTCGGCGCGGGCGGCAAGCCCGTAAACCGTTTCGGTCGGCAAAGCGACGAGACCACCTGCCGTCAGCGTTTCTGCCGCGGCCTCTATTCCGGCCTCGTCTGCTGGAACCACGCGTGTAAGCTTCTTGCCGCTCATCCCACGTTCGCTATATCGTGGCCGGATAAATGCCAACCCGCGAAAAGCCCGGCAGACCCCCTCGAACTTACAGGNTCCTCGCACCATCGTGACACCCTATACACCGCCCACACAGGACCAGTTGCTGGCCATCCGCGTGAACGCCGGAATCGAAGAATTGGCGCAAAGCGAAAAGTTCGCCCATTCCGAACCCGATCTGGTCGAGGCGATCGTCGAAGGCGTCGGACAATTCGCGGCGGGCGAATTCGCGCCGCTCAACCGTGTCGGCGATGTCGAGGGCGCGCGGCTGGAAAACGGGGTCGTCCGTGTGCCGGACGGGTTCAAGGACGCGTACGACGCCTATGTCGAACAGGGGTGGAACGCGATAGCCAGCCCTGCCGAATTCGGTGGTCAGGGCCTGCCATTCACCCTGTCATGCAATGTGCTGGAAAACCTCGGCGCGGCGAACATGGCGTTCACCTTGTTGCCGATGCTTTCGGTTGGCGCGATCGAGGCTCTTGAACATCATGGCAGCGAGGCGCAGCAGTCGCGTTATCTGCCCGATCTCGTCAGTGGGAAATGGTCCGGGACGATGAACCTGACGGAACCGGCCGCGGGCAGCGATGTCGGTGCGCTTCGCACGACGGCAGAGCCGATCGAGGATGGAGAACACGCCGGGAAATACCGGATCACCGGGCAGAAGATATACATCACGTGGGGTGATCACGAACTGGCGGAAAACATCGTCCACCTCGTGCTGGCCCGACTGCCCGATGCGCCCGAAGGCAGCCGGGGAGTATCGATGTTTCTGGTGCCGAAATACCATGTGAACGCCGACGGTTCGTTAGGCCCGCGCAACGATCTTCGTGCCGTCAGCCTCGAACACAAGGTCGGCATCAATGCATCGCCGACCTGTGTGATGAGTTATGGCGATAACGGTGACTGCATCGGCGAACTCGTGGGTTCGGAAAATCGGGGTTTGATGGCGATGTTCACGATGATGAACAATGCACGCATCAATGTCGGCAATCAGGGCAACCAGATCGCCGAAAGGGCGACACAGCAGGCGCTGGCCTACGCGCTCGACCGGGTGCAGTCGGCACGCGCCGGATCGCCCGATAGAAACCCGGTGGCAATTATCGAACATCCCGATGTGCGGCGCATGATCCTGCGGATGAAGTCACTGACCGAGGGGTGCCGCGCACTGCTGTATTATTGCGCGGGCCAGGTCGACCGCGCGACAATCGGCGACACCGACGCGAAAAACAGGGCGGAAATCCTTGTTCCGATGCTCAAGGCGTGGGGCACCGACATCGGTGTCGAGGTCGCCGGGATCGGCATTCAGGTGCATGGCGGGATGGGCTTCGTCGAGGAAACCGGAGCGGCGCAACATTGGCGCGATTCGCGCATCGCCCCGATCTACGAAGGTACGAACGGAATTCAGGCGGCTGACCTCGTCACGCGCAAGCTTGGGCTGGAAAATGGCGAATCCATGATCGCCCTGTTCGACGATATAGCCCGTGATGCGGCTGATGAGGCTGCGCTGTCGAATTTGGCGCGGGAATGTGCGGACATCGCCCGATGGATGCGCGACGAAGCCAGTCTCGACGATCGGCTCGCGGGCAGCGTTCCCTTCACGACGATGGCAGCCGTGGCGGTCGCAGGCTGGCAATTGATGCGGCAGGCAGAGGCGGTCGCACAGGGCGCGGCACCATCACTGGCAGAAACGAAGCCGGTAACGGCGCGCTTTTTCCTCGACCGGATCGTACCCGAAGCGCACGGCTTCAAGGCAGGCGCAACCGCCGGAGCGGATCAGCTTTACGCGGTGTCGGTGGAGAAGCTTGCTGGCTGAAGACAGTCTGCGACCGCGGAAGTCGCGATGGCATTTCGACCTCTATTCAGTGGCCGAGCGGCGCAGATATTCTTCTTCGAAAGTGGCGCGTGGATCGGTTAGCTCTTCCTGCGGGCGTAGTGGTTCTCCGCGCAACCGCTCGATACCCTCGGATGGGCCACTGTCAGGCGATCGGGCGCGCCAGATTATCCCGGCGGTGTCGTCCGACACCAGCAGCGCGCCGTCATCAGCCCACTCGACCCAGGTCGGCCGGCCTTTCGTGGTGCCATCCTCGTTCAAGAAACCCGTAAGGACTGGCATCGGTTTGCCGACAGGATTTCCGCGCTCATCGAAATCGACGTAGACGACGTCATACCCCGATGGCGGTTTGCGATTCCACGACCCGTGCCGGGCGACAAACGCGCCGCTGTCGAATTCGTCGCCCATTCTGTGCCCCTCTTTCGAGAAGACGAGGCCCAGTGCGGCGACGTGCGGACCCATCGCATATTCTGGATACCGCGTATATTCGATCAGGAAATTGGGCATCGGCGCCTCGACCCGCCTATCGATATTGTCTTTGTAATAGACCCACGGCCAGCCGTATTGAACGCCGACGGGAACATTGGTCAGATAATCGGGGACGAGGTCGGAACCGAGCATGTCGCGTTCGTTGACCGTGGTCCACAATTCGCCCGACCACGGGCTGAAATCGAGACCATTGGGATTGCGTAGTCCGGCGGCGAATTGGCGCTGACGATTGGTCTCGAGATTGTATTCCCAGATCGCGGCCCGGCCCTCTTCGATCTCCATGCCTTTTTCGCCGATATTGCTGACCGAACCGACCGCAATGAAAAGACGATCGCCATCGGGATGGATTTCCATGTTTCGCATCCAGTGCCCGCCGCCGGGGGGAAGATCCATCAGCTTGCGCGGGGCGCTGGTGACGGCATTACTGCCCAGTTCGTAATCGAAGGCGAGTACGGCATCATGATTGGCGACATACAATGTGCCATCCGCCCAGCTCATGCCCGAAGGGGAATCCAGCCCCTCCGACAAAATGGTCCTTTGCACGTCGGCGGCCCCGTCACCGTCCTCATCGCGCAAAAGCACGATTTCGTTGGCAGACGCCCCGCCCGCGCCCGCCTGAGAAAAGAGATAGTCCTCGACCAACGCGCGCAATCCGGCAAGAAACCCGCCATCGTCGCCGCGTTCTCCACTTGGCGCGCGGGTCAGCGTTACCAGAATATCGCCATTTGGCAGGGCGTAAAGAACACGCGGATGATCGAGACCGTCGGCAAATCGATTGACCTCCAGCCCATCGGCCGCGCGCGGGGTTTCGCCCGTTGCCCAACCCACCGGCTCTGCAATCGCCACGGTCGGGATCGTCTCCGCATCGGGTTCCTGCAGGACCGGATCGGTCCCGGCTACCGCCTCAACGGAAAGGTCGGCGGTGTCCCCGCGGCTGAGCAGGTACAATCCGATTGCGCCGACGACGATGAAAACCGCAAGAGCGATTGCACCTTTTTTTATAACACCCATGTGGCACGGAATAGGTCAGCTTTGGGCGACCGACAACAGATAACTCGGCGGAGAATACGTGATGTTCGACTTCAAGCCAGAACCGGATCTCGACACGGTCGAGCGGTACCGCCAACTGGCAGATGCCGCCGATGCGCTGACCCGGGGGGAAGCGGATGGGGTGGCGAACATGGCAAATTGCGCCGCGCTGTTATGGGAATTCCTACCCGACCTGAACTGGGCTGGGTTCTACCGCGTCGTCGGCGGGGAAAATGGGCCTGAACTGGTGCTTGGACCATTTGTAGGACGGCCGGCATGCATCCGCATCCCGATTGGTCAGGGCGTTTGCGGCGCGGCATTGCAGAGTGCGGAGACACAACGGGTCGACGATGTTCATGCCTTTGCCGGTCACATAGCCTGCGATGGGGCAAGCCGTTCAGAACTTGTCGTGCCAATTCAACGAGAAGGCGCGGTTGTCGCAGTAATCGACCTCGACAGCCCGAAACCCGCCCGGTTTACGCCAGAAGATGCGGAGGGACTGGAAATGGTCGCCGCAAGGATTGCCGACAGGATCTGACCTGATATATTCGCGTTGAGTTACAGGGTGTTACGCGTATCTTGTAGCGATAACCCGCTCTTATGCACGCGAAGTAGCCTCGCGCAACTTTGATTGAACATGGCCGGCGGGGGCGCCAGCTAACGCTTCAGATATCGCCCCCGGTCAAGCGCTGGCAGACAAGATCGAGTTGATCGAGGGTGCGGTAGCGGATTGTGATCGCGCCCGATCGCGGATCGGCATCGGTTTTTATCTGGACCTTCAGGCCGAGAAACTCTTCGAGGTGCCGCTGAACCGCGACGATATCGGCATCGGCACTCTCCTGCTGACCAGGGGTCCCGCCGGATGACCGAGGCCGACGAGCCGGACTGTCGGACGCTTCGCCATCGCGGACCAGTTTTTCGATTTCCCGGACCGAAAGATCCTCCGCCACCGCCCGCTTTGCCAGATCCTCGGCGTTGTCCTGCCCGATCAAGGCCCTCGCGTGACCCATCGAGAGCGATTCATCCATCACGAGGTCGAGCACGGATTCCGGCAGGACGAGCAGACGCTGCAAATTCGCTACGTGACTGCGTGACTTTTCGACCATCGCGGCGATTTCTGCCTGCGTCATGCCCTCGTCGTCGGATAAGCGACGGTATGCCCTCGCCTCCTCAATCGGATTGAGGTCTTCGCGCTGCAGGTTTTCGATCAGCGCGAGAGCGACGACTTCCCGTTCATCGAGATCGCGCACCAAGGCCGGAATTTCGTGCAGTCGCGCCTTTTGCGCCGCGCGCCAACGTCGCTCACCAGCGACCAGCTGATATCGGCCATTCCCGTTCGGTCGAACGATAACAGGCTGGATAACGCCTCGCTTGGCAATCGACGCTGACAATTCTTCGAGAGCAGTTTCGTCGAAATGCTTGCGCGGATTGCCGGGCAGAGGGTCTATCCTGCCGACCGGCACCATCTGAAGCGCGTCCGCAGAGGAGCCGCTGGCAGCCCGCGCCGGCGCCGAAACATGGGACGACCCGTCCGATGCCTCATCGCGACCCGACCGGACCAACGGCTCTTCCCGCTGCGTTTCCCCCATCAACGCGCCAAGACCGCGACCGAGCTTTTTCTTCCGATCTGCAGGACTGCGCTCGGGGACCGAAAAGCGGATCGGGTCCGAATTGTTGCGGCTCATGCGGCTTGCCTTTCGGTTGGAGGAAAGCGACCGATCAACTCCCTCGCAAGGGCGATGTAGGACCGGCTGCCGGTACAGGAATGATCGTAGATGAGCGCGGGCAGACCGTGGCTTGGCGCTTCGGACAATCGCACGTTTCGAGGTATGACGGTTTCAAAAACAAGGTTGCCGAGGCAATCGCGGACATCTTCCGATACCTGATCGGTCAGCCGGTTGCGCCGGTCGAACATCGTCAACGCAATCCCGATAATATCGAGATCGGGGTTGAAGCGCTGCTGCACGCGCTCCACCGTCTGCAATAGCTGACTCAGCCCTTCCAGCGCGAAAAACTCGCACTGCAGCGGAACCAGGAGCGTATCCGCAGCACTCAAAGCGTTAAGCGTAAGCAGCCCTAGCGAAGGCGGACAATCGATAAAACAGATGTCGTGCTCGTGATGATCGCGAAGCGCGGCGCCAAGCCGTTCGGTGCGTTCTTCGACGCCTACCAGTTCAATTTCGGCCCCACTCAAATCGACCGTCGCGGGAACGATATCGAGGCCGGGAATATTCGTCGGCAACACGGCCTTCGCAAGCGGCAATTGGTCGACCAGAACATCATAGCTGGATCGGTCCCGGGCGTTGGCATCCACCCCCAGTCCGGTCGAAGCGTTGCCTTGTGGGTCGAGATCAATGAGCAGGGTTTTCCAGCCCGTGGCAGCCATCGCCGTCGCCATGTTGATGGCGGTGGTCGTCTTGCCCACACCGCCTTTTTGATTGGCTATCGCGATTGTCAGCATACGGCACTCCTGCTCCCGGCGCTTGGTCGGCCCACGATGATCCCCGCCTCTGCATCGGTCAAGGATTGTTCCACGTGAAACATATGACGGACGTCTTGGGTAAGCGCTTCATGCTCTTGCCGCGCGGAGCGACCTTTAGGCAAGATGAGGACAGTGTCGGCTGTGGAGAACGGTTTTGCGGAATCGAGCAATTTAGGGAGAGGTGCAAATGCTCTTGCCGAAATAACTGATGCGGGAAAGGGGTCGATCCGTTCAAGTCGGTCGCCGATGACCTCGCAATTTTTCAATAAAAGTTCGGCCACGCAAGAATTCATGAATTCGACGCGGCGGCTTCGTGACTCGACTAATTTCACCTCATAATCGGGCCTCAGGATAGCGATAACGAGACCCGGCAGGCCCGGTCCCGCACCAAGATCCAGCCAAGTCAACGTGGCGTCCGTTGTTGTTTCACGTGGAACATACTCTAGCAATTGCGCGCTATCCGCCAGATGCCGTTGCCACAACATTTCGGCCGACCGTGCGCTCACGAGGTTCTGACGAGTATTCTCTTCAAGCAACAGATCACCAAACCTGTCGGCTTTTTCTAATCCGGCCTCCCCGCCGACCTTGCGAACATAAGCTTTTGCATCGGCTTCGTTCTCGATCACAACCGGCACGTTCATGCGGCATCTCGCCAACGTCGCGCGTGCACCAGCACGGCGCTCAGTGCCGCCGGTGTGATTCCGGCGACCCGCGATGCAGCGGCGATGGTTGGCGGGGCGGCCCTGTTCAGCCGTTCAACCATTTCGTTCGAGAGCCCCGGCACGTCGCTATAAGGAAAGCCTGCGCCAAGGCATTGCTGTTCGCTCGCTCGCAGGTCCCGCAATTCCGCTTCCTGGCGGGCGAGGTAGGGCGCGTAGGCCGCATCTTCCGCCATTTCCGATTCGAGACTAGGGTCGCTCGGCAAATCGAGCTCGAGCTGTTTCGCAAGATCTTCCAGCATGACCTTTTCGTGGCGCAACCAATCACGGACGGCCTTTTTCTCGCCATCGGGGCGGACCGGGAGGCCAAGTTTGGCAAGCATGCTGCCGCTCGCCTGCACATCAAATGCGCGGTCGATTATGGGTCGCCGATCCTCGCGGCGTTCATACCACTCTTTACGTTCCGGTCCGATGCACCCTGCTGCAATGCCCAGCGGGGTAAGGCGGCTGGTGGCGTTGTTGGCTCGCAGGCGCAAGCGATATTCGGCGCGCGATGTCAGCATGCGGTAGGGTTCGGTAACGCCCTGTAAAGTGAGGTCGTCGATCATCACTGCGATATACGAATTTGCCCGATCCAGCTTCGGGGGGTCTTTCTGCACGACCTGCGCCCCGGCATTCAGCCCGGCAACGAGACCCTGCGCCCCGGCCTCTTCATACCCTGTCGTTCCATTGATCTGGCCCGCGCAATACAAGCCGGGAATGTCGCGGCATTGTAGGTCCGGCGTCAACGCCCGCGGATCGATGTGGTCATACTCTACGGCGTAGCCCGGCACCTCCATCACCACTTTGGATAGCCCCGGCATCGCCCGCAACATTTCCAATTGAACATCCACGGGAAGCGATGTGCTGATCCCATTGGGATATATCAGCCGACTGGAAAGGCTTTCCGGTTCGAGAAAAACCTGATGGCCGTCACGATCGCCGAACCGATGGATCTTATCCTCTATCGAAGGGCAGTAACGTGGCCCCGCGGCGTTTAGCGAGCCGGAAAACAACGGAGAACGGACAAGATTTTCGCGGATGACATCATGCGCCTGCGGGGTTGTTCGGGTAATGCCACAAAAGACCTGCGGATTAATTCGCCTCTGTATCAAAGGAGACATCGTCCACGCGTCGCTGTCCGAACGCTGCTCTTCCAATACGGCCCAATCGATCGTCCGCCCGTCGAGCCGCGGTGGTGTCCCGGTTTTCAATCGAGCCATCGGCAGCGCAGCCCCCCGCAATTGTTGGGCGAGTTCAGTCGCGGCATTTTCCCCGATACGACCCCCTTCGAAACGCTCTTCCCCGCGATAAAGCGTGCCGCCCAGGAATGTACCGGTGCACAAAATGACGCGGGGCGCCTCCAGCAGAGCTCCGTCTGCGAGATAGAGACCCTTGACCTGCCCGCTCTTCAAACAAAGCGACGCGGCCTCTCCCTCGATAATCGAAAGTCTTTCCTGTGTCCAAATTCTGCGCTGAATGTCGGTTTTGAAAAGCGCCCGATCCGCCTGTATCCGCGGACCCCAGACCGCGCTCCCTTTCGATCGATTGAGCATCCGGTAATGAATAGCGGCGGCGTCTGCGGCCCTGCCCATCAATCCGTCCAGTGCATCGATTTCCCGGACGAGATGCCCTTTGCCCAACCCTCCGATGGCGGGATTGCAGCTCATTGCCCCGATCGTCGCGATGTCAAAACTGATTAACCCTGTACGCGCGCCCATTCGAGCCGAGCCACAAGCAGCCTCCACCCCGGCGTGACCGCCACCCACAACCAATACGTCGAATGCACTCATACCAATTCACCAGGGTTGAATTTGTTCGGCGAACAAATGTTTCACGTGGAACATAACGGCTATTTGCCGATGCAGAAACGTCCGAACAGCGCATCTAGCATATCTTCAGTCGTAGTGCGCCCGATTAACCGGTCCAGTGCAAGCCGCGCGCGTCGCAGATCTTCGCCGACCAATAGCGGGTCGCTTCCTTCCTGCGCCGAAGCGAGGCTATCATGCGCTTCGCCCAACAGCCCGTGCTGTCTTGCATTCAGGGCGGCCATTCCCGGCTTCGGTAGCGATTTCATCGCCACGTTGACGAGCATTCGTTTGAAATCGAACAGTCCTTCTCCGCTCACCGCCGATAAACGGTAATCGGGAGACTGTTTCACAACGCGATCGGCAACATCCGACCGCGCATCGATTTCAAGCGCACCTTCGGGACCCTGCCCCTCCGCCCCCAGCCACGCCACGACATCGGCCCGCGCCAGTTCTGCACGGGCGCGTTCAATGCCCAGGGCTTCAATCTCTTCACCCGCCCGATCTCTCAACCCTGCCGTATCGACGAAGGTAAACGGCACGCCAGCAATTGCGATCGCGCGTTCGATCACATCCCGGGTGGTCCCCGCAATCGGTGACGTAATTGCTGCTTCGCTTTCGACGATAGCATTGAAAAGCGTCGATTTTCCAGAATTCGGAGGGCCAGCGAACACGACCCTGAACCCTTCGCCCAGCCGGTCTGATTTCGGACGGGCGAGGTACGTGCCCATTTCGTCAATCAGCTGTGACAATTCGCGCGTAAAGCTCGCCGGCAGATCGGTCGCATCCTCTTCATCCGAAAAATCGAGCACCGCTTCGATTTGGGCCGAACACCGTAGCACGCCTTCGCGCCATTCATCGACGTAACGCGACAGGGCCCCTTCGGCGTTCGCCATTGCGGTGGCGCGCTGCAGCTCGGTTTCTGCTTCGAGCAGGTCGGCAAGCCCCTCGGCCTGAGCCAGATCTATCCGCCCATTCGAAAACGCTCGTCGAGTAAACTCTCCCGGCTCCGCAGGACGCAGCCCGTCGATCGCCGCCAGGGCATCGCACACCGCCGCGATAACCGCCCGACCCCCATGGCAGTGCAATTCCGCACAGTCTTCCCCGGTTGCGGATTTCGGCCCCGGAAACCAGAGGACCAGGCCTTCGTCTAGGATCGAGCCCGACGGTCCGCGAAACTGAGAGACGACCGCCATACGCGGCGTGAAAGACCGACCAGTCAACGCCGTCAAAGCCCTCTGTGCCTCCGGGCCGCTAACCCGAACGATACCAATCGCAGCGGGCGGCGAGCCTGAAGATATTGCGAAAATCGTGTCGCGTGCCCGGATCATGCGTGTGCAGAAACCCTGTTCATTGTTCGGATGATCGCGCCGGATACCGCGCATTCCGGTTATTTTTCGGCTTTCGCATCTTTTTGGTTAGACTTTCCGGTCCTGCCATCGGGCCGAAGTCCGCCTTCGACGAAGCTTTGAAACAATTTGAGTCCCGCCTGGCCCATCGGCGCTAGAGCCTGTGCGTATTGCTGCATCTGATCGGGATTACCCGCCGACCGCATCGCGTTGGCGATCGAATCGACATAGACGCTGTTCGCAGCACTTACATCGGGCAGCCCCATGAAACTGCGCGCCTCTTCGGGGGTGCATTCGATTTCTATATTTACCTTCATATCGCCCTTTCACCGGGGATCGATCCCCGGAACCGTTTGCCGCTTCAGCCCTTATTTGGGTTTGCCCACGCTCTCGTGCAATGACCAGGCATCATCCGCCAGTAATACTGCAGCGAAACGAAAAGGAACCCCGCATGACCGACAATGTCGCAATCGCCACCCGTGACGCATCAGACGAATTCAAGGCGTATATCGCCCGCCCTAAGGGCAAGCCGCGCGCCGCGATCGTCGTCATTCAGGAGATATTTGGCGTCAATGCCGGCATACGGCAGAAATGCGACAAACTGGCGAGCGATGGATACCTCGCCATTGCGCCCGACCTGTTCTGGCGGCTGGAGCGCGGAATACAGCTCGATCCCGATATCGAGGTAGAATTCAAGCGCGCGCTGGCACTGATGGAAAAGTTCGATCAGGACAAGGGCGTTGAGGATATCCAGTCGACCATCGACTACGTCCGCGCGAAAGAGGGCGTTGGTTCGGTCGGTTGCGTGGGATATTGCCTGGGCGGGCGCCTCGCCTACATGACCGCGGCCCGCACCGATATAGATGCTACCGTCGGCTATTACGGCGTCGGTATAGATGGTCTCCTCGATGAAAAAGAAGCCATCGCAAAACCGCTACTGCTTCACATCCCGACCGAAGACGGGTTCGTCGACAAGGAAACGCAGGCGGCGATGCACGCCGGACTGGACGACCACCCTCGTTTGACGCTGTACGATTACGAAGGACTGGACCACGGCTTCGCAACCGAAATGGGCGAGCGCCGCGATGAAGAGGCCGCAAATCTCGCTGATTCGCGCACGGCCGAATTTTTCGCAA
>JGI12210J13797_10935372_pt1 | contig 15078 bp, 13 predicted proteins | sample ElkSlonscriptome_3_FD_13797 | JGI IMG/M metagenome (IMG submission 13797)
GCCCACTACACCCCAGCTCCAAGGTTAAATCCCGCCGATCGATTTTTTTCTTCGCGCGCGTCAACCACGCGCTGCGCTCAAGAAAAGGGCGAAACCCAAGTCAGAGCCCTTCGCCACGCACGCGTTCGTCCGACGCCTTGTACTGGCTCTTGTCGATGGCGTAGCGCTTCATCATCCGCAGCAGGGTTCGGCGGCTCACCCCGGCGAGGGTGGCGGCCTCGCCGATGCGGCCGCTGGTCTGGCGCAGGCTGGCCTCGAGGTACGCGCGCTCCAGTCGCTCCACGTGGGGGGCGAGCGCCTCTCGCAGCGGCTTGCGGGTGTCCAGCGGCGGCGTGGGAGCGGAGCGGCCCGGCTCGAGCCTGGAGCTGTTCTTGAACGGCAGCACCTTGCGCAGCATCGCGGCATTGAGCTTGCGGTTGGGCGAGGTCAGCAGCAGGCGCTCGGTCACGTTCTCGAGCTGTCGCACGTTGCCGGGCCAGTCGTAGCTCACCAGCGCGTCGAGGAAGCCGCTGGCGAGGTGCGGGCGCTCCACCGCGTACTGCGTCGCGAACTTCCGCGCGAAGTGGGCGAACAGGTACACGATGTCCTCCGGTCGCTCGCGCAGCGGGGGGATCTCCAGGCGGATCACGTCGAGGCGATAGAACAGATCCTCGCGGAACCGGCCCGACAGCACCTCCTCCTCCAGCCGCACGCTGGTGGCCGCGATGATCCGGACGTCGATCGGCTCCTCGCGGTGGCTGCCCACCGGTCGCACCGTGCCCTCCTGCAGCGATCGCAGCAGGCGGTGCTGACCGGCCAGCTTGATGTTGCCGATCTCGTCCAGCATCAGCGTGCCGCCCGACGCGTAGCGCATCAGCCCTTCGTTGTCGCGGATGGCCCCCGTGAACGCGCCCGCGACGTGGCCGAACAGCTCGCTGTCGATGAGATCCTCGGCTACGGCCGCACAGTTCACGGCCACGAAGCGGCCCGCTCGCTGCGAGCGCTGGTGGATCGCCCGCGCCAGCAGCTCCTTGCCGGTGCCCGTCTCTCCCAGCACGAGGATCGCGGCCTCGGTGGGCGCCACCCGAGAGGCGGTGTCGAACAGGTCCCACATTCGGGCGTTGCGCGAGACCATGCCCTCGAAGGTGGAGTCGAGCTCGTCCTCGGCCCCCAGGCGCATCGCCCGGGGGAGCAACTGCTGCTCCTCGAGGATCCGCTCCACGGAGGAGGCCACCGTCCTCGTCGCGTTGGTGAGCAGCACGTCGCGCGCCCCGGCCTGCAGCACCTGGCGCACGAACGAGGCGGTCGCCTTGGGCGCCCAGATGATGACGTCGACCAGCGGCCACGCCCGCCGCAGTCCTTCTACAGTGGTCCGCGACGAGTCGAGATCGAAGCAGCTGCGATGGATGAGGAGGATCCTCGCGTGCAGCTCCTCCTTGGGCTCGAGCAACTGCTGGAGATTGCGCGCGGTCGAGATGGTGTAGCCCAGCGTGCGTAGCTCACGAGCGGCCTCGGCACAGCCCAGTGTGAGAACGAGGGGACGATCGGTGGTGGCGTCGTTCGACGTCATTCGGTCCGGGGGAGTCTAACGATGAGACTCGAATGTCTCAAATACGAGGATGGGACAGCAATGTCCCACCAATTGGGACAGATCTGGCTCATTTCGCTCTTTTACTGGTTTTCATTGTTGTAATCATTGCTGATTTCGGGTGGTTGGAATCTTGCTGTTGTGCCGAGCGATGTTGGCCACGACCTCCTCCGCCCTGCGCGTCGGGATCTTCGGCGCGAGCGGTACCACGGGGACCGAGCTTGTGTCGTTGGTTGCTGCGCATCCTCGCTGCACGCTGGCGTTCGCGACGTCTCGGGCCCATGCGGGCCAGTCACTGCGTGCGGTGGAGCCCGGGGCCGTCGACGTGCCGCTGCGCGCGCCGGACGAGCCCGAGCTCGACGGGATCGACGTCGCGTTCGTGTGTCTGCCCCACGGCTCGGCGGCCGAGCTGTCGCGCCGGGTGCACGAGCACGGGGTGCGCGTGGTCGATCTCTCGGGCGATCTGCGGCTGCGCGACGAGGCGACGCACGGGCGGGTCTACGGCACGCCGCGTGACGAGGCCTTGGTGGAGTCGTCGACCTACGGGCTGACCGAGCTGTCGCGTGGCCGGGTGCCGCAGGCGCCGGTGGTGAGCAACCCCGGGTGCTACCCGACCTGCGCCACGCTGGCCCTGGCGCCGCTGGCCCGGCTGGGCGTGCTGGAGGGGCCGGTGGTGATCAACGCGCTGTCGGGGGTGTCGGGAGCGGGTCGCCAGGCGACGGCCGCGTCACACTTCTGCGCGGTCGCGGACGACGTGCGGCCCTACGCGCTCGGGCGTCGGCATCGGCACACGGCGGAGATCGAGCAGAACCTCGCGGGCCTGATGCCGGCGGGGAGCACGATGCCGCCCCTGGTGTTCTGCCCCCACGTGATTCCCATCGAGCGCGGCATGCTGGTGACGGCGACCGTGCCCTGCCCCGAGCTCACCCCCGCCGAGGTGGTGGACATCTACGCGCAGGCCTACGAGGGCGAGCCCTTCGTCGAGGTGCTGCCGCTGGACGAGCCCGCCCGGATCCGAGCGGTGACGCGCACCAACCACGCGGTCATCGGGCTGCACCCGGTATCGGGACCGGTCCGCCACTTGGTCGTCACCTGTGCCATCGACAATCTGCTCAAGGGAGCGGCGGGTCAGGCGGTGCAGAACATGAACCTGATGTTCGGGCTGCCCGAGATCGACGGGCTGCCGGCCCGCCGGGGGGTGGGGCTCGCGTGATGCCGAACCGCGTGCTCAAGCTGGGGGGGACCCAGCTCGAGAGGCTGGCCGAGCTGTCGACCTACCTGCACGACCAGCGCGAGGGGTGGACGGTGATCGTGCACGGAGGCGGCCGCGAGCTGTCACGGGTGCGGCAGCAGCTGGGCATCGAGGCGCACGCCATGCTCGAGCGACGCGCGACCACCCACCGAGAGATGGACATGACGACCATGGTCCTGTGTGGCCTGGTCAACAAGCGGATCGTGGCGCACCTCGTCGACGACGGGCACCGGGTGCTGGGGCTGAGCGGCGTCGATCTCGGCTGCATGCGCTCGGCGTTCATCAACGAGGCCCAGCTCGGGCGCGTGGGGGGCCCGCCTCGGGTCGACCCCGAGCCGCTGCTCTGGCTGCTCGAGGCCGGGGTCGTGCTGGTGGTGGCGCCGATCTGCACGGGGCACGACGGCGGGCAGGTCAAGGTCGACGGCGACGATGTGGCGCAGTCGCTGGCGGTCGCCCTCGACGCCAAACTTCTGGAATTTGCGGGCGACACCGATGCGCTCCGAGGAGGGGAGGGGCCGATCGATCGGCTCTCGGCGTCGGAGGTCGACCAGCTGGTCGCCAGCCCCGACGTACGAGGGACGATGGTCCCCAAGCTGCACGCGACCATGGCCGCCCTGGAGGGCGGCGTGGCTGGCGTTCGGATCGGCAGCCTCGACAGCCTCACGCACGGTGGCGCCACTGTAGTGAGCCCAACATGATGAAGACCTACTCCATGGAGCCCGCTCGCTTCGGCCACGTGCCGCAGCTGGTGAACCTGCTCGCCTCGACCGTGCCCGACTGCTCTCCGCAGACGGTGTGGGACATCCCGTGGTCGTGGCCGGACTACTGGGTGATCTGTGCGAAGGAGCGGGTGATCGCCACCGGAGCGCTGCGCTACATCGACGAAGGTCGATGCGAGCTGCGCGGCCTGGCGGTCCACACCGACTTCCGCGGGCGAGGCCTGGCGCGCCTGATGGTGCGCCACCTGCAAGAGGTGGCCGAGGAGCGCGAGCACGAGATGCTGTGCGTGACGCGGAGCCCGGAGTTCTTCCGGCGCCTCGGCTTCTCGCCCACCCACCCGTTCTGGCTCGACCTCGAGCCCGCGCGCTGGCCCCTGGACGGGCACCCCGGACGGGTGCCCATGAGCGCGGCGGCTCCGAGCCGCCGCATGGACATGACCGGCTCCTGAGAGCCGGCGACGACAGGAGACGACCATGTACGAGACCCAACAGACCCAATCCCCGAGCGCCTCCGAGGGGCCGCCCCCCGGCAAGCCCTCGCTCGACATTCGGCCCGCGACCTTCGAGGAGATGGGGGCGGTCGCCGGCTTCGTGCGCTCCTCGGCCGACTGGTACCGGCCCTTCGTGGCCGAGCAGGACATGGCCGAGCACGAGGTGGGCGAGGCCTGGGCCCGCAAGAACTTCGAGCTGCGCGACTTCTACGTGGGCCGCGAGGGCGACGAGCCCATCGGCACCATCTCGATCCAGTACTTCGGCGACTGGGCCTACCTCGGGTACATCTACCTCGACGTCGATCACGTGGGGAAGGGTCACGGGCGCCGGCTCATTCGCTTCGCCGAGAGCGTGATCCGCAAGCGAGGGGCGCGGGGCATGACGCTCATCGCCCACCCCGAGGCCACGTGGGCCAAGAAGGCGTACCTGAAGTACGGCTTCCGGATCGCCGAGACCGACAAGGAGCGGGTGCTGGCATGGGAAGGTGGCGTGCTGCGTCCCTACTACGAGGAGGGCTTCGAGCTGTACGTCTACGACTTCGCTCGTATCGCACGGGGGCTGGACACGCCTGGGCTCTGCTCGAGCTCGAGCTACGACGACGACGCACGAGAGGCGGCCCAGTGAGCGAGAAAGAAGAGACGACCACCAACACCGGCACTCCGCGCACGGCGCTGCTGGGCTTCAGCATCGCCGCCATGGAGGCGCTCGACAAGCTCGGCCGGCCCTTCGTGGCGGTGGTGCCCGCCGAGTTCGGCCCCTACATGGAGGAGCACGGGATCAACTACGAGCCCTGGGACTTCGGTCGGGTCAACGAGCAATCACAGAACCTCGCCAAGCGCCTCGCCGAGCGCGGGGTGGAGCTGGCCGTGCCGCTGTTCGAAGAGACGGTGGAGTGGGCCGGCGCGCTCAACGGCCGGTTCCGCAACGATCCGCGGCTGTTCACCCGCTACCTGCTGTTCCGCGACAAGGCCATGATGAAGCGCCGCGCCCAGATGCACGGCATCCGGGTGGGCGTGTTCGAAGAGGCCGAGAGCAAGGACGACGTGCATCGCTTCCTCGAGCGCGTGAACAAGGCGCTGGTGAAGATCGAGGGCGACGTGAAGGACCCCGTGCACCTCAAGCCCTTCGACGCGGCGGGAGCCATGGGGCACCGCATGCTGGGCACGGCCGAGGACATCGAGGCCCTGGCGGAGTCCAACTTCCCCTGCCTGCTCGAGAGCCACCTCGACGGCCAGGAGTTCTCCTGCGAGGTATTCGTGCACCAGGGGAAGATCCGTTTCCTCAACATCAACGAGTACGTGCACCTGGGGCACTCCAACTTCAGCCCCGCCGGGCCGAAGCTCCAGGCCGTTCGCCCCGCCATCCAGAGCGCGGTCGAGGAGCTCATCGAGGCCTTTGGCATCGAGTACGGGATGATCCACCCCGAGTTCTTCATCAACGACAAGCAGAAGATCAGCTTCGGCGAGGTCGCGGCCCGGGTGCCGGGCGGGCACATCTTCGAGCTGATCCAGCGGGCGTACGGCTTCGATCCCTTCGCGGGCTTCGTGCTGTGCTCCGACCCCAAGTCCACCGACGAGGAGCTCGAGGCCTTCTTCCCCGCGCCCACGGAGCACGACGGCTACTCCGGCACCCTCATGGTCTACCCCAAGCGCCGGGTGGTCACGCGGGTGCAGGTGCCCGAGAAGCTGCTCGACGAGCCCTACTACGAGCGGCACAATCTCTTCGTGCCCGTGAACGCCAAGGTCGCCGAGCGCGTGGCCTACGGCGATCACTACGGCACGATCTACTTCCACGGCACCGACGCCAGCGAGATGCGGCGGCTGCTGAGCGAGTACGAAGAGGAAGAGTTCTACGTGAACGACGGACCCGGCGAAGCACAGAAGGTGACGAACTGATGGCGGACACGGCAGAGGTAGAGCCCGAGCGCCACCAGCGGGTGATCGAGCGCCTCGCCGAGCGCCTCGACCACTGGATGGACGAGGTGGCGAAGGCGAAGCCCTTCGCGCGTAGCGGATACCAGACCGAGGTATTCCAGGTGGCGGAGGCGCTGATGGGCAGCGAGGCCGGGCTGAAGGCGCTCTACGAGCGAGCCGGCCAGTTCGACGAGAAGGGAGTGTTCGAGGGTGGGCCGTGGGCCGACGTCACGAAGCTCCAGCCTCCGCTGGTGAAGGGCAGCTTGTTGGCCACCGGCGTGTACCCGGTGGTCGAGACGCTCAGCGAGCTTCGCGTGCTGGCGATCGCCACCGAGCGGGGCCACAGCCCGGTCATGAAGGCCGAGGTGGCTCGCGAGTTCCTCAACGAGGTGATGGCGCTCAACCTCGAGTTCATCTTCCCCGGCGACACCGAGCAGGAGCGCATCGAGGGCGGAGCGCATCGCAACTCGAACCTCCGCTTGTTCGCGCTCATCGCCGCCGAGCTGGGCCTGGAGGCCCTGCGCGAGGAGGTGGTCTCGGAGATCGAGCAGATCTGCGCCCAGCGGCCGCTGATGACCCAGCGGGTGCGCACCATCATCGAGATGGCCGATCGCATCCCCGCCGAGCAGGGCGAGGACTCCACCGCCAAGCGGCTGGAGGTCTACTCGCGTGCCATCGCGCGGCCCACCACCCTCAGCCGAGAGCGAGGTGGCTACGCCGAGTATCGAGCGGCGCTCAAGGAGGCCAGCGCGGAGACGCTCGAGAGCGAGGCGAAGCAGTTCGCGGAATCGATGGAGGCCACGGGCCTGGTCGCCCCGCACCACGCGGTGCTGCTGCGGCACCTGAGGATGGTGCGGCGAGAGCTGCTGCCGCTGGCGCTGAGCCTGAACGAGGTGGGCACCGCGGGGCTGCACGAGTACGCCGAGGACGTCGACACCCTCATTCGGGTGGCGATCTATCCGGGCACGGCCCAGGCGGTCTACGGGCTGCGGGGGGTGCTGGAGCGCGGGCTCATGTCGCGCCGCGAGGTGCGGGCGGGCCTGGCACGGCTGGTCACCCTCGACCTCACCCCCGAGGTGAAGCAGGTGCTGCTGCAGCAGCGAGGCCGAGGCGACGGCAACACGGCCAACTCGGTGCTGCTGGCCGGGACCCTGTCGGTGCTGGGCTCCCCGCTGGGCGTGGGACAGGGGCGCAACCCCACCTGCCAGGCGGCGCGCGGGATCAGCCTGTGGGCCCAGCACGCGGCCGGGTTCCTCATCGAGACCATCGTGTCGGCCGCGCGCGACGGCGCGATCGAGATGGAGTTCGAGGGCAAGACCTGGCGCTCGGACGTGCTGCACGGCTCGAAGGTGCTCGAGCTGGGCATCGAGCTCGATCCGGTGTCGCTGGTGCTCGTGCCGCACCTCGATCGCCTCTACGACCAGCTGATGACGCTGGTCGCGCTGCGGCCCGAGGACGGTCACAAGTGGGTCAATCCGGGGCTGTACGGCCGCTGGGTGCCCAACGGCTTCGCCTCGGTGTTCGCCGACACGGCGCAGACGGTGGTGGCCCGCTACGAGGACTTCGTGCGGCGCTTCTTCGCGACCCACCACCCGGCCTACAACGACGGCAACGTGTTGATGTACCCCAACCCGGTGGGCCTGTGCGTGACCAACAGCCACGGGGAGTACCTGGGCCCGCACGCGGTGTCCCTGCAGCGGATCATGCCCGACCCGCGGGGGCAGCTTCGCGCCTACTTCTACAATCCCAACAACGAGGGGCGGCAGAACTGGGGCGAGAACGTGCGCCCCTCGGTGTCGGGGCACGGAGAGAAGCCGGGGGAGTCGTCGCTTCCCTTCCAGGAGTTCGTGGCGCGGCTATACGCGTTCCACTACAATCCCTACGAAGAGGGCGACGCATACGCGGTCCCAGAGGTCGAGCTGCGGCGGATCTCCGAGGCCGCGCGCAACACCTGGGGGCAGGCGTTCAAGTGGCAGGATGAGGTCGGCTGAGCCCGTCGGGCTCTGACGGGGTTGCCAAGCACGCGCACGGGGCAGACGATCGACGGACCGTGTCCGCCATCAGTCCCATGCCGTGCTTCTTCCACGCCGACCAACTTCGCTTCAAGCCACGCTACGAGTGGGCGTTCGGCGAGAAGATCGACCACCCCGAGACCACCGCCCGCGCAGAGGGCATCTTGGGGGCCATCGAGGCCGACCCGGCGCGCTACGACCTGCGGCGGCCCGACCAGATCGACGAGGAGAAGCTCGCCGACGTCCACGACCCACGGCTGTTGCAGATGCTCAAGTCGACCGAGCAGCTGCGCCGAGCCGAGACCTTCTATCCGGCGGTCTTCATGCGGGGGCGCGACATCTCGTCCGACCCCACGAACATCTCGCACGCGGGCAGCTTCTGCTTCGACTCGGGCACGCCGCTGAGCCGGGAGACCTGGAACGCCGCCCGCTGGAGCGCGTCGTGTGCCGTGTCGGCCGCGGAGATCGTGGCGTCGGGTGAGCACGGCTTGGCCTACGCGATGTCGCGTCCGCCCGGGCACCACGCCACGTCTCGGCTGTTCGGTGGCTACTGCTACCTGGCCAATTCGGCCCTGGCCGCGCGCAGCTTCCAGCGGCGCGGGGCTCGGGTCGCGGTGCTCGACATCGACGTCCACCACGGCAACGGTACCCAGTCGATCTTCTGGGACGACCCCGAGGTGCTGACGATCTCGATCCATGCCGATCCGGCGGTGTTCTTCCCCTTCGTCACCGGATTCGCCAAGGAGACGGGGGGACCGAAGGCACCCCACGGCAACCTCAACGTCCCGCTGCCCCCCAAGACCGACGGCCAGGCCTACGAGCAGGCGCTCATGAACGACGTGATCCCGCGCCTGCGCGCGTTCGACCCCCAGTTCCTGGTGGTGGCCGCCGGCGTCGACACCTACGAGCGCGACCCCATGGGGTGCTTCTTGCTACAGACCGCCGATCTCCACCGGGTGGGCGAGCGGATCGGCGCGCTGGGCCTCCCCACCGTCGTGGTGCAGGAAGGCGGCTACTACACCCCGCACATCGGACGCAACGTGACCGCGATCCTCGGCGGGATGATCGAGGGCCGGGGCCGGTAGCCTGGGCGCCTGGGCGCTCGGTCCCAGGAGGTCCCGGCCGCTGGTCGACCGCGCGCCCCGGGCCGGTCAGGCCGGGGGCTCGAAGTTCTCGCAGGTGGTCACGATCGTCGACACGGTCTCGGCGAACGCCGGCCCGAAGTCGGGCTCGCAGATGCTGTTGAGCACGCCCTGGTCGCCGAACGACTCGACGAAGCCGATGAGGTTGGGGCTGTCGATCCCGAACACCACGCACCCCACGTCCATCCAGGGCACGAACCCGATCACCACCAGCGCCTCGGGGTCGTCGTTCTTCGCCGCGATGATGGCGTCTTGCCAGCCGCTGGTGTCGATGCCGAGGTTCGCGTCGTCGAGGGTGCCCGCGGGCGGGTCGTCGGTGAGGATGATGAGCACCAAGATCGCGTCGTCGCGCAGGAAGCCCTCGTTGCAGGCGCCCGGCGTGGCCATGGCCGGGTCGAGCGCGGCGATGGCCCCGGTGACGGGCTGCTCCACGCCGCTGCCGAAGGTGCCCACCTGCGCCATGCAGGGGAACGTGACCTCGAGGTCGTCGGCCTCGGTGGCGAAGCGCCCTCCCTCGAAGAAGGGGCCGCAGGCGCCCCCGGCCTGGGTCTGGCTGACCAGCGCGCCCAGGGTCTGGCAGCCGGCCTCGTTGGCCGAGTAGGCGTCGCTGGTGATCACGCCCACGTGGTAGCTGTCGACCGAGTCCTGCAGGGAATCTTGGATGGCCTGGATGAACCCGCTGAAGCTGGCGAGCAGCTGGCCCTGCTGGGCGGACATGCTGCCCGAGTTGTCGATGACGAACAGGAAGTCGACCTTGCGGCAGCCCATGTCGAACTTGGGCGAGTCGGGCAGCGGGCCGAGATCGAAGATGGGCGGCTCCAGCCCGGTGGTGGGCGGCGCGTCGGTGGTGGCGCCGGTGTCCGTGGAATCGGCCGCCGTGGTGGCGGTGGTGGGCCCTGGTCCGCCGGTCACCCCGTCCTCGGAGGGGTCTTCGCTGGTGCTGGAGGTCGGGGGCTCGCTGGTGGTGAGCCCCGGCCCGCCCTCGTCTCCCGCTTCGGGAGCGGTACAAGCGGTCAGCCACAGCGCCGCCGTCAACGATCGACCCAGACGTCCAAATCCACGCATGCCCCGAGTATAGATGAGGCTCCTCAGTTCTCCATCGAGCGTCGCAGCACGAAGTACAAGGGCCGGCGATGCCCGCAGGTCCCGCAGCGCATGTGGGTGACGCGGAGGCGCTGGTCGTCGTGCTCCTCGACCACGTGCTCGTCGACGTGGGCCGGGCCGCCGCAGCGCGGGCAGGGCAGCGAGCTCGCGCGCGGCTCGATGGCCGCGGCGGAGGCGACCTCGATGGGGTGGGTGGGGCGTCCGCCCGGCAGCCTCGTCTCACGACGGCAGCGGAGGCGCTCGGCCTGCTCGGCCTCGCGGGCGCGCTGCATCGTTTCGAGGCGCTGGCCCACCAAGAAGACCACCCACGACACCGTGCCCAAGACCGCCAGGCCCAGGCCGATCTGCACGAGGGACACGCCTTAGCATGGCAGCTGAGGGGCGGGTGGTCACGCGGGGGGGCCGGCGCTGCGGCCGGCTACTCGGAGGAGCGGGGGCGAGGGCGGAGGGGGGCCTCGATCTCCCGCAGCTCCCGCAGGAACGTCAGCAGATCGCCGCAGGCCTCCAGTCGCGTGGAGGGCTCTTGGTCGAGGTGGGCGGTGAAGCGCCGCAGCTGGGCGGAGATCCGCGCGAGGTCGTCGATGGACAGATCCACGAACACGGCGCGAGCGAGCTCGATGGCCAGCGCGCGGGCGTGCTCGCGCACGAGGTCGAGCGCGCGGCGCAGCTCCGCGTCGATCTGCTCGCGGGCGGGATCGTCGAGCAGGTGCTCGAAGGTGTTCATCATGCGCTGCTTGCTCTGCAGCGAGGCGATGGTGCGGTCGCGATCGCGGAGCGCGTCGTAGCGGCCCTCGAGCTCTTCGAGCGGGAGCATCGACCCTCGATCCTAGCAGCAGCCCGCGGTAACGGCCCGGGGGGTGCCCCTCACTCGGGCCAGGCCGCCTCGACCAGCTCGGCCAGCTCGCGGGCGGAGCTCGGCCGGTCGCTGGGGTCCTTGCGCAGCGCCTGCAGGATGACCGTCTCGATCCCCTCCACGCCCTCGCCCGACAGGTAGCGCGAGGGCGGGACCACCTCTTGGTCGGTGTGGGCCTGCATCCACGCGATGGGCACGCGCTTCCACTCCTCGATCACCTCGCTGACCGGTCGATCGGCCACGAACGGGGTGTGCCCGGTGACCAGCTCGTAGAAGATCATGCCCAGGCTGTAGACGTCGGCGGCCGGGGTGAGGGTCATGGTGCGCATCTGCTCGGGCTGCGCGTAGTGGGCCGTGCCGACGAGCATGTGGCTGTCGGTGGTGTCGTGGCCGATGATCGAGCTGTCGTCCCAGGAGCGGGCCAGCCCGAAGTCGAGCACGCGAGCGCAGACCTGCTCGTCGATGAACACGTTGGCCGGCTTCAGATCCCGATGCACGATCCCCCGGTCGTGAGCCTCCACCAGCCCCAGGCAGCACTGGTGGATCACGTGGCAGGCCCACACGGGGGGCAGGGCGCGGTCGAAGTCGTGCCAGCGATCGAGCGGCAGGCCCGACAGCAGCTCCATCACCACGTAGATGTGCCCGTCGCGGCGCAGGCCGCAGTCGTACACGCGCACCGCGTGGGGGCTTCGGAGCGTGCGTAGCACCGCGACCTCTCGCAGCGCCCGCTGGGCGGTGTCGGTCTCGGTGACCGGTCGCAGCGACAGCTTGAGCGCGACCGGCCGTTCGAAGCGAGGATCGTTGGCCTTGTAGACATGCCCGAAGCTGCCCGAGCCGATGTGCTCGAGGATCTCGAACCTGCCGTACTGCTGGCCGGGCTTCATTACCAAGGGCGGGGACCTCTGCGGCAATGATAGGGCGACCGGCTACGACACCAGCCACCCAAAGCCAACATTGGCCGACGATCGGCCACGGTCGTAGCCACTTGGGGTGGCCAGAGCGGCCTCGGGGTGGCCACGACGCTTGCCAGTGAGCCGAGTCCCGCTCCAAACCCGAGGAATTCAGGGACTTGTGCCGCCGGCCAGGTTGGCACGGGCATCGCATAGGGGCCAGCATCCCTCTGGACCTTCGGGAAGGAGAGCATGATGAGCATCTTCACCATCTTCACGTACGCGATGTTGGCCCTGGTCGTGGGCTGTAGCGGTGCGGCCCTGGTCGACGAGCTGCAGATCCGCAAGGACCGGCGCTCGCCGAGGCCGCGCTTCTTGCCCACGCAGACCCGTCGGGCGGCTCGCCCCCGGGCCTGAGCGCCTCGCCCCGCCGCCCGGGGCGATCGCTTCGATCTCATTCCTTCTTGCCCGCTCGACCCCGCGGTGCGTCCGACCGACGCTCGCGGGGTCGCGGCATGTTCGGGGCCCCGACGCTCGCGGTAGCCGCACGGTCGGGGCACGACGCTCGCGGGGTCGCGGCATGTTCGGGGCCCCGACGCTCGCGGTAGCGGCACGGTCGGGGCACGACGCTCGCGGCCTCGCGGTCGCCGCACGCTCGGGGCTCGACCCTCGCAAGCTCGGTGCCGCCCCGCACGAGGGCGCCGGGGTCGATGATACCGGGGGGTCGGCGAGGCGCGAGCGACCCCGGCTCGCGGAAGCCGCGCTGCGCTCGAGATGTGCGCGGTCGAGCGGCCGGGTCGGGTACAGTCCGGTCCGGTTCCTTCGACATGCGCATCGCCAAGCTCGCTCCTCTCGTCTTGCTCGCTCTGACGTCCCTGGGCTGCGCCAACGGCCGCGCTCTCGGGACCGCCACCACCCTCGAGCTGGAGCGCGTGGTGCTCTACCGCAACGGCGTGGGCTACTTCGAGCGCCACGGTGAGGTCGACGACTCGACCCTGCGCATTCGCGTGCGCCGCGATCAGATCAACGATCTGCTCAAGAGCCTGACGGTGGTCGACAAGGACGGTCAGGCGGTGAGCATCTCGATGCCGCTGGACCCCGAGACCTGGGCCGCGTCTGCGCTGTCGGCCCTCGCTCCGGGGCAGGGCAGCCTGGCCGAGCTGCTCGACGGGCTGCGCGGCACCGAGGTCAGCCTGCACACCACGCTGGGGCGGGTGCGCGGGCGGGTGGTGCTGGTGGAGCGGATCGTCAACGAGCCGGATCCCGACGCCCGCAACTGGACGCGGGGCAGCGCGGGCAGCAGCGACGCCCCCGACCAGCGCGACTACAAGATCACCCTGATGCGGGGCAACGACCTCGCGGTGGTGCGGCTTTCGAAGGTGCACGACGTGACCCTGCACGACGGCGACCTGGCCATGCAGCTGCACCGGCGGCTCGACGCCAGCTCGGGCGAGGGCATGTTCCAGCAGGTCGAGGTGGCCATCGCGCTGGTGGGCGCCAAGACGCACGACGTGCGGGTGAGCTACGTGGTCGCGGCCCCGATGTGGAAGCCCACCTACCGGGTGGTGCTGCCCGAGGGAGGCAAGGGGCAGGCGCTGTTGCAGGGCTGGGCGGTGGTCGACAACACCAGCGGCGAGGACTGGGGCGACGTGAAGCTGGGCCTGACCTCGGGCGAGCCGATCGCGTTCCGCTACGACCTGCACACCCCGCGCACCGTGCCGAGAAGCGACCTGACCGAGTCCGGCGTGCGCAAGCGCGCCGTGGTGGCGATGGGGGAGGTCACCTACGGCGACTACGACGACGGCGAGTACGACGAAGACGAGGTGGCGATGAACGAGCCGGAGCCGGAGGCCGCCTTCGGCGACGGGTTCGGGGGTGGAGGGCTCCGCGACGCGCCGATGGACGAGGCCGAGGAGTCGATGCGGGAGGGCTCCAACAAGAAGAAGTCGAAGCGCTCGCCCGCTCGCCTGGCCGCCGCGGGGCGGGCCGAGCCCAGCCCCGTGCCGTCCTCCGCGTCGGCGCCCGCCGAGGACGCGCCGGGCAGCGCGGTCGACCTCGACGCCCTGCGGCGCAGCACCCTGGCCGACGCCCGGGCCCAGCAGGTCAGCGGCATGACCCGCTACGACCTCGAGGAGCGGGTGACGGTGCCCAACGGCAGCTCCACCATGGTCGCCATCCTCAACCGGCAGGTCGAGGCCGAGCAGACCTTCCTGTATCGGCCGGGCGGCGCCGGGATCGGCTACGACGCCAACCCCTACCGGGTCGTGCGCTTCGAGAACAGCACCCCCTTCGTGCTCGAGCCCGGCCCGATCAGCATCTACGCGGGCAACAGCTTCGTGGGCGAGGGGCTCTCCGAGGCGGTCAGCTCGGGCACCTCGGCCACCATCCCCTTCGCGGTGGAGCCCAGCATCCTGGTCAGCTCCAGCTCGAGCTACACCGGCGGCGAGATGCACCTGCTGAAGATCTCCCGCGGCGTGCTCGAGGTGGAGAGCTTCTCGCGCACCACCACCACCTGGTCGGTGAAGGGCAAGCAGGCCCAACAGCCCTACCGAGTGCTGGTGCGCCACGGCAAGGCCGGGTGGAACTACGAGCTGGTCGACCCGCCCAAGGGCACCGAGGTGCTGCCCGACGGCTACCTCATCCCCGTGACGGTGGCCAAGGGGCGCACCGAGGGCAGCGTGGAGGTGGTGGAGCAGACCCCCTCGCAGACCACCATCAGCATCTGGGACGGCCGGGCGCTGCCGCTGCTGGAGACCCTGGTGCTCTCGTCCGAGCTCGGCCCCGAGGTGCTAGCCAAGATCCAGCCCGTGGTCGATCTGCGCCGGGAGATCGGCCGGATCGACACCGAGATCGAGGGCCTCAAGAAGCAGCAGGTCGAGCTCGACCAGCGCGCCCGGGAGACCCGGCAGAACCTCGAGGCCATCAAGAAGGACGCGGCCGCCAATTCACTGCGCAAGAAGCTCAGCGACCGGCTCGACGACTTCACCTCCGAGGGCGACCGGATCGGCCGGAAGGTGGTCGAGCTGCAGAGCCAGCGGCTCGAGAAGAAGATCGCGCTCGAGGACCAGCTCGACGGCCTGGAGCTGTCCACGCCCCGGTCGCGCACGGCGGCCCCGGCTGTGGCGACGAAGAAG
>JGI12210J13797_10477827_pt1 | contig 15074 bp, 13 predicted proteins | sample ElkSlonscriptome_3_FD_13797 | JGI IMG/M metagenome (IMG submission 13797)
GTCTGGGACCGTGGGGTGGCGCTGAGATCGACATCGCTCGGGATCCCGCCGATCTCTTCGACTAATTCAAAGGGACGGACACTCACTGTCCCTTTTGTGCCAAACAGGGTAGTGAACCGTTTATCCCGTTTGGCGGGCGGCCGGTCGGGATTTGCCTGGCCGGAGGGATCGTATTCCCCCGGATAATTCCCGGCCCAGCTCACTTCCAGATGTAACATCGCCTGATTCTCAAACCGGACGGTCGCAAACGCGACATCATCGACATCCATCTGATCGGGATTCCGGCTGGTGTGCGCGAACAGTTTCGAGGCCCGGCCGGTGACGGTGACCGGTTTGGGGCAGCCCATGAGGAACCAGGCGTCATCGAGACAATGGACGCCCAGATCGATCAAGGCGCCGCCCCCGGAACGTTTCTTTTGGGTGAACCAGCCATCGAGTCCACCGGGGATTCCGCGCGACCGGATCCAACCGGTCCGGGAATAGTAGATTTCGCCCAGACGCCCTTCCTGCACGATTCGACGTGCGCGGACGGCATGCCGGTCAAAACGCATTTGGCGCCCGAACATATAGACCTTGCCCTGGCGTTCGGCTTCCTCTTTGAGCTGAGCCATTTCTGCGGCATGCATGGTGGGCGGTTTTTCGCACAAGACATGTTTGCCGGCTTTCAGACCGTCTAGGGTCATTTGGTAATGCAGAAAATTCGGCAGCCCGACGATCACGGCGTCGATATCCGGCATGCTGAGCATTTTTTGGTAATCATCGAAGGCAGCGGCACCGGGGTATTGAGTTTGGAACTCGGTGCGCCGACCTGCATCGAGGTCGCAAGCAGCCGCGAGATGGGTGGTGGGGCAGGCGTCGATGGCTTGGGCATGCATGCGCCCGGGCCAACCGAGGCCGAGGATGGCGATATTGACAGGTCGATCCATGAGTTGGGAAGGGGACGGTTACCAACTGGAGAAAAAATCGCAACTCATTTTGGAATGGGTGCGAGCCTGGTTCCTTACCCTTGCGGGCGTTGCAACGGGAAGAAAATGACGTCGCGAATCGATTCGGCTCCAGTCAGCAACATGACGAGGCGATCGATTCCGATGCCGATGCCGCCGGCCGAAGGCATGCCATGTTCGAGGGCGGTCAGGAAATCTTCGTCGATCTTCTGCACTTCGGCACCCGCCTGCGCTTCCAGCCGTTCGCGTTGCGCCACGGGATCGTTCAATTCGCTGTAACCAGGACTGATCTCCTGTCCGTTGATGATCAATTCATAAACATCGACCAGATCGGGGTCGGCTGCGTTTTGTTTCGCCAACGGCACGAGTTCCTTCGGGAGATGAGTCACGAACAACGGATTGATCTGTTTTTCCTCAATCGCTTTTTCAAAAAGTTGCTGAGTCAATTCGTGAGCTTCCATCTCGGGCGAGAATTCGATTTTAGCTTCCCGCAACTGGGTGCGCCGGGCTTCCAGATCGAGTTCGTGCCAGCCAGGGCTTGCCTGCTCGATCAGATCCGCGTACCGCGCCCGCTTCCATGGCCGACTCAGATCGATGGTGCGCCTGATGGCGCCCTCATCATCTTTGTGCTCGAGCGTGAGCGACCCATGGAGGGTCTCGGCCAAATGACAGATCAGTTCCTCCACTAACTGCGCCATTTGATCGAAATCGGCATACGCCCAATACGCTTCGAGCATGGTGAATTCCGGGTTGTGCCGACGGCTGATGCCTTCATTGCGAAAATTTCGGTTGAGCTCGAAGACCTTGGTGTATCCGGCGACGAGCAGCCGTTTTAGATAAAGCTCCGGCGCGATCCGAAGGTAGAGCGGGAGATCGAGCGCTTTGTGATGAGTGACGAAGGGTTGTGCGGCGGCTCCACCCGCGACGGCTTGCATCATCGGCGTCTCCACCTCCAGGAACTCCCGCTCATCGAGGAAACGCCGGATTTCGCGCACGATTTGGATTCGCTGCATGAATGGCGGACGCGAATCGGGATTGGCGATCAGGTCGAGGTAACGCTGCCGGTATCGTGACTCGGTATCGGCCAGTCCATGCCATTTATCGGGGAGCGGCCGGATGGTTTTGCCGAGCACGGCGAAGCTGGCTGCTTTGATGGTGTGCTCGCCCGTCTTGGTGACGAACCCTTCACCGGCCACGCCGAGGAAGTCGCCGAGGTCGAGCAGTTGGAAAATGTCCCATTGCTCGGGTTCGAACGCTTTTTTGTTCAGATAAATTTGGATCCGCCCCGTGGAGTCGGAGAGATCGAGAAAATGGGATTTGCCCATATCACGATGAGCGGTGATGCGGCCCGCGGCGCGGAGCGGAACACCTTCGCCGAACCGGTCGCGCACTTGGGCGATCGAACCGTCCGTCTCGAAATGGGTGCCATATGGATCGACACCGCGCCGGGCGATTTCGGCACGTTTATCGAGGCGAACAGCAACAAGTTGATGGGTCTCTTCCATGGTAAACAGGGTGGGGCGCGGAGCCTAGCCCAGGCGGGCGCGGCTGCCTAAGAAAAAATCAGTCTTGTCGAGCCTGATACCGTTTCGACTGCGGGATAACGGCTTCATTGAGAAAATCGGTGCTGACTTTCGGTGTGTAATGCACGGGGTCTTTTAAAAAGAAATCGCGATCCTCCGAATACTCCGAATCGGAGAGATCCACGACATTCGGGAAGAGGGTGCGGATCTCCCGTTGAAACCGTTCCCAATGCGGCTGGAACTCTTCTGTCGCTAGCAGATCGCGCATCAATTTGTTCTGCGGATGAATGAAGACCAGCATTTCGACCCCGCGCTCCTCCATTTTTTGTTTCGCTTCGCGCAGTAATTGGAGACGCCATTCGGAGAAGGAAAAATTGTGTGCGGCCGTGTTGCGGAAGTAATCGTAGATGCCGGCAAAATCGCGCCGAGGATCGGCCCGTTCAAGTTCCGCTGCCAGCTCTTGGTTCGTATAACCGCCCGGCAACGACATGACGGTCCGATCGTTCCACCAATAATAAATCGTCTGTAAGGAAGCGACCAAGGCGTCGTAACTGACCAGGTAACGCTCGGCGGTGGTGCGCCAGCCATACGGTTTAAATTTTTTTGGAAACAAATCGTAGTTCTCATTGAACATCCAGAGGTCCAACCCCAGCACGACCAGTTCATCATCGACGACGTAAGCCTCCATCATGCCGACCAACTCCTCGATGCGGGCGCCACTGAACGACATGTTATACCAATCGAAACCCTTCAGCAGTTCCGGGTTTTGCATGGACAGTTTACTGTTGCCCAGAAAGACGGCGTCGTGTGGCCAGGAATTGGCGGTGGCCTGCCGTTGTTCCCGTTCCGAACTGAGAAAGATGCCGAGTTGGTTGCGCCCCATCATTCCGAAGGGATCGACGAAATAGTTGACCAAACTCACGAAGAGAAGCAGCCCGAGGACTAATCCCGTTAGCAAACGGGCATAAGGCCGCATCGCAGCAGCATCACCGGTAGGCACGGATTCCATCTCAACCATCCTGCTTTGCTTGCGCGCTCGGGATCACGAGTTCATTCAGAAACCGGGTGCTGACGCCCGGCTTATAATGAACTGGATCGTATAGGTAAAAGTTCTCTTCGCGGGCGAATTCGACGGAATGACTGAGATCGACGGTATCCGGGAAAAGCTCCAAGATTTCGGATTTCCAGGCGGCATACTGTTCCTCGAGTTCCGGGGAATGGAGGCGCTCACGCATGACCGGGCTTTCGGGGTGAAGAAACACCTGAAGCCGCACGCCAGCGGCCTCGAGGGTTTGCTTGATCTCACGCAGGATTTGCATGCGTTCGGGAGCGTATTGATAGTCCACGCTCATGGTATCGATCGCGGTCTGTTTGAGGGCGGGATCGGTCTCTCCACGTTTCACCCAAAAACTCTCGTTCAAGTAGCCGGGGTCCAGGAGAACTTTCGGTTCACCGGCTCGGGCCGCTTGCATGGCTTCAATGGATTTCAGGAAATAATCGAAGCTGAGCAAATAGCGTTTTAATTTCCGCGTCCAGGTAATCGGTTTGCTGCCGGTGGGATCGAATTGCCAATACTTGCCGTTGAACATCCAAAAATCGAGGCCCAGAATCACCACCTCTTGATCGTTCAAATTGCGCGCTAACATATCCCGGATCTCCTCTAACCGGGCGCCGCCCACGGCAAAATTGAAAAACTCATAACCTTCGAGGAGCCGCGGATCCTGAGCGGATAGTCGGCTGTGAGAAATGATGAGCCCGTTATGCGGCGATTTTTTCACCGCCCGGCTTTTGTATTCGCGCTCGGCGACTTCGTAAATCCCGACCCGATTCAGGCCGGTGACCCCGTACGGATCAATCACGGCATTGAACACTCCCACGGCAGCCGTCACAGCAATCGCCACGATCAGAAACCAGCGGGCGAAGCGGCGCATGGCATCAGGTTCGGCGGAGCGGGTCGTCATCAGGAAGAAATTGCAGGATTCATCGCACGCCGCAAGCTGCCATTCTCCCGGCAGAAGAACCAGGCCAAGCCGCCGTACGCTAGCGCCGCCAGAATGAGCACGGACCAGACCGGCCGACCGCCTTCCGCGAGCAGGATCGTGTTGCCTGGCCACCACCAAAACAGGAAAAAGATCAGCATTTGCAACGCCAACGCGATCCAGAACAGCCAGCCCGGCCCCCGCAAGACTCCAATGCCGAGCCAGAGATAAAAGAGGAGCAGGGTCGCGTAACCACCATGGTGGACAAACGCTTCGCCCCCTTCGAAGACGAGGGCGACCCAAAAGAGCCAGCTCAAGAGACTCCAAAGCAACAAATGCCAAGCGCCCAGTGGCGGCGATCCCCGGGCCGACCGTGATTTCGCTTCTCGCCGCCAACCGTAACCGAGCAAGCCGAGCCAAAGCGCCCCTGCGCTTGGGACGATCAAAAACCATTGCATGCGCCGCATCGAATCGTGCCAGGCGTTGAACGAGGAGAACTCGGGGGTATGTTCGTGGTGAAATCCAGCGAGCATGCGGAGATTCGCCCATCGTTGCTCCAAGGCGTATTGCCAGGTCACCGCCCCATACGCTTCGCGCATCGCATCGCCCAGCGAGGAGTCGTCTGGTTCATGATCACCGGCCAAATGCCATTTCACCAGATTGTTGCCGGGCGGTTGCACCAATTTTTGAAAGCTCATCCAAGGCCCTAACATCACAACGGCCGTTCCGAGTCCAAGCCCCATCCCGATAAAAAAGCGTCGATGCCAGCCGCGCAAAAAAGCCAGTCCAAATGCGGGTGCGGTGAAGAGAGCGCCTCCATGAGAAAGCAGCGCGAGCGCGAAGCTGACCGAAGCCAGCACGAGCCGACCTGGATGGGCCGAACGCCGCAACAGTATGGTAATCGCCAGCAAGACATAACCGGCGCTCAGAAGTTTCGGCCAGACATACCCCATATTGGCCACCACCAACCCGCTGCCAGCCACCAGGAAAAGCAGGCGCCCGCTGCCGGGGCCTCGAATGAAACAGCGGGCCAACAACCAGAACGCCGGAATCCAGACCAGTTGCAGAATCATCCCGAGCAATTGGTACCCGACACTCGAAGGCACTCCCAAGAGGCGAATCAGCGGGCGTTCCGCCAAATAGAAGCCGGTTTGCAACGGGGGCCGGTCACTCACTTGCCAGCCCTCCAAATTATCGTGGTCGAATAGAACTTCACCCCACGATTCATCCAGGATGTAATGGCCGACCGTGTAGGGAATCACATTGTCGCCAGGTAATTTATGAGAAAGGAACCGGGCAGCGGGAATCTCGATCATCCGGTCTGGCCCGGCGACCCCGAGCAGGGTCCAAAGATAGAAAATCCCCATACCGAGCACAACCAGACCACTTCCACCAACCCAGAGAAGGGCGCGTTTCTGCCGCCACCGCCAGAGCGCGTATCCCGTGAGACCGAGTTGAGCCAGGAGCAAGATCCACGCGACCCATTCTCCCATCCATCGGCTATGGACATGGGCGAAAAAGACGGCATAGCCAACCAGCCCGTTGGCGATCCAAATCAGCGGAAACCGATAGGCCGCTGGCAGCCGACAGAGCTGTTGCAATCGGCAGGCAATACCGTAACCGAGCAGGAGAAATACCAGAAGTGTCGCGGCAAATCCACCTGCCAAAGCGAGAGCGAGAATCAAGGGGTCCATGAAGCGGCTGAGAGCAATGACACAATTACTTCACTGGATTCAACAGCTTCCGTGCCTCAGCAGCCCAGACCTCGTAAGCGGGCGGCGCCAAATGCACCCCGTCCGGCAAAGCGAAGCGCTCTTGCAACAATCCGTCTGGAGCCAGTTCCGGATTCAAATCAAAGACCTGAATATCATGCTGCGCTGCGAAACCGCGTAGCCGGGCATTGAATGCGGCAATTTTTTCGTTATGCCCGGGATGTTGCGTATAAGGGATCAAGGTCAGTATGGGATCGATTCCGGCCTCCTGAATCTCGAGGAGGTATTCGCTCAGATGCTCATAGCCATCCTGCAAGACCTCTTTCTCGCTGCGGCCGAAAAAATCGCGCCCCACGATGTCATTCGTTCCGGCCAGCAAGAAAATCCGTTCCGGTTTCGAAGCGATGGCGCGATCCACGCTATTTTGAAGGGCGAGAATCGTGCCGCCGCTGACTCCTTCTGTGCGCACCGAAAAGTCGGCGGGATTGCCCAACCGCAAGCTCCAATTGCCGCCGCCGAGGGTGAGCGAATCGCCGAGAAAGACCAGACGAGGTTTGGAGAGTTTCCGGCCGATTTTTTCGATGAAAGTGAAGCGGAGATTATCGCTTCCGGCGAGAATGAGCACGGTTGGCAGGGTGATGAAGAGATTCAGGCCGAGCGAAATCACCAAGAGAACGACGAGCCAAGGCAGGAGACGGGACTTGCGAGGCATGAGAACCCTCACAGGACGAGCAACTGCACAGGGCGTCAAGTCTTCTTTCTGGAGCAACTTGCAAAAGCGGATCCAATGGAAAGTGGGCGCGAACCATGAAGTGGGAAGCCAATGAGAAAAAGACGCGAGCGCACGGAGGAAGGCGAGACAAGGGTCAGCCGGCTCTCGCTGGGAGGAGGCTTGAAGTGAGCGGCGCTTGATGGATAATTGCATCATGCCTCCACCGCGCGAGCAGGAAGGGTTCGACACCGACCGGGAAATCCGGGCCTTGCGCTGGCGTGCTTTTCGTAAGACCGGCACCTTGTTGCTGCTTTCGATCGCGTTTTGTATCGCGCTGGTCGCGGTGACCGATTTGATGGTGAAATTGGCGCGATCCGGTGGCCAGGTCGAGAGCCTTGCCGAACCCTCCAGCGATTCCAGCGATTCCGTGGATAAAAAAGCGAGCGACGAGCGTAAGAATCCGGAGCGCAAGTCGGCGTCCGAGGACTCGCGCTCGCCCTCCAGCCTGCCGCCGCCGCCCCGATTGCGAGAACCACCCCGTCTGGATTGAAAGGGGTTCAGAGGGAAGGAGAAAGCACGGCTGCTCCCTAGGTCGAATGAAGCGGCGGCTATGTGACGACATCGTAACTAAGGCCGCTTTGACATCATTTACCGACTCCGAAGATATTGCGGCCCTCTCGAGGTTGTCCCCGGGCATCCCGCCTGCACTGACCGCGAGAGATCCAAACCCAAACCTAAGATAACAACAACACGTATGACTAAAAACATTCTGCTGAAAACAACAGCGGTCCTCGGCTTCGCCGCCTTGGCCACTTTCAATACAGCCGTCGCCCAAGACAAATTGGTGATCAAAGGTTCCGATACTCTCGGAGCCAAAATGGTGCCGCAAATCTCGGAAGCCTTCAAAGCCAAACACCCGAACGTCACGTTCGAAATCGCTGCCGAAGGTTCCTCGACAGGCGTGAAAGCCATCATCACCGACACCGCCAATATCGGCATGTCGAGCCGTAACGTGAAACCGGAAGAAGAAGCTGAAGCCGCCAAAAACGGTGTCGATATCAACACCATCCCTGTCGGCCTCGACGGGATCGCGGTGATTGTCAGCGAGAAAAACCCGCTCGATACACTGAGCCCGGAACAGGTCGCCCAGATCTTCACCGGTGAAGTCAGCGACTGGACCGCCGTTGGGGGGAAACCTGGCGACATCTCCGCTTACACACGCAACACCTCTTCCGGCACTTACAAAGTGTTCCAGGACCTTGCCATGAATAAGCAAGACTACGGTGAAAAAACCCAGAAAATGGCCGGCAACGAGCAGATCGCTTCCGAAGTGGCTAAAAATCCAAACGGCATCGGTTATGTCGGCTTGGCTTACGTCAACACCCCTGGCGTCAAAGTCATCGGCGTCGACGGCGTCAAAGCCTCCAAAAAAACTGTGCAGGACAAGAGCTACCCGTTCGCTCGTGAGCTTTATTACCTGACCAACGGTGAACCGACCGGTCTTGCTAAAGAGTTCGTCGATTTCACCCTGAGCCCTGCTGGCCAAAAAATCGTCGAGCAGGTCAAATTCGTTCCAGTTAAATAAGAGCTCTGCGCTTGATTCAATAATGCCTAGCGGAAAAGGTCCGACCCCTTTTCCGCGCCCCCCGCTTCCTGATTCGTCCCCCCCGGATCTCACCAGTTAATTTTTTTTAATCTTTCATGAAGACCTCCAAGTTCGATGCGGCCGCGTTGAAAGGTGCCGGACGCAAGAAATTCCTCGGTATGAGCATGGATCAATACATGCGATACCTGTTCGGCGGCAACGCCCTGGTCGCCCTCATCGTGCTGGGTCTCATTACTTTTTTCCTCTTCCGCGAAGGCGCGGAATTTTTTCCCAAATATCAGAAAGACCTGGCTCTCTTCAAAGCGTCCGGCATGGATTATGTCCAAATCATGCGGACTGAGGTCGATCGGTATGCCGAACTCACCCGCAAGCTCAACGAGGTCAATACCGAGCTCAGCAAGCAATATTACGCGCAAGGATTGGAGTTCGAAGAGGTCAACGCCAAGGTGACCCCCATCCGTGATTATTACGCAGAGATGAAAGAAGCGGTCATTCCGCTACGAGATATCACCCGGGAAGCTGAGAACCTGGCGCGCGATACGAAGGAGATGGTCGTCGTCAGCCGGACCAACGCCTCCAACCCGAGTTATCAAGGTGGCGATGTGCTTTCGGTCGAAGAAGAGAATCAGGTCATGGCCGAAGCGCGGGAAACACTCGTGGGCATGGCCCCCGAATTTACAGCCGCCAACGAGGTCTTTTCGCGGAACCTTGAAAAGCTCCTCGCCCGCCCGCCTGTTGTGCAGGATGAAGACGCTCAAAAAAATATGGAAGCGTTCTTGGCCGCCGGCGAAGAATTCCAAGCCTCCTTATCCCTGACCTCGGGCAAATTGGAGGCATACGATCCGGAGAAAAGCTCGGTAAATCTCGGCACGGCTGTCTTTGGATTTCTGTTTGGCACCCAATGGATCACGAACAGTTCGTGGCAGGATTTTTATGGCATGATGCCGCTGCTGACCGGATCGCTTTTGGTGACTGGCATCGCTTTGGCGTTCAGTGTGCCGTTGGGCGTCTGTGCTGCGATTTACATCAATCAGTTCGCCTCCTCCCGCGAGCAGAATCTGATTAAACCTTATATTGAATTCATCTCGGCCATTCCCTCGGTCGTCATTGGCTTCTTTGGAATTGCCGTTTTCGGCACGTTCATTCGCTGGTTATCCCAACAGATGTGGATGGATTGGGTGCCCTTTTTTCCCCTCGACCAGCGATTGAACGCGTTCACCGCCGGCGGACTTTTGGCGCTTATGGCGGTGCCGACCATCTTCACCCTCTCCGAAGATGCGATCAACAATGTCCCTAAGGCGTTTAAAGAAGCCTCCGTTGCGATGGGAGCGACCCGCTTTCAGACCGTCGTCCGCATCATTGTGCCGACCGCCATTTCCGGCATTATTTCTGCCGTCCTTCTCGGGTTTGGGCGAGTGATCGGGGAAACCATGGTCGTGCTCCTTTGTGCCGGCAACCGCATCGCCATTCCCCAAATCACTGAAGGTCTCGGCGTGGTTTTCGAGCCGGTCCATACGATGACCGGGATCATTGCTCAGGAAATGGGCGAGGTCACACCAGGCGGCATCCATTACCGGGCTCTTTTCTGCGTCGGCATCGTGCTCTTCTTTCTCGCGCTGCTCATCAATTACAGCGCCCAAGTCATTGTGCGTAAATACAAGATCTCCGCTGGCTAATCCTCGACTATTCTCTGCTTTTTTCCGTGTATGAACGCTCCTCATGCTGATTCTCACCTCGGCGTTTTCGCCAAGCGCCCTTCCCGCGCGAAGACGATCGAGAAATCCTTCATCGGCCTCTTCGGTGCGGCGACCTATTTCATTATCCTTTGCGCCACGATCCTTTTCGGGATCATCGCCGTCAAAGGTTCCATGACGGTTTTCCAGTCGTCGTTCCCCTTCGTGAATTTCCCCTTTCTCGCGGAGAGCCCGCAGACGCTTTACGTGTTCCAATGGGATCCAGCCACCTTTACCGACGAGCAGAAAGCCAAGATACAAGCGGTCGAAGACGAGATCCGAACGCAGATTCCCGAGCAGGAAGCTTATTTCGAAGAAGCCATTCCGAAAGCGCGGCAAGATGAGCCTGAGACCCGTGCGAAACTGGAAATGACAGAGGCGGAACTGGCCGAAATCGTTCCGCTAGTCGCGGAGATGACAAAGGAACAGGATCGGCTCAACCGGGATATTGAGAAGGCAAAGGATCAAGTGGCTGCCATCCGGGAGCGGGTGAGCGTCGATCCCGCAGAACAACCGTCCGTCCCGGAATCGGCCACCGGGCAACCGACTCCGATCGATCCAGAACTTCAGGAAGCCTTGGAGTTGGTCGAGACGCAGGAAGCGGCACTCAGCACAGTCAACGAGGAACTCGCTGCCGTTCAGGAAAAAGAATCCCAGCTCTCAGGCGAGCGGAACGCCTTGATGGCCGCGCTTCCCAAGAATCTGGAACAACAGGCGAAAAAAGAACTCGCCAACCTGAAAGCCTCGCTGGAATGGCCTTCTCAGGAATTTTTGGAGCGAGAAAAACAACAAGTCGCGACGCTCACAGAAGAATACGAGGAACGCATTGAAGCCACTCGGACGAGGTTCGAAGAACGCATTGCGGATGCTGAGACGGAATCGGACAAAGGGAAATTAGCACTTCGAATGCAGGAACGAATCGAGGACTTGGAAACCCAACGGGAACGCCGGCTCGCCAAAGCGCGTAGTTATGAAGTTGGGGATGAAGATTACCGCGGCATTTACGCGGCCAAAGTGGAAGCGGCTGGTCTGAGCATCGACACCTATTCTTACAGCGGCGGTGGGATCTTTCCCTGCATCGTTGGGACCGTCTTGTTGGTCGTTGGTTCCATGACCATCGCGTTGGTGCTCGGCGTCGCCAGCGCCATCTATCTGAGTGAGTATTCCAAGCCAGGCACTCTGCTGAACATGATCCGGCTCTCCATCCTCAACTTGGCCGGGGTGCCTTCGATCGTTTTTGGCTTGTTCGGCCTTGGCGCCTTTGTGCTCTTCCTTGATTGGAACGTCTCGCTCATGGCTGGCTGGTTTACCCTCGCTTTTATGGTCTTGCCCGTTGTGATCACGGCTAGCGAAGAATCGTTGCGCTCCATTCCGCAAGGTTTCCGGGAAGGTTCCTTGGCGTTGGGTGCCACTAAATGGACTTCCATCCGCACCAACGTGCTGCCTTACGCGATGCCAGGGATTTTGACCAGCTCCGTCCTCGGCATCGCTCGTGTGGCCGGAGAAACCGCTCCCATCATGTTTACCGCCGCGTATGCGCTGCGGGATAACCTCCCCTGGCAGGGCCTGAATAGTTGGACCGACTTCTTTTTTCAAGGAGTCATGGCGTTGCCTTACCACATCTACGTCGTCAGCACCAAAATTCCGCAGAACGAATACACCGAACGGATGCAATACGGGACCGCCTTCGTTTTCCTGGTTATTGTGGCCTTGATCGCCCTGGCCTCCGTCCTTCTGCGAATTCGCGTTCGCAAACTCTACAAATGGTGATTGAGTAAGTGACTCGTTCCCCGATCCATACGTCAGCCCATCCATTCCAATGAATACAACCGCCGTGGCAGAGAATCCGACTCAGAATAGCCCCAACCACTCGACCCGCGCCCTCGACACTCCGCAGTCCTCCGAAGGCATGCAAACCACGCAACCGTTGATCGAAGTCAATAATTTCGACTTTTATTACGGAGCCAAACAGGCGCTGTTCGATATCAACCTCGATATCGAAGAGAAGCTGATCACGGCCTTCATCGGACCGTCCGGCTGCGGCAAGAGCACGTTGCTCCGCTGCTTCAACCGAATGAATGACCTGGTCGAAATCGCTCGTATCGGAGGGGGCGAGATTAAAATCCGGGGGGTCAATATCAATCAACCGGGCATTGACGTCATCGAGCTGCGGAAACGAGTCGGGATGGTCTTCCAAAAATCAAATCCATTCCCCAAATCGATTTACGAAAACGTCGTTTACGGTCTGCGCATCCAGGGGATGAACAATAAGAAGCAGCTGGATGAAGTCGTCGAGCGTTGCTTGCGCGGCGCTGCGCTTTGGGACGAGGTGAAAGATCGGCTCGACGACAGCGCCCTCGGCCTTTCCGGCGGCCAGATGCAACGACTCTGTATCGCACGAGCCATCGCGGTCGAACCCGATGTCATTCTGATGGATGAGCCTTGTTCCGCGCTTGATCCGATTGCCACGGCCAAAATCGAGGAGCTCATGATCGAGCTAAAGAAACAGTTCACCATCGTGATCGTGACCCACAGCATGCAACAGGCCAGCCGGGTATCGGACAAAACCGCTTTTTACTATCTCGGCAAACTGATCGAATACAACGATACCCAAGCCTTGTTCACGAAGCCGGGAGAGAAACAGACAGAAGATTATATCACGGGCCGATTTGGTTGATCGGTTCTGAGCCAGGCTCCACCGGCGGGTCAGCGCCGGTCAGCGTCGGCAAAACAAACAGGCTGCATGGGTTGTTTATGACCGCTCGTCCTCACATTCTTCATACCCTCGGAGACACGCTTCTCTATTTCCGCGACAACATTCTGATGATGGGAAGTCTGGCGGAACGGAACCTGCACAACGCCACGCAAGGGTTGCTGCATCGGGATCAGGAACTCTGCAATGCCGCGATCGTTGACGACGAAGAAATCGATTTCCTCGAAAAACAGATGGATTTTGATGGATTGGAGATCATTCGCCGGTTTCATCCGGTCGCCTGCGATCTTCGCGCGGTCGTCGCTTCGATGCGGATCAGCGCCAATGTGGAGCGCGTCGCTGATCAGGCCACGAGCATCGCGCGACGGGCCCTGAAGCTGAATCAACAGCCACGTTTGGAGGGCGCCGAGCTGCTGGAGCCGCTGATCCGTAAGGCGGTCGGGCTTTATAAAGACAGTCTGCGCGCGTTTTCCGATCATGACATCGAGTTGGCTCGCAGCCTGAAGGGGCGCGATAAAGAAATCGACGAGATGAATGCGGCGATCACCGGGAATTACACGGAATTAATCAGCCGGCATCTCGATGAAGTTCATAATTATCTGGCGATGATCTTCATTTCCCGGCATCTCGAGCGTATCGGCGACCATGCGACTAACATCGGGGAGGATGTCGTTTTTGCTGCATCCGCTGAAGATATCCGGCATGGCGGCAATCGCGGGTGAGCGGGGTGCGAGGCAGCTGACGCCAAAGCCCAGGCTTCAACAACGAACTGCCTGCCGTGAGGCCTCGCACCGATATACACGTATAGCAATCCCGAAATCGCGCTCGTCGTCGTCTTCTTTAGCTGCTAACCACACCGAACCACAACCCCTTCCCTGCAACCGTGCTTGATAATCACGGAAAACGAGACGATTAACAGGTCGGTGTGAAGGCCGCGTTCCGTATGGGACTTTATTTTCTCTCCTCCCACACCTTCTGCTTATGAATGCTTCCCGCCATACCTTTACCAATTTTGAAGATGCGCTCACTGCGCTGCGCGAAAATATTCTCATGATGGGTAGTCTCACCGAGCGAAACCTGCTCCGGGCCACGAATGGCCTATTGAAACGGGATTCCGAACTTTGCAACGCGGCGATCGTCGATGATGAGGAGGTGGATCTCCTGGAAAAAGAAATCGATCTGACCGGCATCGAAATCATCACCCGGTATCAACCGGTGGCGAGCGATCTGCGGGTGGTCGTATCAGCCATGCGGATCAGCTCCAATCTCGAACGCATCGCGGATCAAGCCACCAGCATCGCTCGGCGTGCCCGCAAATTGAACCAGCATCCGTCTCTCGACGAGGTGGTTTTTCTGGAGCCCATGCTTCAGAAGGTCATGAGTCTTCTCAGAGATAGCCTGCGTGCTTACTCCGAGCATAACACGGAACTCGCCAGGACCTTCAAAGAACGTGATCGAGAGATTGATGCCTTGAATAAAGAGGTGACCGGCCGGTTGACTGGGTCGATTAGCCAGAACACCGATGCGATACCCGGTTACCTCAACCTCATTTTTATCGCGCGCAACCTGGAGCGGGTCGGGGATCACTCGACCAATATCGGAGAGGATATCGTTTTTGCCGAATCCGCAGAAGATATTCGGCATAGCCAAAGCCGGTTGGTCGCGGATTCGTAGCCGCGTTTCTCTTTACGAACGTCTTTACGAAGAGGGTTCGCTGAGTTCCGGGTGCAGAATCTCATCGTGCCATGGCTCGCCGAGCATGATGAGCAGATTCCATCGGCGCCGCAGATAAACGCGACTGCGACGGAACCAATGTTTATGGCGCACCCAGCCAACCAACCGATGTTTAAAAGGGAAATCGGCCAAGATAATTCCTAGCAACAGGAATACGAAACCGGGTCCGGGAATGGTCGGGACCGAGAGCAGCAGGCCCACCAGAAGAGCCAGGCACGCAAGACCTTGTCGGCGCCAATAGCGCCATTCCCGCTTGCTCGAGTAAGAATCGATCAAGTGCAGGCGATGCAGATGCTTTGGCCGGGCAAAGGGGCGTTCCTGGGAGTTGGCCGGGAATTTCATGCGTAAATGTTTCGAATTGCTTGGTAGCCAGGCGTGGCATGAGACTTATCCCCACTGTTTCATAAAACCAGTCGTG
>JGI12210J13797_10920194_pt1 | contig 15069 bp, 11 predicted proteins | sample ElkSlonscriptome_3_FD_13797 | JGI IMG/M metagenome (IMG submission 13797)
GATAGCGTTCGCCGTGGCGCACGCCGTCGATGCAGATCTGCTTGGCCTCGGGCTCGATGGCCAGATCCGCTCGATCCAGCTGGACATAGTCGGCCAGGTTCACGCCGTCGCGCGCGAGCGGGTCCGAGAACTGAACACAAATCCGAGGATCGCGGGCATCCGATGAGATGCTATGGTCGACCACACGAAAGCCGTGCTCCGCGACCAGTTCGTCCAGATGCGCGCGCAGCCGGGCGTCGTCCACCAGCGCCAGCGACGCGCGCTCGGCGCGGATCGCCGGCCGCCAGGCAGCGCGCCGCTCCAGCGAGCGGCCCAGCGTCGCCAGTGCTGTCGCGCGCTGCTGCACGCTGCTTGTCTGCAGGTAGGCGTTCACGGCCGCGCCGGTGGCCTCTTCCTGCGCGCGCCGGCGCAGCTTCCAGTCGTTGGTATCGACCGCCAGGGCCGCATCGGCGAGCCGCAGCCACAGGGTCTGATCGTCCGGCGCCAGCCGCAGCGCGACCCGGTACAGCTCGCCGGCCCGCGACGGATTGCCCGCGAGCGCCGCCGCTCGCGCATCGGCGACGATCTGATCGAAGCTGCCGTCCGCCCCATCGCCGGCGGTCGCGAGTCGCTCGCGCAGGCCGCTGGCCTCGTCGCGATAGCCGCTGGGCAAAAACGCGAGCTCGGAGCGGCGCATGGCGGTCTGATCGGCGGGGTCCGGTGCGCCCGTGACGATACGCCCCGATACCGCACCGTCGAATGCCCGCAACTGGCCGTGGCCGGTCTTCAGAAAGCACCAGCCGGCGTTGCGATTGAAGGTGAAGGCGCCACAACGGGTATCGCTCAGACAGGCCTGCTCGCAGTCCGCCAGCGTCACGTCTTGCAGCGTGTCGTAGTCGAGGCCGAAATAGTCGGCGCCGTCGATGATCACCAAGCGGCGCGGGGATTGCTCTGGCTCGGACGATGCCGGCGCGGCCGACAGCGAAGAGACATGCAGCAACAATAGCGGGAGCAACAAGACAACAAAAAGAAGGCGCGGAGTGTGATCAGGCATCGGGGGATCCGGCAGCGGATGGAAACCTGAAAAGAGTCTAACTTGAGAATGCTCCAGGCCAAGAGAAAACGGCGTGAAACTGCAATCTGTATGGGATCGTGAAAGACACGGGGCTCACAATGGATCAATTCAAGCGGCTGTTGTTAGAAACTGCCGCAGCCCTGTTGAGTCGTCCTGCGTCCGCATCCGGAAGCCGGCATATCCCGAGCTAGCCGCGACCCACCTCATCCGCCAATGCCTGCAACGCCGGCAGGTCCAGAATCGCGATCCGCTGGCCATCGACAGCAATCACGCCATCCTCCGCCAGCCGCCGCGTGATGCGCGACCAGGTCTCGGGCTTGATCGATAGCCGGGAGGCAATCACGGACTTTCGCACGTCTAGCGCCAGCGTGCCCAAGCCGGCGGCCCGTTCCGAAAGCTCACCTGAATACGAGTGCTTCGGCAGCCGCGCCAATAGCCAGCGCGCCACGCGCCCGGTAGCCGACACCAGCGCCAGGCTGTCGATCTCCGCAATCAGACCGTGCAGCCGTCGGCTCAGATCACCCAATAGCGCGAAGCAGGTCTCCGGCGACTCACGCAACATTGCGACGAAGTCCGCAGCATCGATGGACAACAGCCGTGCCGGGCTCAGCGCCGCGGCACAAACCGGATAGCGACCGGTGCCCATAAACATCAGCGCCTCGGCAAAGGTTTGCCCCGCGCCCACCAATTCGATGATCTTTTCGCTGCCGTCCGCCGACAGCCGAAACAGTCGCATCTGGCCGGATTGCACGAAGAAGAACCGCGTCGCCGGGTCGTCCTGGCTGAACAACCATTCGGCCTCGTCGAGGTCTACTGTGGTCGCATGCGCGCTCACCCGCGCCAGTTGCGCGTCGCTCAGCGCTGCCAGCAGCGGTGCCTGTTTGACGTCAGCCAGCATTTTCAATAGAAAGGATTGCGACGGTTGAAGGCGTCGAGCAGTCGCTCGGGATAGTTGGCGGAATGCAGACGCTCCGGTACTGACTCGGGAGCCAGATCCAGCGAGTCTGCATCGCCGGGATCGAACCGCATCCGGCTCCCCGTAGGCCAGTCCGACGCTGGCATCGATATCGGTGCCAATGCGATCCGCCATGGACCGCACGACCGGTGATGTCGTTGCGGAGTATAGCAATCCGTCATCAACGCATTGGATGCATTCTTGCGCCGGCCGCGATCAGTCGGCATCAGTTGGAGCGTCAACGCGCGGCGAGATCGATTCGGATCGACCGCGCCCCGCCCGGCAGCCGCCATGGCGGCGCGCTCGACTCAAGCCGCGTTGCCAACCGCAACCCGCAGGTCCGCCGCTGCATCGCCGCCGGTCAGGCGCAGATCGTAAGTCTCCTGCAAGACCTTGAACACGTTGGGGCTGATGAACGCTGGCGGCTTCGGGCCGAGGGTAATGCCCTTGACGCCCAGGTGCAGCAGGGTCAGCAGCACGGCGACGGCTTTTTGCTCGAACCAGCTGATGACCAGGGTCAGCGGCAGGTCGTTGACACTGCATTCGAACGCCTCTGACAGCGCGACGGCGACAGCGATGGCGCCGTACGCATCATTGCACTGACCCATGTCCATCAGCCGCGGCAGGCCCAGGTGCTCGCCGTAGTCGTGCTCGCGGATGCGGAACTTGCCGCAGCCGAGCGTCAGGATGAATGAGTCCGACGGTGTGGCCAGCGCGTAGTCGGTGAAATAGTTGCGGCCCTTCTCCGCGCCGTCACAGCCGCCGATGACGAAGAAGCGGCTGATCTTGCCCGCCTTGACCGCGTCGACGATGGTCTGCGCCTGGTCCAGCAACACGGTGCGGTGAAAGCCGACTCTGGAATGGCCGGTGGTCTGCTCGGCGCAGGGGGCGCACGCGCGAACCGCGGCGATCACCGGCGAGAAGTCGCCGTCCGCGATATGCTGCCCGTCCGGCACGGCCACCGCATTGGTGGTGAACAGCCGGCCCCTGTAGCTCTCCGGCGGGATCAGCACACAGTTGGTGGTGCCGACCACGGGGCCTGGAAAGGCGGCGAACTCCTTTTTCTGCTCCTGCCAGGCGCCTCCGTAATGGCCCGCCAGATTCGGATGTGCCTGGAACTTGGCGTACATATGCGCGGGCAGCATCTCGCCATGGGTATAGACGTTGATGTCGGTGCCCTCGACCTGTTGCAGCAGTTGCCACAGATCCAGTAGGTCGTGACCGGTAACCAAGATGCCGGGGCCGGCCTTGGTGCCTTCTGTCACCTGCGTCGGCGCGGGCGCGCCAAAGGTCTCGACATGTCCCTCATCGAGCATCTGCATCACACGCAGATTCATCTCGCCGCACTTCAAGCAATAGCCAAGCAACGTCTGCATGTCGAAGTTGACGTTGGTCATGGTAGCGAACAGGGCCTCTTCGATGAAGGCCGAGACCTCCTCATCATGCCTGCCGAGACGCCGGGCGTGGGCGGCATAGGCGGCCATGCCCTTGAGACCGTACAGCAGGGTCTCCTGTAACGACTGGACGTCCTCGTCCTTGCCGCAAACGCCCACGGCGTTGACGCAAGCGGTTTCGCGGAAGGTCTGTTCACATTGATTGCAGTGCATGCTGTTCTCGATCGACGTTGGGCAACAAGGAGTGGTTGAGACAAACTTGGCTTCGGCGACCCGTGGAGCCCGTTGGGCGGCGTCCAATCGGGGCCAGGGCGCAGTGTCGCTGCCGGGCAACACCACCGGCCTTGACCTCGGTCAAGCGGCCCACCGGGCGTTTGATCCACCTCAATCGAGCGAACGCAATCGCGCATGATCAGCCTCGCCCCTCGCCACTTCTCAAGATTGACACATATCAACCGAAACTCGATTGCTGCACGAACTTGAGCCTGATCAAGGTTGCTCAGAGTGGACGCGTACAAATTGAGCGAGCCGCGTCGAAAGGCCCCGAGCAAGCGCCAAAGCCAGGATCGGCCTGCGCACAACCGACAACCGCAGTCTTCGACCCGGCAGAACCGTCGTCCCGGCGGCGGATAACACCGCCAACGATGCCGGGGCATCGATGAATCATCACCAGGAGTAATGCACGATGTCGAATCCGAGCCGAGGCCCGACCCTGGCTATCGCGGGCATGACGTCATTGTCTGTGCCGTTGGCCGCCGTCATGCTGTTGTTTGCCGCCGATGCCGGCGCGATTCGCCCCGCTGGACAACCCGGCGTCGACTGGGGCGCACCGGAGGGCCAGGAATGCATCGAATGCCACATGACCGAAAACCCCGGTCTTTACTTGGAATGGAATCATAGTCAACACGGCCAGAACGGCGTCACCTGTCTGGATTGCCATCAGGCGGAAGAGAGCGATATCGACGCCTTCCGACATGAGGAGCAGTTCATCTCCATCGTCGTCACGCCCAAGGACTGCTCCAAGTGTCACCAGACCGAGTTCGAGCAGATGGACGGCTCGCATCACGCCAAGGCCGGCCAGATCCTCGGCTCCCTGGACAACCTTCTCGGTGAAGTAGTCGGCGGTCCAGCAGCCGTCAATGCCGGCTGCAAGCAATGTCATGGCTCTGAGCTGGAATTCTTCACCGAAGGCAAGAACAAGGGCCGCCCGACCCCCGGCAGTTGGCCCAATACCGGCATCGGCCGGATCAACCCGGATGGCAGCCTGGGTTCCTGCACCGCCTGCCACGGCCGACATCGCTTCAGTAAGGCGCAGGCGCGAACGCCGGACACCTGCGGCAAGTGCCACGTCGGCCCGGATCACCCGCAAATCGAGGTCTACAACGAGTCCAAGCACGGCATCATCTACCGCGCGATGGTCGACGAAATGAACCTGGACTCAGACAAGTGGGTCGCCGGAATCGATTATTCCGCAGCCCCGACCTGCGCCACCTGCCACATGAGCGCGGCACCGACCGAGGAGCGGACGCACAATGTCGGCGAGCGGATCTCCTGGACCCTGCGCCCGCCGATCTCGACCAAGATCAACCTTGTTAAGCTCGAGGATGGCAACGAATTCGACGTACCGGAAGGTGGCGACATCCCCGCCGTCGGCGACGAGGCCAAGGGCTCGACCGTGGTCGAGGTGCTGACCTGGGAGGATCGCCGCGGCAAGATGGAAGACGTCTGCTACGGTTGCCACGAACAGAGCGTCATCGACGGCCACTACGAGCAGTTCGACAACGTCGTGCACCTGTACAACGACAAGTTCGCCAAGCCCATCGCTGCCGTCATGGGAGAGCTCAAGGAGCAGGGCTACATCACGCCGGCACCGTTCGACGACAAGATCGAATGGACCTGGTGGGAGATCTGGCATCACGAGGGGCGTCGCGCCCGTCATGGCGCGTCCATGAGCGGCCCGGACTACACCTGGTGGCACGGCATGTACGAGGTCGCCCAGCACACCTACTTCAAGTGGATACCGGAGCTGAAGGACGTGGTGCTCAAGAAGGACGGTAATGACGAGGTCGCCGTGGCGTTGCTCGAGGAGTACTTCAAGCCCATCGAGGGTCACGACTGGTACTTCAACGGCATGAACAAGGAACAGCTCGAGACCGTGCGCAAGGGCTTCGAGGCCCGTTACGGCAAGGGCGCGTTGAAATAGGGGCGACAACCCGCCACGCCGCTGCCCGGCGGCTGGTCCTCCTCGGACCGATTGCCGGGTCGCGGCGCTTACCAAGCCCACCGACAGCCGCGTCGCCGACCGACGTTCAGTCGGGCCTCATGCAGCAGTCGGACAGATCGGACCACATCATGCGCAAGACCATCGGCCTCGTCATGGCCATGACACTCGCCCTGCCCAGCATCGCGTTGCCAGCTGAGGAGGCACCCGCCACCACCACCACGCTGATCGGTCGGGGCGAACTCCAATTAAAGAACAACGACATCGACGGCGCCATCACGACCCTGATCGGCGCAGTCGCCAATGAACCCGGCTCAAGCCTCGCCCATACCCGACTCGGCGGCGCCTATTTGCTCGCCCAGCGCTACGACGACGCCATCGATCAGTTTCAACAGGCCATCAGTTTGGAAACAAGAAACGCGTCCGCCTTCATCGGCATGGGCGTCGCTTATCTGCACTCGAACCGCCTTGGCGCCGCCAAGGCCGCCCTCGGCGAGGCTCGGCGACTGGACCCAGACAAGGCCGCACAAATCGACGACCTGATCAGCCGCATCGATCAACGCTCGGGCGCGGCGCACTGAGCGCTGCGGGAGCGGGTTGTAGCGGCGACAGATGCGTCGAACTTTGGGGCGACCACGGGCTTGTACGTTAAAGGGCCGACGCAGCCAAGGGCCAAGGGCCGTGGTCCCGCACTGGCCGCCAGGTTTGGCCCGAGGCCCTTTGCGCTCGGCCCTTGCCTCACTCAGGTCAATAAGGCCGGGCGTTGACCACCCAGACGGCGGCCTCGACGCGGGTTCTTAGGCGCAGCTTCTTCAAGATATGCTTGACGTGCACCTTGACGGTGCCGACGGCCAGATCCAGCTCGCGAGCGATGAGCTTATTGCTCCAGCCCTTGGCAATCAGCTGCACGATCTGCTGTTCTCGGGGCGTCAGCCCTGCTTGATCCGGATGGCTTGGCCCCGGCGGTTGGCGCAGCGCGCGCATCAGCAATTCGGTCAGCTGCGGGCTGATGACGAGTCGGCCACGCATCGCGTCACGCAGCAGCGCCAGCATGTCTTCGGGCTCCATGTCCTTGAGCAGATAGCCGTCGGCGCCGCCGCGCAGCGCCGCGACCACGTCCGACTCGGTGTCGGACACGGTCAGCATGACGATGCGTGCATCCAGCGCATCGTTGGCCCGCAGCCGCCTGAGGGTCTCGATACCGTCGATGCCCTTCATGTTCAGATCGAGCAAGATCAGGTCGGGCCGCAGTCGCCGCGCCAGGGCGACGCCGGACTCACCGTCCGCCGCTTCGCCAACCAATTGCAACGCCGGTTCCATGTCGAGTAGGTCGCCGACACCCTTGCGAAACAGGGGGTGATCGTCGATGACCAGAACGCGGGTCTCGATGGCGTCGTTCATGCGAACTCCAGCAGTGAGCGAGGCGATGCCTCGAATCAACGGGCGCAAAGCGCCGTGATGTTCGACCGGTGGTTTGCTTCAAGTCGACCCAGGGCCAAGGACCGAGGACCGCTGCACAACACGTTCGCCCGTTGTTGGCCCCTCGGGGGCGAGAAACCGCGGCCGGAAACGCAGCCTGACGGTAGTGCCGAGATTGGGCCGACTCTCGGTCTCGACACGACCGCCAAGGGTCTGCGCACGCTCACGCATGATGGTGCTGCCATAGTGCGTATGGTCAGCGGTCATGTCGCTGGTGCCAGCGGGGCAGCCGACACCGTCGTCGGAGATCTCGACCTCGGCTTCGCCGGTCGCAAACGCCAAGTCGATCCGGCAATGCGTTGCCTCTGCATGCCTGACGACGTTGGAGAGGGACTCGCGCACGATCTGCAACACATGCACCTCCTCGTTCGGCGACAACAGATCCGCGGGCATGTGGTCATTCAGTTCGATGCGGAGATGACTGCGCGCCTGGAACTCCTCAGCCGTTGCGATCAGCGCGCTGCCCAGCCCGTGGCCATCCATTCTCAGCCTGAACGTCGTTAAGAGTTCGCGCAGTTGCCGATAGGCACTGCTGATTCCGGTGCGGATTTCAGTCACGATATCCTCCGGTGTCGGCGACGGCTGACGCCGGCTATCGCACAGCCCACCGCCGGCGTCTGTCCTCGACTCGCCGGCCGATGCCCTCTCCGAATTGCCGGTCCGAACGCCGCAGGCGTCGGCGCGCTTTAGCGCCGCCTCGAGACGCACGGTTTGAATCTTCAGATACGACAGCGACTGCGCCAGTGAGTCGTGTAGTTCCCGCGCCAGGCTGCTGCGCTCCTCGTGCAAAACCAAGCGCCGACTCTCGCGTATGCGGCAGCGCAAGTCCAGCACGGTCGAAACATGTCCGGCCAGCGATTGCAACAACGGACGTTGCCAGGACTCGAGCCGCTGCCCCTCGGCGAGCGCCACACGTAGCAGGCCAAAGCGGCGCCCCTGGTCACCGACCGGGAAGTCGAAGACGGGCGGACCGGCCGATGAACCAACGGCGTCGCAACCGCCGACTTCAAAAACTGCGCCAAAGCCAGCGGCGTTCGACCCTGCGCACAACCGGCACGCCGTTTGGCGTAAATCCGGCGCCGTGCAATGGCTAAGCGCCGACGGCTCGTCCTTGCTCGAAGCTTGCTCGGTGCCTGGAGCCATTGCGGTCCTGTTGACAGCGACGGTGCCCGCGCTGGTGCCGGTGCCGATACCGATACAACCCCGTTCTCCGGCACCCCAGCCTTCACGCAGACAAAGCGCGGCCCCGGCAAGATGCAGCTGCGAACACACATCCTCCAGTACCCGCCGCAAAACGGCCTCCGACAGCGGCGACTCATCCAGGGTGCGACTGGTGCGATAGAGGAGCTCCAGGGAATGATTGGTCCGCGCCAGATCGCGGGTCTTTTCCGCGACGCGCTCTTCGAGCTCGTTGTAGATGTGCAGGAGACCCTCGGCCATCAGGTTCATGGCCGAGCCGAGTCGCCCGAGTTCATCCACACCGGCGAATCCTGTCCGTGCCGAGAAATCTCCGGTGCGCGCCCGATCGGCACAGCGCAGCAGTTCACCGAGCGGCGCAACGACACGCCACTGCACCACCACCAGCGTCACGAGCACGATCGCAACGGTCAACATCAGCGCGACCGCCTGAAGCCAGCGCAGCAATTCGATGTGCTGCTCCGCGCGCTCCTCCAACACACGCACCAGGCTGTGTATATCGTCGACGAAGTCATCCACTCGGTCGAGGTACTGGGCACGGCCGGCCTCGGCGGCAGCGGCATCTGGTCCGGCGTCGACGAACTGCGCGACCGCACGACGCATCTCGTCCACCCAACGCCAACGCACGCGCTCGTAGGCGAGCCGCACCGGGTCGTTGGCGGCCGTCGGCAGCGCATCGGTCAGCCGGTGGCTAGTCAGGCGCTGCTCGTACTCGCCGGCCAACCGCACCGCCCGCAGCTGACGTTCGGCCAAAGACAACCTGTCATCCGCCAATGCGACACCCACGCGATAGGACTGCATGCGCAGCGTGCCAGACTGATTCACCGCCGTCGCCATCCCACGATTGATCTGCGCAATAACCATAGAACTGACCATGCCGGTGAATGCAAGCCCGACCACGGCAGCCATCAGTAGACCGACAACGACGACGATGGAGCGGCGGTTCGAGCGATCGGATCGATCAGTCATGACGGCGATTGCGTTGTTCTTTGGTTTTTCGTGGAGCAGTACGGGGATTCCGAGACCGTCCGGAAACATTGTCGCTGTCGACGATCGCTATGACCACGATGACGACAACGACAAAAGACAAAGACAACGAACGGTCTCGACACATCTGCGGCGCTGCACACGTAATACCACCAATGAGTCTACTGTGCTCCAGGAACGCATGAAAACCCTGCCTCTACACAAGAAACGCACACAATTCCTTGTGTTAGCCGATATCACCGACTACCCAGAAGGTGGTATTCCTGATGGTTTTACTCGGTCTATCAGACCCTTCCCATTCTCCCGGAATGGCATAGGCTTGAGGTTAATCAAGTCCTCCATGCGCATCGCTTGCGCCGTGAAATACGGCCAATGCCCCGGCCTCCCTGGGTCAACCCATGAACGACATCGACCGCGAACAGATCTGCCTGCCCCTGCTCGAGACCGCGCCCAGCTTCGACGCCATGCCGGCCGCAGCCAGACGTTGGGTAGCCGGCGGCTGTTTCGCCAGGACGGCCTCGCGAGGGCAGGTACTGTGCGAGAAGGGGCAGCGCTTGACCGGTTTTTATGTCGTCGTGAGCGGCCGAATCAAGCTATCGATCCTGTCCGCTGACGGGTCCGAACGGGTGCTAGAGATCGTACTACCCGGCCAGACCTTTGCCGAGGCCGCCGCATTTCTCGAGCAAGCCTGCCCGCTGCACGCGGAGGCCCTGTCCGACGCTCGGTTGGTGTTTGTCGAGATGGGTCGACTGCGCCAGGCCCTGGCACGCTGGCCGGAGGTCGCGACGGTGATGCTGACCATCGTCGCTCAACGCACGCAGGCACTGATTTCGGATCTGGAGGCATGCTGCCTACATTCGGCTGCGCAGCGCGTCGCCGGCCTGCTGCTGCGCGATGCCAACCCCGACCCGCTGCGCCCGGACCACGCCACCATCACGTTGCCGGCGGCAAAGACCGTGATGGCATCGCGACTGAATCTCACCGCCGAGACCTTCTCGCGGGAGCTGCATGGGCTGGTCCATCGGGACCTGATCGCGGTGCATCGCCGGGACATCACGATCCCTTCCCTGCGTGCGCTACGTTCGCTGGCGGACGGCGACGACGCGCCGGCACAAGCCCGCGCGCCAAATCGGATGGGCACCGAAGCGCGGATAGCGGAATGACTCAATTGCCTGAGGCGGCCAACTGTTCCCAGATGCGACCAGAAATCGAAATATAAAAATAAGAAAAACAATGTTTTTCGACGTTCTTAATGTGCATCAAGAATGTCAGATCACCCCGAGGTTATCGTGCCAATACAGTTCTCTCATGCATCACCAACACGTCCGCCACTCACCATGAGCGGGAATATTTGCAGCTGCGTCGTACACACAAAGCTCGCCACAGGAACCGAGGTCGCCAGACGCCTCGAAACCATTCCCGGCGTCGAGGTCCATGCCGGGGCGGAACGCGACAAGCTGGTGGTCACGGTAGAGGACACGGCAGAGCGCTTCGCGGCCGACACCATCGGCGCACTCAACCAGGTGCCGGGCGTCATCAACGCGATGCTGATTTATCACTACGGCGGCGACGATATCGCAAGCGTTTAGACGAGGTCCGGCGAGACTCTACGGCATCAATGCGGAACAATTGACAACGCCTTCGCGTGTTATCGCGGTCGTAGTCGACGACCCAACGACGACCAAGATCGCTGCCTCGCTTTGGAGAGCAGTGATTAGGACTCGTCGAGCAGAGGGACCGGCTCGCTAGCGCGCTTACACACCTGTATACCGCCGCCCGCATACACAAGCAACATTCGATGCAGACCCTGGAGGAACACCTTGTGACCACCGACCGGCCCATCTCCCGCCGCGACTTCATCAAGTCCCAGGCCGCCCTCGCCGCCGCGACCGTCGCCGGGGTGACGCTGCCGGCCGAACTGTTGGCGCAGGCACAACAACAACAGGTCGACCCAGACATCCGCTGGGACAAGGCACCATGCCGCTTCTGCGGCACCGGCTGTTCGGTGCTGGTCGGCGTCAAGGACGGCAAGGTCGTGGCCAGCCAGGGCGACCCGGACGCGCCGGTGAACCGCGGCCTGAACTGCATCAAGGGCTACTTCCTGCCCAAGATCCTATACGGGCGCGACCGCCTGACCCAGCCTCTGCTTCGAAAGAAGGACGGCGAGTTCAACAAGGAGGGCGATTTCGAGGCAGTGACCTGGGACGAGGCCTTCGACGTCATGGCCGCTCATTGGAAGGTCGCCCTCAAGCGCAGCATGGCCGAGAACCAGGGCAAAACGGTCGACGAGATGACTTCCCGCGTCGGCCTGTTTGGCTCTGGCCAGTGGACCGTCTGGGAGGGCTACGCGGCCTCCAAGCTGCTCAAGGGCGGCATGCGCTCCAACAATCTGGACCCGAACGCCCGCCACTGCATGGCCTCGGCGGTCGGCGGCTTTATGCGCGCCTTCGGTATTGACGAGCCCATGGGCTGCTACGACGACCTGGAGCACGCCGACGTGTTCGTGCTTTGGGGCGCGAACATGGCCGAGATGCATCCCATCTTGTGGTCGCGACTGACCGACACGCGGCTGTCCAAGCCCGGCTGCGAGGTGCACGTGCTCTCCACCTTCGAGCACCGCTGCTTTGAGCTCGCCGACAATCCGATGATCTTCGAGCCTCAGACCGATCTGGCGATCCTGAACTACATCGCCAATTACATCATCCAGACCGAGGCCTACGACAAGGACTTCATCGACAAGCACGTCCAGTTCGAGACGGCGACGACGGATATCGGCTACGGTCTGCGCCCTGAAAATCCACTGGAGCAGAAGGCCGCCAACGCCGGTTCCGGCAAAAAGCTGCCATCAAGCTTCGAGGAATTCGCCAAACAGGTCGAGCCCTACACGCTGGAGTACGTCTCCGAACTTTCCCACATCCCCCAAGAAAACCTGCTCCGGCTGGCCAAGGCGTACGCCGATCCGAACAAGAAGGTCAGCTCGTTCTGGACCATGGGCTTCAACCAGCACACCCGCGGCGTCTGGGTCAACGGCAGCTGCTACAACGTACACCTGCTGATGGGCAAGATCTCCGAGCCCGGCAATAGCCCATTCTCGCTGACCGGCCAGCCCTCCGCCTGCGGCACTGCCCGCGAGGTCGGCACCTTCGCGCACCGCCTACCGGCCGATCTGGTCGTCAAGAATCCCGCGCATCGCGCCTTCGCCGAACAGGTCTGGAAGCTGCCCGACGGCACCATCCCCGGCAAGGTCGGCTATCACGCCGTGCTGATGCACCGGATGATGAAGGACGGCCTGATGAACTGCTATTGGCAGATGTGTAACAACAACATGCAGGCAGCTGCCAACCTGAACGAGGAGTCCTATCCCGGCTGGCGCAACCCGGAGGTCTTCGTCACCGTTTCCGATCCTTACCCCACGGTCTCGGCCCAGGCCGCCGACCTGGTGCTACCGACCTCGATGTGGGTCGAGAAGGAAGGCGCCTACGGCAATGCCGAGCGCCGCACCCAGTTCTGGCGCGAGCAGACCAGCGCGCCGGGACAGAGTAAGTCCGATGTCTGGCAGATCATGGAGTTCGCCAAGCGCTTTACGGTCGAGGACGTCTGGCCACCGGAACTGGTCGCCACGATGCCAGAGTATGCCGGCAAGACCCTGTATGAGGTGCTCTACACCAACGGCCAGGTGGACCAGTTTCCGTTCGACGGCCAAATCACCGACAGCGCCGGTAACACCTATACCAACCACGAGAGCAAGGACTTCGGCTACTACGTGCAGAAGGGTCTGTTCGAGGAATACCGCCGCTTCAACTCGGCGCCGGACATCATCAAGAAGGGCCACGAGATGGCGCCGTTCCAGGCCTATCACGAGACCCGCGGCCTGCGCTGGCCGGTGATCGACGGCAAGGAGACCTTGTGGCGCTTCCGCGAGGGCTACGACCCGCATGTGGCCGAGTTTAATCCAGAGGTCGCAAAGGGCGACGTCTATTTCTACGGTAACAAGAACGGCCGTGCCAACGTCATCTTCGCGCCCTACGAACCGGCCGCCGAGAGCCCGGACGACGCGTTCGACCTCTGGCTCTGCACAGGTCGCGTGTTGGAGCACTGGCACTCGGGCTCGATGACCCGCCGCGTGCCGGAGCTCTATCGTGCCGTGCCCGATGCCGTGGTCTATATGAGCAAAGAAGACGCCAAGACACGCCGACTGCGAGACGGGCAGATGGCGATGATCTCCAGCCGCCGCGGCGAGATCAAGGCCCGCGTCGAGACCCGCGGCCGCAACCGGCCACCGAACGGTCTGGTGTTCGTGCCCTGGTTCGACGCAAATCGGCTCGTCAACAAGCTCACGCTCGATGCCACCGATCCGTTATCAAAGGAGACCGACTATAAGAAGTGCGCGTGCAAGGTCGAGCGAGCCTGAAGAAAGTTTGAAGTGTGAAGTTTGAAAGCAAAAACGAGGGGCGCTGACATAGCCACACCCCACCGTTTCATACTTCCTAATTCATAATTCCTAATTCAAAAGAATGAACCGCCGAGACTTCATGCTGAGCTCGCTAAAGACCGCAACCGGCGCCGGTCTGATCGGGCTTGGCCTCGGGCTTTACAGCCAGCGGGCATCGAGCCTGCCGGCTTGGGCTCGGCGTCCGCCCGGCGCATTGCCGGAGGCTGATTTCGATGGCGCCTGCATCCGCTGCGGGCTGTGCGTGCGCGGCTGTCCTTACGAGATGCTGCACCTGGCTCGGCTGGGACAGGAGATTCCCACCGGCACGCCGTATTTCATCGCCCGCCAGGCCGGCTGCGAGATGTGCGAGGACATCCCCTGCGTCACCGCCTGCCCCACCAATGCGCTGAACCATGGGCTGACCGACATCAACGACGCCGACATGGGCGTGGCCGTGGTCATCGACCAGAACGCCTGCATCGCGTTTCAGGGTCTGCGCTGCGAGGTCTGCTTCAACATCTGTCCGATCCGCGGTGATGCGATCACGCTCACCGTGCAGCACAACGCGCGCTCCGGCAAGCACGCGCTGTTCATTCCTGTGGTACATGCCGAGGCGTGCACCGGCTGCGGCAAGTGCGAGGAGGCCTGCATCCTGGACGAGGCCGCCATCAAGGTGCTGCCGCGGCATCTGGCTCAGGGCAAACTCGGCGAGCACTACCGTTTGGGCTGGGAGCAGCAGCAACGGGCCGGCGGCGCGCTGGTCACACCCGACGCAGAGCATCGCTACAACCTGCCGGAGGGCATGCGCTACGACCATGGCGGCGAGGGGCTGATGGAGGATTCTGGACCCTTCCCAACCAATGCGCTGGATACACTGAATAGGAAGTGACGAGTGACCAGACAGAACCTTTAACTCATACCATTACGCATCGTTTCGCGATTCCGGGTTATTGCCTTAATTCCTCACACGGAGGCACGGAGATCACGAAGAAGAAAAGACGAGAGGAGAGGAGAGGAAACAGATGTCGATTAGCGCCGGAACGCGATGCCGCGCATCTAGCCGAACTCTTATCGCCGGAAGCATCGACCAACCGAACATGCTATCGCTGTGCCTGGCGTTCGTAGCGAATCTTCTCCTTGTTATGCTCCGTGTCTCCGTGACTCCGTGTGAGAAAAGGCTGCAGCGACAAGTCATGGTTGAGCACGCGCCCTTAACAATCCGACGATACGCGCCCCGTGACACTTGAACCTCAAACGATGCACCGGTTTCCAGGCAAAACGGCAATCGCGCAACAGGGCTGGTTCAAGGCCCACAAGTGGCTTCTGCTGCGCCGCGCAAGCCAATTCGGC
>JGI12210J13797_11120479_pt1 | contig 15063 bp, 10 predicted proteins | sample ElkSlonscriptome_3_FD_13797 | JGI IMG/M metagenome (IMG submission 13797)
CCACAAGCAGGGCATCGCCTGCGCCCAGCATGTCGACGCCACGCAGGATGGCCTCGGCCCTGTCGCCCACCTCGGTGACGGAAGCCGGATCGCCCTCGGCGAGCGCGCCTGCGATCACGGCGGCGCGGATGGCCGCGGGGTCCTCGGAGCGTGGATTGTCATCGGTGACGATCACGACATCGGCCTGCTCCACAGCGGCCCGGCCCATGAGGGGGCGCTTGGTGGTATCGCGGTCCCCGCCCGCGCCGACAATCACGATGATCCGGCCCATGACGTGCGGGCGGAGCGCCTTCAGCGCCGTCGTCACGGCATCGGGCGTATGCGCATAATCCACGAAAACCGCGGCCCCATTGCTGCGCGTGGCGGCCAGTTCCATTCGGCCGCGGACAGTGCGCAACTGCCCGAGCGTTTCGAAAACGGCCTCCGGGTCGGCGCCCGCCGCGATCACCAGACCGGCAGCCAGAAGTGCGTTTTCGGCCTGGAAACCGCCGATCAGGTTGAGCCGCGCCTGCCGCGCCTTGCCCTGCCACGAGAATAGCAGGTCCTGGCCTGTGGTATCGAAACGCTGCCCCGTCAGGTGCAGCCGGGCATCACTGTCGCGGCCAACACCGATCACTTCATGACCATGTTCACCGCAGATCGCCGCAACCTCGGCGCCCTTGGGATCGTCAAGGTTGACGACTGCCACACCCCCGTCCGCCAGAACGCGCCGGAACAGCGCCATCTTGGCGTCGAAATAGGCCGCCAGGGTCTTGTGGTAATCCAGATGATCCTGCGAGAAGTTCGAAAAGCCCGCCGCGGCCAGCAGAACACCATCGAGGCGCCGCTGATCCAGCCCGTGTGACGACGCCTCCATCGCGACGTGGGTGACCCCGTTTTGCGCAGCCTCGCTCAGCACCCGGTGCAGTGTGATCGGCTCGGGCGTGGTATGCGCCAGCGGATGGGTCCAGGCCCCCTCGACACCGGTCGTCCCGAGGTTCACGCCGGCAAGGCCCATCTCTTCCCAGATCTGGCGACAGAAGCTTGCGACCGAGGTCTTGCCGTTGGTGCCCGTCACCGCCACGACCGTCTCGGGGTGCGGACCGAACCAGATAGACGCCGTCTGCGCGAGGGTCTGACGCGGATCCTCGGCGATGATGAGCGCGGCATCGCCGGCGGCGATCTCTTTTGCGGCGATCCGGGCGCCTTCGGCATCGGTCAGGATGGCGGCGGCCTGCATTCGCAGGGCATATTGTATGAATTCGCCGCCGTGAACGCGGGCGCCCGGCAAAGCGGCGAAGAGATGCCCCGGCTTGACGTCGCGGCTGTCAACCGACAGCCCTGTGATCTGCGCCTCGCGCCCGCCTTTCGCCCGCAGCCCCAGTTCCGCCAGTGATTTCATCACCCACCCTCATCTAGTTCGACGTGAGAGTTACACCGACACGTCGCGGGCTGTCCACCTGCGGTCTGAGGCCCAGCAGCGGGCCGACGCGACGGATCATTTCCGCAGCCACCGGCACGGCTGTCCAACCGGCGGTACGGCGCGGTTCGGCGCCGGAATCCTCGGACGGTTCATCGAGTGTCACGATCAGGACGTAGCGGGGATCATGCGCGGGAAAGACCGAGGCGAAGGTCGCGATGACCTTGTCCTCGTAGTAACCGCCCCCCGCCGTGCGCGGCTTGTCCGCGGTTCCCGTCTTGCCACCCACCGCATAGCCGGGAACTTCGGCGAATGACGCGGTTCCGCGTGTCACCACCTGCCGCAGCATGTCGCGCGACCTGGCGCTGACGGCCTCGCTGATCACGCGCGGGCCCCGCGCCGCGCCCTGTTGTCGCAAAAGCGTCGGACGCACCAATGTGCCGCCATTCAACAGCGTCGCATATCCCGCAGCCAGATGAAGCGGCGAGGACGACAGGCCGTGCCCGTAGGAGATCGTCATCGTGGAAATCTCGGACCAGTTGCCCGGCAGGAGCGGACGCCCCGTCGGGGCCTCGACCATCTCGACCTGCGTGGGTTCGAGGAACCCCAGGTTGCGCAGGAAGTCGCGCTGCCTTTCCGCCCCGATCTGCATGGCGATCCGCGCCGTGCCGATGTTCGAGCTTTCGACGATCACGTCGGTGACGCTCAGTTCCGGGCCGTGGTCGCGGAAATCCCTGATCCTGAACCGGCCCCAGGTCAGCGGACCCTGCGTGTCGATCATCGTGTCGGGATTGACCAGACCGAGCTCCATCGCTTGCGCGACAGTGAAAATCTTGAACACCGACCCCAGCTCGTAAACGCCCTGAACCGCCCGATTGAACAGCGGACTGTCCGACTGATCGCCCGTCGTGGGCGCGCGTGGGCGATTGTTCGGATCGAAATCGGGAAGCGAGGCCATGGCGATCACTTCGCCGGTGTGGATGTCCATCAGCACCGACGAGGCGCCCTTGGCATTCATGATCGCCATACCGCCGGCCAGCACCTGTTCGGTCACCGCCTGCACCGTCAGGTCCAGCGAAAGTTGCAGCGGCGCGCCCTCGTTGGCGGGATCGCGCAGGGAACTGTCGAAATGGCGCTCGACACCGGCGACACCGATCACCTCGGCGGATGAGACGCCCTCACGGCCGTAGCTGGCACCGCCCAGGATATGCGCGGCAATGGGGCCGTTGGGGTAAAGGCGCATTTCGCGCGGGCCGAACAGCAACCCCGGCGAGCCGATATCGTGCACGGCCTGCATCTGTTCGGGGCTTATCTGGCGACGGATCCACAAGAACCTGCGGTCGCCGGTGAAATCCGCCAGCAGTTCTTCCTCGTCCATCTGGGGAAAGATTTCGACCAGCTCGCGTGCCACGCGCGCGGGGTCGATCATGTCGCGCGGATGGGCATAAAGGGAATGGGTGGCAAGGTTCGTCGCAAGGATGCGGCCGTTCCGGTCCACGATATCAGCGCGTTGCCCGATGATCGGATTGCCCGCGACGACGGCGCGCGGTTCTTCGGGAACCGACGAGGCAAGCGTTGCCATGCGCATCCCGATCACACCGAAGGCGACGAAGAAGGCCAGCCCCAGCACCAGAAGCCGCCCCTCGGCGCGGCGGCGTTGCCGGTCGGCCATTTCGGCATGACGGCGGGCCTTGTTGGCGGCCTCTATCGCATCGGGGTTTTCACCGGCCGCGCGCGCGCGCAGGACGGTGGCAAGCGGACGCAGCGGTGTGCGGATCATAGCCCGGTCTCCGCTTCGGCGGCGTTGTCGGAGGACAGGGCGATCGGATCCGTCACCGGCAAAAGCGGCGCCGGAGGATAGATCACCTGATCCACCCGCCCGAAGGACTCGGGCATCAGCGGCAAGAGCCCCAGACGGTCGAAATTGAGATCCGCCAGATCGGCCAGCCGGTCGGGCCGGTTCAGATAGGCCCATTCGGCGTTCAGGATACCCAGCCTTTCATGCGCGGCACCGATGTCGCGGTGCAGATCGCGAACCTCGGCAATGGCGGCCTGCGTCTTGTAGTTTTCCTGATAGGCCCAAAAGCCCAGACCCATGACGCCCAGGGTCAACAGTACCAAAAACAGACCACGCATCACTTGCGACCTTTCGACTTTGTCATGGGCATGCCGAGGTCGCGGGGGTCGACATCGGCGGCGGGCGCATCGCTGCGGATGGCCACACGCAGCTTGGCGGACCGCGATCTGGGATTCTCGGCCAGTTCCTTGGGGTCCGGACCAATGGCCTTGCGGCGTTCGAGCCGCCACGCGGGGCTGTCCTGCGCGACCTCGGGGGCAAAGCGGTTGGCATTGGGCGACCGGCCCGAGCGCAACTGGAAAAACCGTTTGACCATGCGGTCCTCGACCGAATGGAAAGTCACCACGGCCAAGCGGCCTTCGGGCTTCAGCGCGCGCTCGGCGGCCATGAGACCTTCGGCCAGTTCGCCGTATTCGTTGTTGACGGCGATTCGCAGCGCCTGAAACGTGCGTGTGGCAGGGTGGGATTGTCCGGGTTTGGCACGAGGAAGGCAGCCTTCCACCACTTTCGCCAGCGCCAGCGTGCTGTCGAGCGGTCGCGCCGCGACGATGGCTTTCGCAATCCGGCGCGAGGCGCGTTCTTCCCCGTAAAGATAGATGATATCAGCAAGGTCCGCCTCCTCGGTTTCGTTACAAATGTCGGCTGCCGTGCGCCCCGCTTGCGACATGCGCATGTCAAGCGGACCGTCACGCAGAAAAGAGAAACCGCGCGCGGCCTGATCGAGCTGCATGGAACTGACCCCGAGGTCGAGCACCACCCCGTCCAGGTCCGCGGCATAATCGTCCAGTTTCGAAAAAACCCCCTGCACCAGCCTGATCCGGTCGCCGTAAGCCGGGACCCAGTGGGAGGCCATCTCGAAGGCCACCGGGTCGCGGTCGACCGCGGTCACCTGATCGGCGCCGGCATCGAGCAGGGCGCGCGTGTAGCCGCCATTTCCGAAGGTACCATCAAGCCAGTGCCCCGAGACGGGCGAGACTTCCGCAATCAGCGGCGTGATGAGAACGGGAATGTGGGGGGCGTCGTCCGCGTCAGCTGACATACCCGACCTCACGTCCCGAGCAGGCTGAGCGGATCGAAATCATCCGGCTGCTCTGCCAGCCATTCGGCCATGGACTGACCGACGGTGCCGGCATAGGTCTCGGCCTTCCAGATTTCGAAGTGATCACCGACGCCGCTGAAATAGACCTCGCCTTCGGTCAGGCCGAGTTTGCGGCGCTGCCGGATCGGCATCACCGTGCGTCCGTCCTTGTCTACCTCGAGCTTGATCGACTGGCCGAGTATCAGCCGCGACAGACGGGTCCGTGAAGCATCGCCGCGCGGCATCGCGTTGATCTGATCGGCGATCTCGGCGAAGGCGGCCAACGTGTAGACATGCAGCGTTTCCTTCAGGTGATCGCCGTAGAGAAGATAAAGGCGGGCGCTGAGGCCCGGTTTCCAGTCGGGATCGCCGGCTTCCAGCACACGGCGAAAATCGGCGGGGATCGACATGCGCCCCTTGCCGTCCACCTTCTGGGTGTGCTCGCCTGTAAAGCTCAGAACCACTGTCCCTCGGCCCTTCGCCCCCCGAAAACCCTTTCAGATGTGAAAACGGCGGATTGATCTGCTGCCACCGATCAATCCGCCGCCTTCGTCCCTTTGCGGGAAGTCCGACTGCGCGTGCCACCTGGGGGGATGTCTGCTCGCTCACGCGCCGGATCTGTTGGGTAATGCCGAGGCCTGTATGAAACCTGCAACTTTCGCCGGTCGGGGTTCTTTGGTCTGCCCCTTTGAAATTCAATCCCGTCATTACCGTGCAACAGTTGTGCCACCGGTTTCCTTCCCGATCAACAACTTTTTGGGAATTGATGGAACCTTTTGGTATTTCGCAGGACCGGTGACCCTTCGGGCCTGAAGAAAAACCGCTCTGCGTCAGCTACTGGTGGTCAATTTTGTCCCCATTACCACAACATATGGGTAAAACTGGCACAATTGCATCACTTCGATCACCAAGCAGAAAAACGAGATTCTTTTTCCGGTTCAGGTGGTTTGACCAAGGTGGCACCCTGATATGCACAAGGTATTCAGCGGGCAATGACAATGAATCGCCGCGAGTTCCAGTAATTCCCAAGCGATGGGAAGTCATGATTCTCAGAGGCGCTTGTACATGATCAGGGCATCGACCAGTCCTGCGACGGGGTGGCGGAAGGCGTCCGGTATCCGGCCGATCACGGCAAAGCCCAGCCGTTGCCACAAGCGCACGGCCCCTTCGTTGGTGGCCACCACCAGGTTGAACTGCATCGCGGCAAATCCCATCGCCTGCGCCCTGGCCTGGCTGTGGCGGCACATCGCCTCGGCCACGCCCTGCCCCCGTGAGGCACGATCGACGATGTAGCCGCAGTTGCAGATATGATCCCCGCCACCTTGCTGGTTGGGACGCAGGTAATAGGTGCCGACGATCCGCCCGTCGCTTTCGGCCACGTATGTCGCACGGGGTGCGTCCATCCAGCCATGCAAGGCGTCAGCCCTTGAGATGGCTGGATTGACGGCAAAGGTTTCGCCGGCGCGAAAGACGGGTTCCAGCAATTCCCAGACCCGCGGTCCGTCGGCCGGCGTCGCCTGCCGGATGTGCATCAGCCCATGCCGCCGTCGATCAATCGCCGCGCCAGCGTCGCATAGGCCTCGGCCATCGGGCCGTCACCGGCGGCGACCGGTGTGCCCGCGTCGCCCCCCAGCCGCGTGTCGAGGTCGATCGGCAAGGCCCCGAGCAGCGGCACACCGAGCTTTTCGGCCTCGGCCGCAACACCGCCCTGTCCGAAGATATGCGCCTCGTGGCCGCAAGAGGGGCAGACGTAAGAGGACATGTTCTCGATCATGCCGAGCAGCGGCGTCTTGAGGGTGGTGAACATATCGATGGCCTTGCGCGCATCGAGCAATGCGACATCCTGCGGTGTGCTGACAACGATGGCGCCGGTCACTTCGGCCTTCTGGCAAAGCGTCAGCTGCACATCGCCCGTGCCGGGCGGCAAATCGACGATGAGCACATCCAGTCCGCCCCATTCCACCTGCCCCAGCATCTGTTGCAAGGCCCCCATCAACATCGGGCCGCGCCAGACCACGGCCTTGCCCTCTTCCATCATCAGGCCCAGCGACATCATGGTAACGCCATGCGCCTTGAGCGGGATGATCGTCTTGCCATCGGGCGAGGCGGGTCGCTTGGTTACCCCCATCATGCGTGGTTGCGAAGGCCCGTAGATATCGGCGTCGAGCAAACCGACCCGCCGTCCCTGCCGGGCCAGCGCCACCGCGAGATTGGAAGAGACGGTCGATTTACCGACACCGCCCTTGCCTGACCCGATGGCGATGATCCGGTCGACGCCCGACACCTTCGCCGGTCCCGCCTGCGGGGTGGGATGCCGCCCGATCTTGAGAGACGGCGGCTCTTTTGGTTTCGGCGCAGGCCCGTGGGCTGTCAGGATCACCGAGACCGAATCCACGCCCGGTAGCCGCCGCACGATGTCCTCGGCGGCACGCCGTACCGCTTCCATGCCCGCCGCGGCTTCGGGATCGGGCGCTTCAATGACGAAACGCACTGCACCGCCATCGATCTGCAGGGCACGAATCATGTCGCTCGAGACGACATCCGCGCCACCGGGCAGCGTCAGACGTGACAGCGCCTCAAGAACATCGTCGCGGGTGGGGGCCATGGTCGGAATCCTTTCGTCAAGGTTTTCATGTGCTTTGCTCGCTATTTGGCACCTTCAGTTCAGGGCGCAACCCATTCCTATGCAGCTTGCCCAAAAAAGAAGCGATACCATCGTGTTAAGCGGACCGGGCTTATGCGTTTGCTGCATAGCAGCATTGCGGAAGAGAATATTGTGCATCTGCAGCATTCTCCTACATTGAATGTCAACGGCGGAACGATGGCGACTGCACCCGAAGCTAGACCAGATCAAGGTCGACGAAAACCGGGAAGGTAACGCGGCGAACCGCAACGGCCGGATACGGCTACAGACATAGATTTCAGGGCCGCCGCCTCCTCCCATAGGCTGTCTTGATTTTGACCAAAGGGCTTTCCTCCTCCCTGCCCCGCGGTCGCATTGAACGGTGGCGACATCCATCTCCTCCCCGGATGTCGCCACCACACCGGAATTCGGAACCGCTCACCTCCTCCCGGGTGGAACCGAGAAGACCGCAGGAATGATGCACCTCCTCCCGCATCGGACCTGTGCCAGAACGCTTCGCTGCCTCCTCCCTTTAAGGCGGGGCGTTTGAAAATAAGAAACGGTCATGTCCACCTCCTCCCGGGCATGGCCGTTTTTTTATGCCCCCCGGGACCGGCGATTGCGCTTTTCTCGCGGATGGCTTCTTTGCATGGTATGCCATGACCTACGAAATCCTGATCGCCCTGATCGGCTTTGCCTTCGCAAGCTCGATCACACCCGGACCCAACAACCTGATGTTGATGGCGTCCGGCGCCAACTACGGCTTGCGCCGCACGATACCGCACATGCTGGGCATTTCGCTCGGGCATGCCTTCATGGTGGCGATGGTCGGCATCGTCTTGCTACAGGTTTTCGCCACGTATCCGGGCCTCAACCTCTTGCTGAAAATCGTGAGCGCCACCTACATGGCGTGGCTGGCATGGAAAATCGCGACGGCCGTTCCGCCCGAGGCGAACGAGGTCACCGGCAGTCCGTTCACGTTCCTGCAGGCAGCGGCCTTTCAGTGGGTGAACCCGAAGGCCTGGTTCATGGCGATCACCGCGATCAGCGCCTATGCGCCGCAGGACCGTGGGGTCGTTGCAGGCTCGCTGATCGTGGCCGCCGTCTTCGCCGCCACCAATCTGCCGTCCGTCAGTGTCTGGGCCTGGATCGGGGTTCAGGTCCGCCGCTGGCTGGGGTCGGCGCGCCGGCTTCGTGTTTTCAATATCACGATGGCGGTGCTGCTGATCGTCTCGCTTTACCCGATGCTGACCGACTAGAACGGAACGTCATCGGCCTGATCCGCGCCGACCACGAATTTGGCGACAACATGCTTTGATCCGGCCTTGTCGAACTCGATGACCAGCTTGTCACCCTCGATCCCCATGATCTCGCCGTAGCCGAACTTCCGGTGGAAGACCCGCTCGCCTTCGGTAAAGGCGCTGGTGGCGTCGAGGTCGATCGTCATGTTCCGCGCTTCGGCGGGGGCGGTCATGCCGCGCTGTTGCTGGCGTGCCTGCAGCCGCTTCCATCCCGGAGAGTTATAGACATCCGCGCGGCTGGCCTCTTCGTGCAGGGTCGAGCCCGCCATCCCCGCCATCATCGGCGAAGCGCTTGCCGACATCCCCGCCGCCCCGTAGCCACCCCCGTAAAGGCCGGGGGGTGTCAGCACCTCGACATGATCCTCGGGCAGCTCGTCGATAAAGCGTGACGGCATCTGGCTCTGCCACTGGCCGTAGACGCGGCGGTTGGCGGCGAAGGAGATCGTGCAGACCTCTTCGGCGCGGGTGATGCCGACGTAGGCGAGGCGCCGTTCCTCTTCGAGGCCCTTGAGCCCGCTTTCATCCATCGACCGCTGCGACGGGAACAAACCGTCCTCCCACCCGGGCAAAAAGACGGCGGGGAATTCCAGCCCCTTGGCGGCGTGCAGGGTCATGATGCTGACTTTCTCGCCACCGTCATCGGTCTCGTTATCCATGATCAGGCTGACGTGTTCGAGAAAGCCTTGCAGGTTCTCGAAGTTCTCGAGCGCCTTGACCAGTTCCTTGAGGTTTTCCAGCCGGCCCGGCGCCTCGGGCGTCTTGTCGTTCTGCCAGAAGGTGGTGTAGCCGCTTTCATCGAGGATCATCTCGGCCAGTTCGATATGCGTGTCCGCCTCGTCGCGCACCTGCGCATGCCAGCGATCGAGCGATGCGACCAGAACGCCAAGCTCCTTCAGCCCCTTGCCGCCCAGCAGTTTGCCCTGCACGACAATCCGCGCGCCCTCGACCAGCGACACGCCATTGCTGCGCGCCGTGCGCTGGATGGTCTGGACCGCCTTGTCGCCAAGCCCGCGCTTGGGGGTGTTGACGATGCGTTCGAACGCCAGGTCATCCTCGGGCGAGACCGCGAGGCGGAAATAGGCCATCGCGTCCCTGATCTCCATGCGTTCGTAGAAGCGCGGGCCGCCGATGACGCGGTAGGGCAGACCGATGGTCAGGAAGCGATCCTCGAAGGCGCGCATCTGGTGGGACGCGCGGACGAGGATGGCCATGTCATCAAGCCCGATGGGGGCCATGCCACGGGTGCCGCGTTGGGCCGCCTCGATTTCCTCGCCGATCCAGCGGGCCTCTTCCTCGCCGTCCCAATGGCCGATCAGGCGGACCTTTTCACCCTCTTCGACCGAGGTGAAGAGCGTCTTGCCCAGGCGGCCCTTGTTGGCCGAGATCACGCCCGAAGCGGCCGCGAGGATATGCGGGGTCGAGCGGTAGTTTTCCTCCAGCCGCACCACATGCGCGCCGGGGAAATCCTTTTCGAACCGCAGGATATTGCCCACCTCGGCCCCGCGCCAACCGTAGATCGACTGGTCGTCGTCGCCCACGCAGCAGATGTTCTTGTGCGACTGGGCCAGCAGCCGCAGCCACATGTACTGGGCGACGTTGGTATCCTGGTATTCGTCCACGAGGATAAAGCGGAACCAGCGCTGGTATTGCTCCAGCACATCGGGGTGCTTTTGGAAGATCGTCACCATGTGCAGCAGGATGTCACCGAAATCGACGGCGTTGAGTTCCAGCAGGCGGCGTTGGTAGGCGGCATAGAGGTCGACGCCCTTGTGATCGAAGGCGCCGCTTTCGGCAACGGGCACGTTTTCCGGCGTCCATGCCTTGTTCTTCCAGCCGTCGATAATTCCCGACAGCATCCGCGCGGGCCAGCGTTTGTGATCGATCCCTTCGGCTTCGATCAATTGCTTCATCAGGCGGATCTGGTCGTCGGTATCCAGAATGGTGAAACTGGACTTGAGCCCGGCCAGTTCGGCATGGCGGCGCAGCTGTTTCACGCAGACGGCATGGAAGGTGCCCAGCCATGGCATCCCCTCGACCGCCTCGCCCAGCATGCCGCCGATCCGCTGTTTCATCTCGCGCGCGGCCTTGTTGGTGAAGGTCACGGCAAGAACCTCGTGAGGTCGTGCCGTACCGGTCGTCAGCAAATGCGCGATCCGCGCGGTCAGCGCCTTGGTCTTGCCGGTTCCTGCACCCGCCAGCATCAGCACAGGGCCCTGCAACGTCTCGACCGCTTCACGCTGCGCCGGGTTCAGCCCGTCCAGATAGGGGGCCACCGCCCCACGCGCCATCGCGCGCTGGCTCAGCGGCACCGCTGCCGCCTCGAAAGCATCATCTTCCGAAAAACCGCTCATGGGTCACACATAGCCCCATTCACCGCGTGTGAAAAGGCTTGTTCTATTTTCGTTCCACCCATTATTGGCCCATAAATATCCCCGCCGGAGGCAAACCGACGCCTGCAGGATGCGCCGCTTTGCATCTTGGAGAAATTTCGCTACGCCATCAGGATGATTGAGACGATCGCGCTTGCCATGATTGCCGGCATAATGATCCCGCTCGGGGGGTGTCTGGCGGCATTTGTCGATATTCAGCGTGACTGGCTGCAGAACGAACTGCGCCATAGCGTGCTGGCCTTCGGCGGAGGCGCCCTTTTGAGCGCGGTCGCCTTCGTCCTCATACCCGAAGGCGAGGCGGTCCTGGGGGATTTCGCGACCGTCGGCTGGCTTCTTGGCGGCGCCGTGCTGATGGCCATTGTCGATGCACGCCTGGCTCGCTCCGGCACGCCTGCCGCGCAGTTGATTGCCATGCTGGCAGATTTCATCCCCGAGGCGTTCGCGCTCGGGGCGGTCATCGCCGCCGGTGAAGACGCGGCCCTTTTGCTTGCGATGATGATCGCGCTGCAGAATTTGCCCGAAGGCTTCAACGCCTATCGCGAACAGGCTGATGCCGGCGGCAACCGGCGGACGGTCCTCGTCCGGTTCCTGCTGCTGTCGTTTCTGGGGCCCATCGCAGCCCTGACCGGTTTCTGGCTGCTTGCCGATCTGCCCCAGGTCACAGGGGCCCTGATGCTTGGCGCGGCAGGAGCGATCCTTTATCTGATCTTTCAAAGCATTGCCCCAAGTGCCAAACTGGACAACGAACAGGGGCCGCCCCTCGCCGCTGTTGCGGGCTTTGTGCTTGGTATGTTGGGGCATCTGCTGATTGGCTAGACTATGACACTGCACGCCCGTTATCCCGCCATTTCCGATCTCAAGGCCCGTGCCAGGCGGCGCATCCCGCATTTCGTCTGGGAATACCTCGACAGTGCCACCGGGGTCGAGGCGACACAGCGGCGTAACCGGACCGCGCTGGACGAGGTGCGGCTGGACCCTTCGATCCTGCATGGCGAATTCGATCCCGATCTTTCGGCCACGCTGTTCGGTCACACCCATCCGCTGCCTGTCGGCATTGCCCCCGTCGGCATGTCGGGGCTGATCTGGCCGGGGGCCGAGCAGATGCTGGCGCGGACCGCGGCACGCGCCGACATTCCCTACACGCTCTCTACCGTCGCGGCGCAACTGCCAGAGGATGTCGGCCCGCATGCGGGTGAGCACGCGTGGTTTCAGCTTTATCCGCCGCGTGATCCGGCGATCCGCGATGACATCCTCAAGCGGGCGAAAGGTGCCGGGTTCACCACCCTCGTGCTGACGGTCGACGTGCCCGTCGCCTCGCGCCGCGAGCGGCAGACACGGGGCGGGCTGACCCAGCCACCACGGCTGAGCCCGCGCCTGGCGATCCAGGCGGCCCGATGCCCCGCGTGGCTGATGGGCATCCGCAAGACCGGGATGCCGCGCCTGCGCCTGATGGAGAGCTATTCGCAGGTCAAGACCACGCTGCCGTCCAACCAGCACGTGGGATACCTGCTGCGCACCTCGCCGGACTGGGACTACTTCAGATCACTGCGCGACGTCTGGGATGGTCCGCTGATCGTCAAGGGCGTGGGCAATCCCGCCGATGCCACCCGGCTACAGACCGAAGGGGCGGATGCGATCTGGGTCAGCAACCATGCCGGCCGCCAGTTCGACGGCGGCCCCGCCAGCATCGAGGTGCTGCCGCAGGTGCGCGCGGCCACNTCGCTCCCGGTCATTTTCGACAGCGGCATCGAAGGCGGGCTCGATGTGCTGCGGGCCATTGCGCTGGGGGCGGATTTCGTGATGCTGGGCCGTGCGTTCCATTACGGGCTTGCGGCCCTCGGGGAAGACGGTGCCGCGCATGTCCTCGATATCCTGCGTCAGGATATGATCAGCAATATGGGCCAACTGGGCACCAGATCACTCGGGCAGCTGCCCGCGCGGTGGCGGGCCGCCTGAGGCGCTTCCCAGAATCGAGTGGACGTTGCGGCAATTGCCCCATAAAAATGCTGCAAGTGCAAAGGGATCCAACATGACCGACTTCAAGAAAATCCTCATCGCGAACCGTGGTGAAATCGCCATTCGCATCATGCGCGCCGCCAATGAGATGGGCAAACGCACGGTGGCCGTTTTCGCGGAAGAGGACAAGCTGGGACTGCACCGGTTCAAGGCCGACGAGGCCTATCGCATCGGTGAAGGCCTGGGACCGGTCGCCGCCTATCTGTCGATCGACGAGATCATCCGCGTGGCCAAGATGTCGGGTGCGGACGCGATCCACCCCGGCTATGGCCTTCTGTCCGAAAACCCCGATTTCGTCGATGCCTGCGCGGCCAACGGGATCACGTTCATCGGCCCCAAGGCCGAGACCATGCGCGCCTTGGGCGACAAGGCCAGCGCCCGCCGCGTCGCGATCGAAGCCGATGTTCCCGTGATCCCCGCGACCGAAGTTCTGGGCGAGGATATGGCCGCCATCAAGAAGGAGGCCGAGAAGATCGGCTATCCGCTGATGCTCAAGGCGTCGTGGGGCGGCGGCGGGCGCGGGATGCGTCCGATCATGTCCGAAGACGAATTGGAGGAAAAAGTGCTGGAAGGCCGCCGCGAGGCGGAAGCCGCGTTCGGCAACGGCGAGGGGTATCTGGAAAAGATGATCATGCGCGCCCGGCATGTGGAGGTGCAGATCCTCGGCGACAACCAGGGCAACATCTATCACCTGTGGGAGCGTGACTGCTCGGTCCAGCGGCGCAACCAGAAGGTCGTGGAACGCGCGCCCGCGCCCTATCTGTCGGGCACCCAGCGCGAGCAGCTTTGCAACCTCGGCAAGAAGCTGTGCCAGCATGTGAACTACGAATGCGCGGGCACGGTCGAATTCCTGATGGATATGGACTCGGGCGAATTCTACTTCATCGAGGTGAACCCCCGCGTGCAGGTGGAACATACCGTCACCGAAGAGGTCACGGGCATCGACATCGTGCGCGCCCAGATCCTGATCGCCGAAGGCAAGTCGCTGGTCGAGGCGACAGGCTGTGCCTCGCAGTACGACGTGAAGCTTGACGGCCATGCCCTGCAATGCCGCGTCACGACAGAGGACCCGCAGAACAACTTCATCCCCGATTACGGCCGCATCCAGATGTATCGCAGTGCCACCGGTCCGGGGATCCGGCTGGACGGCGGCACGGCCTATTCGGGGGCGGTGATCACGCGCTATTACGACAGCCTGCTGACCAAGGTGACCGCCCGCGCGCCGACGCCCGAAATGGCCATCGCCCGCATGGACCGCGCCCTGCGCGAGTTCCGTATCCGTGGCGTGTCGACCAACATCGCCTTCGTCGAGAACCTGCTGAAGCACCCCACGTTCCTCAACAACGAATACCATACCAAGTTCATCGACGAGACGCCGGATCTTTTCAAATTCTCCAAGCGCCGCGACCGCGCGACGAAAATCCTGACCTATATCGCGGATATCACCGTCAACGGGCATCCCGAGACGGCTGGTCGGCCGAAGCCGCACGCCGATATCAAGCCGCCCAAGCCGCCGGTCAACAAGACCAAGGATGTCACACCGGGCACCCGCAACATTCTGGACGATTTCGGCCCCGAGGCCCTTGCCGACTGGATGCGCGACCAGAAGCAGCTCTTGATCACGGATACGACCATGCGTGACGGGCACCAGTCGCTTTTGGCGACGCGGATGCGGTCGATCGACATGATCGGGGCGGCCCCGGCCTATGCCACCAAGATGCACGGGCTGTTCAGTGTCGAATGCTGGGGGGGTGCGACCTTCGATGTCGCCTACCGGTTCCTGCAGGAATGTCCGTGGCAGCGCCTGCGCGATATCCGCGAAGCGATGCCGAACATCATGACGCAGATGTTGCTGCGTGCCTCGAACGGGGTGGGCTATACCAACTATCCCGACAACGTGGTGCAGAGCTTTGTGGCGCAGGCCGCCAAGTCCGGCGTCGATGTTTTCCGTGTCTTCGACAGCCTCAACTGGGTCGAGAACATGCGCGTCGCCATGGACGCGGTGATCGCCGCGAACAAGGTGTGCGAGGGCACGATCTGCTACACCGGCGACCTGCTGGACCCTGCGCGATCGAAATACGATCTGAAGTATTATGTCGGCATGGCCAAGGAGCTGGAGGCCGCGGGTGCGCATGTGCTGGGGCTCAAGGATATGGCGGGGCTGATGAAACCCGCCGCG
>JGI12210J13797_10751908_pt1 | contig 15062 bp, 8 predicted proteins | sample ElkSlonscriptome_3_FD_13797 | JGI IMG/M metagenome (IMG submission 13797)
TTAGGATAGGATCGATACTACCATTTTGATCGTAATCATGAACGTAAATTCGGATTGGCTCTTCCTCTGAAAATTTGTATTTAGTATTTAAGCCAACATTACCCGCTATGTAATCGGTGTCTCCGTCGTTATCAAAATCTCCTTGGGCTAAGCTACTCCACCAGCCGGAAGTGTTAGGCAGTCCAACGCCACTAGTTATATCCTTGAAATTGCCACTATGGTTTTCAAGAAAGGTAAGCGGCATCCATTCACCACTAATCAGTAGATCTGGCTGTTGATCCTGGTTAAAATCTGTCCACAACACGCTAGTAACTAAACCAAATTGCTGTAGCATTGGAGCTACTTCGGCAGTAACATCGGTAAATTTACCGCCCTTATTTTCTAGAATATGACTGGAAGCGGGTAGGGGATACTGCTGAGGAATAATTCTCCCCCCAACAAATAGATCCAGGTCGCCATCTAAATCATAATCTGAAGGAGCAACACAAGAGCCACTCGTAAAGAATGTTGGCAAGGCGGTAGAGTCGTAGGAAAAGCTTCCGGTTCCATCGTTTCGGTACAAACGGTCAAGATAGGCTGGATAGTTTTCATGAAACTCGTTACCCCCACTAACTACGTATAAATCCAGGTCTTCGTCCTGATCAGCGTCAAACAATATCGCATCCAAATCTTCACTTTGGATGTGCTGACCCAATTCTTGCTGAATGAAAGAACCGTTGGACTGCTGAAAAAAGAATATCCCAGATTGGTTTTTAGCCCCACCTACGTAAAAATCTTCTAACCCATCGTCGTTAATATCACCCACAGCCAGCCCCGGCCCTTCTCGGGAAAAGCTGCGGTGCAATAGTGACTGGTAGTTAAAATCATTAAAAGCTGACTCTTGATGTTTCCAATCCAAGCTTAAAGAATCGGTCACTTCAGTAAGTAGGGGAGAAGGTACTTTAGCCTTGTTTGGTATTTCCTTGGGTGATGCATCGCGATAAGATATTGAGAGTTGTTGATTGGTTGCTACGTTATACAAGCGTTGCTCACGATCGTCGGGCCAAGTAACTACCAAGCTATCCACTTCGGAAATACTACCCAAGCCAAAGTGAATATCAGCTTCTACGGTAGATTTGTATCCTCGGTAAGGCATATGATAGTGATACTGAGTCCGCTCGTCATAGTATAATTGAACGGTGGCCTGAAATCCTTGTGAATTATAGGAGGGGCCAGTTAAGCTAACCCGCAAAAAATTGTGCTGACCGTCTTGCGGAACTTTGTTTTCGTAAATAAAGGCGTTTTCGTTAATATTATTCATGACTAAATCAAGGTCACCATCTTGATCCAAGTCGGCGAACGCAGTTCCGTTGGTAAATGAAGGCTCTTGCATTCCCCAAGTATCTGATACGTCGGAGAAAAGTAAGGCGCTACTGGAGTCGCTCCAGTTATTTTTAAAAACGTAATTGTGCACCTTGGCCTCTTTCAACATATCGGTTAAAGCCAAAGATTTATCCCGTTTGGCTTCTGTAGTTCCAAATTGTGAAGAGGCACTTAGGAAGGTAACAAAATCTAGATTTGTAACATCTTTTACATAGCCATTGGTGATGAGCAAATCGCGGTAACCATCATTATCGTAGTCAGCAAATAAGGCACACCAACTCCAATCGGTTGCATGAACTCCAGCCAATTGCCCAATTTCACTAAAGGAGGGGTGCCCAGTAGGGGTAAAACCATTATGAAGCTGAAGCGTATTTCGCACGTACTGAGGGGTATAACCATAGTTTGTATTTATCTGGAAACGATCATGATTTGGTTTACCAAGCATGGTTTTCTGGCGGTAGTTATCTTCGGGTAGCATGTCCAGTACCATAATATCTACTAGACCATCGTTATTAAAATCGGCTAGGTCGGTACCCATTCCATTGTGAGAGTGGTGTTTTAGGTATTCACCGGCTCGATCAGTAAAGGTGCCATCACCATTGTTGATCCACATGAGGTCGTTAGTAATAAAATCATTGGCGGCGTAAATATCGGGATAGCCATCCAGGTTAAAGTCGCTAACTCCCACTCCCAAGCCGTAACCTTCGGTTAAGATACCGGCTTCTCGGCTTACTTCGGTGAAGGTGATTGAGCTATCAAAAGAATCGTTGCGGTAGAGTTTGTCAGTGCTTATTCCTTCGCCATTGGTATTTTTCTCTCGTGCGAGATTGTGATTGAACTCTTCCATCCCATTGGTAAGCAGATACATATCCAGGTCGCCGTCCAGATCGTAGTCAAAAAAGGTTGCTTGTGTAGAATATCCGGCGTCATTTAGGTTAAAAGCAGCCGCTTGGTCAATGAAGGTTGGAACCCCTTCTTCGTTAACCCCCTGATTAATGAAGAAATAGTTACGACTGAGCGTTGAGTCAAATTTGCTGGCAACGCAAATATAGATATCTAGCCAGCTATCTTGATTAATATCGACCATCGCTACGCCAGTGGCCCAACGGCTAGTAATTGCGCCCGCTGCTTCGGTAATATCATCAAACTGAAGTTCCCCTCGGTTAAGGTACAATCGGCTTGACACTTGATTTCCGGCGAAAAAAATATCGTCTAAACCATCATTATTAACATCTCCTACGCCCACACCACCTCCGTTGTAGAGATAGGCGTAATCAATTACATTTAGAGAGTCATTCTCGACTATTGTATTTGCAAAGTGAATACCGGTTTGCTCAGGGGGTAACAGTTGGAAAACTGCTGATTGCCTAGACTGGCAGTTAGTTAGTAAGATGCTGGAGCAAAGTATCCAGCCCAGGATTTTATAGGTCATTTCTAGCTAAGTGGCAATGTTTCTTAAACCGAAATGTACGAAAAATCTGGGATGACTAAGAGCGCGTTTGAACTTTATCCTTTAGCTTTCTGATGGTTATTTTCCGCCCATACTTCGGCCGCGCCCTTTAGGTTTGCAGTATAGAGTTAGTACTGAAAAAGTACTAATTTTGAAAGGCTGAGGTGAACTACCGCCGCGCCAGGGTTTACTAGGCCCGTACCGTGAATTAGTCCTTGGCCCTTCTTTTGATTGAACGTGCCAATTAGAATATTAAGTTTCCAGGCTTACGAAAGGGTTCAGCAGTTTCAATCACTTTTTTCCAACTAATCTATCGTCATGAAATTTACACACTTTATTGGTATTGACATTTCCAAAGAGCATTTTGATGCCAGCTATTGTTCCGAAGAACAGCCTAATCAATTCATCCATGCAAAATTCACTAACTCAGTGGCAGGGGGCAAACAATTGCTCAGTTGGCTCAAGCGACATAAAGTGGCCTTGCATCAGTGCTTCTTTGCCATGGAACATACGGGTTGGTATACCCTAGAACTGTGTTGTTTTCTACAAGAGAAACAAGCAGCTTTTTCTCTCTACTCCCCTCTGCACCTCAAACGTTCACTGGGGTTAGCCAGAGGCAAGAATGACCGGGTGGATGCCCAACGCTTAGCACACTATGCTTTCCTACATCGCCATGAATTAAAGCCTACTCCACTACCTTCGGCTAGTTTGCTAAAGCTCAAAAATTTATTTGCTTTTCGGGAACGGCTCATTAAGAATCAAGCCAGCCTCAAACAAACGATCAAAGATCTAAAAGACACCGCTCATTTGGTAGATAACCGCTTCATTATCAAACAGTCTGAGGAGCAGCTAAAGCTCGTTCAGCAACAAGTCGGACAGACCGAAGAACAGATTGAAGCAACTATTAAGGAAGACGATCAACTACAGAAAAGCCTGAAACTGCTATGCTCCATTCCTGGCATTGGCTTAGTGACCGCAGTGGCCTTGATCCTGGCTACCAACAATTTTACCGCTTTTGATGACAGTCGCAAATTTGCTTCATATTGCGGGGTCGCTCCCTTTGAACATACGTCGGGTAGTAGTATCCAAGGGAAAACCAAAACAAGTCATTTAGCGAACAAACGTATCAAAGCACTACTAAGTAATTGTGCAGCTACCGCTATCCAATTTGATGAAGAATTGAAGGCATACTTCCATCGTAAGGTTCATGAAGGAAAACCCAAAATGGTAGTGATCAATGCTGTAAGGGCAAAAATAATAAACCGTGTTTTTGCTACTATTCATCGGGGCACTGAGTACGTAGTCTTGAGGCAGTATGGACAAGCAGCATGACCCACTTAGCAGTAAGAGCATCTTTCCTGTTGAGGGGGAAAAGCAGCGCTTTTTTCTCTCAACAGGAAACACCAACCGTCGGGCGGTAGCAACATTAAACCAACGATTAGCAAAAAAACTGGCGAATGAAAAACTTTGAAAATTTACATCAGGAAAACTTGTTTTATCCTTAGAATTCACGGTGGCCCCAAGCCATAAAATTATGATAAAAAAATACTTCACCCTCGCCTATCGGCACGCTTACAAACAGAAATTCCACACGGCGATCAATGTCGTAGGACTCTCGGTAGGAATAGCCACTACTCTATTTATCACCTGGTACGTGATGGATGAGCTGCGTTACGACCGCTTTCACCAGGATGCCGAACTGGTATTTCGGGTGGTAACCAACGGGGGCGAAGGCTACCAATTAGCTACCACTCCCGCCCCTCTGTACGAAGCTATCAAACAGGATGTTCCCGAAGTAGAAGCCATAGCTCGGGCGTTCAACTGGAACCACTCTACCATGCGTCTGCCTGATGACCAGAACGGTGGACAACCGAAAGTATTCCGGGAAACCTCTATTTACATTGCCGATTCTACATTTCTAGAGGTGCTGGACTTCAACCTGGTTGCGGGTGATAAACAGGCCTTGCAAGCTCCCAACTCGCTAGTACTAACGAAGGCTACCGCCGAGCGGTACTTTGGAACCGGAGCGGTAGAGCGGGGTGAAGTACTAGGCAAAGAAATTTTGTTCGGAGGGAACCGCTGGGCTCGCGTGGTGAGTGGAGTAGTTGATCCTCCCTCGGCCACACATTTTCCCTTCGATATGTTGGTTCCCCCCACTGGTTACCAAGAAATTACCGATAATGACAACTGGGCCTGGAATATTATGTACACCTACCTCAAGGTGCGGCCCGACGTAGCGGATAGTCCCCAACGAATGGCCGATTTATCCGATAAACTGGGGCAGATTGCTGAACAATACGCCAAGCCTCATTTGGATAAAAATGATTTTGGTCCGGAAGGGAATAACAGCTTAACGTATGAATTACAGGCGGTTACCGATATCCATTTGCACTCCGATTTGTTGCGCGAGCACCAAGCCAACGGAAGTATCAATACGGTGTATACGCTCGTTATTATTGCCGTGCTGATCTTGCTACTGGCCTGTATCAACTTCATGAACCTATCCACCGCCCAGGCCAACCGACGAGCCAAGGAAGTTGGGGTTCAGAAGGTTCTGGGTTCACCCCGGCAGCAGCTTATCTTTCAATTCTTGCTCGAGTCAATTCTGACTACCCTGGTAGCAGTTTTACTGGCGCTAGGTACCGTAGAAGCCCTAAGGGTTCCCTTCAATACGCTTACGGGCAAGGAGCTTACCTTTGACTGGTGGCAGCATCCGGCTTTGCTGCTAGCCATTGCTGGTGGAGTATTTTTGGTAGGTCTGATCGCGGGTAGCTACCCAGCCTTCTATCTATCGGCTTTCCGCCCCTTGAACGTGCTAAAAGGGCAAACGGCTTCTTCTCTTCGTAGTGGTAAACTGCGTAATCTACTGATCGTGTTTCAGTTTACGGTATCCATCAGCCTGATTATCACTACGGGGCTGGTGATTAAGCAGCTACAGTTTATCCAAACCAAAGATATTGGCTACGAGCGAGAAAATGTACTAGTGATTAAGAATGACAAAGAAATTCAAGATCGCTGGGAAGATTTCAAAGACGCACTACTAAACCAATCGCGAGTGAAGCAGGTGAGTTTCACCACGGGTATACCCGCTCAACCCAACCGCGTAATGCGGGATATTCGTCCCGAAGGTGCTAGCGGAGGTCAGGGTATGCAGTGGTTTCTCATTGATCCGGATTACGTTGCCACGCTAGGCATGGAAGTAATTGCCGGACGGGGCTTTCAGGAGGATCGAGCTTCCGACCGGGAAGGAATACTGCTGAATGAAGCTGCCGTGAAAATACTGGGACTAACTGATCCGGTAGGAAAAACTGTTGTTAAGAACGAAGGTGCGAACGATGAGGAACGCTTACAGGTGCTGGGAGTTATTAAGGACTTTCACTTAGAATCGTTCGATCAGCCGGTAAAACCCGTGGCGTTCCAGGTCTTCTCCCCTACATTCTTAAGCGATTACGTCGTGGTGCGACTCACGACCGGAGATGCTACCGAGGGTGTAGAGCAAATACGGGATATTTGGGCACAATTTGAGCCGGATAACCCACTGGTTTACTCATTTCTCGATCAAGACTTTGACCGTATGTTTCGGGCCGAGCAACGACTCGGAAGGGTGTTAAGCGTTTTCACCGCGCTGGCGGTGTTAGTAGCCTGTTTGGGCTTATTAGGACTGATCGCCTTCGTGTCCGGGCAACGTACCAAGGAAATCGGTATCCGCAAGGTGTTGGGAGCTAGTATTCAACAGATCACCTATCTTCTCTCGAAAGATTTTATTCGCCTGGTGCTCTTCGCCTTTATACTCGCCGCTCCTCTATCCTACTGGTTAGCCGAAAGTTGGCTGGAGAACTTCGCCTATAGTACCGAAATTGGTGTAGGCATTTTCATAATCGCCGGATTCTCCGCCTTACTGATTGCCGGACTAACCGTAAGTTTTCAGTCTATAAAAGCAGCATTGGCTAATCCAGTAGATAGTTTACGAAACGAGTAAAACAATGTACAGAGAACAATGAACAATTGCTAATTGCTAATTGCTAATTGAATAAAGTTATGATTAAGAATCACCTCACCATCGCCCTACGGAATTTGCGGAAGCAGCCTTTTTACACCAGTATCAACGTCTTCGGATTGTCGCTGGGAATAGCCTGTACGTTGCTGATTGCGGTGTACATTTTACAGGAACTGAGCTACGACCGCTTTCACGAAAAGGCCAATCAGATTTATCGCTTAGGAATGAATGTGGAAGTGGGAGAAAGCGGGTTTACCGGGGCAATGGTCAGTCCGGGCGTAGCCCAAACCTTCGTGGAAGAAATTCCAGAAGTAGAAATGGCCGTCCGGATGAACCAGTACGATGATAAAATATTTCAGCGGGGGGATATTACGATCAAGGAAGATGATGTGCTGTTAGCTGACCCGGACTTCTTCCGACTGTTCAGCTTTCCACTTACGATAGGTGATCCGGCTACGGTGCTTCAGCAGCCTAATTCGGTAGTAATGACCGAAGCAGCGGCCCGGAAGTACTTCCCGAACGAAGACCCGATGGGGCAGCAGATTCTAATTAATGACGAAGCTTTTCAGGTGACGGGAATTATGGCGGAAGTACCCGAAAACTCACACTTCCACTTTGAGATTGTGTATTCCTTCTTGGCTAGTCATTTCAGCCAAGTAGAAGATTGGGGAGATATTCGCGCGTCTACCTATTTTTCAATTCGGGAAGATGCCGATATAGCGAATGTGAATGCTCAAGCCGAAGAACTGCTCAAGAAGAACTTCAGTGAGTACGAGCTTTTTCAGGAATTGGGGTACACGGTAGAAATATTTACCCAGCCCATGACCGAGATACACTTACACTCGCATATGCGGGGGGAGTTTGAGCCGAACGGCGACATCAAGTACCTCTATATTTTTGGAGCCATTGCTTTGTTCACTCTACTGATTGCCTGCATCAATTTTATGAATCTGGCCACGGCTCGCTCGGCGGATCGGGCCAAGGAAGTGGGTATTCGCAAAACCATGGGCTCGCACCGTGGTGCGCTGGTTCGGCAATTCTTAGGAGAGGCTCTACTGCTTAGTTTATTGTCTACGTTGCTAGCCCTGGCACTCGCCGAACTACTGCGTATTCCGTTTAGCCACATTGCCGATAAAACAATTCGCTTACCATTAAGTGAACCCTGGTTCTTACCTTCGGTACTACTACTGGGCGTTTTGGTTGGGCTGCTAGCCGGTAGCTACCCCGCGTTTTACTTAACCCAATTCCGTCCGGTGCAGGTTCTAAAGGGTCGCTTGGCTACTGGCAGCAAGAATGTTTATCTGCGTAATTCGCTAGTGGTATTTCAATTCGTTATTTCCATTGTGCTAATTGTCTGCACCCTAGCGGTCAACCAGCAGCTTCAATTTATTAGAAATAAGGATTTAGGGTTCAATAAAGAAAACGTGTTAGTGCTGCGTAACGCCAAATCGCTAGAAGGCAACCGGAATACTTTTTATAATGCATTGTCTAACATGAGCGAAGTGAAAGGAGTGAGCTTTTCGGATGTAGCCCCACTCTCCGGTTATGATGGTAAAGTATTTATTCCCGCTACGTTTTCCGATAGTGCCGGGATGACCTTTCCGGACGAAGACGCGCTCATCTTGAATAGCCTAATGGTAAGCTACGACTACCTACCCACTATGGGTATCCAACTGAAAGAAGGGCGAAATTACTCCCGCGAAGTTGCAGCTGATACGGCGAACTACACCATTATTCTTAATGAACAAGCGGTAAAAAAATTAGGCTTACCCAATCCGATCGGCAGCGTTGTTTCAGTAGGAAGTATGTACGACGCGGAAGTGGTAGGAGTAGTAGAAGACTACCACTACGAATCCTTACACACTACGGTTGAACCACTGGTGTTAGTACTTTCTGATGAGGAACAGCAGAATTTTGTAGAAGTCAGTATCGCTTCTAATGACTTGTCTCAAACCCTAGCCAGTATTGAAACCCAGTGGGAACGGCACACCAACGGGATGCCGATGGACTATACTTTTCTGGACGAAGACTTCGATACGCTGTTCAAAGCCGACCGGCGCATTGGAATGATCTTCAGTGGATTTACGCTACTGGCTATCATCATTGCTTGCCTGGGTCTGTTAGCACTCGCCGCGTTTATGGCTGAACTGCGTACCAAAGAAATTGGCATTCGTAAAGTGCTGGGAGCTTCCGTAAAGAATATTATTTTACTGCTTTCCAAGGATTTTACCCGGCTGGTAATTGTCGCCTTTGTCGTAGCCACTCCCCTCGCCTACTGGGCTATGCAGCAATGGCTCAACGATTTTGCCTACCGTACCAGTATTGGGTTGTCGACTTTTGTATTAGCTGGTGCTTTAGCCCTGCTCATCGCAATACTTACCGTCAGCTATCAATCCATTAAAGCTGCGTTGGCGAATCCGGTAGACAGTCTTCGTAATGAGTAAATACGGTAAAGGTAAAGGGTGGAAGGTGAAGGGTCATTAGCGAAGGCCCTTACGAACCTTTTACCTTTCACCCTTTAACCCTCAACCCCTATAATAATGATTAAGAATTACTTTAAAGTTGCTTTTCGTTCGTTGTGGCGACAGAAACAAGGAGCCATCATAAATATTTTGGGTCTTTCTATTGGAATGGCTGTCTGTGTTCTCATTGTACTGTATGTGCAGGACGAGCTTTCGTTTGACCGCCTCCACACCAATGCTGAGCGGATTTACCGGATAGCGGGAGAATACGATCAGGGTGGTGATGCTACCAATCGGAGTGCCGTCACCACGTATTTGTTAGCCCCCGATCTGGAAGAAGGCTTCTCGGCCATTGAAGAAATAGTACGTATTGATAACTTTAGCGGGGCTTTTATCACCTACGAAGACCAGCAGTATACCGAGGAAGAAGTCTACTACGTTGATAGCACCTTCTTAGATATTTTCTCTTTTCCCTTGCTCGCGGGCGACGCCCGAACCGCCTTGGATAATCCGAATACCGCCGTACTTAGCCAAGCAATGGCTGAGAAGTACTTCGGCTCATCTGTTTCGGCAGTTGGTAAGGTGCTGACCTTCTTCGACACGTTATCGGTGGCAGTGACCGGAGTAATGGAAAATATGCCCGGTAATTCTCATTTGCAGGCTGACTTCTTAGTGTCCATGAAAACCATTGAACCCCTGTACCCTCAGTGGATTTTAGAGAACCGTACGGGTACCAGTCATTACACCTACGTCCTACTAAATAAAGATGCAGATTCGGAAACACTAGCCAGTCAGATTAATCAGCTTATTGTAGACTACGCTGGAGAAGATGAGGCCCGTCAGCGTCAATACTTTTTACAACCAATCACCGACATCCACCTACGGTCGCAGTTGACTTCTGAGATCAGTCCCAACGGGGACATTCGCTACGTTTATCTCTTTTCGGTGGTAGCCCTACTGATTGTGCTGATTGCCAGTATCAACTATATCAACCTAGCTACTGCTTACGCTATGAAGCGGTCGAGGGAAGTAGGCGTACGCAAGGCACTGGGAGCACTTAAGAAACAACTGATCGTACAGTTTTTAAGCGAAGCGATACTGGTAGTAGCGATTGCCTTCCTGCTGGCCGGGTTACTAGCCGAGTTGAGTATGCCGTTCTTCCGGGAAATTACCGGGAAAGACATTACCCTCAACTTTCTGAGTAACTTCTCATTGATTGGCTACTTACTGATTATCGCGCTGGGCATCGGGCTGTTAGCGGGCAGCTACCCGGCCTTCTTCGTTGCTTCTTTTCCCGCAGTTAAGGTAATGAAGGGCAGTACCCACTCCGGAGGTGGAGCCCACCTAGTTCGAAAAGGGTTAGTGGCTTTTCAGTTTCTGGCCTCTATTTTACTGCTGATCGGGGCGATGGTAATTTTTAAACAGCTTAATTTCCTCCGCAATGAGAAGCTGGGTATTACTACCGAACAAGTAGTGCTGGTTCCTCTACCCACCGAGTCTATCCGGCAGCAGTACGAACCCCTCAAGAATCGTTTGTTGCAGGATAGCCGTTTCGTCAGTATTACTGCCGTTAATGCCCCTTTAACCCAGCGGGTGGGCGGATGGCGACCCTATTGGTTACATGGTTCAGAAGAGAGTACGATGATTCCTACCGTAGTAGTAGAACAAGACTTCTTTTCAACGCTGGAAGCTACTTTCGTCGATGGACGGGATTTTTCGCTCGATTACCCCAGCGATGTATCTGAGGCATATATCATTAACGAAGCGGCTCAAAAGTTTCTGGAATTAGAGTCGCCGGTGGGTACTCCTACTGTCGGGTCAGCGTTCACTGGCAGCGAGTGGTCTAGGAAGGATGCTCAGATCATTGGGGTGGTCAAAGACTTCCACCTCGCTTCACTACATACTGAAATACAACCCATGATTTTCTCACTGCACTCCGAACAGACTATACCTATACAATTAATGGCTATTCGGGTGACAGGTGACTTGACCGGAGCAATACAACAATTAGAAGCTACGTGGCAAAATATGGCGTTTGAACGATCCCTTTCTTACTCTTTTATGGACGATGAAGTGTACGCCCTCTACCAGAACGAAGAACGCTTCCTCCGCATTTTCACGATATTCTCCGTACTAGCCCTATGCATCGGAGGGTTAGGAGTGTACGGATTAGCCTCCTTCATGGTGGCGCAGCGAACGAAGGAGATCGGTATCCGCAAAGTACTAGGAGCAACCGTAAGTAGCGTCGTCCTACTGTTATCCAAAGATTTTACCAAACTTATTCTGATCGCTTTTCTCATCGCTGTTCCAATAGGGTACTTGGTGATGAGTAGCTGGTTAGAGAACTTTGCTTATCGTACCAGCATAGGCGTTGGTATTCTCGTTGCTGCGGGCGGAGCCTCTTTAATTATTACCCTACTCACCGTCAGTTACCAATCCATCCGAGCCGCCCTGGCTAATCCAGTGGATAGTTTGCGGAATGAATAATTGGGCGGGGAGCGAGGGGGCTGGAGTATGTACCGCTCCTTGCTCCCTGCCCCTAGCTATAAAAAGACTACATCTTCTACAATGGCTTCGCCAAATTCTTGAAGGAATAGCGCTAGAATTTTAGATCGAGACATGTTGAGTTCCTGCTTCAGTGGAGCCGAGCTAAGTTTGACGTAGAGCACGCGGTTGCTCACGTATATTTTATCAGTACGGCGGGCAACGGGATGGCCCATTAGCCTTTCCCACGATTCAATAAGTTGGGTTTGCTCGTACTTAGCCTTTAGCTGGTATGTGTCCAGCAATTGACTGAGAGCTTCTCCCACAGTAGAGAGTTCAGCATTACGGCCTCGCTGGTTCGGATCAAATCGTTTTGGCATTTGGCTAGTTTTTAATGAGTGATGATTAATGAATAATATCAGTCATTGTTCATTGCTCACTGTTAATTGCTAATTGTTATAGGTAGTTCAGCCATTGTTTGATCCCAAGCCATTCGCATCACAGCTTCACCATCGTCGCCTTCAGCAAACTGAATAGTAAATGCTTCTACTGGCTTATCTAACGAACTTACCGATGCATCAGACCGTAGCACGTCCTTGTCTTCTTGGTAACGGTATGCCCCCCAATAGTCAAGATCAGAACTAAAGATCACTGTCCACGTATCTTCATTGGGTACAGTGAAGAGAGAATATGTTCCCGCCGATAATTTTTTACCCTCAATAGTTACATCTTGATAGAACTTTACTTCAGGTGCTTCATTAGCTCCGGTACGCCAAACTTTACCATAAGGCACGCTCTTCTCTCCAAACATTTTTCGTCCGTTCAACTGCGGACGACTGTAAATAACTTTGATGGCTACTTCTTCTCCCGGCTTACGATCGTGCGCGAAATTATCCGGGTAGTAAGCAATGTCTAACGGACTTTTATCTAAGCCTCGAAATTCCTGGCTCATGGCTAAGGTACTTATCAATAAAAAACAGCTTAGAAAAAATAGGGTAGCTCGCATGGTGAACAGATTAAAGATGAATTAGTAAGGTACGGATTTTATTGATCGGGAAAAGTAAAAATATGCTCATTTAAGCGATTGAGTGTTTCCACTTTATATCGGTTATCAACAAGCAGCGAAATATTAAACCTACTACCTCCGTAAGAAAGCATCCGTATCGGAATATCATCAATAGCATCCACAATTTTTTTCAGTACGCCTACCTTCTGGAATGGCATGTTACCCACCACACACACAATGGTATGATTACTATCTACTTCTACCTCGCCGTAGGTTTTTAGCTCCTGTAGAATACTCGTTAAGTACTGCTGATCATCAATAGTCAGCGAAATACCTACTTCCGAAGTGGTGATTAGATCAATTGATGTTTTATACTTTTCAAAAACCTCAAAAACTTTCCGTAGAAAGCCATAAGCTAATAACATTCTCGATGACTTGATTTTAATGGCAGTGATGCCATCTTTAGCCGCTATGGCAGTAATAGGTCGATCTTCCTGATGGTCAGAGATCAATGTGCCGGGGGCATCAGGTTGCATCGTATTTAGCAAGCGTACCGGAATATTGGCGCGCTGAGCCGGACGAACGGTAAACGGATGCAGAATTTTTGCCCCGAAGTACGCCAGTTCTGCCGCCTCGTCAAATGAGAGCCTATCAATGCGGAAAGTTCGTTTCACAATACGGGGATCGTTATTGTGCATTCCATCAATATCCGTCCAAATTTGAATTTCTTCCGCTCGTACTGCCGCTCCAATCAAAGAAGCCGTATAATCACTACCTCCCCGCTGTAAGTTATCAATCCGATTCTGACTGTTCAAACAAATGTAGCCTTGAGACACAAACAGTTGAGTATCCGGATGCTGATCCATCAATGCGCTCAATCGCTCCTGGATAAATACTTCATCCGGCTCCTGATTAGCATCAATCCGCATAAACTCTAGTGCCGGCAATAGTACGGCGGGTATACCCTGCGATTTTAAGTAAGTGGTAAATAGTTTAGTAGAGAGCAGTTCGCCTTGAGCCAGTATTTCTTTTTCTACATCCGCATTAAATGGTTCCTGAGTTATATTACTCAAGACTTCAAAGTGAGCCGCAACAATAACCTCGCCCTCTTTCTGAACTTCCTCTCCTACTAATAATTTCTGGTAAAATTTGTCGTATTGCTTCCTTAAATCGGTAACTAGGCGATCAGCTTCTGCTATTTGCTGCATTTGCAAAGCTTTTCCAATCTGTACCAGCGTATTGGTTGTACCCGATACGGCAGACAATACCACAATCTTCGGTTCGGCCGACTGAGTAGCTAATTCAGCGACCCGGTGCATCCGTTCCGGTGAACCCACCGAAGTACCGCCAAATTTTAATACTTTCATAGAGAATGATTGTTCAATTGCTGATGTTATTAGTCCACGGTCGATAGTCCATAGTCATTTGGTACTTGCGGTTTGGGATATTGTTCGTTGCTTTTACCCTTTTCCGGTCTCAGTCCTCCCGTCTCCGTAATTTTATTCGTTAAACCCTAGCATCTTGATAGCGGTGATAGCTGCTTCGTCGCCTTTGTTTCCGTGTTTTCCTCCCGCTCTTGCAAGTGCTTGTTCCTGGTTTAGCGTAGTCAGTACTCCAAAAATTACCGGCTTATCGTATTTGAGAGCCACGTCTTTCATGCCCTGGGCTACTGACTGACAGATATAGTCGAAGTGAGGAGTTTCGCCCTGAACCACACATCCCAAACAAATTACCGCATCAACTTTGGGACGAGCGGCCTCCCACTGGGCTCCTAAAGATAGTTCAAAGCTGCCGGGAACCCATTTAGAACGAATGTTCTTCTCCTTTGCTCCGTGCTTCAGTAGGGTAGCAATAACTCCATCCAATAAGGATTGAGTAACCTCACGATTCCATTCGGCGGTAACAATAGAAAAACATCGTTGGGAAATGTCGGGAAGGTGCGAGTCATCGTGCTCGCTTAGGTTTTGGTTTGCGGTAGCCATATAGGATAAAGCATGTCCCGGTCTTGTGGCGGGGTCAATTTCGGGAGGACAAGACTGTACTGGCCTTACCCTCGTTTATTATCAATTTTTTACGCCAAAATCAATTGGAAGACATGGCTGCTAAGCGAGCGTGTTGCTTCTGCGCCTCCTGGTACTCGTAAGCTTCCGGAAACTCATCAATAATTCGCTGGTAGCGGTCGGCTGCTTGAGCGTAATCACCCGCAGCTTCGTAAGCTACCGCTGCCTTCGATAGATACTTGGGAGAAAAGAATCGGTTGGTGTTATAGTCAGCCGCAGCTTCGTACTCTCCAGCCGCCTG
>JGI12210J13797_10515101_pt1 | contig 15061 bp, 11 predicted proteins | sample ElkSlonscriptome_3_FD_13797 | JGI IMG/M metagenome (IMG submission 13797)
GGATGCGCTCCATATCAAAGCGGAAGGCATCACCGATGCGCGGCAGGGACTGCGCGGCTGGCGGAAAATCGCTGTATTCGACCACACCCACGAGCAGCTCCTCGGCCTGGATGGCGTAGACCAGTTCGGTCAGATGAGGGGCCAGGGTCACGACGCGCGGCGGCTCGTCGGCGAAGACGTTCAGACACAGCAGCCACAGCCCGAACGGGGCCGCAATGCGGCTACAGGCGGTAGGCATAGGTCAGCGTTGCGGTCAGCACAAGCCAGAGCAAGAACATCAGCGGCAGACCCACTCGCACGAAGTCATTAAACTTGTAGCCGCCGGCGTTCATCACCAGCAGGTTGGTCTGGTAGGCCATGGGAGTCGCGAAGCTCAGATTCGAGCCAAACAGAACGGCCAGCACGAAGGGCTCAGCCGGCAGCATCAATTGCTGCGCCAGGCTGATCGCGATCGGTGTACCGATGACGGCCGCGGCGTTGTTCGAGACCACGTTGGTCAGCGCCGCCATGGCCAACATCAGCGTGCCCAAGATCACGAAGGCCGGCACGCCAAAGCTCAGCCAGAGGAAGATCTGAGCGATCCAGTCGGCCCCGCCGGTGCGCATGAGGGCCATGCCCATAGCCAGACTGGCGACAATGATCATCACCACCTGCACCGACATCGCGCTCATCGCCTCCTTCCAGGACAGGCAGCGCGTGATCAGCAGTGCGAGAACGCCAAAGACCGCGCTGATGGCGATCGGCAGGACGCCGAAAGCGGCCACCACGACCACGCTGACCATGATGCCCAGTGCGATCGGTGCCTTGTCGGTCTTGGGAAGGTTGACGCTGCCGTCGAGAATCAGGAAGTCGCCGCCATCCTTGAGCAGATCGAGCTGATTGGGCGAGGACTGCACCAAAAGAACATCGCCCGAGCGCAGCACGGTGTTTTCTACGCCGGTCGCACGGGTCTGGTCTTCGCGATTGAAACGGTGAAGCGCCAGCAGACGCAAACCATAGCGACTCAGCAAGCGGGCCTGGGCAATGCGCACGCCGAGCAGCTTGGAGGTCGGCGTAATGGCCACCTCGGCGATGCGCTGATTGTTGGGTTCGAGCGGATGGCTTTCGTCAACCTCGACGTCGCCAGAATAAAGTTTGCCGCCGAGCAGATGGGCGAACTCGCGCAGGTTGTCCCGCGTGTTGGTCGTGGTGATCCGGTCCCCGGACTTGAGCACAACGTCGGGTAGGGGCGTGACGAAAACGCCGGGACCGCGCTGAATCTTTTCCACCTTCAGCTCGCCGTTGCACTGCTCGATGGCTTCGGCCAACTTTAGGTCCGTGGACGAACTGGTCTTATCGAGGCGAATCTGGGCGGTGAACAGACGCTTGACCGTGGACTGCATCGGCACCTGGCGATCGGGCAGAAGACGAGGCGCGATCAGCCACAGATAGAGCATGGCCACGAAGCCAGCGATGCTGGCCGGCACGATGAAATCGAACATCCGAAAGTCTGCAACCCCCATGTCAGCCGCCACGCTGACCACCAGCAGATTGGTCGAGGTGCCAATGGTTGTAGACATTCCGCCGACGATGCTGATCAGGCCAACCGGCAGCAGCAGACCGCTGGGTGACATGCCCGTGCGCATTGCCACACCGATCAGTATTGGCAGCAGCATCACAACGATCGGCGTGTTGTTGATAAACGCACTCAACACGGCGCAGACGAGCAGCGTCGCCAGGAGTGAAAGTGACGGCGCACGGCGCCAGGACGCGGTCAGGATGCGCCCGACCGGTTCCAGCGCGCCCGATCGAATCAGACCCTGCCCGAGAATCATCAGGGCACAGACCGCGATCAGAGCCTGGTGCCCGAAGCCGAGAAAGAAGTCCGTCGAGGTAAGCGTGGCACCACTCGGCCCGACGTAGGGAAACAGCTCGAAACCGACCGCCAGCGCCGCTAGCACCACCAGCGAACTGGTCTCCAGCGGGATCCGGTCGCGCGAGAACAGGACCAGCGCAAAGACCACCAGAAGCAGGACGGCCAGGGCGTGGGGATTGGGCATCATGAGGTTCATCGCCCGGCCATTCTACGTGGATTTCTGCGCCGCAGCTTGAGCGCTAGAGGATCAACGATTGGCAGCGACATCCTCGCGCCCTTACGATTGAAAGGCCCTCTTCGTGTTGCCCGCTTTGATGAGATCGGTCGCGCTGGCAGCTATTGGCCGAGCGGCCGCGGCTGGTTTTCAGGCTTGCCGTACCTCTTGCTCATCGACGTGCTCGGAGCGCCTGGTTCAATTCATCCAGGCAATGGATCGGCGCGAGGCAGCGCATGCCCTCACAGACCATGGCGCTGGGTTGATCTAGCGCCTGGATGCTCTGGACCAGGGTTGGCGGCTCTTCCAGCTCGACTTCCGGCGGGATCAGGTAAGCATGAAGGTCTAGGCGATGGATGATGGCCCGATGCCAGCGCTCAGGCTCGTCTCCGGGGCCCCCGATCAGAACCTGGCGTGCGGGCCGCTCGGCGCTCATGGCGGCGGTGACCAGGCTGGCATGCCCCATCGGTGAGCTCGAGAGATCGCCGCCTGCACCCTGCAGAATCCAGCGCGCGCTGGCGCCCAGAGAGGCATCGCCGCAGAGGTGGCCAAGACGCACCAGGCCTTCGACCGCCCGCGCGGCGCCGGCCGGTGTGGCGTCGTCGGCGAAGGCCAGGGGGCGGGTCAGTAGTCCACGCTGCTCGCGCGGGGTGAAGTAACAGGCGCCGGTCTCCGGGTCGATAAACTGCTGCTGGATTCGTCGTGCCAGGCGACGCGCCAGGTTGAACCAGCGTGACTCAAAGCGACAGGACAGGACCTCGAGACAGGCCAGCAGCACGTTGGCGTGGTCGTCCAGGTTGGCGATCTGCGCCCCGCGCCCCGCCGGCCCGACCTGTCGCCAGACCGAAAAGGGCGGTTCGTTGCCGAACAGGCGCACGGCGACCGCATCAAGGGCGTCGGCGGCCAGCGCCAACCAGTCGGGTCGCTTGAAGGTCCGGCCGGCCTGGCCCAGGGCCTCAATCATCAGGCCGTTCCAGGACCCAATCAGCTTGTCGTCGCGCTGCGGCCGCTCGCGGGTCTGGCGTGCTTTGATGAGCGCGTCACGTGCCGCACATAAACGCTCGTCGATGCGCGCGGCCTCCAGGCCGGGCCGAAGCAGCTCCTGATCGTCCCGAGCCCGAATCAGATGCCAATGCGAGTCGCTGAAATTGGCCGGACCGTCCAAGCCGTAGGCTTCGACCGCTAGATCTCGGAGCTCCGGCGGCAGGGCCTGCTGGACCTGATTCAGGGTCCAGACATAGAACGCGCCCTCGCCATCGGCCGTGTCGGCGTCCTGACTAGCGGCGAAACCACCGCCATCCAGAGCCATATCCCGAATCAGCCAAGCGACCAGCTCGATCGCTGCTGCCTCAAAGTCGCGGTGCGGCCAGCGTTGGGCGGCGTGGGTCAGCAGCGACAGGATCAGGGCATTGTCCGAGAGCATCTTTTCGAAATGCGGGATTTCCCAAGCCTGATCGGTCGAATAGCGGAAAAAACCGCCACCAACATGGTCACGCAATCCGTAGCGGGTGATGGCATCGAGCGTGTCCGAGAGCATCTGATCGGCCTGATCATCGCCGGCTTGGGAGGCCAAAAATGCCAGCAGTGGCGCCTGCGGAAACTTCGGCGCCTGACCGAAGCCGCCATGGCGTTCATCGAAGCGGCTGCCGAGCTGGCCTAGCAGGGTTTCAGCAAGCTCTTCGGGGACACTCTTAGATTGGGCATCGCGCGGCTGGGCGATGGCCTTAAGGGCCTGATGCAGGAGCTTCTGCTGGTCTTCGAGCTCGTCGCGCCGGGTCTGCCAGATGGTGCTGATTCGCTCCAGCAGCTGCGCCATGCCGAGCGTGCCCTGGCGCGGCTCGGGCGGGAAGTAGGTGCCGGCGAAGAACGGAGCCTGCGTGTTCGGGTCCAGAAACACGGTCAATGGCCAGCCGCCGCCCTGGCCGGTAATCAGTTGATGCGCCATCTGATAAATCCGGTCGAGGTCAGGCCGCTCCTCGCGATCGACCTTGATGTTGACGAAGTGGTCGTTCATTAATTCGGCAATCCGGTCATCCTCGAAGCACTCCTCGGCCATCACATGGCACCAGTGACAGGCGCTGTAGCCGATCGATAGCAAGATCGGCCGGTCCAGCCGGCGTGCCAGTGCCAGGCTGTCCACGTTCCATTCCTGCCACTGAACTGGCTGGTCGGCGTGCTGAAGCAGATAAGGGCTGAGCGCTTGAGCGAGCGTGTTTTCGATCATGATGTGTCGGATGATTGGAGACGTGTGTGGATGGGCGCGGTACCATGACAGTTTAGCTGGTAGAGAATCGTCCCCGATGGATGCTCCGATGAAAATTGCGCTCAAGCGCAAAGAAGAAAAACGACTGCGCGGTGGGCATCTATGGGTCTTCAGCAACGAGGTCGACACCCGAGCCACGCCGTTGACTGACCTCAGCCCCGGTGACCTGGCCGACGTCGTCGACCATACGGGCAAGCCGATAGGCACTGCTCTGGTCAATCCGCATTCGCTGATCTGTGCCCGTCTGATCTCACGCAAGCCAAGCGTTAATCCAACGGTCGGCTGGTTCAAGAAACGCCTTCAGCGTGCGCTCGCCTTGCGCCAGGCACACATAAATTCGAATTGCTATCGAATGGTCTACGGTGAGTCCGACGGTCTGCCGGGTCTGATCGTCGACCGCTACGGCGACGTGCTGGTCGGCCAGCTCAACACCGCGGGCATGGATGGGCGTCGCACCATCATCGAGCAGGCCCTGGTCGCCTTGCTCGAGCCGCGCGGCATCCTTTGGCGCAACGATTCGCAGGTCCGCCAGCTCGAAGGTCTGGAGCAGGAGATTGTCGAGGGTCCGGGTGAGATTCCTGACTCGGTCCGCGTGACCGAAGGCGAGATGCAATTTTCCATCGACCTGCAGCCGGGTCAGAAAACCGGCTGGTACTTCGACCAGCGCAGCAATCGCGAGCGCTCAGCTCCCCTGCTGGGAGCCTGCCCGCGCGTACTGGACCTGTATTGCTACCAGGGTGCCTGGGGTATTGCCGCAGCCCGCGCGGGCGCCAAATCCGTGGTCTGCGTGGATTCTTCTGGGCCAGCCGTTGAGGCCATTGCGGCGCATGCTGCGGCCAACGGTGTGGCCGACAAGATTGAAGCCGTCCAGGCCAACGCCGAGCGCTTCATGGACAGCCTGCTGGACGACAAGGCACGCTTCGATGCGGTTGTCGTTGATCCGCCGGCCTTCGCGCCGCGCGCCAAGGACGTGAGGCAGGCGCTCAAGGCCTACCGTCGCTTGAACGAAAAGGCCTTACGCCTGCTTGACCCCGGCGGCGTACTAATCAGCATGACCTGCTCGGCGCATATCCAGGAGGACCGCTACGAGGCGACGTTGCTGCAGGCCGCCCGGCACATCGATCGCGACTTGCAGATCCTCATGCGCCTGGAGCAGGGTCTGGATCATCCGGTCCACCCGGCGATTCCCGAGACCCGTTATCTCAAGGGCCGGGTCGCGCGCGTCCTGCCAAGCTTTTGATCAACCAACTAAACTAACCGATCCAATCCAACCAAGCTAGCCAAACTCAGATGCAGAGCGAATTCATCTACCACAGCATTAATCCGGTCGCCCTGAGCATCGCCGGCTTCGACATTTACTGGTACAGCGTGATGTACCTGGTCGCCTTCGGGCAATTCTGGCTACTCGGGCGCCTCCGCGCGCGTCGTGACGACGCGGTCCTCAATCCCGAGCAGGTCGGCGACCTACTGTTCTGGGGCGTGATCGGCGTGATCGCCGGCGGGCGAATAGGCTACGTGCTGTTTTACGCCACCGGTGACCTGTTGTCCGATCCCTTGCTGTTGCTCCGGATTCGCGACGGCGGGATGAGTTTCCACGGCGGCCTGATCGGCGTGTTGATCGCCCTGTGGCTTTATGGTCGCTCCCTGGGCCGCAGCTTTCTGCAGATGGGCGATTTCGTCGCACCGCTGATCCCGTTGGGTCTTGCCGTCGGTCGCCTGGGAAACTACATCGGCGGCGAGCTCTGGGGTCGTCTGACCCAGGTGCCCTGGGCGGTAATCTTCCCCGATGCCATCGAGGCCGGCGGGCGTCACTCCGAACGGCTGTATGGCCAGTACGAAAGCGGCGCGCTCGATGCGTTCGCTCGTCACCCCTCGCAAATCTATCAAGCCCTGCTTGAAGGTGTTGCGCTGTTCATCGTCGTCTGGCTGTTCTCCAAGAAGCCGCGACCGACCGGTGCCGTTGGCGGAGTGTTCTTGATCGGTTACGGCATCTTCCGCTTCATCGCCGAGTTCTTTCGCGAGCCGGATGCGCACCTGGGCTTCGTCGCCCTGGACTGGATGACCATGGGACAGATCCTGTCGCTGCCGATGATCCTTATCGGCATCGCCCTGTTGTTTTTCGCTTACCGCAAGAAAGGGGGCTGACGTGGAGAACTATCACGACCTGCTCCGCCAGATCCGCGACCACGGCGCACGCAAGAACGATCGCACGGGCACCGGCACCCTGAGCATCTTCGGTCACCAGATGCGCTTTGATCTGGCCGGCGGCTTCCCGATGGTCACCACCAAGAAGCTGCACTGGAAATCCATCGTCCACGAGCTGCTCTGGTTCATCAAGGGCGACACCAACGTCAAGTACCTGCAGGACAACGGCGTCAGGATCTGGAACGAGTGGGCCGACGAGACCGGCAGCTTAGGTCCGGTCTACGGCGTCCAGTGGCGCTCCTGGCCCGATCCCAAAGGCGGAGAAATCGACCAGCTCCAGCGCGTCATCGACCGAATCAAACGCCGCCCGGACTCGCGCCGCCACATCGTGACCGCCTGGAACCCCGCCGACCTGCCTGACGAGAGGCTCTCCCCCCAGGACAACGCCCGCGAAGGCCGAATGGCCCTCGCCGCCTGTCACTGCCTGTTCCAGTTCTACGTCGCCGACGGCAAGCTCAGCTGCCAGCTCTACCAACGCTCCGCGGATGTTTTCCTGGGCGTCCCCTTCAATATCGCCAGCTACTCCCTTCTGACCCTGATGATCGCCCAGGTCACCGGACTGAAGCCCGGTGAATTCATCCACAGCTTCGGCGATGCCCACCTCTACCTGAACCACCTGGACCAGGTCGACGAACAGCTGTCACGCGATCACTACCCGCTGCCCCAAGTCAAGATCAATCCAGACCGCAAGGACATCGACGACTTCGTGTTCGAGGATTTCGAGTTGGTGGGGTATCAGGCGCACCCGGGGATTCGGGCGCCGATTGCGGTTTGAGCTTGATCGGATGCTTATGGGAGGAGCCGGCGGCGGCTCAGGACCAGCCAATTAGGCTTGAACAGACCAAGGCCGGGTGAATGCCTTGGAACGGCCCGTTCGGCAATAGCGTCTTGTCGCCTGACTTCATGGCAGGCTTGAATCTTTGCTCAGGGTGTCATTCGGTCAAGTGAGTCGAGCAAAGAGGTTGCCGGTGCGCCAGGTTTAGTCCTCGATGAATCTGGCCATGCCCTGATTGCTTTTCTTGATCGCATCTGCCGTTCTGGAGGAGGGATCAATCAATTCGAAGTCTTGAAATTCAAAGCCGGGCCCAACCGTGCAACCGACGAGCACGCGATCTCCAATCGGCTCAGCCGCTTGCCATGCGCCCGCCGGGACCGCGTAGCAAAACATCTCGTTGGCCGCTGACAGTTCATGCTTTTGCGGAGGCGCCTCGGAGCCGTTCCAGACGTAGAGATAGAGACCTCTGCCTTGATACAAATTCCATACCTCATCTGACCTGACCCGATGGAACCGACTGACTTCACCTCGTTCGAGAGAGAAGTAGATGTGAGTCAGGGCAGACCGAGATTCACCGCTTGTTTTGCTGACCACCGCACCAGACTTGAAGACCTGCTGGTATCGGCCGCCTTCAGGATGTGGTTTCAGGTCTGTGGGCTTCATTGGCCAACCATAACGGACGTCACCCTTCGACCCGGGCTAGATACTGATCCAGAAACTCCCTAATTGCCCGATAGCCCTCGATCTCGTTGTCCCGGTTCCGGAAGCCGTGGCCTTCGTCGTCGAAGAGGACGTATTCGATGGGCACGTCGTTGTCGCGGATGGCTTCGACGATCTCGTCGGATTCGACCTGCAGCACGCGCGGGTCGTTGGCGCCCTGGAGGACGATCATCGGCTTGACGATGTTCTCGGCGTGGAACAGGGGGGAGATGGCTCGCAGGCGTTCGGCGTCTTCTGCCGGATCACCCATCTCGGCGAACAGGGCCTCGCGCTGGGGACCCCACCAGGCGGGGATGCTTTCCAGGGTGCGCAGCCAGTTGGTGACGCCGAAAATGTTGACGCCGGCCTCGAAGACCTCCGGCCGGAAGGCCAGCGCCGCGGCGGTCATGTAGCCACCGTAGCTGCCGCCCATGATGCCGATGCGGTCTTCATCGATCCAGTCCATCCCGGCCAGCCAGTCGCGAGCGGTGACGACGTCGTCGAGGTCGCACTCGCCGTGGCAGCGGTCGTCGGCGGCGAAGAAGCTCTTGCCGTAGCCCGAGCTGCCGCGATTGTTGATGTCGAAGATCGCGTAGCCGTGGTTGATCAGGTACTGGTTCAGGGCGGAATAGCCGATGCGTGCCTGGCCACCCGGGCCGCCGTGAACGCGAACGAGCATCGGCGACGGATTGTCCGCGGAGGCACCGTGGGGGCGATACATCACGCCGGGGATTTCCATGCCGTCGTAGGACTCGAAGCGTACGACCTCGCCGTCGACGAGGTGGGTCGGGTCGATGGCCGGATTCAGCGAGGAGGTCAGGGCGCGGGGGGTGCTGCTGCCGTCGGTCGCGACGACGAACAGATCGCGGGGTCGACGGCTGGACCGCAGATAGAAGGCCATTTGTTCATCGTCGGCGGAAAAGGTCACGGACACCACGTTGCCGTCGGGCATGGCGGGCAGTTCGACCTCGGAGAAATCATCCGTCGACAGGACCTTCAGGCTGGTCTGAGAGTCCTCGTTGATGCCGACGACGAGGTAGCTGCCGCCGCGCGAGCGACTGGCAAAGGACACGTCCCAGTCGGGCTGGAGGACGACGGTTTCCTCACCGGTCTCCAGATCGCGGCGCAGCAGATAGCGGAACTCGGAGCCTCGATCCGCGGTGTAGAACAGGGAGCGGCCGTCTGCGCTGAAAGCTTGAGCGGAATTGGCAACGGCCTCGTCGTCGGCCACCAGCGTCTCGAATTCGCCGGTCTCGCGATCCCAGAGCAGAATGTCCGTATCGCTTCTGACGTGGACCTTGCTGAAGGCCACGTAGCGACCGTCTGGCGACACCACCGAGGGAAAGGCGTCGACGGTGTTCTCGACGAGCAGGCGGCGCTCCAGGGTCTGGGTGTCGTATTCGTAGATGTCCGACACGCTGCTGTCGCGTTCGTTACTGGTCACCCAGAACACGCTGCCGTCCTCGGAGAAGCCGACAAATCCGGCCCGCAGTCCCTCGCCCGGCGTGAGGTCGACCACCGTGCCGTCCTCGTCTCGGACGTAGACGTGATTAAGCTCGTTGCCGCCCTGATCACCGGTAAAGATCAGGCGGTCGTCGTTGGGAAACCAGGCGCGGAAGAAGCGTGGGTTGTCGGCCGAGTCGGTCAGCTGAACCGGCTCGCCGCCTTCGATCGGCTGGGCATAGACGTTGAAGATTCCGCTGCGGTTGCTGGAATAGGCGATCCGAGCGCCGTCCGACGAGAATCCCGCGCCCCGGATCTGCTCCGTGTCCATGAACTCCTCGATCGAGTATCGAGGGGTATCTGGGGCGGCCTGCTCGACGGCGACAGCGCGTTCATCTTGCACTGCATTGGGGCCGGCAGCGGAATCCGATTCAGGGACTGGCGATTGGCCGCAAGCAGTCAGCAGCCCGGCAATGAGGACCAGGACTAGCGGAGGATATGAATTCATGGGGATTCAGACCGATCTAATAGGAATGCAAAAAGGTACTGGTGTGGTGCAGCCTGAGTCAAGCTCAGAAGCGCGATCATGAGGGCGCCGCGATCAAGAGCAGGCGAGTCAAAGCTCGCATGCCGTCTCCTCTCAGACCAAATCAGCAAACAAGTTCCGCGAACTGGATCAGGACAGTCTGTGAACAGTCGCTTCAGTCGAGTTCGATTGCTTCAAAAACGCTCCCTGGCGATCACATTCACCCTACTTGGTGCAATCGAAGGTGTTCTTTGTGTGCATCTTTGAATGTTCTATGAATTACGGACCCAGCAACCCCCGGATCTGGCAGATTTTGTGCGTCAGTGCTACGCGTTTTGACACCCGGCGATATCAATGCGGACACAAGCGTTTCTCGCTGGTTTTAAATCTTGGTTCTCACCTTGGAGGCTTTGCGGCGGGTTAGACCGGGTGTTGGATGCCGGACCTTACTAATCAAAGCCGATCTGCGAGATCACAGAAGCCATCAGCACGCATAAAACAATCGCGCCCAAGGCGAGTATTGCAAACTGAAAAGCAATGGCGCCGCCTCCCAGAATCGCAGCACCGCTTGCGACGCGTATCGACTCTCTCTTGGCAAAGCTGACCACACCCAGGATGATTGCCAGACCACCCAGAACGCCGGTGGCAATCTGAAGCCATCGATCGATATCGATTCTGTTTGGCTGCCTCTCTTCTACGATTTCGTCGCCTTTCAAGGCAGCGATTGTGGCGTCCTTTATCGCAACAGCAGTTTCAGCGACGGTTCTTTCCAGGCTTGGGCGCGGCGAAAATGGGCCCGCCCAAAGATGAACAATCGCAAGCAGCAGTGCCGCCCCTCCAACACCGATGCCGATAAAGCCTACGCTGTGCTTGCTGTATTCCATTGATGATTGTCCTGAGTACGACTGGAAAAAATCGAGGAACCGGTCGGAGTATTGCACATTCGAGTAGTTTTCCTCATTGCTCGATGGCGCTGTGAGTGTTGCCGTTGGACACCCTGGTTCCGTGCCGCTTCACAGTCAACGACATGCGACTGTGCAGAGCTAATCAGTCGCTGCCATTCGTACCGGGCCGTCATTCTTGAGAGGCCTCCTGGCTGTGCCGTGCCGCCTTGCGAAGCTCCTTCTCCAGGAACCGCTCCATCAGAATAAAGGCAAACGGCACGGTGCCGGCGGCCAGGCTGAGCAGCCAGGTGACCACCGACCAGCCTAGTTTGTGGGAGACCACGAGCGAGAGCGCACAATAGATCACGAAAAGCACGCCGTGTGTCATCCCGAGCACGTAGACGAATTCCCGGCTGATCAACCCCAGGCTGACGCTGAGGATGACCAGCAGCGAGATGCCTTCAGCCAGGCTGGCGATGCGGAACAGATTGATCATGGAGCCCTCGTAAGCTGCGGATGCAATGTATCCGTTTGTGGTGAGGGCGAGAGTATACGGCGCTGTCATTCAAAACCAGATCACCAGACTGAAGGCGCTTCAATCGCTAATGACTCGAGGTCAGTAGTCTGAGGCCGGGTTATCGGTTCTGCTGATCGACTCGGCCCATTCGAGCTGACCCCCTTTTGCAAGCAATCGGCCGGGATCGCTGGATCCCGGCCGATGGCCTATGTTGCAAATGCTGAGCGACTCGCGGGTCCTCAAGGCTGGGCATCTAGTCGCTGCAGTCGTCGGCTGGCACCAGCGAGCGAAGCTGTTTGAAATCGTTGGTGTCGCCCAGCGTGTAGCTTGCCGTGGCCGAGGTGCAGGAGAAGAAATCGATCTCCATCTCACCCACCTTCTCGAGCGCAACGCCGTTGACTTCATCTGGATCGGCTCCGAAGCTGAGCAGGATGTCGAAGCTGGCACGCAGGCCATCAAAGGCCGTACTGTCGAGGGCATACCAGATCTGCTCCCCGCTATCGCTGACGGTATACCAGGTGCCAAACACCTGGTCGCGACCTCGAACCGGATGGATACCGAGACCTTCTCCCGGATTACCCGGCTCGAACCAGTGACCCGTAAATGGCGAGGACATGGGCGCATCTTCTGGCAGCTCATCGACCGAAGTAAACTCGATTCGGGTGCGCACCTGCGTCCCGATCTGTGGGTCGCCGGTCACCGTATAGGTCAGGCGAAACCCGCCACCGTCGTCCAGGCGACCGTGGGCCGTGGTGTGGAGGAGGATTTCTGAGTTCGATTGGCTCGGGCGCAGCAATTCCTCATAAAAGTCTGCCGTTCCCTGACGCAGTGAGGGCATGTTTTCGAAATCAACAATGGTAACCATGCCGTTGGCGGCTGCCTGTTGGAACTCGTCGAGACGCACGAACCAGATCGAGCTCTCGCCTGTGCCGGTCAGTCGCGAGTGGACGGGCGCCATGTCGAGCTCCGGTGAGTTGGTATACACCTCGTAGCCCGTGTAGCCGTCGAGCGGGCAACCGAAGGCCGCTGGCGCGTCGAAGAGTGTCAGCAGGTTGAAAGATTCGGGGATGCACTGACGCTGTCGATACAGCACCAGCGCGGCCCACTCGCCGTTGGTCGGAATCAGGGAGGGGTCGACCTGGGCGAATTCCAGCCGCGCATAAAAGGGCGGCCCGAACGTCTCTTCCGGGATGGTCAGACGCATTTCAGCCTGCACATTCAAGCTGGCGAGCATCGACCAGACACTCAGTGCCGCGATCAGAAACGCCCGGCAGCGCGATTGATTCGTCATCATTCATTCTCCATGGTGGACAAATTGGCAAAGATGAGCGGGTCTATACGCCATCCCGTTCAGTGTCTTAAACTGAGCAGATGCTTGCTTTAGCTACCGATCATTTCCAGATCACGAAAAGATCATTTTTCATATCGATGAGGTCGACGGAGTGGATGGATGCCCGGCAGTCCGACTAGCAGTCTGAGCTTCGGGATCTTTCAGTTGGACACCCAGTCGCATGAGCTCTTCCGTCACGGTCGAGCGCTCTCCTTGCCGCCGAAAGCGATTGATGCGTTGGAGTTTCTAGTCGCTAGAGAGGGCGAGCTGATCACGAGACAGCAGCTTATCGATGCCCTATGGCCGGATCGCGTGGTGGAGGATCAGGGCCTGAATCAACTGATCTATCTCCTGCGCAAGGCCCTTGGCGAGCGTGAGGAAGGCGAGCCCTGGATCATGACCGTGCGCAAGCGGGGCTATCGATTCAACGGGCAGGCGATCCGATCACGATCCGGTCCGGTCACACCGCCGCCTTCGGCATCCTTGGCTGCGGATTCGACGAGTATGGATCCGACGCTAAGGGCACACCTGATGCGCAGCCGTTTTCTCTGGCACCAGTGGCGCCCTCCGGCCTGGCTGGAGGCGATCAGCGAGGCCCGCCAGGCCCTTGCGCTCGAGCCGGACAGCGCCGAAGCCCGCTACTGGTGGGGGGTATCTCTGATCACTCTGGCGATCAGCGGATTCCGGCCGCCGCTCGACGCGTTTCCCAAAGCCCGCCAGCTGCTTGACGAAGCCATCGCGATCGATCCCGAGCTGGACCTGGTGTGGGAGGGGCAGGGCGCCATCGCGCTGTTTCATGATTGGGATGCCGGGACGGCACGGCGCCATCTGGCCCGGGCCGTGCGAAACAACCCACAGTCAAGCTCGGCGCGTAATCTGTTCGCGCTGGCGACGGCCGCTTCGGGCGATCTCATGGCGGCCCAAGACGAGATCGAGACCGCCTTCAAGATCGACCCGCTTTCGGCGATCGTCGGCACGGACCTTGGGGTGCTTCACGCCATGGCTGGACGGCACCAGCAGGCCGCCGACGCATTTCGCGCTGTGCTGGCACTGCATCCGCTGTTTGCCCACGCGCGGAGCTATCTCAGCGCCAGCCTGACCAGCCTCGGTGAGACCGAGGCCGCCCTGAGCGAAGCGGAGCGCGCCGTTGCCGATTCTGGTCGCGAGGTCGAGCTGTCCCACGAAATGGCCCTGGCCTGGGTGGTGGCCGGTGAACGCGAACGCGCCGAACGCGTCCTGGGCGCGGTGGAAGCTCGGTTTAAGACTGACTACATCGACGCCTACTATCCGATGCAGATCGCTGCCGCGCTCGGTCGTCTGGACGAGGCGCTGGCCTGGATCGACAAGGCGATCGAGCAGCGCTCGCGCTCGCTCTGCTATATCCGCATCGATCCGATGTTCAATCCCCTGCGCCACCTGAGCGATTTTCAGCAGCGCATGGATCGCATCCTGTCCATTCCTGCGGTTGACCTGTTTCACTAACTTGTTCGTAAGTTCCTCCACCCTTGCGTGTCCTTGCGGCAAGGCAGACGTATCAAGACCTGCAGAGGGCAGGGCTGCTCAAGCTCACGATCAGGTGGCCTCGATGGACGCTCCCGGAAGCTGTGACTAAGAACGCCTGTTCCAGCCACAGTGCGGCGAGCGACTTCACAGGCGCCTTCTCTGACAAAAGTGGCGTGAATCGTCGGGTCGAAGCGTAGGTTCTGCCAGAAGCCGTAATTCGCCAAGGAGTACTCGATCGTGAATTTCCGTTTTTTTTCACCTGTGGCGCTGGCCACTGCGTTGCAGCCAGCTGCTGCCTGTCCTGGTCGCCGCGCGGCTCGTTCTGAATCCTCGTCGTCTGTTTTCAACAGGGAATCGAGGCGCGCCTGCGACTCGCCGCTCAGAGGCTTACTTGCGCTAAGCGTCCTTGCGGTTGGGTTGATGGGCCCCAGGGCTTTCGCGGGCGGTCCGGAGGGCGCGATTACGGCCGACAAGCTCGACTTGATCTTTGTCGTCGACGCGTCCCCATCCATGAGCGATGAAAATGAAGCCCTCACAGACGGTCTCTACAGCGGCCTCGTCGCTCCGCTGGAGAACAGAGGAAAGGACGTTCGAGTGATCGTGGTCGCGCAATTCGGTACCACCGGCGCCGAACTGTGCTTCGAGAATCCACTCGGCGCGATCCCATTCGGCGGCTGCGACTTCTCGCCCCCGGAACCGGTCAATACGCCCGGATTCAAGCACTACAGCAACGCAGTTTGGAGCTTCGACGCCTGGTGCGACCTGCTCGGCACCTACGACGGCACCCTGCCCGACGGCTTTTCGCAAGCGCCAGAGGGATGGTCAATCTGGCTTCGAGAAGAGGCTT
>JGI12210J13797_10318642_pt1 | contig 15060 bp, 11 predicted proteins | sample ElkSlonscriptome_3_FD_13797 | JGI IMG/M metagenome (IMG submission 13797)
ACTAGCCCTAGCCGACGGCTGGCTATCCGCCGCCGGCGAAAACGACAACGAAAACATCAAACAGCACGCCGCCGAGATCTACGGCCAAATCTTCCTCAGCACCTCCGGTCTAATGCAAGCGAAAGTCAAGACTAAGCTGGACGAGTTGTCGAAGGGAGCCGCAGCAAACTTCAACGTCAAGCAAATTATCGGCAAACCGATAAGGATTACATGGAGTAAACCAGACGGCAAGGTTTGGGATAATATTTTGGTTTTTAATGCAGACGGGACTTATGTGAGAAGCGTTGACAGCATCAGAGTGAAAGGCAACTGGATTGCAAATGGCAACATTGTCAACGGAGTCTCTACATCACATGCTGGCGTACGGGACCAATTTGTCTTCCATGTTGGAGGATTTGTCAAAGGTATGTCCTTTCAAGAAAACAAAATATTCTCATCCTGCAATGGAAACTTTGAGAATTAGAAACCCGTTCGTCTTCTAACAAGGTTTTCGCTCGTTGGATGCGTTGCAAAACGCGAGAAGAACCCAAACTTGGTGCCGGATCCCAGCATTTCAGGCTACTAAAACTCTCATCTCGCGTTCAAACAATCAGGTTTTCCCGTGGCGCTTTTTCATTCTGCTTTCGATCGATCAGCGTCAATGAGTTGTATGCGATGTAGCGTGTTAGCTGCTGATTGTTAGCACACTAATTTGTGCTTAGTTTGTTTGGTTCAGTTTGCTCCGGAAACACTCATCGTTACTCGCTCAAAGACAAACGCATGAATCTAATAGGACCCCATTTCATTGCCTGTTGATTACTTTGATGATAAAGCGATACGACTCGGCCTACGCAATAAGACGATTCGAGGTGGTGCATACACTGCGGTCAGTCAGGGCATCCGAACCGTTGCCATGCTAATCGTGACGCCTCTCCTAACTCGTCTCCTGCAGCCGGAGGACTTCGGTCTTGTCGCAATGGCGATGGTGGTGACGGGATTCGCAGGTATGTTCGTCGATGCAGGACTATCGATGGCGACGGTCCAGCGAGAACAACTTACTCATCAGCAAGCTTCCAATCTTTTTTGGGTTGCGAGTATTCTTGGAACGACCATTGCCGCCATCTGTGTCTGCCTTTCACCAATATTTGCAATATTCTTCCAGGATGATCGTCTTACATTCATCATCATGGGATCATCGACTGCATTCATAATCAACGGTTTGGCGATTCAGTACCGCGCAATGCTTCGCCGAGGACTTCAATTTGTCGATCTTGCGATTGCTGATATCGGAAGCATACTCTTTGGCCAAGCAATTGGCCTTTCATGGGCATTCGCATACTCTGGCTCCGACGGAGATTACTGGGCGCTCGTGTTAATTCCTGTTTGTGCAGCCTTTGCTAGCCTACTCATTGTCTATTGGCGATGTCACTGGAGACCATCCTTTTTCCAAAGGGGTGCTGGCACTCGATCAATGATTTTTTTTGGGGCGAACTTAACCGGTTTTAACACACTCAATTTTTTTGCACGTAACGCTGACAACCTGCTGATTGGTTGGTGGTGGGGGCCGACTCAGCTTGGCTTTTATAGTCGCATTTACCAGGTCATGATGCTCCCCGTGCAAAGGCTAAATGGACCACTTACCGCTCTAGTGGTTCCCGTTCTTAGCCGCGTCCAAAAAGAAGATCGTAAGTATCAAGACATTTACCGGTGGACAGTCGAGCGACTATTGTTAATTTCGTGTCCCGCGATGGCATACATTGCAGTCACCGCAGACTGGGTGACCGTAGCCTATTTTTCCGAGGCATTCGCTCCGGCTGGACCGATGCTTCGGTGGCTCGCCTTAGCAGCCTTGTGGCAGTCTTTATCAGCATCAATCGGCTGGCTGTTTATTAGCCAAGGTCGTGATCGGGAAATGTTTCGATGGGGCGTAATTCACTCAACCGCAGTCGTGTTATCGTTTCTAATAGGGTTGCCATTCGGGGCAACCGGCGTTGCGATTGCATACTGTTGTACGTTCAACGGTTTCTGTTTACCTCTCGCATTCTGGCTCATTTCGCGAAAAGGTCCGATTGATATTCGATTGTTGACAGGCGTGGTCTTGAACGTGGGACCGGTCGCCGCGATGGTAGGTATTAGCACGCTGCTCGCTCGGCACTTAATGCCAAGCTTCGACCTGTGGATATCACTATTGGTGACCGCCATTGTGGCAGCTGTCGCTTGGCTTCTATCGATGATTAGTTTGCCATTCGGACGACAAGTACTAACGCAATCTTGGGGCGGGTTGCGAAACAACTTTAGCCGACTAAGCTCATCGAATGTGGCCTGAATTGGACCCAGCCGATTATACGAATTCACAAACGGAACTAGTACTCTGAAAAGCCCTGAAAACGATCGTGTAATCTTTGAAAACTGCGATGTGATCGTATCGAACGGTGCCTGTATTGGATGTGGCGCATGCAAGGCCTTCGCACCAGATGTATACGAAATTGGTCTCAATAAATATGGAGAGATTCAGGCTAAAACGAGACAGGGAGTAAGAGAGCCAGAGGAGTTTGTTCGTATTTGCCCCTTCACGAGCGACGGCCCTAACGAAGACGAGCTTGGATCGAGTCGATTTTCAACTGCTACGAATAAACACACTGGGCTTGGTCGATTTCTTGGCTGCTATGCAGGATCTGTCAGTGAAGGTGAATTTCAAAAACTTGGCAGTTCAGGCGGAATGGGGACTTGGGTCGTCTCCAGACTGTTAGAAGAGGGGCTTGTTGATGGCGTCGTTCACGTTCGGGAGACGACAGACAATCCCGGTGAGATGAAGTTTGCGTATGCCATTTCACGCACGTTAGAAGAAGTCATCAGTGGAGCTAAAAGCCGATACTATCCGATTGAAATGTCAGGGGTGCTCAAAGAGATCATGGTGAATCCCGGTCGCTATGCGCTCGTGGGAGTTCCCTGTTTCATAAAAGCAGCGCAACGCTTGGCATTGGAAAAACCGGAAATTGCCGAACGAGTCAAGTACTTCGTCGCGTTGTTTTGCGGTCATTTGAAGAGTACAGCTTATGCCGACGCGATTGCCTGGGAATCAGGAATACATCCAGAGAATCTTGCGAGTATAGACTTTCGTCGCAAAATTCCAAATCAGCCTGCCAGTCGATACGGGGTCAAGATTGTTGCCAAAAATGGTGAGCAATGCATCAGACCAATGAAAGGATTGGTGACTCAAGATTGGGGCATCGGACTTTTTAAATATTCGGCTTGCGACTTGTGTGATGATGTGACGGGAGAGCTAGCTGATATCTCGATCGGCGATGCTTGGTTGCCTAAGTACGTTGGTGATTCACGTGGAACGAACGTCGTTGTAATACGTAACCAATTATTGCTTGAACTTATTGAAGACGGTATTCGCACTCGCCGACTCGACTTAGAACCAATAAGTGACTCCGACGTCGCACAGAGTCAGGCAGGGGGACTACGACATCGTCGTGATGGCCTTGCGTATCGACTTAAACGACGTGAGGATGAGGGGAAATGGGTTCCAACCAAGCGAGTGATCCCTTCCGATTGTCACTTGAACGAACAGCAAAAGCGAATTTTTGATCTGCGATCTCAAATCGTGGAAGAATGTCGTGACGTCTTTTGGGAAGCAAAAAAGTCGAACGACTTTCAGATTCTTACTCGGTGGCTTGGGCCTATTTCTCGCAATTATCGAGATGCCTACAAGATTCCAATCACGCGACGAATCATTTCTCGCTGCAAGTTTGTATACAAACGCATCTTAGGCTGTCGCAAAACGCCTTTTCTCAAGACACCTCCGTTACCGAACAAAAAGAGCTAACCTACATGAGTATCGTGTTAACAGGATGTAATGGGTTTCGCAATCGTGGAGTCGAAGCGCTGATTACGCCTTCGGTCGCCGAGCTTCGAAGTCGGCTGCCAATGGAACCGATCACCCTACTTAGCGGTTCACCAAAGTTTGACGAGGCGAGAGATATAGTCGGACTTACGATCGTAAGAGATCCCTACATTGGACGAGTCAACTCACTATCCGTTCGACGCCGCGCGGCAAGATGGAGTCCCCGTTTCTTTCCTGCTGAAGCAAAGGCCTTTGAAGTCATTAAGAATTCGAGGATTGTCATTGCCAGTGGTGGTGATAATTTCTCATCCGACTATGGTGACATACGAATGCACCTGGAACCCCTCGTGATTGCACAAAGCTTTGGGATTTCCACGGTCATGCTCGCGCAGTCTATCGGGCCGTTTCGTCGAGATGATCAAAAAGAGCAGTTTTTAAAGGTCGCAAGGAAAGCAAATCTGATAACCGTTCGCGAAAGCCGTTCGTACGACTATGCCACTCGTGAACTGCAACTGGATGAGAAATGCGTATTTCTGACTGCAGATCCTGCCTTTCTGTTGGAACCAACCGCCCCTGGTCGCATCACACAATTTCGACACCGATATGGGCTGATTGACAATGCTCCCACCGTGGCGATCGCCATGAGTCGAGGCATTAGTTCGTTTGGTGGCTTAGAGTCGAGCAGCGAGAGTGCAACGAAGGTACATTTGAGTGTGCTTGTCGAGATAGTTCGCAGCGTGTTGGACGACCTTGATGCACAAGTTTTGCTGGTACCCCATGTCCAAGAGACTTCACCGACTAACAATGATCTTTATTTTGCAGAGAGCATTGTCGATCAGGTTGACGACCACCGCGTTCGTGTTGCCTGGGGTGATCATTCAGCCGCCGATATGAAAGGCCTTATCAAATCGTGTGATTTAGTCATAGCGGAGCGTATGCACGCTGCCATTGCGGGCATCTCGACTGCAACACCGACGATGGTCGTCCGATATTCAGTCAAGGCCGATGGTATTGTCGGCGATCTTCTCGGTTCCGATGCTGCCAGCAAGGGGGCGATCATTTCGTTCGAGTCATACCTACAAAACGGAGTGGCGAAGGCATGCCTTGAAAAGGCATGGCGGCACCGCGGGGAACTTCGGAGCGACCTCGAAGCAAAGTTGGAGAGTGTTAACAAGTTGTCGGCTGAAAACTACGACATGATCACGAAGGTCTTTCACTCCGAAAAACTGGAAAAAACCGGTGCTCTCTGATATCCGTCTTTCAGTTATCATCCCAACCTATAATCGGGCCGAATTGCTGCGGTTATGTCTTGAAACGATCTTGTCACAAAGACGCCTGCCGGATGAGATTATCGTGGTAGATGATGGCTCGACCGATCATACGTCAGAAGTCGCCGCGTCGTTCAAGAATGAAATCACCTATATCAAGCAAGCCAACGCTGGACCGGGTAGTGCTCGAAACACCGGTGCGTCGCACGCTACCGGTGACTATCTAGTTTTTCTCGATAGCGATGATTGCTGGTGGCCATGGACACTAGCGATTCTTGAGGAAGCGATTCTGGCCTCCCAGCCACGTCTTATATCTTTTTGTCATAAGATGTTTCAAAATCCGGATGATATTAAACATGTGAAGGAGTCGCCTTTAGAACTTTGTCGTTACGAAAGTTTTTACGCAAGTTCGAAACAGCAGATTCTTTTCTCAACATCGAGTGCAGCGGTGCGTCGCAAAGACTTCTTATCAGTTGGAGGGTTTTCGAGTGCGATCCGTGTTGCCGAGGATCTAGACCTTGCACTTCGCATGGGAGATACAGGTGGATTCTCCCACGTAAGCAGCCCTCCAATGATCGCTCTCAGGAGACACGAGACGAGTCTCATGCAAGAAATGGATGGCGTTTTTCATGGTATGCGGTACCTAATCGACGAAGAAAACAATTGCCGTTATCCTGGGGGACCTAGCCTCTCGAGCGATCGGCGCAATCTAATCTCATACGTAGTACGTGGCGCAACGATCAGACTAATGCAGCGACTTGAAGTTCGTCGTTCGTTTGATCTTTACTGCCGAACATTCACGTGGCATCTTGCCTCGCTACGTTTCCGGTATCTGCTCGCATATCCGCTACTGCTGCTTAAATCAATTTGCGTAAGTAGCTGTAAGAAGATTTTTGGCAAGCAAAACCTGGCCATATGAAGTGTTTAAAGTAACAATCAAACAGAGTTTGAATCCGCAACTCTTCCTCTTCCTAATGTGCAAACTACCGTGATTAGCAACAAAAAGAGATCGTAATGTGCACAATGGAACCAGTTGACAATCACGGTATTGAGCCTGCAAATGTTGCCATGTTGTGCAACGGCAACGAAGTTTATGGGATAGGAACAATTATTAAATTGTATGCGCAAGGAATGCCTCGTCTCCCGTTTTTTTGCTTCAGCGATGGTCCACTCTATCAGTGGCTACGAGAGAATAGAATGGATGTTACACTTTTTGAGGGACTCAATGGTTTCCAACCCTACCAGAGTATTCGTACATTGCTTGGAACACCACAAACACTTCGCCGAACTCGCCAGGACGCTGCTAAACTTCACGAACAACTTAAGCCGCGGGGCATTAAAATTTTGCATACCCACCGTTTGGCCCAACAGATTACGGCGGGACACATGCGAAAGTTTGGATACAAGACTGCCTGGCAGATTAACAATAACATGGACACTCAGCGACTTTTCGGAATTGGCCAGCGTCTCAACTGGGCACTGGCCCGGTGGGGTGCCGATGTATTGCTTCCGGCAAGTGACTTCATCGCCAAAAACTGGACAGGTTCCGGCGTACCGAGCTACACAATTCGCAATGCGGCTGCCGAGGTAGATTTCTTCAGCGATGAGCCATTGCCTTTGTCGCCCCTTCGGTGCGTCGTCGCCGGCCGTCTTGAAAAATCAAAGGGACACCATACAGCCGTCCAAGCGGTGTTGATCGCAAGAGGAGCGGGGTGCGACGTGACACTCGACATTTACGGTGGTCCTATTGAGAACAATACCTATGTTTCTGAACTTAGGAAGTTGATTCGCGACGGTGAAGCGGACGAGGCTATTAGCCTAAAGGGTTTTTGCAACGACCTACGCCAACGCCATCCTACTTATCACCTTGGACTACAATGTCGAATTGATCCGGAGCCATGCAGTCTTTGGGTCTGTGAGACGATGGTTGACGGGCTGCCCATCCTAGCGTCTGCGACTGGCGGTACTCCCGAATTGGTTGACGAGGGAACAACTGGATTTCTCTATCCACCTGGAGATGAGGAGGCACTAGGAAAGCTATTGATTCGTGCTGCTAAGAGTCCGCAACTTATTTCAAAGCTGAAAGCAGCGGCCCTGCAACGTGGAAAAGAACACTTCTCCCGAGAACGATTTTGCACACAAACGATGCAGGTGTACCAAGGTATTACTGATAGTGTTTCCCCGTTGAAGCAAATGACTTCTTCAAGTGGTAAAACTTAGACAAAACGCTCATGGCCCAAAAGCAAGCTGTCGAGCGGAGCGGATCTCGCTATGAATGAGTTTCCAAAACCAATCCGAGTCTTGATCGACCAACCTGCTCTGCCACATTATCGATTAGCCGTGTTCCGAGAACTGGCGGCACGAGAAGGAATTGAACTGACCGTTCGGTATGGCAAGGAGCCTGGTTTGGACAACGTTGATCCCGATGGCTTTACGGGACAATATGCGGAGACCAAATACTATAGCGTCCGAGGAAAAAAACTGTGCACGCGTAGTCCGGATCTCGTCGAAATAGCTGGATCGAAAGCGTACGATTGTATCATTTTTAGTTGGGCCTCTCGCAACATAAGCCTGGTGCCCGCGCTTCGAAAGGCACGTAAGGCGAATACGGCAACCGTTCTTTGGGGCCATGGATTCTCAAAGAATGAGTCACCCTGGAGTTTCTGGCTGCGAAATCGAATCGGCAAACGAGGTGATGCTCTTTTGCTTTATTCAAAGTCGACTGCTGATCAGTTAGGCTCGCATGGTATCGACACACAGAAATTGTTTACAGCAACAAACTGCATGGACTTATCCTCTGTCGCCGAGGAGAAAAAACGGTGGCTCAATAATCCAGGGGCACTAATGGATTTCAAAAAATCAGTAAACATCGGAGAAGAAGATCCAGTGTTGCTTTTCGTCTCGCGAGTGAGTCGAGAAAACGGAATCGATCGATTATTGTTGTCCCTATCGGCACTAGTGAACCAGTATCCGGCGATTACACTTGTTATCATCGGAAATGTCCCCGCTGCCGAACGACATCGCCTAGACAAAATCTCAGGCGAATTGAACATTGATTCCCATATTCGATGGATGGGTCCAATCTACGACGAATCAGAACTGGCTCCCTGGTTTCTAAGTTCTACGATCTTCTGTTATCCAAAGAACATCGGACTTAGTTTGCATCATGCCATGGCCTATGGACTACCGGTGCTAACCAGCGACGATTCGCGAATCCAAAATCCCGAATTTGAGGCGATCCAGCATGATGTCAACGCTGTCACCTATTGCGAAACGGATTTGCATTCAATGACAAAAGAACTTACTCGACTCATTGAAGATCGTGAACGTCGAGCACGGATAGGCACCGAAGCAGAAAGAACAATGCTGGAGGAGATCACAGTTCCAAGAATGGTGGATGGTTTTGTTGCCGCAATCTATTATGCGATGAATCAAAGACGCGTAGCCACCAAACGTAAAATCGAACAGGAATCAGGGCCAATTTAATGGATAAAATTTTCAGATATTTTCAGGTAGTTGATCCATTTGTTTTGGTCATCGGAATTGCTGTTTTATTTGTTGTTCTTATTATTATTCCTGCCGAGAAACGCTGGCTCGTTCCATTCGCATTCGGGCCAACATGGATGCTCGTTAATCGGATGAGCGATTTTCAGATGATCGGTTCGTACATGAAGGTTTTGGCCGTTGCTCCCACTGTGGCGATGATTTTCGGTGTCATTACGGGTGGATTCCCGAAATCGAAGACTGAGCCTGCCGCCTTCGTGCTGATCCTTACAGGCGTCTTTTGGATAGTCTGCATCGCTGGAACGAATGATTTCGGGTATGGATTCGCCGTACGCATCCAATGGATCTTGATGTGTGTTGCGGCTTCATTGGTGTTGCCGCTTTTGTCGAATCTGAATTATCTTCGAATTATGTTGAGGTGGCTATATTGGGGATACTTTGCCGCAGGCGCTCTTATGTTGGCAGCGTTTGCCTTCGATGGTGGCGTCATGTATTTAAACGGGCATACACGATTCTCACCTTGGGGATCAAATCCAAATCAGATTAACATGACCTTGACGATGGTTTTCTTTCTCTCTTTGTATATGATGCAGACAGACGAAAAAGACAAGAAAGCTCCAATCTACGCGGCATCAGCTATAGCATCCGCTATGATGCTTCTTTTAACGATTAGTCGTTCATCAATTGCAATGGCTTTTGTTGGGGTCGCGATCATAGCACCACATATTATAATCAAGCGACCTTTATTGACATTTTCGGTTGCAGTGCTGTCCATTGTCGTCAGCTCAAATTACGTATTAAACAATGACATCTCTCTGAACCGTCTAAATAGTCTTCAAAGCGGACGTGAAGACATCGCAGTTATTTACTTGAATGAAATAATGAAGCGACCGATTTCGGGTTTGCTCGGAACGAGTGGACGGTCTTTCAATAGCATGGGTAGAGGGGCTTCACACGCTCACAATGCGATCCTCGCAATAGCGTATAATGGTGGCATTTTATTGCTTCTTCCGTTCCTTGTGATAGGGCAAAAGGCACTCACGTCTTGTCTTTACCTATTCCGCACTAGAAAGAAGTATAATGAGGTTTCTACGGAGACCACTTGGATGGTCGCTACCTTTGTGGCGTTAGTTGCAAGTAGCTTCAACAACTTCGCGATCATTTGGTCAAGCTACTTTGAATCCTTCTTGGTTTTACTCGTAGGTCTTTTTGCTATAAGAATAAAGACTACTGGGTATCGAAATTTCATGCGAAAGTATCCAGCGATCTGGTCTCGACGAACTCCTCCAATACCCGCCGAATAGTACTGTGATTTGCGAAAAAGACGACGAGTTGGCTAGATTGAGTTTTGTGATTCTCGGTGCGCAGAAATCGGCTTCAACCTTCTTACAAAATTGCGTTCGCGAACATCCCAATGTTTGGATGCCGGTTGGTGAAACGCCCTGCTTTGAGTCGCCTGATTACGAGTCGAATGCGTATGGCAGTTTTCTCAAATCTTTACAAGATATCACTGCCTCGAAAATAGGAATTAAGCGTCCTGACTATTTCGCGAAACCAGAGGTTGCTCAGCGAATTGAAAAAGAGTTACCCGAAGCAAAGTTGATAGTCGTTTTGCGAAACCCTGTTGAGCGAGCTTTATCGGCTTGGTATCACAACATCAACGAAGGTTTCCTACCCGCGATGAGTGCGGAGGACGGTCTACGCCTCCTACTTGGTGCTCCGGACCATGTGATGCCTGAATATCCAAGATCTCGTCAAGTTTTGGAATATGGTTTTTACGCAAAGCATTTGGGGCATTATCGAGATGCATTTGAGCAGGGTAGACTGCTCATTTTGCTTCACGAAGACGTCATCAAACAACCACAAATGAGTTTGAAGAAGGCGTTTGAACATCTTGACGTTAGTCCTAACTTTTTGCCAACCAAGCGACTAAAAGAGCGTCCGCAGGCGGTGATTTACAACTTGAAACGGCTGCAGTGGCTGCGATTTAGGTCGCCGCTGTTGAATCGCTTTAGTCAAGACGGATTGCGAATTATTGGTAAACACAAAAATCCAGTTCGCTTGTTGATGGCTGCCGTCGTCGTGGCCACCGATCGACTCGCCTTCTCACCCCTTTTTGGCAATGAGAAACCAGAATTGTCCAGCGAGCTTCGGTCGATGTTGTATCAGTACTATGAAAAAGATATCGAATGTCTTGTTGCTGATTATGGGTTGCCCGTTGAACATTGGCGACTAACCGATGACTAACAGTTTCCTAAGAGTTTAAGGTTTCTATTATTCTCAGGGTAACTCTCATAAGCAGGACAGTCCATGACTGAAACTCCAAACAAGTGCCAACTCACCGACGAAGAGATCAAAGCCTATTTTTCGGGTGATCATTTATACGGTGACGACTTCGATGTAAAGTCTATCGAACAATGGTTTGAAGCAGAACGCGAGGGCTATGCAGACCTTGGTGCGCGCGACCAAGAAGATTACAGTTACTCGTATCACGCTTTGAATCAAGTTTTAGGCTTCCGATATCTTCCGACTCGTCAGTTCAAACACGCGATTGGCTTGGGGAGCGCCTACGGGGACGAATTTATGCCCATCGTTGATCGACTCGATCAGATTACGATCATTGAACCATCCGATGAATTAAGCCGTCCCAATCAATTAAAAGGTGTCAACTTAGAATACATCAAGCCAGAGATTTCGGGGCAGATTAGTATGTCAGACAACTCGGCGGATCTTTGCTTGAGCCTGGGAGTATTGCATCATATTCCAAACATCACGACGGTTGTCAACGAATGCGCTCGTTGTCTGGAACCCGGTGGTTATATGATCGTCAAGGAACCAATCGTATCCATGGGTGATTGGCGTAAACCTCGCCGCGGATTAACGGCAAATGAACGCGGCATTCCTAAAGCCTATTTGATTAACATGCTTGGTGAAGCTGGATTTGAGATCGTTGCGATCAATTGTTTTAACCTGTTTTTTGTTCGCCGTCTCTCAAAGCTGTTGAAGACCGGTTGCTATAGCAGTTCATGGATGACCCGATTCGATGTTTTAATATCGAAACTCTTGGGGTGGAATTACCGGTATCATCGAACAAGCTTGTTTTCGAAATTTGCACCTGCGTCTATCTATGTGGTAGCTAAGAAAGCTGGGTGATCTGATACCCATATCCTTATCGCTAATTTGGAGCCTCGCTGGCAAATATTGGCTTAATTTTTAGGACCATGCGTTTTGAATATCGTTCATCTAATCGACTCAATTGAGCAAGTTAACTTTGGGATTTGGAACGCGGCAACGGCGACGTCTACGACGATGAACCAAATGTATGGTGCGAGGTCTTTTGTCGTTTACGGAAACCGAGAGACGGTTGTTCCGGACCTTCTTGCGGAATCGGTTACTGAAACGTCGTTTGCATCGAGCCCGGCTGATGTCTCGCAGTTTCTGAGTAAACACGCATGCAATTCAAGCAATGCGGTCGTTGTCAGTCACGGTTGTTGGCGGAATCCAACTTTATGGGGGAAACTTCTGAGTAAATTGGGGTTCGGTTGGGTTTATACGCCGCACGGAATGCTTGAGCCTTGGAGCATGTCGCAAGGAAGACTAAAAAAGACGGTTTACTTCAGTTTGATTGAGAAGCCCGCAATCCGCAAAGCAAACTTTATTCGAGCCGTCAGTTCTCCTGAAGCGGAAAGACTTCGTTCAAAATTTCCTAACCATCGCGTTGCCTTGATACCGAATTGCGTTGATTCGCCGCAAGCAGAACAAAGCCAATGGGCTAAATCGGGGTCCTCAAATACACTGTTTCTATTTCTAGGCAGGCTTCATAAAAAGAAGTGTGTGGTCCCTTTAGCAAAAGCGTTTGCAAATAGTGCGTTGGCGAACCGAACAGACGTTGAATTAGTCATTGCAGGCCCAGATGATGGCGAGCTCGGGACTCTGTCAGAAGTAAAGAAAAAGACACAAACGGACAATCTGGTTATTAGTGCTCCAATGTACGGGAATGCGAAACAGGAAATACTGAAAAGGACCGATTTTTTTCTGTTACCGTCACAAAGCGAAGGACTTCCTACTGCCGTATTAGAAGCCATGTCCTATGGCTGCGTTCCCATAATCTCAAGTGGTTGCAACTTTCCGGAAGCCTTTGCAGAGAATTTGGCGATTGAAGTTGCACCGAACCAATCGAGTATCAAAGAAGCACTTGGTAAAGCCTCCGAAATGACGTCGAAAGACCGAATGGAACTCGCTCGAAGAAATATGCATTTTGTTGAAAAGCACTACACGATCGAGAACGTAACTAAGATGCAATACGAACTTTATCAGTCGCTTCTATCGCGGTCGCCAGCTTAATGTCGCATCAGCAAACTTCCTTGAACGATACTGATGGTCAATGGAAACACATTCCGGCACTTGATGGACTACGAGGCGTAGCTGTGCTGATGGTGATGATGCACCATATGTTTCTTACGGATGTTTTCGATACCCCTGCTTGGATCGATCGGATCGTACATACGGGGTGGATGGGCGTCGATTTGTTTTTCGTTCTTTCCGGGTTTTTAATAACGGGAATCTTGCTGAATGCAAAAGAGACTCCAAACCGCTTTACGAACTTCTACATGCGGCGAGTTTTGCGAATTTTTCCACTTTATTATGGTACGCTTGCGCTCATTCTGTTTGGTCTGCCGTTCGCTGTATCCTGTTTGCCGTCTTCGCCTTCCGGGTTTGCCCCCATCCTGGAAAGCATTGAGGTCGTTAAGAAGCAACAATGGCGTCTCTGGCTATACCTGCAGAATTTTGGTGGCGATTGGCGAATGTTTAACCATCTATGGTCTCTCGCCGTCGAAGAGCACTTTTATATGGTTTGGCCAGCCGCTGTCTTCCTTTCATCTAGAAAGAGGATGTTTCAAATTTGTATCGGAACGATCCTAACTGCGTTCTTATGTCGCCTTGTTTGGATCTATTTTGATATTCAAGTTGGAAGCTGTTATATCTTTACATTGTGTCGGATGGATTCGCTTGCCATGGGTGGGCTCTGTGCGTTGCTTGTGCGAGGTACTCCAACTGCGAAATTGCGATTGACCGCCAAGCGGGCTGCGATGAGTTCCGGGCTGATACTCGGCGTTAGCTTTTTATCCTTCAGTGAGAGTAGTCCAAATCAATTAGCCATTGAGACAGTCGGTTTTACTATCATTGCTTGTTTCTTTGCTTCGATAGTGTTGATTACGGCAACTGTTAATCAAAATAGCCACTGGGGTTGGATTATGGAGCAACGAGCCTTACGAGCATGCGGACGCTATAGTTACGCTGCTTATATTTTTCACCGACTGATTGTTCGTCCGCTCTTAGTTTTGACTCCGCCCGCAAAGTGGCTTCAATGGTTTCCTTCGCCAATTTTTGCGGCTTCAGCATTTTTGGTCTTTGCCAGTCTTGTAACTTTTTTTGTCGCTTTTGCGAGTTGGAACCTATTCGAGAAGCATTTCCTTAGCCTGAAAAAGTATTTTGATTACCGTGTCGAACCAAAACTCGCTACGGAATCGGCCGTTGAGCCATCTTGAAAAACAAACCGTCGTTTTCGCGCGGGCTAGGTTTATACTCTGGTATTTCAATTCGTCCCCGCTAAAATACGTGGGTGTCGGACGGCTTATACGCATCTAATTCAAGTACGTTCAATTGCTTCGAGCAATCGTCCTACTTGATTGACGATCTCCTGTTTTACAATCTCTATCGAAGAAGACTGAATTAGTTATCATGTGGCAACAAAGATCTAGACCGTTCCTTCTAACTCTCTCAGCGTTGGCGTTTGGCCTGATGGGCACTCCACTGCACGCGGCCGTTGTGAATGTTTGGATTGCGGCGGGACAATCGAATATGACTGGAAGTGCAGCGACAAGTGAGGTTCCCTCCGACTTCATGACCGTCTATCCCGACATCCTCTACACGCAAGATGTTGGTGAAGGAATTGAGCCTTTCGGGCCATTGCAACCTCGGCTGGCCGCCAATGGGGTGAGCCGTGGCCGGTTTGGTCCTGAAATGGGCTTCGGAAGTGCTTTAGATCGATCTTTAGGCCAATACGCGATCGTCAAACTAGCTCGAAACGGCACGTCATTAAATAATCATTGGCAGCGGGGCGGTGGATTGCGAAATTTACTAATCTCCTTTACCGAGAGCTCGATGACGGAGCTTAGTGCAATGGGCTTCACTCCCCGATTGGCTGGTATGCTTTGGGTTCAAGGAGAAGGTGACGCGAATACGACAACGGTTGCAAGTCGTTATCAATCCAATTTGCGAGGTCTCGTTTCGGACGTCCGTGATTACTTCAATTCGCCAGACATGCTTTTTTTGTTTAATCAAGCTCATGAGGATCTTGATCGTCTAGCGACAAGCACGTTGAGGTTGAATCAGCAGGCTTATGCCAACGAAGATCCGAATGCCCATCTCATCTCCATTGATGATTTGGAACTGCGT
>JGI12210J13797_10592919_pt1 | contig 15060 bp, 8 predicted proteins | sample ElkSlonscriptome_3_FD_13797 | JGI IMG/M metagenome (IMG submission 13797)
AAAATCTTCCAGCTTGGGTTTGCGGCTCAATCCTTCGATCTGAACATAGCGAAATCCATGATAGGTAAATCGGGGTTCCCAAACTTCAACCCCGCCCCCTTTACAGATATAAATTTCGGTCTGATCGCCCCCGGTCACGCGAACGCCGGTTGACGCGGTATCAATCATTTTTCCATCCGGCATCAGGAGCTCGGCAAAACGCATTTTGATCCGCGTCCCACGCTCTTCCTTCACCCGAATTTGGAGCCAACCGGTCATATTGACGCCCATATCCAGAATCCACGCACCGTCTTTTGCGGGGACAATTGAAATGGGTTCAATGGGCTTTATCTTTTTGATGGGTTGCTGCAGTTGCGGAATCAGTTTTTGGGTCGGCGACTCAACCTCTTTCGCAGAAGCCCATTTAGAATCATTGAATCCGGCCTTACTCCAGCCGGGCATTTCCAGCCGCGCATCATAGCTTTCGCCCACATAGACATTATCAAAGAGAATCGGCCCGGTGGTCGCTTGCCAAGACCCATCCGTAATCAATGTTTCTTTTTTGCCGTTCGCATATTCAATTTCAAGCAAAGCGATCGCGAGCGGCTTTCCATAGGCCAGATTTCCGCCCAATGCCGTGTTCTGGCCATAAAACCCATTGCCCAGCATCAGCCCCACGGCATTGTCCCCGGCGTGTAACTGCTTCGTAATATCCAACGTGACATAAGCCGCGCGTACATCATAAGAAGTTTGCACTGGATCCAGTACATGATCACCGACCTTGGACCCATTCAGATACAACTCAAAATACCCCAACCCACAGACATAGGCCGTGGCCTGCTTTACGTTTTTTGACACCGCAAACTCGCGGCGCATCAGCGGGGCAGGAAAGGCTTTGCGCTTCTGCTTCCCTTTATACATCCGCTCTACCAAGGGGGAGTCCGGACGAGGATCACCATCCAGCTGAATCCATCTCGCATCTTTCATCACCGTTTCAGCGGCCACGGACGGCATATTGGTCATTACGACCAAAAGGCCAACAAACATCGTCTTCAATATAATTTGTGTCATATTCCGGCACTCCTATACCATGTTTCCTAGGCCTACTTCGCTTGTGGAGCGGTAGATTGATGCGGATGAATTCCCTGCCCCTTCAAACTTCCCACCTTTTCTTCCGGGATGGAGTAGGCATATGTATCATCCATGTGGTCCAAACCGAACCGTGTGCCCACGTCCAGAATGGGAACCGGGCCGTTTTCGGTAAGATAATCATTTTGTCCTTTCATCATTATGCTCAGCGGCCGGAACGAATGGTTCGGCACTGGGTTAAGGGCGGGCCGCCTTTTCACGGGCCGCCTTTTCGCGGGCCGCCTTTTGCTGGCTTGTTCCGTTGAAGGCGGGCGGAATCAACTGGGCGTCCCACGCCTTGCGCTTGCGCTCCAGGTTTTCGAGCACTTCAGGGTAGGCGCCCGCCAGACTCTTGGACTCGCCGATGTCATTTTTCAAATCGAACAGTTCCGTTTCGCTGTCTTTGTCGGGAATTAAAAGCTTGTAGTCGCCGCTGCGCACGGCAAACGCACCCTTATCATACATCCGCAGATAAATCGCATCATGCGGCGGACCGGTTTTTTCCCCGGTCAGATACGGCATGAGGTTCACGCCATCGAGCGGATACGCCGGATCGAGCGGGGCTTTGGCCAGCGCGGCGATGGTCGCAAAGATATCCAGCGAGATGACGGGTTGCTCATAGACGAGGCCTGGGGGGATTTGACCGGGCCACTGCATGGCGAACGGCACGCGGTAGCCGCCCTCATAAGGAGAGTTCTTGCTGCCGCGCAACGGCTGGTTGCTGGGAGCCTTGTATTCGAGCACGCCGCCATTGTCCGAGAGGTAAACCACCAGGGTATTCTGCTCGAGATTCAACTCGCGCAGTTTGGCGAGGACCTGTCCAACGCCGTCGTCCACGGCACTGATCATGGCGGCGTAGGTGCGCCGTTTCTTCTCCTTGATGTTCGGAAAGCGGGAGAGATATTTCTCACTCGCCTGCATGGGGGCGTGTGGTGCGTTGTAGGCAAGATAGAGGAAAAACGGCTCGTCCTTGTGCCGCTCCACGAACCGGACGGCCTCATCGGAAAACTCATCCGTCAGGTATTTTGACGTCTTAACCGGAGTGTGGTCCCGCTGGATCCACGTCACATAATAGTCCTCAGCCCGGTCCGAAGTCTCCAACGTCAAATCCTCTGGAAAGTAGCGGTGGCCGCCGCCGAGAAAGCCGAAGAATTCGTTGAAGCCGCGGTTGAGTGGATGAAGCGACGGATGCGCGCCGCCCAGATGCCATTTCCCGATGATTCCGCTCTGATAGCCAACCTTGCCCAGCGCGGCGGGCAGCATCGTTTCCGACAACGGCACTCCGAAGGTCGGTTCATCCGGCTCCCACGCCGGATTGCGTTCGTAGCCGAAGCGTTGCCCGTAACGGCCGGTCAGGATGCCCGCGCGGCTCGGCGAGCAGAGCGGGAAGGAGACGTAGCCATTAGGAAAGCGCACGCCGTTGGCCGCGATGGAGTCCAGGTGCGGCGTGGGAATGTCCTTGCAGCCATGAAATCCCACGTCCGCGTAGCCCTGATCATCGGTAAGGACAATGATCAGATTCGGCGGCGCCCCTTTCAAACCGGATTCCCCTGCTGCCACCTGCCTACCGACTCCAACTGCGGCGATCAATAGTGTCGCCATCCATACTGATTTTTTAATATTCATAATTATCCTTTTACTTCTAGCTAATTTTTTCCCGTCCTTCCTTAGGCTCTCCCTCTAAATCAGCAGATACGAACATTCAGGACGTACTTTTCATTCTTATACGCAGCGGCCGGAACGAAGGGTTCGGCACCGGGTTAAGGGCGGGCCGCCTTTTGCATGTTTTGTTCTCAATTCATTTAATTTTAGTGCTGAAAAATCGGTTCAACTATCAAACCAACCTCGGCATCAACGAAATCGCCACAAAGCTCGGCTACGACGATCCCTACTACTTCAGCCGTCTCTTCAAAAAAGTACAAGGATGTTCTCCTGCCCACCATCGCGATCGTATTATCAACGGATAACCCACGATTTAGGAATGGGAATAAGGGTCAATTCCCTGTCGGGGATTCTCCGCGTCAGCTGATTTTCTATACGCCATAAAGTCACGCCCTATTTATCCTCTTCAATTTTGACGACGTAGAGCTTGCTTGTTGGCTCGGTGGGGATGACTTCCGGCGCATGTTTCCCATGGCTCCCTATCTGGGTCTCCCACTTGAGAACATAGTGCGTTTGGGGATCTAAAGACTGCCCCCGATCCGGACGGATATGTACTATCAGCTCAGCGTTGTCGGTCAATTTATCTTCGAGCGAATCCGGTTCTTTTTGTTTCATTTTAACCGGAAGGGCGACCGGCTCCAACGTGTCGGTATCCACGACATACGTGCCCGCATCTTTGGTGGTCTTCCATGTGATGACCAAATAGCCCTCATCCGAAAAGCCTTCAAAATCAAATTGAGCTTCGCGAGCCATCTGATCGCCGCCCCCGATAAATTCCCACCGAATATCCCAATCCGATACTTTTTTGATCAACCAGGAGTCATTCACCGGCCTCGCTAAATAGAGTTGCGTGTATCCCTTTTGATCGTATTTAACATAGCCGACAATCGGTTGACTTTTTGAATCGAGAATCATCTCTTTTCGCGAATTATGCAGGCCGCCCTTGGACGGGGAGTCATCCACAATCAGCGCATCCACATCGGGTCGATGCGGTAACTGAACGGGCTCGCCAAACGCATTTGTCCATGAGCGCAAATCCGATGTTTTTGCATAGCATAACTGATGGCAGGTCTCAACATCCGGCGTCCAACGCCACATCCACAAAAAATGAAAATCGCCCGCGGCATCTCGGGCGTATGTATGATACGCGGCACGATCATTGTCGTCCTCCACCCCCAGAAAAAGAGGCCTATCCATGTAGTCGAACCAGCGCATGGTTTCCGTATCAAATTGTTTCACGAGAATATTTCCATCGCCGCACGATCCTGCCCGATAATTAAAGAGCAGTTTACCGTCATTATCATTATAGAATTTTGGATAGGTTACACGATCCTCCTGCTCTCCTGTCATCGCATGAAGCTCAAGCATGTTGCTTATATCAAGCGGCTTTGCGCTCCGATAATATACGAGCGGGTTTACATGCATATTTCCGGAAACATGAATGAAGCCCTTTTCATCAATGCCCATCACAACATAGTTATGCGAATCCCAATGTAGCTTGCTCGAAAGCGTCGTCTTCGTCCATTTATCGCTCCCCAGCTCGCGCGACGCCACCGTCATCATACGATCTTTATCGTAATACGCTACAAACTGAAGATCTCCTTTTGTATGCAAATCAAAATTCGCCCGATTCGCCGCCCAAACCGTATCCAGCTCAAGCTGCTCTGTGATGTGTGGATTTCCATAATATTCCACATTTCCCTGAATCGCTGTCGACGTCGTACAACCGCTATGCAGCAGAAGCAGACCTGTTAATAAACAACCTAAACCAACTGTTCTCATGCTAACCCTCATCTCATTCATCTGGTAAAAACTGCCCCGGGGAACAGGAGTAGTTGTCGAAACAACCCCTACCTACATCATTTCGGATTGGTAATCACAAAAGCCAATTCGCTTTCTTTCAGTCCATCCGCCTTGCAACGAACCGTTACCTCTCCACTCCCCGTCGGGCGCAACGTCATCATCAGCTGACCTTCAAATACGTTTCGTTTATTCTGTTTATATAATTCGTGACTAAAGGCATCGCCGGAATCCAGCCCGATCAACTCCGCCGCCCCTTCGACCGAAACGGTGATTTCATTTTTTGCATCCGGACAGCGCGTTCCATTTTCATCCTGTACCTCGACGGCAAAAAACAGCAATTCATCGCTTTTAAAAGGGACGTTTTCGCGGCGATTTTTTATCCCGATTTTTTCTGCTTTTTCGGCGGTTTTCAACACATGCTCTGCCACGACTTCGTTGCCGTCGTACGCCTTTGCCGTCAGCTCGCCTTTTTGGTAATCCAATACGTACGTCGCTTTATAACTGTTAGGATCGACGGGTTTTCGCCCGAGGCTCTTTCCATTCAAAAAGAGTTCCACCTCTTTCGTATTACTGAACACAAACACCGTTCGTTTTTCACCGTCCTTAAAATTCCAGAACGATCCCAAGCTAATAGGCAACCATTTATACGCCTTCACCTCTTCGAGATGAATGGCGGCGTGCACCATCGGCTTGTCCGACCAATAGGCCTGCCAGTTGTAGTAATGACTTTTCTCGAACGTCCCAATATCGATCAGCCCCCACTCCCAATTTCGGCGCGGCCATTTGTGGGACTCACCGATATAATCCATGCCCACCCACAGGAACATGCCAACGACGTATGGATTATCCCGAACCGCCAGCCAATTTTTTTCATTAATCGTATTTTCTGTTCCCAGCAAAATGCGGTTCGGATATTCGGCATGCTGTTCTTCGTACAAATTCGGATAGTAGCGATCCGGATAGTTGTACCCCGCCACATCCATCGTGTCCATAAAACCGGATTTATTGCCCCAACGCGACCAGTCGCAACCAACCGTTGTTGGGCGCGTTGAATCCTCTTCCTTCACCCAGTCGATCAACATTTGTAACGTTTCGGGGCCTTCATCAAACCGTTGCTCCGGCACTTCATTCCCCACCGAATAGATGACCACGGAAGGATGGTTCCGATCCCTTCGAACCATATCTTTCAGATCCGTTTCCGCCCATTGGTTAAAATATTGATGGTAGCCGTACTGCACTTTTCCACTTGGACTTTCCGACAGTCCATACTCCCAATGCCGACGCCACTCATCAAACGCTTCCGACATCATGTAAAAGCCCAACTCATCGCAGACTTCGATGAAGTCCGGATCGGCCGGTCCGTGAACGCGCACCGCATTGCAGCCCATCTCTTTTAGCATCTCGAGCCGGAAACGCCACACATCCTGCGGCACTGCCGTTCCGAACGATCCCGCGTCTTTATGCAGGCAAACGCCCTTCGCAATCACCTTTTCGCCGTTCACCACCATGCCTTGCGTGGCATTAAATTCAACCGTCCGAATCCCGACCCGATGCACTTCCTGGTCGAGCTGTTTTCCCGCCACCCACAGTTGCAGTTCCAGCTCATACAAATACGGCGTTTTATCAGACCACAACTGCGGATGATCCACCTTTAGGTCCAAACTGAAATCCTGCTCCGAAAAATCGCGCAACGTCGTTTTCTTTTCAGTTTCAGCCACGATTTGCCCGGCTTGATCTTTCAGAAAAACCACCACCTTTGCCTCTTTCTCCACAAAGGTCACCTCTTCCGGATGCAACTGAAACTTAACCTGAGTGCTCTCGGGATAGTTGTTCGAGATTACCTCGCAATCGACCTTCACCGTCGCCGTATCGCCATCAATCGCTTCGGTTCTGAAAAAGGTTTTGAACGACTGAAAATGCTGCTGCTCCATCACATAGAGATGGACATTCCGGTTGATCCCCGACCCCGTGTACCAGCGGCAATTGGGCTGCCGGGAATTATCCACCCGCACCGCAATCACATTTTCTTTTCCATCAAAACGAAGGTGCGGCGTCAGATCATATTCAAACGTACTGAATCCATACGGGCGGTTGCCCAGAAAAACGCCATTCAGATAAACATCCGAGTTCATATAAACGCCATCGAAACGAATTTTCACCCGCTTGCCCTTCGCCGAATCATCCATCACAAACGTTTTGCGATAACACCCGATTCCCATCGGATAAAATCCGCCGCGAACCCCCGACGGATTTTTCTGTTCAATCTGGCCTTCAATAGACCAATCGTGCGGAACATCCAGCTTGCGCCATCCCGTGGCCTTATACGTTCGTTTGAAAAAGTCAGCAACATCGCCCAACTTAAACAACCAATCCTTATTGAAGTTTATTTCGAGATCGACGACGCCATCACGGCTCTCATACCCGTGGGCCTTGAACTTGACCACCTCTCGCTCGAGATTTTCATCCACATCTGCGAACGCACTCCCGCAAAGAAACAAACCCAGTAAAACAAACTTTTTGGTCACAATCACGGCTCCTCAAATTATAATACGTAAATGGTGCATTCCGCCTTCATTCCAGCTTCTTTTGGCAACTCGGCAATAATCGGCAACGCTTCCATGCCTGGAACCATATTGAAGATTCGCTCATTGGCATTTCCTTTAATCTTCAGCGGAACCGTCGATTCCACCACGACGGTTCCGCCAGGACGCTTAATTTCGATGCGTTTATCGCTCACCTGCTTAACCGGCTCGCCCGTCCGAGAAATAATGGGCAATACCAAAGACGCTGCGGTTTCGCTGATTGCTCCATCCGCCGTTTCAACATTGATCGTTACCTTCTTTTCATCCAGCTGATAGTTGAGTTTATAATCAGCAACACCGGCCATCTTTTCATGATCGCGATCACACAGACTCGCCTGCACATCGAATCGAATCGCGTTGCCGTCATCGTTCGATTTGATCGTTGCTTTCAGATCCAGCAGGTTGGTGTACCACACATCGTCTTTCTTCGTTTCTATCCGCGTGGTCAACGCAAAATCTTCGCCGGGCTGTGGCTGCATATTGTTCTTTTCGACCAACACATACTCCGCCATGCTCGATGTCAGCACCGAACCCACTTTCTGGTGATACAGCACCGCCAGCGAACCGCCGGTGGCCTGCTGAATATGTTGTTCATACTTCGTATTATACTGAGAATCATATGCCGAAACCGTTGCTCGCCACGGACCTCTTGCGCCTAATGAAACATCCAACTCGTCAAAATGCTTAACACCATCTGCAATCTCTCGAGGCAGCGGAGTTGATTGATCAACCTTGGGCATTTTCTTTATGTTGTCCTGAACAAACGCCATCACTTTTGCATGAGCAAACGTATGGTGAATACAAGGCTTAACGCCGTGCGACACATAATCAGGCCCGCCGTGCAACAAACCATCCGCCGTGCAACGTTTCAGCAGTTCTGCATTTTTAAACGCCGCCGTTCCAAAGGCTGGATTTCGGCCGGCCATCATACTGAACCCGGGCTGACAGCCATCGGACGTCCGACTGCCCCAATAGGTCCATTTCGCCTGTCGTGTTCCCCAGCTATTATCCCAACCCCCATCCGGCAACATAAATTCGAGATGGCTATTCATCGACTCCGTCAGCAGCTCCAACAGTTCTGTATCATTTTCTTCCAGCGCATAAAGCACGGCGCCGTTCAACGACTCTTCCACATTGTACCCGAGATCCACCGGCAAAAGATTTTTGCCGCTACGGTTGTCATGCGGCTTACCTTCACCAAAGAGTAATTTATTGGGCTCCGTGAAATAATTTTTCACGCCTTTGGCAAACTCGCGGCTCCGCTCAATATATTTTTCTTCGTGCAGCACATGACCGATCAGGTTATATCCGTAAACCGACGTCAGGCCATAATTCACATTGGTAAAATCGATCTTGGTAAATTTTTCCCAAAGATACCCTTCCGCCGCGAATGCCAACCGCTCTTTCCATTTTTCAAGAATCTCCGGCGGCAGAATATCGCCGTGATAATGAATGGCTTCCGCCAACGCAATCGCCCCAAAAATGGTCGTACCATGCCACGACTTTGGATGTAGATCATTCGTCCAACGCCCATCCTCGCCTGTCACGTTCTTCGACCACTCCATGACGTTAATCGCCGCATCCAAATATTTTGGTTCACCGGTCGCATGCGCCATATGCATGAATGGATACACCGCATCGGGGCAACGGCCATGAATAATTCCCCGCTCTTTGCAGGCCGGACATTCCAACACGCCATGGAGCTTGGGGTTTGAAGGATCATTCACCTGATGCGCAATCATTCCGTCGCACCACTCTTTTAGAAGAGTATACGTCAGGGCCTCATAATCGCCTGCATGGCCGTCACCTGAGATACTTTTGCATCCGTTCAAAGCCAAGGCCAACCCAGCGGAACCTAACGACATGCTAACTAAAAAGTTTTTCCTATTCATACATCATCTCCATATTTTTTGTAGAGCAACCTGCTTCTGCCTCCCAAAAGAAAATCACAGAAGGTGGATGCAACCCTTTGCTCCGATGTCCTAGTCCACATTACAGTTTTTTATTTAACTCGATGCCACTGATGACCGCATCCTCTTTCAAGGGCACGAAATCAAGAATCAACGCTTCGCCCGCCTCTGCGGTGACAAATGCTTTCAGCTTAACCGCACGAAAAGAGCCATAGTCTCTGGCCAGGCTAATCTGCTCGATTACGGGTTTGCCGTTGATGTTCACGGTGAATTCGCGGTTCTTTGCTTTAGACGGCTTCTTGTCCTCGGATCCATTCAGCTCATACGGAAGAGCCGCCGCTTTTTTTCCGGTCAACTCTGCGAAGTGCAGCGTGACCTCATACATACCGGGCGGCACATCAAAGCGATATTGCTCAATACCCATGCGCTGCGTTTGATAAACTGGATCGCAATTCGTTCCCATAATCGGCTGGCTGGTTCCGTGTTGCTGCCGAGGGGTTCTATTCATTTTATACACCTCACCACCCACATAGCCCCAACTTCCTTCGCTGTATTCCTTTTCCGGCAACCAAGCCTGATCAATTTTATCGTCATAAAAGAAGCGATAGTCGCCGCAGTTTACCGCCAATCCAGCCGCTGGGAAATCATCCAGTTGAATGGGCTGAACGTCGATTTTCACCGTGGCCAAATCTTCGACCGATTGATCCGCCGCTCGCAGCGTGTTGTCGCCATTAATGAAAGGTACATCCCAAATTGCTTTATGTTTCTCGACGGATTTTTTCCCAAGGCTTATGCCGTTATGAAATAGCTCCAACTCCTCCAAATTCGAGAACACCTCAACAGGTATGCTGCATACGCCCTCTCCCACCTTCTCTTCAACACATGCACGGCGAATCCACGTTTTAGCCGCAATGCCAATGTACGGTTTTTTCAGCAGAGCCGCCTGGTAGAACAGAAACGCATCTTTCGGTTTTCGATCAATACCGACCAGCCCCTTGTTGTTGATATTCGGCACCACGTCAACTCGACCAACGGACCCGAAATCCGCAAAATTCCAGACATTCATACCGGCGATGAAAGGGAGATCCGACAGAACCTCAAAATATTGCTCATGGAAACGGGTCGCATATTCGATGGAGAAATCGAACCGCACCGGATTAAGTGCATGCAGGCGCGGATCCGCTCCGGCCCCATACTCCGTAACAATAATTGGTTTATCCGGAATGGCTTCATGAAAACGGGTCATATCGTCACGAAGACCTGAAAATTCGCCTCCGTACCATCCGTTGTAAATATTCCATCCCAGTATCATCGGAAGATCGGTTAGGCCATTATCCTTGTATATATTCAGATTTCCATGATTCGGAATCATCGTATAACGGTACGGATCTTCTTTACGGGTCAACTCTTCGAGCGCGGAAGCAACTTCATAGACCTTTTCAAAATAGACCTTCTGTTTTTCCTTTTCATGTCTAAACTTCGGATGCAACAGCACTTCGTTCATGTAGGCCCAGATAATCAAGCTCGGGTGATTGTAATGCTGACGCATCATTTCCAGATGAATGTTCAGGCAGTTCTGCTTAAAGGCGTCCGTTTCCGTGATCGTGTCAATGATCGGCGTTTCAATGGTCGTGAGAATGCCCATGCGGTCGCACAGTTCCAGAATGGCAGGATCCTGCGGATAGTGAGCAATACGCAGGAAATTGCTGCCCATTTCTTTCATGCGTTTGATGTCTTCGCGATGAATATAATCCGGCAGTGCATTGCCAATACCGACATAATCCTGATGGCGGTTCGTGCCGATCAACTTCATATGTTTCCCATTCAGGAAAAATCCTTTTTTGGCATCAAACGAGAACCAACGACAACCGAAGGTATCCATCACCTCATCGAGTATCTTTCCGGATTCAGCATCGGATATTTTACAAACGAGTCGATACAGGTTCGGCGTCTCCGTACTCCAGAGCTCCGGGTCTACAATCGGATTGATTGCCGGCTTTGCGGTCACCACTTCCCCGGCAGCAAGTACCACGTCTGAAGCATAGGCCGCAACCTGCTTTTGATCCGGTCCGTAGATGATGGTTTCGAGTTTTACACTGCGGGAATCCGACGCGTCATTTTTGATTTGAACATCCACATCCAGTTCGGCCTTCTCCGCACTGACGGACGGAGTACGGATATACACGCCGTTCGATGCATGATCTTCCAAATTAAAATGTACCTTCTCCGTGGCGATCAGGGACACATCGCGATAGATTCCGCCGTAGAAGGTGAAGTCGGCCTGCAGCGTCGGGATATCCAGGTTGTGGGTCGTATCCACCCGCACCGCCAACTCAAATTCCGCCGTCTTCTGATCGGGCTCGAACTCTACAAATTCAGAGATTGGAAAAACAAAGCGGGTATAGCCGCCAATGTGGTTGCCGGCAAACTGGCCGTTCACAAAAACATCGGTTTCCTGATTGGCCCCTTCGAAATAAACAAACAGCTCTTTATCTTTATAATGGGCCGGCACCGTGACCTTACGGATATACCAAGTCGGTCCCTGATAAAACCCCTCCATCTTACCGGTTGCCCCGTAAATCGCATCCTCGGCATTATACGTGTGCGGAAGGTTAACAATTTCCACTTCCCGGCTTCCTATATCCTTTAATGCCGGCGGTTGTTCCGCGGCATCCTTAAAAAAGATCCAGGAATCATTAATGGTGTATCGAATCGGCATGCCGCTCCCCAATGCGATATTCGTCATTTCATGCCGATCGGCCTGCGGATCAGGCACCTCTTCAGAATGCCCTTTGTGCGGCGCTGCGCCTCCAACCGCGACGATCAAAAGTGTCGCCATCCATACTGATTGTTTTAGATTCATATCATTTCTCCGTTTTCAACAGTTCCTTAAAGTGCGTTTGATCATTCCACGTAGATATTTCACGTTATTTGCTGTAGATTTTAAAATCTCGATATATAGCAGACCGGGTGAACATGTGTCGTAAGCCTATTCTGCCTTCGGTAATAGGAGCCACCTCCGAAAGGTCCCATGTAAAAAGCTGCTGTCCATCGACACTCTCCATGTTGAAGGAAAGTTGCGTCTTTGTTTTTATAACCGTGATGTGATAGGTCTGGCCGGATTTAAAATAGCCCTCATTATCGTACGAAGGAGGTACGACCGTCACCTTAAACCCTTTGTTATTGGGCTTGGGATACCTTCTTGCACGCACATAATATGTGCCGTCGTCTTTATTTCCAAAAGCGGCGTAACTAATATGCAAGGCATTCATATTCTCGTAATACGTTTTCATCGCCGGCACTTCACGAAGTTTGCTCCATGTTGAAATATCTTTCACAAAGGCCCCTTCTCCATCGCCCGTGGCCTGAATATAAAGGATGTTTACACGCGTTGTTTCTTGATCGGTTCGTGTGTAGTCGTATTCAATTTTGATATCCCCCGAAAACGACTCTTTTGTCCACAAGACAGCGTGGTCGGCATTATTCCCAGCTTCCGGGCCCGCGGAAAAATGCATGCCTTTCCCACTGTTTTCAACGGTCGCTTTCAATCCGTCCAGGAACCAGTTTTGCTTCCAGTCGTTGGTACACGAATCCTCAAAAACCAACTGCCACGAGTCCGCCTTGTTGAGCCCCTCAACACCAGATTGCTCATTTTGACCGATGGCGGTTAAGGTCAGCGACAACAGACCAGTAACGATAATTCCTGCGTGTAGCTTCATAATGATTACCCCTGTAACTTTTATTTATACCCGAAAGGACCCCTTAACGGGGCAACGCCCGATTGAATGTTATACGCTCCGGAGTGACGTGAATCGTATCGGTGGCGCCATTACTAAATTTCAAATGGACTTCCATTTTTTTAGCATCTCCCTCCGTCGTAATGACAGGCTCAACCGAGTCTCCTTCCCGAGCAACAAGCAATGCGATGAAGTGCGGATTCTTCGCCGTGGTCGTTGCTGTCAGTTCCTTGTAATGATTCGCCAGCAATCTACCGATGGTGCTCATCTTCTTATTTTCGGGCAAGAAGGCATTACTTAAATCACTCTCTTCAACAACCACATTATCTTTTGGCCACAGGAAATTTACATCACAAAGGGCTCCCCGCTTTGATCCAACAATGCGGGCACGCAGTTCCTTTGGAAAAACCTGAAAGGCATTGCCATTATCGGTGTGCAGCAACCACGTATACTCATTCACGGCTTCATCCTCAGTTTGAATGTTATCCACAATCAGGAGATAGGGCTGCTCCCCGCGCACATACAAAAGCTGTCGTTCGGCGATGCCAAGCCTCGGGAGGTTTGTATCGACCTCTAGGTCTTGATCAGAAATATCCGGCGCCGGAGTATAAGCTTCCTTCGCATCCCCTTTTACATAAACAGCGATATCTGATTCCTTGTAATCAAGAATGCGTCCTTGAGAGTCGTTATTAATCTGACCCATCCCATTCACAAGGATGGCATTGTGGGAACGCGTGCTTTTAGGGTAACGCCCCGGATCAAGGGCAAATTCTTCGCCCAAAGCACTGAAGGTGAATGCATTTTCATCGGAATGATTATGTGCATGATGATAGTCAATGCCCGATGTGAAGGACACGAGCGAGCCCAATGGATCCCCCCAACGATCGCGCATGAAAACCCGTCCACTGGAGAAATGATGGGACAACTCGGTCGGCGCACGCGGCTCCAGCTTGCTATCGCCCCAAAGCAAAACAAAAGGAAGAGATAGGCCATCGCCCATCGGCGGTCGATTGTCTGCACGCTCATTTTTACGCCCTCCTCCAAAAGAGCCCCCACCCTCCTCTCCTTCGATTTGCAACCATGCCCACAAGGCCTCTCGCAGCTGATAGTGACTTATCAGATACATTAATCCCGCAGAACTGCCTAATGTGGTGGGCGCATCATTCATGGCAATGACCTCATTCCCCCAAGGCTGCATCTTCCAAATCATCTGATCCGGAACCAGATGCATCCCCGGCTGTTCGGCCAGCAGATCCACCCCTGTTTTTCGCTGGAGGGCTACCGCATAAGGCACCACGCCCAGCAATCCATAGTTCGTGTAATCCATACCCTCTGTTCCATAGCCGGTATCATCAATAAAATGACCAATATAAGCTTGGGTTCGTTTTGTAGCCAGCGCTTGCCACTCCGGTTTATCGCCCAAAACCAACGCGCAAAGCCCCAATGCACCATAATGCACAGCGGTATGATTTTGAGAATTTGCATCCGGCAAGGATTTCGACCAAACCCCATTATAGTCATAGAGAAGCGAAGCCACCTTATCGATCTCTTTTCGAACGATTGATCGCTCATGATCATTCATATAGGGGTCAAGCAAGTCATACCCAATGGCATAGCCGCGCGCTCCATCAGCGCGCTGAAGATGGCCATACCATTCATCAGGATCGCTGGCTTCCGCTGATGCCATCATGATCTCGATGGCTTTATCAAAATAGCGACGATCCCCACTCAAATAGCCCGCAATCCCCAACGTTCCGACACGTTTTTCAAGAACCCGCCCCAGAATACCGGACTTCTTCCAATCACCATTCCCGTCGTGAGCGTAATTCGGGCCATAGTCTGCCATATAAGCATAAGGCTCCGGCCTATATTCCAGCATCTTATTTGCCTGCTTAATGAGTACTTGGTATGCCTGTCTCATCCATTCACTGCCAGCGATATTCTGCTTTATGGAAGGAATTTGATTTGTTTTGAAAAATAAGGATGGATGCTCCGGCTCCTGAGCACCTAGAGGCCCAACGAACCAGGAAGAGAACAGGAATATGGTTATAACAGATCGTAAGGGTACTTTTTGCATTTTCGTTTTTTGTCTCGTTCTTGGAATCGCGCCCCAGCCTCGCTTGCGAGCGAAAGATGACACGATCATACTATTTACCAGCTGTTAACTTCTCTTTAGAGAGCGGCAGCTTGTGCCTTGACCATCTGCTCCTTCAGCTTGCTGCGCATCCCCTTCAAGGCCTTGCTGTATTCCGGGTTATT
>JGI12210J13797_10241978_pt1 | contig 15043 bp, 4 predicted proteins | sample ElkSlonscriptome_3_FD_13797 | JGI IMG/M metagenome (IMG submission 13797)
GACGGTATGTTTGAATCGGATCGCCGAAGCGAAAGCTCTCAGAAGGTGTTTTCTTCTGTTGCTTCAGATAATAGAGATAGTCCAGCACCTGTTCTTCATCGAGATGCAACGGATTCATCCTGTAGTACTGAGCCATCTGAGCCAAACAGCGGGAATAGTTAATCAGGGTGCTCTGGCTGTAGCCTGCTACCGAAAAGCTTCTTTCTAACTTCTGGTAGAGCGGTAGAAAATCGGGTACCTCACGACAGGTTCTTTCAATGATGGTTTCGCCTTTGGGGCGCTGTGTTTTTTTTCATGATGTAAAAGAGTTTAGTTAACTTTAGAAAGGTAAGAACATCATAGAAATGATGGCAAAGGCTACCGCAGGTTTAGTTCAACAATGTATATGAAAAATAGGTGAAATAATAATAAAATCAAGGGTTTTAGCTCGCATCAAACTTTGTGCATAACCGAAAGTTTGATTCTTCGTAATCGCCTACTTGTCATATACTAAACGTTGTGTACCAGTTAAGTTAGAACTGTAATACTTGTACTTTGAGCAAAAAATTACAGCATTGAATATAGCACAGTATTTCGTATAAGTGCTCGGCGCCCGATTTGAGCTAGATTACCTTATTAACTACATCAATCAGATAGTGTATTAACCGACCCAACTATTATTATTTGCGAGTAGGTTCGTTATCTTTACCTTAGCAAACCTTCTAATAGGAGTATTATGCAGGCTATTAACGAAGAAGAAGAAAAAAAAGAGATTCTTCGGCGCTATCGTCGTCTGTTGCGTTTGGCCAAACCTTACCTGAATGGTGATGATGCTAAACAGATTAAGCGAGCGTTTAATCTTTCGGTAGAGGCTCATCGAGATATGCGCCGGAAATCAGGTGAGCCTTATATCTACCACCCGCTTTCAGTAGCTGAAATAGCCGTTCGAGAAATTGGATTAGGTACCACCTCAATCGTTGCTGCGCTACTGCACGATGTGGTTGAAGATACCCACGTAGAACTAGAAGACATTGAGCGGGAATTCGGCCCGAAGATCTCCCGCATTATCGATGGTCTTACCAAGATAGCAGGAGTTTTTGAGTATGGGACTTCTCAGCAGGCAGAGAATTTTCGTAAGATGTTGCTTACGCTCTCCGACGATGTTCGGGTGATCTTAGTGAAACTGGCTGACCGTCTGCACAACATGCGGACACTAGACAGTATGCCGCAAGATAAACAGTTGAAGATTGCCTCTGAGACTATTTACCTTTATGCTCCGCTAGCGCATCGGTTGGGGTTGTACGCGATCAAATCTGAGCTAGAAGATTTATATCTAAAGTATACACAACCAGGGGTTTATCGCGATATAGCTAAAGCTATTAGCAGTAGTAAAGACGCACGCCGCCGGTTTATTCGTAAGTTCATTGAGCCTATTGAAACTACTTTTGGGCGGCAACATTTTAGTAAAGAACAGTTCGTTGTTCTGGGTCGTCCTAAGTCTATTTATTCCATCTGGAATAAAATGAATACTAAGAAAATACCTTTTCAGGAAGTATATGATCTGTTTGCGGTTCGCATCATACTAGATATACCTATTGAAGAGGAGAAAGCGGCTTGCTGGAAAGCTTACTCCGTCATTACCGATTTTTACAATCCGAATCCAGAGCGACTTCGAGATTGGATCAGCACTCCCAAGTCTAATGGCTACGAGTCGCTCCATACTACAGTGATGAGCCCCAGCGGGCAGTGGGTTGAAGTACAGATTCGCACCCGTCGGATGGACGAAATTGCGGAGAAAGGCTACGCTGCACATTGGAAATACAAAGATAAACCAACGGCTAGTCGTCAATCAGGATTAGAGGAGTGGATTGCTCAAGTACGTTCGATTCTAGAGCAAGCTAAAAGTGAGAATGCCGCTTCGGCTATTGAGTTTGTTGATGATTTTCGATCTAATCTCTTTAACGAAGAAGTATTTGTGTTCACCCCGAAAGGTGAGCTACGAACCCTACCTGGCGGAGCAACTGCCCTTGATTTTGCCTTCGATATTCACACGGAAGTAGGAGCTCACTGCTTGGGAGCTAAAGTAAACCAGAAACTGGTACCCATAAATTATATTCTCCAAAACGGCGACCAAATTGAGATTATTACCTCCAACAAACAGAAGCCTAACGAAGGCTGGCTACGCTTTGCAGTTAGTTCTAAAGCCAAAGGCAAAATTAAGGAGATACTAAAAGAGGAGAAAAAAGCTGAGGCTGCTGAAGGTAAAGAGATTGTTAAGCGTAAGCTTCGGCAAATGAAAATGGAGCTGAATAGTCAGATAATTGAACAAATGACCGACTATTTCAATGTGAAAACTCCGCTGGAGTTATACTATCAGGTAGGGGAGGGGGTCATTCCCAGTACTTCGCTGAAGCGATTTAAAGAGGATACAGAACGCGATAAAGCGAAGGCAAACGGGCAAATTAACGATGCCAAAACTTTCAAGAAAACGGTCTCTCAAATAAAAGGCGAAGATCAGGCTATACTACTGATTGGCGAAGATCAGGACATTGTGGATTATAAACTAGCCAAGTGTTGTAACCCTATACCGGGCGATGATGTGTTTGGCTTTGTCACGGTAAACGAAGGTATTAAAATCCACCGAACTGACTGTCCTAACGCTCCCGAATTAATGTCAAACTACGGCTACCGCATTGTTCAGGCCGAATGGACGCAGAAGAAAGAATCGGCCTTCCTTTCCGGTTTACGCATAAATGGGACCGATCGGGTAGGCTTGATTAGTGACATTAGCGATATTATTTCTTCAGAGCTGAAAGTGAACATGCGCTCTTTCCAGATGGATACTGATGAAGGAATCTTTGAAGGAAACATCATGTTGTACGTACACGACCGACGGCACCTCGATAAGCTGATTAAGAGGCTGGAGCGAGTAGCGGGCGTAGAGAAAGTGACCCGAAACGTATCTTTATAATCGCTATTTCCGTTTCACTTGTGGCACTATGCTCGAAAATTATATATTTGCAGTTTAGAGATTAGCTATGGCATTAAACCTAGAAGTATTTTCAAAAGTTAAAAGCACTTTTATTGCCTATCTGGAGCAAAAAGGGTATCGTAAAACCCCCGAACGGTTTGCTATCCTGGAGGAAATTTACTCAAGGGGCGGTCATTTTGATGTAGAATCACTGTACATCAATATGAAGAACAAAGGCTTTAGAGTAAGTCGGGCGACGGTGTACAATACTTTAGATATTCTGGTGGAGTGTGATCTAGTGAGTAAGCATCAGTTCGGCAAGAATCTGGCTCAGTATGAAAAGAACTATGGCTACAAGCAACATGATCATTTAATTTGCACAGACTGCAATCAAGTGCTCGAGTTCTGTGATCCACGCATTTATAACATCCAAAAAATGGTGGGTGAGTTGTTGGGTTATGAGGTAGATCATCATTCGCTAATCTTGTACGGAAGCTGCAATAAGGAGAATTGCGAAAAACGCCCGGCTGAGCCTTTGTCTGGTGTAGAAAAATCAAATTAGGTTTTTTTCTAATTCGTTAATCACTGGTCAACAGTGACTTTTTATCTGTGCTCTATTTATTATCAACGCTACATTTTCAACTATCAACTAATACAATATGAGTGTCGATGTGCTGCTAGGACTCCAATGGGGAGACGAAGGAAAAGGTAAAATTGTAGATTACCTAGCACCTAAATATAACGTAATTGCCCGTTTTCAAGGGGGGCCTAATGCCGGTCATACGCTAGAATTTGACCAAACTAAGCATGTACTCCACCAAATTCCGTCAGGAGTCTTTCGCCCCGAAGCTAAAAATGTAATTGGTAACGGAGTAGTGCTCGATCCGGTAATTTTGCAAAAAGAGATTGAAGAGCTACAAAATAAGGGTGTTGACCCTACGCAGAACCTCTTCGTTTCCAAAAAAGCCCAACTTATTCTACCTACCCATCGATTACTCGATGCCGCCTACGAACAAGCCAAGGGTGATAAAAAGATAGGGTCAACGCTGAAAGGGATTGGCCCTACCTATCAAGATAAAATTGGTCGTCTGGGAATGCGGGTTGGTGATGTACTTCGGAATGATTTTGCCGAACTCTATCAGTTGCGGGTAGATGAACACAAAAAGAAGTTGGCTTCTTATAACTATTCTTTCGATCTAGAACCTTTAGAACAGGACTTTCGAAAGGCAGTAGATTTTCTCAAAACATTGAATCTGATTGATAGCGAAATATATTTGCACGATCAGTTAGATCAAAAAATTCCTATTCTGGCGGAAGGGGCTCAGGGTGCCTTGTTGGATATTGATTTTGGAAGCTACCCATTTGTTACCAGTTCTACTACCACGGCAGCCGGAGCTTGTACCGGATTGGGTATTGCTCCTCGTCATGTTGGCGAGGTGTTTGGGATTTTTAAAGCCTATTGTACTCGGGTTGGTTCCGGGCCATTCCCTACTGAGCTTCATGACTCATTAGGGGAAGAAATACGGAAAAAAGGTAGTGAGTTTGGAGCAACTACTGGTCGCCCTAGACGATGTGGTTGGCTGGATTTGCCAGCCCTAAACTATGCCGTAAAATTAAACGGGGTAACTCAGCTTTTTATGATGAAAGCAGATGTGCTAAATGGTATGAATGAAATTAAGGTTTGTACTCACTATCAACTATCTGATGGAAGTGAGATTGACTATATTCCGTATGATTTGAGGGAAGAGGAAGTTAAGCCAGTTTACCAAACAATGGAGTGCTGGGATTTTGACCTAAATGCTGCTGATAATATTTCAGATCTGCCCTCGTCTTTTCACCGCTATATTGAGTTTATTGAAAATTTTGTGAAGGTTCCTATTAACCTTGTTTCTTTGGGGCCAAAGCGCAAGCAAACGTTATTGAGGCAGGACAGCCTATTGGCTGATGCTTAAAAGTAACTGTGACATTTACTGTCACCAATACCTAAGCGGTAGCTTAGCATAAATTCGTGGGTACCATCGGTATAGTTGCCAATTCGAGAGATTGTATGATCGTACGTATATCCAAAACTGAAACTTCTGTTTAAGATAATCTCCAGCAGGGCAATCATAGAATCGCCACTACGGTACGATACTCCCAGGTTAATAACATCTTGAAAGAATGCATTAGCGTTCAAATCCATATTAACCGGCTGACCTTCCTGATAGCGTATTAGGGTGGAAGGCTTAAGTTTGATTGACGGATTAAGGGTAAATACGTGGCCCCCCGTAAGAAAGTAATACCTTCGCTCCCTAGCTTCGCTGAGCACATCGGCAGCATTGTACACTTCATTATTTAGTAGATAGGGAACAGAAATTCCGGCGTAAGTAGTACTATTACTGTAAAAAGCTCCTGTACCAAAATTGGGGCTAAATCGAGTTTGCGTTCCCGTAAGTACAGGATCAAATGGACTTGTTCTTCGTAACTTCTCGAAGTTGGATTGAGTGTAATTAAATCCTCCTTGCAGTCCGAGCGATAAAGTACCAACCAGAAGCTTAATTTTATAAGCGTAGCTACCGTATATACTATAATCATCGTGAATACCAATCTGGTCCCGAGATACCAATAGCCCTAAACCCATTGGCCGATTTTTAAAAGCGGTATGCGTGATTAAGCTTTGTGTTTTAGGCGCTCCTTCTACATTGACCCACTGATCGCGATGCACTAAACTGGTCACCCACTGTTTTTGATTACCAGCGTAAGCCGGATTGAGCACCAAGCCATTGAACATATATTGAGAAAATATAGGTCGTTGCTGGGCATAAGCTACACCAGATAGTGCCACCAGCCAACATAATGAAATTAAAGAAATAGTATATAAAGTGCTTTTATTCATAAATCAATAGTCTTCGCTATCCCTCGTACGGATTGATAAAGCGAATTAAATTATCTCATCAATTCTAAATACCCTGATTCTGGTTCGTCTCCGTTATTCTTATCAATGATGTAGAAGTAAGTGCCATCGGGTAGTTCATCTCCCGCAATGTATAATCCTTTATTACCATACCCCTCAAAGTAAGACGTCTCATTGTCGTAATTTTGGTTCTCATAAACCAGTGTGCCCGCCCGGTTGTAAATCCGAACAATGTTATTTTCAAAATTCTCAATGCAACTAATAACGAATATATCGTTGTTGCCATCTCCATTCGGGGAAATACCGTTGAAGGTATAAATGGTACTCTCTATTTCCCCGGTTTGGGTAAACGTACACCCTTGATCGTCAATAATTGTGGCTTCGTATACCCCCGGTGGTTGGTTCGTTAAAAAGAACCCATTGACGTAGCCATTCGGAGTTAGCCATTCAATATCTACTACTTTTACATTTTCATTGAACCGAACAGTGATTGTTCCACTCGCTTCAAAGCAGGTAGACGGCGTACTTACGATCTCAAAATCAGGAACCCGAATATCTTCAGTGATATCAACCATTGTTGGTTCAGAATAACATCCTGTCACCAGATTCACTACCGAAACCGAATACTCTTCGGCTGCTAGACCGGTAATTGTATTGGTATTTGTACTACGGAATACTTCGTCTCCATCTTCGTTATACCATGTGTATTCGTAAACAGCCGTAGAGTCTAGTGAGGTACTATCTAAAACAGCTATAGCAGAACCATTAGGGATTACGCAATTGGTAACCGCTGCAAGCATCTCTGCATTAGGAGTTGGTAAGCGATAGTCGGTATTTTCAGCTAATACTGCTCCTGAAACAGGGTCGCTCAAGCAGCCAGTAATTCTATCTCTAACAACCACTGAATAAGTGTTAGGGGCAAGCTCAGCCGCGGTAGAGCCTTGTGCGATAGGGTTATCTGAAACATCTTCGCCTTCGTACCAGAAAAACTCGTATCGGGAAGGGTTACCCATTACGGAAGCCGATAATTGTCCGTTTGGATTTTCATCGTCACAGTTGGTCATATTAAACTCGTTAGTAACCTCTACAGCTATGTCGTTGCCGCGCAGGTCATCTACTGTGACCGTGGTTTCAACTGTTTCACACTCCGGTTCGTTCCGATCACTTACTTGTACTCGGTAAGTACCACTTTCCAATTCGGTAACCAGATTACGATCATCAGAAACAGCTAGAGCGTTACCATCACTATCTAACCATCGGTACACATAATTACCACTGCCGCCGTTTACATTAGCCGCTACTTGCCCATTCGGAAGAATACAGCTACTAAAAGGCGAAGAAGAAGCACTAATTATGAGTGGCATGGCAATTCCGTCAATAGTATAATTACGGGTAGTGGTGCAGCCAGTCAGGGTGTCCTGTATCCAAATAGTATATGTTCCAGGAATTAAGTCTTCTACTTCTAGAAGGTTACTAAACCCTACTAGGCTATCGGTAGGGTTACTGATTACGGCTCCTTCGTACCAACGGGTAATTATATCAGTACTATTCCTGACTTCAACCTCAATAAACCCTTCAGCATCATCAGCAGGATCGCAAGCTATAATTGGGTCAGAAATATTGTCTAATACGGCCACTAGATTGGAGGTTGAATCTTCGACAATAACTTGAACTGGAAGTGACTCACAACCCGGTCCAACTGCTTTCACGAGATATGTTCCGGCAGGTAAGCTATCGGCTGCTAAACTATCGGCGTCAAGTCCGTAAGTACCTGCTGACAGTTCTGTAGTAAAGTTATCGTCCGACCAAATAAATTGGTAACCACTGTAGGGTAATGATGAACCCATGAAAGTAAGGTCAGTTATTTCTGCTGATCCATCCGCAGGGAAGCAGTTTGTCATGTCGGTCAATTTATTCACTGTGAGTACAGGAATGGCTATTTGAGTGCCGATTTCAAAGGTGGCCGTTTGCGAACATCCGGTATCATCGTTATTTACGATAACCCGGTAGTTGCCTGCTTCCAGGTTACTTATTACTTCAGAATTAACTCCGGTGGAGGTAATTACTTCAGTTCCCGGAAGCGGTGTGCCGTCAGCAAATTCCCAGGAAAAATCGTAATTACTGGCGATTGACCCGTCCAACTCTTCTACACGAATGTCAATCTCGCCCTCATTTATCCCAGTACAACTGATGAAATCAGTAATAGACTGCGGGTAAATTACTGGGTAGCGAATAGAGTCGGTAAGTACTACTTGCAAGAAGTCCTCAGACTGGCAGCCACCCGTGTCATTATTCGTTATCCTTACGTAATAAGTGCCTATCGATAAGCCAGTTTGTACATTCGTAGTACCAGGCAATGCAGCACTGCTGGTGCTACCTAAATGCCACGTAAATTCGTAATTAACAAATGCTGCATCAGTAGATTGAATGACCGTGCCATCTTCCAATACTTCAGTAATGGTAATTTCCCCATCGCCATCGCAGGTATACACATTTCTTTTGCTGGCACTTGCAGCAGTAAACTCTGGGTAAATTGGCTCGAGGCGGATTGTATCGTGAGCAGTGACTGTTTCGCAGTCTAAATCGATATTCCGAACCTCTACTCGGTAAGCCCCAGAAGGTAAGTTATTGACTGTACTGGCTAAGGTGCCGTTGTCAGTATGGATAAGGGCATTGCTATCGTCGTACCAATTAAAATTGTATCCACCGCCCGGAGTGGATGTTGTTGCATCTTGCGCAAGTTCAAAAGCTTGCACAGTAATGATTCCTTCGGCTAAGCCCGAGCAGTCATCGTTAGATACGTTCTGAGTTATTTCAACCTGAGTTTCAGTTGCCTGATAGAGAATTTCTCCCATCAATGGGCCGGAGAAACAACCGGTAGTATTATTAATAGCGTAGACGTAGTAGAATCCGCTCTCTAGTCCGGTTAGTATTGTACCCGTACCTAGGTGGGTAGCGGCCCCGGCATCATTAATATCAGCAGATACTGTTACCGGAATGCTGTGCCAGTGGAAAGTGTAATCAGCCAGACTTGTGACACCTGTGGTAGCTGAAGCAATAACTTCTAGTGCCCCATCGGGTGGATTACAAGTAGTCTGGTGACTATTTATCTGAATATTGTCGTTCGTCAGGGTAGGGGCTACCGAGAGGTCATTTACCTCGACAAAGATCGTGGTATCGCAAGTTGTTGTATTATCCTCAAAGGTGAAGCTATACTCTCCGGCTGCCAGTTGCCCAAACGTAAACTGGGTCTGGCTACCTACATTATTAGAAGTAGTAATTGGAGCAAACGGATTAGAGTTTAACGTAGCACTAACTAATGAAAAACCGGTAAAAGCGGTGCCATCGGTGGCTCTCTTCTCAATAGTTGCTTCTACTTGCCCGTTATCTGCACTACAAAAAGTATCAGGGGTAATTATCGCTGATGCTAAGGGCGACTGGGCTTCGGCTACTACCTCAAACGTGCGAGGAGCCGAACGGCAGCCTAGCGGATTAGGGCCTCTATTAAAATCATAGGCATCAACGACAATCACAGTGTAAAAGCCAGGGGCTAATCCGCTTATTGTTGACTGGTTATTTGCCTGGGTAGGTGTAGCCGTCATAATATCTAGATTATTAATTTCATCTAGTGGGCTAGCACTTGGGTTTATATACTTTACATGTTCTCCTTCAAACCAAAAATAGAAAAAATCATTATCGAGGTGTGAGCTAAAGTTTGCCAAGGCTCTTACGGCTGCATCTACCTCAGCTTGAATCTCACCGTTATAGCTGGCTGGGTCGCATGTGGTAGAAGGAGTAGGGGGAGTCGTTAGCACTGCTGGGGGTACCGGGGTAATATTCTGATCGGGTACCAGAACGTATATCGAGTCCTTAAAACATCCCGTCGCCTGATCAGTAATCCGAATCATATATCTATCTGAGCGAATACTACTGATGGTATTAGTTGTAGCTCCAGTAATAGGGTAGGTGTCATCGCCTCCTCGGTACCATTGGTAAGAGAATGGTCCAGTTCCGCCGGTAATACCACTAATTGATAATGCCCCATCTGGGTTAACACAATCAGCTTGGGTAGTAGGGTTAAAAGCGAAGTCCAGGTTATTCTGAGTTGTGTTCTCAACTTCCACTGTATAGGCAACTGAAACACAGGTGGAATTAATATTAGTGGCTTCTACTGTGTACATCCCGGGTTCTACGTTCTCCAGGCGCGAAGCTGTTGCCGTAGGGTTTGTGCCGGGCACTGGGGTGGTGGTATCGTCACCTACGTACCACTGGTAGTTATAATCAGTAATATCGCCGATTAGCGTGAATGTTGCGCCATCATCTTCCGAGAGGTCAATGGAAGTAACTTCTGCCACTCCGTTAGGAATATCGCAGCGAGTAGCTGCAGTACTGGATAGGTTTAGGCGTATTTCAGATCCTCTAACTATATTGTCGGGTAGATATACCTGCTCATCGCCAGTACAGCCAGTTTCGGTATTCTCTACTTCTAGTATGTACGTACCTACTCCAATATTATCTACAGTAAATCCGTTGATCACCGCATTAGGATTGTTATCGGTGATCGGTACCTTGACTCCACTAACCAGTTGGTACCAGGTAAATACGTAACCGACAGTGTTGCCATTTACATCGCCTTGTAAACCCCCGTTTTGGTTCATTGCATCGCATGAGGTCTGGCTAATAATATCAACGTTAATTCCGGCTACTGGGAAATCACGAACATCTTGAATAAAAACTTCGGCTGTATCTAATGCGGCACAGTCCGAGCCATCGTTACGAACCGCCCGAACGGAGTGCCAGCCAACATCTAAGCCAGTGATAACCGAGCGGTTTTGTCCGGCAATAGAGGGCAACCCGTTACGAACGTCATTTTTAGTTCCTTGGTACCAGTAGTAAGTATAAATAGCCGTGTCAGGAGCACTACCAGAAGTTGAAGGTAGTAGATCAGCCTCAATGCTGCCACTGAAAACGCCTGGTGTACAGAAACGCTGATCGTCTAGTTTAGTAGCAATAATTGTTTCTAAGTAATCAGCGGACTCATCCACTACTGAAGTGTATATTAGAGTATCGCAACCAGTATTTTGATTGTAGATACTTAATACATAATTATCGGCGGCAATACCGGTCAATTGACTAGGCGTAGCTGGTTGAGGACTATAAGCTGAAGCCGTATCCACCCCAACGAACCACTTAAATGTGAACCCGGCAGTAGTTCCACCTACTGTTGCACTTAAAGCTCCGTTTGAATTGGTAGGAGTACAGTTAGTCTGGGGAGTCTGCGTGATTGCTATCGCACCAAATGGAATGATCTGATTGTCAATGCGGAATATGGCCGATGGGTTAGATACACAGCGGGTAGCAGTATCTTCTGAGATAACAAAGTAGGGGCCAGCTTCCAGGCTTGTGAACAAACCGGTAAAATTTGATTCAATTACTGTGCTTCCTTGCTGGAGTGTAAACTGGTAACCAGAGGCTAAACCACCTACTGTAACCTGCACCTGCCCATTAGGCTCACAAGTAGTTTGGTGCTGAAGAACGTTAACATCCGTTGGGTTGATTGCTGGAATAACAATATTATCGGTCAAAACAATAGACTCACTGAAGGTACAACCGGATGAAGTTTCTACGGCAACAACCGTATAAACACTCGTAAGATTTGTACTTAACGTATCGGGGGTGATATAATCGTTACCAATAATTTCAGCCGAAGGACCAGTTGTAACGGTACCTCGGTACCAGGTCCAATCATATTTGCTAAAGTTGCTCCCGCTTGCCAATACCGCGGTTAACTGACCGTTGTAGGGAAAACTACAGGCTGTTTGTTCCTGCGCTACTTGAATAGTAATTGCATCAATGGTTTTAGTAGTAATAATCTCCACTTCTTCACCTTGGGTATATAATCCACAGTTATTAGTAGGGTCATACGCTCGTACTTCATAGATACCTTCATCAAGGTCATTAAAAGAAGGGTTGCTACTAAAAACAGTATCTTGTAGCGGGCTCAATTGAATAAGCATATAGTCATAAGCAGCAGCGCTACCGTCTACTTTCACTGTGATCGTACCATTTGGGTTTTTACAGTTCGTGTTGTCAGTAGTGGTTAGGGTATCAATTTGAGGTATATCCAGCGTTAAGTCATAGGTTACTGTTTCGGAACATCCGGTTAGCAGATTATTGACAACTACCTTATAAAGTAGCGGAACTAAATTGGTAGCTTCAGCACCAATTGCCAAAGTATCTCCTTCCTGTTCATCAGTCCAGTACACGCTATAGTTAGTTAGGTCGGGCGCAATTCCGTCGAGTAGTACCCGCAAGTGACCATCGGCTGTGCCCGGATCACAACTAGAGACGGGTTGCACTATCTCAATAGTAACTGTATCGGCGGTTGGCCAATCTTCCAAGCGTTCTATTCGTACCGTATCAGCAATTCCTTGACAGGTAAATACGCCATTATCATATACTGCTACAATTTCGTAGGTACCGGAGTCAAGCTCAGTAGCAATGGGCGATGTACTGACTATGCTTCCGTCGGCAATATTCGTCCAGGTGAAATTATATTCGGAAACGGGTAAGGCTGAACCATCGGCCGCCCGAACTTGGGCCTCACCATTATTATCGGTAGCGATAGCTCCCGGACAGTTGCGATTATCCTGTATTTTATTTACCTGCACGGAAAACGGAGAAGGATTGACGTCAGTTGATACAATAGTTGGTGTATCATCGCATTCCCGAACCGGGCCGTTCAGTGTGGTTAGCGGATAAAATGCCGAATTGTCAATTTTATTTCCTAGATCATCGTAGGGGCCAATATCGTTGAGAGATGCATATACTGTATAGTTACCTCGGGGGCCAGCTACAGTAAGTAGGGTATCGACAAAATCACCGGGTTGCAAACCACCGGGAATATCTATTTCTACTACTGCAAAGTGGGGATCTTGATCCGTATCGGCGTACGCCTGTTCGGGGTTATCGCTATAAAAAGAAATAGGAATAGGACGCCCAACTTCTTCGTCGCCATTATTTTCAAAGTACAAGCGAATCTGAAATTCTTGATTGGGACACTCGGGTGGAATAATCCTCGTACTATCGCCTACGAAGTCAAGTTTGGCTGCTGGGAAAACTAAGTTTCCGCAAAAGCTGATACGAGGTGACTGGTTAAGAAATTTGTTAAGCGAAAAAAGATTAGCCGCGTTAGGGTCGTTACATAGCTGAGAGAAACTTATATGGTGAGGCTGGGCAAAAGTGGGTACGCTTAAATCGTCATTTATATTGACATTGAAATAAGAGAATTGATTCCATATTCGGCGAGCCGGTACCCAATAGTTGTCGTTCGCGGCTTTGTAAACTTTAATATGACCATTTTCGCGAGTACCACTGGTAGCCGGTGATTGACCGTAGACGTTACGTTCGCGGCCACACGAAAGAATAATTTCGGTTTCTCCATCACCATCAACATCCGCCACAATGGGGTATTCTCCCTGCGTTTGGGAGCTACAGAAAGACCCATCCAAGTAACCATTGATAATGCGTCCGCTAACACCATCAACAATATAAAGGTTAATCTCATCGCGGTAAATTACTTCCGATGCTCCGTCACCATCAAAGTCAAAAATCGTAGTACCGGTAAATCCAGATGATGATTCCCAAAACTGATCATGATTTTCCCACTCAACATTCAAGTTTTGATCAAGGGCATATAAACTAGAGCCTGACATGAAAGTGATCTCCAGTTCTGGATCGCCATCAATATTGGCAATATTTACCGTGCCTAAGCCACGTCGCCAAGTACAAAGTTCATTGGTATTATCACAACCACCTCCGCTGAGGTCTCTAAAATTTCCACGGTTCGCGGTAATAGTATTGCCCGGACGAGCCACTACGTACATTCTGACAGCACTGTTTTGTATATCCCAAAAGAATACCGAGGTAGGTCCATCTTGATTACCAGTGGTTCCCCCCATGATTACATCCAGAAAACCGTCGTTATTGAAATCTACTACGCTGGTAGTACTCCACGTTTGATTACCAAACCCAGAATGCTTTGGGTGATACCCACCCCCGCGGTAATCGGCAGGAAGGTTGGCGGCATCATCCATATTGGCTACCTCAGTTAGGTGCATACCGTCACCGTCATTTTCCAAATCAACGGAATAAATAATGTGACCCACCACTAATTCCAGGCCATCGCAGTCAGCGCAAAATGCATCAGGAAACATATTTACGGCAACGGGCGCCGCGTTTAGATCATTCCGCCAGCTGTTGGCCGAAGGGTAGGTGCCGGTACCATGACTACCCGCAATTAGTACAGTACCAGTTGTGGCATCTCTAATTTCATTTACTTGGTATAGTTCAGGAACTCCATCTAAGTTAAAGTCCGCAATGTTTGCAATTCTTCCGTCATTAAACCCGGTAGAATTTGCTGTCCAGTAATCAGTTAAATCGTGTTGGTAAGCCTTAATTCTATTATCCCCTCCTACGATAAATATCTCGCCAAATCCATCATCATCCACATCGGCCACTACTGGATACCCACGGGTTGAGGGGCCAAAGTCTCTTTGATTTTCAATAACTGATAAGTCGGAACCATCTAAAATGTAAATCATACCATTTTGCCCGTTGGTAGTAATCACTTCGGGGGTTCCATCATTGTCTACATCCGCAACCATCGGCATGCCCATAGCCGCGCTAGTCCGGTTGGCCGAGGAATCAGCCGCCTGAATACTGAATACATTACCTAAGGGAACGGATTCACAATCGGGTTGGGTCACAATATAGCTGTTGGGGTTGTCTGGGTCGGCTAGGCAGTCGCCATCGTAGTAATCAAAGAAGCCATCTCCATCATTATCAACCCCGTCGCCGCAGTCGTTTTCACAAAGTACCGAACCCCCGCAGTCATCCCGGTCCTGGCAGTCTATCAATCCGTCGCCATCATTATCCACTCCATCTCCGCAATTTGTTTCGGTGGTAGGTGCGGTGCAGTTACAGCTAGGCTCTTCACAGTCGGTTAAGCCATCACCATCGTTATCTACTCCGTCACTACAATTAAATAGGTTACCGTTACCATCATCACCTTCAAGTCTTTGAATTACGCAACGAGTACTACGGTAATCAGGGTGACTGGGATCAAAACAATTAGGATTAATTGTTTGGGCACTTATATGCTCGGATAGAGCAAGTAATGAGAAAGTTGCCAATAAGAT
>JGI12210J13797_10014494_pt1 | contig 15040 bp, 9 predicted proteins | sample ElkSlonscriptome_3_FD_13797 | JGI IMG/M metagenome (IMG submission 13797)
CACGGGGGAAAACCGACTAGCCAGCGTCCTTCGCGTCGACGTCGTAATCGTTCTCGTAATCGTTTTCGTAGGCATTCGCATCTTTTTCAGCCATCCGTTTGACTTCGGAAACGACCATCATCGCGGTCTTTAATTCAAGCGGTGAAAACCAGCGAACGTTGCCGGTGTAACGGCTCTCGGAACGATTTTTAGCCGCCAATTCTTGCCAGGACATTTTGTCCATTAGATGCCATGCGGCTGCTTGAGCTGAATTTTGCGTAACGAGCGAATTGCCAAGTGCTTCACAGAGAAGTTTGACGCTGGGGTCTTTTGAGACTTCTTCGAGCGGAACGATCTTGTAAGCCATGCGAGGATTGGGATCGGGTTTTCCGTGTTCTAGGCAAACCGTTGCGACCGACATTTTTCGAGTTTTCTCAGGAGCGACGCGCATCATGCCACCCATACCTCCCATGCCACCACCCATGCCTCCCATGCCACCGCCCATGCCTCCCATGCCGCCGCCCATACCACCGCCCATCGCTTGGCCTCCGCCCATACCACCCATGCCGCCGCCCATACCGCCCATGCCTCCGCCCATGCCGCCCATGCCTCCGCCCATCATTTGCGCGAGTACTGGAACGCCAGCGAACGAGCTCGGTAGACGGATCTGCATCGGTTTATCGGTCAAGTTTTTGACGATTACGTTGGCGTTTGTCGTATCGATCGGAATGAATTTCACCTCGATTTGGCCTGAATCGATCGCTTCAAACAGCCCTGCATCGACCGCTTCGTCCTGGGGCGTCGCCACATCCGCCGCCGAGGCAGCCGTCAAATTTAGTGCGATCAGGCAAAAGCCGAGAAAAGCCAACATGTTTAACAACGCAGAGCAGTGACGATCGGCGATAGGGCTGTGAGTTTCGTTCATCGTTTCGCCTCTTAGGGGGACGAGAATAGGGGTGTGTTCGGAAAAGGTACGAAGCGGCCCTTCATGATAGTCGCATTTTGATCAGATACCAAGCAGAATCGTCGCAAGATCTTCGAGGTTTCTCAACGGCACAGCACGTCGGACATAGCTATCCAGCGGGGTTTAGCATCGCCGCTGCGTCAATGAGTCAAAAAACATGCCGTATTTTCGAATTAACTCTCATCATTGATTCAACATGAGAAAAGCCGGGAATGAATGGACCATCCCCGGCTTTTTTTTCAGAACCTCGTTGGTGGCTCAGCCGAATAACGGACTAAACGATTTGCGGAACTTCGAAACCACTGCGGTATTCACGCTTGAGCAGCGAATTGGCCAACTTGGCGTTCTCGCCCACAAACTGCTCCGTTTCCGAATCCAAATCCAACATCGGGCTGAGCCGAACTTGTTCGTCCGTCATCTTGATGTTGTTCTTGGCTAGATGAGTCTTCATTTCACCGAGTAGCGATTGCCAGACATCGAGTTGCAATTCGTTTGCGTCGGCAACGGTATAGGGCGCTCCCGACCGGTAAGCGATATTGGCAACGTTGCACCATCCCGTGCTGTCGTTGCCGACTTCGACTTCAGCATTCAAGATCGATCGATCTTGTTTGCGAACCGCTTCGATAAAGTTAGCAATGTGTCCACTGCCTTGATTGCCCTTGAACGATTTGATCAATTTCCCATCGTTATCGAACGCTTGTCCGCGACCCCGTTGGCCTTCAAAGCGACCGCCTTCACAATAGGCAATGTATCCACTGCCGGGACCAGGATGTTTTGGACTCGACTTGCCGTTTGGTTCGCTCGGTAGTCCTGTCAAGCCAATCACCACAGGCACGATTCCGGTGTCGAAGTAGACGAAATTGACGTTCGGTGTATTGCCGGCATCATTCGGGCCAAGCCGTCCGCCACCACCGAAAATGCGTTTGGGAAGAGCAACTGCGTCTTGAAGGACATTGTTGCGAAGGTCGTCCAGGACGTGAACGCCCCAATTTCCCATTTCGCCACTGCCGGTATTGTAATCCCAATGCCAATCGTAGTGCAGGTTATCGCGAAGAATCGGCTCGTCCTGCGCAGGCCCCAACCACAAATCATAGGCAACGCTTTTGTCAATTTTCAAAGGGGTGCTTCTCAGTCCGATCGGTCGTCGAATTCCGTAGCGATTGACCCGTGCCGAGACGATTTCTCCAAGAGCCTTTTCTTTGTGCAAGAAATCCTTGATCTCCGCTTGCATCGGGTCCGACCGCTGCTGAGTACCGACTTGACAGATTCGATTGTACTTGCGGGCCGCGGCAACCGTTTGCAATCCTTCCCATTGGCTGTGCGAGAGCGGTTTTTCGACGTAAACGTCTTTACCTGCCTCCATCGCCATGATCGCAGCGAGGCAATGCCAATGATTGCAAGTCGCGATGACCACCGCATCGATCGATTGATCAGCGATCAAGTCGTGAAGATCGGTCCATGTTTTTGCCTTCGGGAATCGTTTGGCGGTTTCGTCCACTCGCTTTTTATCGGCATCACAAAGGCCCGCCACATTTACGCCTGGGACATCATCAAAACCTCGCATCAATCCCTGAGCCCGACCACCACAACTGATGAATCCCACGTTAATTTCATCGTTAGCGTTGGCGGCCTGTAGCGAACGCGGCATGATCGATGTGGTAACGCCAGCGGCAATACCAGCCCTTAAAATTTGTCTACGGTTTAGCATGTATGCGCCTCAAGTTGGAGCGAGGTGAATGGTAGGAGGGGTTCAGCACCATCGGATTAATGGTCAACTTCGCCCTATTATAGCATAAGCAGTGGGTTCCGTGTAAAGCTAGCGAGGCAGTAAACCGATACGAAGAGAAGAGGTTTACCAACACGAACGATTGAGACGCCTGTGGCACCATCGCTACGACTTTTTGATGCGGAAACGGAGACGACGAAGTCGCTGCGGATTGGCGCACGATTGGATAAATACCGAATCGCCGCTCGCTTAGGCGAAGGCGGTTTTGCAACCGTTTATGCGGCGTATGATGTCATCGAAGACCGCCGAGTTGCACTAAAAATCCCCGACAACCGCTACATGGAAAACTCGCAATCGGTCGAGGATCTCGAGCGAGAAGTGCGGCTGATGTCGAAGCTCGATCATCCCGGAATCGTGCGACTAAAAGACGCACGTATCATCGAGGGCCATTTTGTGATGGTTTTCCCGCTCGGGGCCGAATCGCTGGCCGACCGATTGACTCGACGGATCGCTCGCACGACCGCCGTTGATTTCTCATTGCAAATGATTGATGCGGTAGCTCACGCTCATGAAAGTCGAATTCTACATCGAGACATCAAGCCTGAAAACTTTATCCTGTTCCCCGGCCAAGTGATTCAATTGACCGATTTTGGTCTCGCTCGAGTCCAAACCAGAGTCAAACGTGTCTCCGCTTCGGGAACGCTCGGCTTCATGGCTCCGGAGCAAGCGATGGGACATCCCGGCTACCGCAGCGATGTGTTCTCGCTAGGCTTGGTCATCTACCGTTTACTTTCGGGCGAGTTGCCGGACTATCCGTTCGAAGCCCCCCTGCCAGGTTTCCAGAAGCTTCGCAAGGGACTCTCGACTGAATTTGTCGATCTCGTTTGCAAAGCAATCGATCCCAATCCGAAGAAGCGTTTTCGCGATGCGGTGGCAATGCGCAATGCCGTCCTGCGCATTCGCTACCTGATGAGCGACCGCCGCTCGCCCCAATCGATACGGACAACGATCAACTCGCGATCCAGTCGCCGCTCGGCTGCCTAGGTGATTGCTTTCACCCGGGAAACTCTCTAGCTTATACAAAAGTACCGTATGGCGTATTGGACGCCGATTTCTGTTTAGCCATTTTGTGGAGAGTTTCAAAATGCCAGATCAAGCACAGGCGTCAGCCCCCCGTCCGAACGAAGCAAGCCGGTCGGCTGTCGAAGCGGCTGCCGAGCGAGACCAGAACTCAATGCGAGAGTATCTCGATCGCGCCATGGTCGTACTGAAAAAGTTCGGCAGCAAGAATGAAAACACTGCCCCGCAAGAGCTGATCTCGCTGTTGGACGAAGTTAAATATATCGACGAAGCCAAGGTGTTAGCCATCGCCGATGTCATTAAGCACATGAGTGCCTTTAACGCACTGGTCCGCGAAAATGTCGAGAGTATCACGGTCGGTGATCGATACATGGATATCTCGCAAATGTTCGATTCGGTGCGAGAAGACAGTAAACGTTTGATCCAGCAACTCGATGATGGCAAAATTAGTGGTACCGAAAAAGTTTCGAATTGGTGGATGAAAATTCGCCGTGGCTCGCCCAATGACCGCTTCGAAAAAATCGTGGAAGTCTACGGCGATGTTTCCAAAGACACAAAGGAAGCATTGAGGAAGGAAGAAGCGATCATGGAAGCCTACATCGACTTCCGGTTCGCTCTAAAAGAAGCGGAAGTGCTGGCCCGCGAAATTCTCGACAAGCACCAACCGATGCTTGAAGCAGCGAAACAAGGTTTGTCCGATGCCCAGAAGGCACTCGACGATTACAGCGGCGAGCAAGAAGGCGCGAAAAGTAAACTCGAACTCGCACGCGACGAATCTCGCTTCAAATTTCAAAAGGAAGACGAGACCTATCAGCTGCTCAAAGACATTTGCGAGAACTTGGAAATCGGTTACGACGTCGGCGAGACGCTGATCACCAAACTCAAACAAACCCATGACGTCAAGGAACGCGTTTATCGTCGCGCCGTCACCTTCTTTACGACCAACGAACACGTCTTCACGATTTTGGGGACCGTCTACACCAGCCAGCATGGGCTCAACGAAATCACCCAAGCGACCGAGGCGATGAAGACAGGTGTGAACAAGGGGCTCGAGGACGTCGCCACGCTCGGCCGATCACTCGAGCGAGCCGCTCTGAAGGCAGGTTACGGAAGTACGATCGATCCCGAATCGGTGCAAAAATTGGTGGATGCCATCAGCGGGTTCCAAATCGAGTCACTCGAGATGGTTGCCGAGCTGAGACGTGAAAGCGAAGAGAGCACCAAGGCGATTCGCAAAAGTGTCGAAGAAGGCAAAAAGAAGTACCAAGAAACGCTCGCTCGGCACGCCCGCGGCGAAAAACTCTCGAGCTAATCCGCCTCGTTACAAGGCTCCTAACTCGTTACAAGGCTCCTAACTCGTTACAAGGCTCCCGCCTTGTAACGCGATGCCAAGCAGGCTCCTGCCTGCCGATTCCGCTATCCACGGAAAACAGAAACTCGTATCACTCCGATTCCATCGGCGAGGCGAGCAGATAACCCGCCCAAAAGAGCGGTTCTTCGCCCGTCAACACTTCTCGTTTTTGATCGCCACTGATTAACAACGGTTCGGAACTGGGCACCAAATCGCTGCGGCGGAGCACTCCTTTTGCTCGGTTCCACGCCGCACGCATCCCGGTAAATGGTAACTCTTGAGCGAACTCGCGAAGCAAAATGGCGGTGGATTCACCACCCACCGCCCAGCGGCTGACTAGCACGTCGCGAACGCCTGCAATGCGCAGGGCACAGAGGGTCATAAACAACTCGCGGCCATCTCCCAACTTCCCTGCTTCAGCCCCGCTGCGGAATCCCGCCAGGACCACTGAATGGGGCACCATCGATGGGAAACGCATCCATCCGCCAAGCGTCGCACCCGCTTTGGTTTGGTCGTAGGGGATCATGCGAAACGAAAACGGATCGCTGGGGTTAATCGCCGTCGGCACCGCTACCAACAAATTTCCGATCTCGTTTCCAACGAACAAAGAGGTTGTCGGTTTCTCCGTGGGCATCATCACCGACTTGTCCACCGCTTCGACAATCGAATCCGCAATCGATTGATTCACCTTCAAGTCACGCGGATCAAAAAAACGGCTGGCAATTAAACCAACCGTCTGGTTTGCATCCGCCGCAGTCGCCGGTTCGATCGCTTGTCCAGGGGTTGCGGCATAAAGAATCGAAAACTTGTCGCCAAGCGTCTCGGATGCTTCGCCATCGACCGGTAACAATTCAAACGGCAAATACCAAAGCGGACCATCGGGAACGATCACCAAACGGTCAAACGAACCGCTCGTAAACAATTCGCTGTCGGGTAACAACGTTTTCATCAGAGCTGCTGCATCCTTACGCCACGAATCGTCTTCGGGCAACCGGCCGCCGCGAGCTTTGCCGACCCCGATCGCACGCAATAGACCAGCAATCGCTGCTGGAGTTCGTCCGATTGGCGAGACGGTCGATTCGATTTTCCCAGCCGCCGCGACGGTCGTATAGAGTCGCTTGTTCGAATAGACAAACGTGACCAGCGCCGTTCGCTGCGGCAAGGTTTCCAGCGGAGCGTCTTCGTCGATGCGATGGGGCACCACTCGCGGTAACGACAATCGACTCAGTGCAATGAAGCTAGCCATCGCTTCCTGCTGATTCCCAGCTTGGAGGATCGTTTCGTTGTCTACATCAGCGGCAGCCTGCTTTCGTAGATCCAAAATGCTCTGACGCAGTTCTTTGATCGCCGCCGGACCGTTCGCTCGAAATTGCAGGGCATCGGCGTTTAATTGAGCATCATCGGCACGAGCCAACATGCGGACTTGAGCCACACGGCCTGACATTGGCAACGATTGTGCAAAGCGGTCGGCGAGCAATTCATCACATCGCTGTAGCACTTTTCCTCCGTCGCTTCCGGAAGCGACCAGAGCCAAGCGGCCAGCAAGGGGAACCGTACGATCAAAGGTCGCGAAGGTCAGCGCATCAACGGGATCACGACGCCATAAGGGAAGCGGTGGTTCGCTGCAGTAGTAAGCCAATAGCTCGTCACTCGTGGCACCCCCAGCTCGTGAACCGATCGCTTGTCCGACTAGGTTGAGTTGATACAAACTCGGCATGGAAACAACACTGCGGTTGTTGATACGATGGTTGAAAGCAAACGACTGCATCGATTGGTACGCCTGGTCCACCACCGTTTGATTGCCCGATCCGAAACCGATCCCAAATGCGTCACCTCGAGCGGCTGCCAATCGTGCCGCAACGTAGCTGCCGTACGCTTGGACTCGAGGATTGAGAACATCGCGGCGATCGGATAACGCTTTCGCTTGAGCGATCAACCGGGTCGCCGAATCAAGATCGCCACCGGTGACGGCAGCATCGGCGGCGGCAACAAAGCAGTGCAACGCCCCCAGCCGCGAATCGCGCAGCATCGCTTTGGCCGCTAACTCTGCTTTCGCGCGAACGACCAAGGCCTCTTTCGATGTCGCCGCACCAGCCGCCAACTGAAACGCCTCACCAACCCATTCGGTTTGTTCGAGAGCCGCGGCCGCATGGGCCGTCGCCATCGATGCCGCCAACATCCCATCGCCCTTGTCCGACTCCGCGATTGCAGCCGCTTGCACCAACAAGCCGATCGCCGAGATGGGGTGAACGCCCCCCGAGAAAGTCGTTGTCTTGAGCGTTTCTTGGACCGCTCGCCGGTCGTCCCCATTGGAAAACCTTGCCGCAGCGCGAACGCATCCAAGCATCGATTGAGCGATCGGTTGCGGAAGACCGCCCGTATCAATCGCTTCGGCCAATTCTGAAGCGAGGGGGGCCTGTTCGGCAAGCGGACCCATTAACACCCGTTTGCGGTAGGATGCGATTGCCAAGCCACGCATGATTTCGACGATGTCCATCGAGCGAATGTTGAACTCTTCGATCACACCGCCTTGAGCAATCGTTTGCTGCGTGACTTGCTGTCCCGACCCGAATTGCAACCGATCGGCGATCGGAATGCGTTTGATCGCAGCGGCCTCGGGCCAAAGTCCTCGCACGGGCGATAGCTGGACCCCTTGGCGAATGGCGGAATCCCAATCGACACGATTTTGCCACCCACGATAGCGGATCGCAATCTGCATCGCAGCATCCACATTTTCGCGAACCTGTGGCAGCATTCCTAGGTGCCAATAACATTCCCCCAACATGGCGTAGACTGGAATCGCATCGATCCAGCGACCGTTGATATCTTTGCGAGTTCGCCGCAACGCGTTCTCGAACGCGTCGGTCGCATTTTCCAAGTCGCCGCTACGATAGATCTGCAACGCAACGAAATACTCCTGCGACGGATAGGTCGTCGCATTCGGCTCGACACCGCCGAGCGTCCCGAAATTCCCCAGTCCGCCCGCTTGCGCAAAGGCAGAATCGGCGAAACAGGTAAACGGCATCACCACGAGACAAACGTTCATAAACAGACGGCAAATGCCGGGCAATTTGTGTGTCAAGGTATATCCCAAGCGGTAGAGTCGAGCGGAACGAGGTGCGACGAAAACTCGCAGCCTCTATGTTAAGAGCAAACTAGGCCAACGTCGAACATTTTCGCATTGCTTGGTAGTGTGTTGACATTTATTCGTGAACCAAGGTCCTGTTATGAGGAAAAGTTGATTATTTTGTGGCTCCGCTCTCCGAGCGGATGGCGATTGGTTCGGGGGCCCGAAAGCTGGAACGATCTAATCGGTGGCCGCTTTCCGATCGGAGTGCAGAGCGACATTGCTTCGAAACCGCCTTATGTTTTCCCGTCGGCAACCGTTATCCCGTCCGCAATCTTTCGGCCCGTCACGCTCATTGGCAGCTCACGCAGTTCGTCGGCGGTGACAAAGGACCACGGGTGGTCGACTTTCCAACGCCCCTTTGCCTTGCACGAGAGCGTCGCCGAAAAGACTTCCAAGCGAATGCGATACTTGGTCACTGCATGCTTAATGGTTGCAACCGAAGTCGCTGGAGTGACGACACCCGATAATTCTTGACCGAGAAACTCGGCCGCAGCAGCCACCGACTCGAACCGACCGTTCGTGACTCGCGGAAAATCCCATAGCCCCGCCCATCGTTCTTGTTTTGGAATCGGTCGAACGAGGTAGCGATCGCCCGTTTCGTTGGCAATGACAAAAGCAAACTCCAAACGATCTTGGTATTGAATGCTCTTCACCTTCCCCGGAATTTTTTCTTGCAATCCAAGTTTGTGGGCTTCGCATGATGACCGCACAGGACATTGATGACATTTTGGATTTCGTGGCGTGCAAATCAACGCACCGAGTTCCATTGCCGCTTGGTTGAAGACCGCCGGGCCAGAGGTCAGGTAGTTCTGCCGACTTGGCGGCAACATCGCTTCGGCAATTTCCCATAGCACGTTGGTTGTCCCCTTCTCGCCAAGTTTCCCGCGAACAGCGGCCCAGCGACTAAAGACTCGCTGAGTATTGCCTTCGAGAATCGGGACCTTTTGGTTTTGCGAGATCGATAGAATGGCCCCCGCGGTATAACGTCCGATGCCGGGCAAATTGATGACTTCATCATAGGTCGTTGGAAACCTACCACCATGTTCTTGGCAGATTTTTTTTGCGGCGGCATGCATCGAACGAGCGCGACGGTAGTAGCCCAGACCTTCCCACTGGCTCATCAATGCGGCTTCTTCTGCTGTCGCCAATTGCTGGACCGTCGGGTAGAGCTTCATAAACTTTTCATAGTACGGGACAACCGTTGCGACCTGGGTTTGTTGCAGCATGATTTCGCTAACCCAAACCCTAAATGGGTCGTTTAACGGTTCACCCACGGGGCTTCGCCACGGCAAAACCCGAGCATGCTCGGTGAACCACTTGATCAGACGCGTCCGAACGCGGCTACGCCATCGACCATCGTGCCATACTGGATCATCCTGCTTGCTCACTCGTTATCGTACTTTCCAAGGCTGAGTTTGACGGACTTCAGTTTTCCATTCCTGAGGAATTTGACTTCGACTTGGTCGCCAGGAACTTTTTGGTTAATCGCAGTTTGTAGATCTTCGAAGCTATTGATTTTCTCGTCGTCGATTCCGACGATTTCATCTCCCGATTCGATGCCCGCCAGTTGAGCGGGCTTGCCGATGGTGACTTCATTGACTCGGCATGTATTCATCCCTGCAAAACAACTGACGCCCAAAAAGCCACCTTGGCGAAGATCGATGTGCAATCCTGGTAGATTGGCTCGCATCTCGTCCACTTTTTCTTTGGGGATTCCGGTACCCATTAAGCTGAGTGAGATACGAACGGGGATTTTCGCGATTTCGTCTGCCAATTCGCGATCGAGGTCGACATAGCGAAACTCCAATGAATCAACTCGCTTCATCGTTTGTAGAGGGCGAAGCGTCGTAGCGGTGACGTCGCCATCGACAATCGCAACCGTCTTTAAATCGGGCATTTCGACCAACCGAGCAAACACATCCGGCCGAATCGCAGGACCTTTGACACGAGCGAATTCGATGTCCTTAACCCATCGCAGCCACCCCAAAGTCTCAATTTGTCCCGACCAGTTTTCGTCGATCTGCACGATGACTTCGGGTGTCGAAACCGCTCGCACCATAAAGTTGTCGATCCCAATTCGGACGCCCGCTCGAGTTAATGCTTCACCGGCTTGCGATTCACGAACCTTCCGAATCTCCTCGACTGACGATTTCGCCAATGCCGCACGACTGGCGGTATTCGATTCACTCATTCTTTGCAGTTCACCCCAGGCACCATCGTCCTTCTCAGGCGGACCCGCCAATGCAATTTCTGTTAAACAGTGCATCGCCCGGTCAATCGTTTCCAAGTCACCTCGTTCCATTACGTTTACGAGTGCGGGAACAGCAGCCGATCCGATATCGATTAATTTCCGAGTCGCTGCTTTGCGGCGATGAAATTGGTCATCACCGAGATCGGCGACCCAATCGGCCAGTTGTGATTCGCTAACACTTTCGCTAGTCGTTGGATTCTCTGTCGTCGAGTTATTTGCCGTGTCGTCTTGAGCCAACAAGACCGACGGACAAATTGCTAACAAAAATAGGGTGCCCAGCAAGGCTCTCTGCAAGCGATCGACAAAAAGATGATGATTCATAAAAAATCTGCTCAAAATAGGACACTAATTTGGTAGGAACCCGGAGGTAGAGAAATGATCAGCAGGGATTTGTCATGATGTGATTGTATCGTAGCGAGAAGCAGGCGTTTGGTCTAATCGGTTGGCGGCCTTAGAAAGGGTTGTTTCGCAGCAATGCTCGTTCCGCTACCTTCCGAATCGCTTACTAATACAGTCAACGTCTCCCGAGCGGATTGCGTTTTCTAACGACTGATCGAATCTGGGACCGAGCCAATCGGTAGACGCTTGCCGCTCGGAAAGACCGTAAATACTTGTAGCGGAAGTCGTCAAGACTTTCGATGTAAATACCTGTAGCGGAAGTCGTCAAGACTTTCGGGATTTTGGCGGATCGCATGCCGCTACGAAACTGTTGACGCTTTTCTTCAAAAGTTCACAACCTCGGAGAGCAGAGCGACAATCGTCACAAATCGAACAATCGTCACGAGAAATAGCGTCTTGTTGTCCGGAATGGTTTGCCAGAGCAGATTGAAAGCTGATTTTGAGGCGGACGTAGTACAGAATGGATAGAGTGGTCCTCCTACTTTTTGTCTCGCACTTCGGTGAGAGAACGTGCTCAAGCTCTACTTCTCTTCTCTTCGTTTAGCGTTCGCGCTCGTCCTATTTGGCGTGAGCTTCGTTGTCGCTGTGAAGCATTTGGGCTTCCTTCCCGAATCGATCCAAGGCAACGGGCGGCTTTTGATTCGTTTTGTTGCTTTGAGTGTTCTTGGTGGGATCGGTGCCTATGCGATGCTTGCTTCGCAAATCATGAACGCGTTCAAGGTTTCGGAGGTCATCGCGGCTCGAGTCCGGCGGTCGCTCGACGCTTTCGCGGAAGGTTTGATCATTCTTGATGAAAATGAGCATATCGTTTTGGCCAACCGATCGGCCGCCGATACGCTGCAAATAAAACAAGCCAGCCTGATCGGAATCCGTGCCAGTTCGCTCCATTGGATCACGGCATCCAAAACGAATCCATGGCTGCAAGCCGCCGAAACGACTTCACCCCAAATCGATCAACGGATGCGATACCGGCATCCTGATGGTCGAGAACGTTCTTTTTCGATCAACGCTTCACCGATTGAAGCATCGGAAACGACGCCCGGTGGTGTGCTGGTGACGTTTCGTGATGTAACCGACGAAGAAGCTCAACTCGCCGAGATGGAAGAAACGCTCACCACGCTTCGAACTACGCATGACGAAATCAAAATCCGCAACCATCAGCTACAAATTCTGGCCAGTCGCGATGCGTTAACCGGATGCCTCAATCGACGTGCCCTATTTGATTTTTTTGATGAAGCATGGGCGCGTCGACATCAACATCCTGGATCGTTGGCCTGTTTGATGTTCGACAATGATCATTTCAAGCAAGTCAACGATACTTACGGACACCAAGTAGGTGATGCCGTGCTCACGCGAGTCGCCGAGGTCTTGAATGAGGCATTTGTCCCACCAGCGGTTGTTTGCCGCTATGGTGGCGAAGAATTCTGCGTGCTGTTGGAAAACGTGATGTTGCCCGAAGTCGTCGCAGCGGCTGAATCCGCACGCCAGCAAATCGAAACGCTACGGTTCGAACACCCCGCCGAACTTCGAGTAACAATTAGCATCGGTATCTCGCTAAGTGATTTCGGCTCGACCGAACTTCAAGGTCTGATCCACCAAGCCGATCAATGTCTCTATGTCGCAAAAGAACGCGGTCGCAATCAAGTTGTCGTGTTTGATGATCACGTGAAGATGGAAGGTGCACCCGATAGTTGTCGTGCATCCAATTCACCGAGAGTCGGACCGCGAACGGAGACGGTTCGTGGAATTGTGGCATTGCTCGAAACGCTCGACCAACAAAATACCGAATCAACGCTGGCTTCACGCACGAACAACGGTTGATCTGCAGCCACAACCAATATCAACGTTTCGTCAATGAGAATCGATGTCGGGCTGGCGTGGACCCAAAAGTATTTCCAACAGCGCTCCGGTCGTCTGGTTTGATGTTTCGATTCGTTTTTCAAGCGATAGCGAGACCGTCGAATCACCTCGGATGGTCATCGCCGTGGTGTCGATGCCAACCGTCGAGGCGGGCAAGTAAGCTTGTGCCATCGACACGCCATCATCGAAGCCACCGATTTGAAGGCTCGCCCTTCGCTTGTCAAACAAGGCATTTCCCAAACGGATGTCAATCGATTCTTCGCAAAGCATGGGGTCGGTGATGCTCGGCAAACTTGCGTTGGATCGCCAAGCGGTTAACGATCGGTTGGTCGCCGCTCGATCGATGTGCAGCGTTACGGCTCGTTGGGTTTGATTCAAGTACCAAACCATTTTTAACAGTAAACTGGCGACCGACATTGCTTCCTTTGATTCAAACGCGTTGGGGCCGATCACGATTGCCAAGTACGAGGAACGGCATATCGCCGACGTGAGTTGATCGGATTGATTGGAGGCCGATTTCCGCAATTGATAGAACCATTCAGCCAACGTCTCTCCATCCAATTTCTCCGACGCGATGACTTGTTTTTTCTGTGCCTCCAGTCGTGTCAGCAAACGAGGATACGAACCGGTCAGATCGCCAATCAGCCAAATCAGATCCGCATGCCGGCGAATATCGCCAATGGTTGCCGTTACATTTCCTTCACGATTTGTCGCCGTCCGCCATGCGGCTTCCGATACCGTCTCGTCGATCCACAACTTGATCTTCCCGAGGCGAACGAGCGTTTGCAGCGTTCTCGCAGTCGATAAGTCGGTACCACAAGTTGCAACGTTTAAACAAGAACGACTCGCAAAACAATCGGCTGCAAAATCGAAAATCGCGTCCTTTGCCATGGGCTCGCTACCAAGACGTGCAACCGGAGGCGAATCGGATAAGGATCGAAAACCGTTCACCGCTTTGCCGCAATCCGTAACGTTGATTCTGCCCAGGGGATAGTCAGGCTCAAATACAACATCGTCGCAGTGAATCGCACAGAATGGACAAACGATCGCAAGAGGTGATGTCATAGCGTTTTCCGCTCGGAGGAACCGTGAATTTTTTCGACTCATTCTGTAGTCTTTGGTTTATGGTAGCGGAAGTCGTCAAGACTTTCGTTTTATTGGGTGATACCACGCCGCAACGAAAGTCTTGACGACTTCCGCTACAAAAATTCACAGCCTCGGAGAGTAGAGCGACAATCGATGTAGCAGTTAAGGGACGGTGATGCCTGTGTCAATCCCCACTGACATGGTTGCAGAAGTGAAGTCCAATGTCGAGCTTTCTTCTTTCAAGGTAACGGACGTCAACATGAACTCCGCTCGTCAAGATCGGAACTCACCGCTCGCCAAATTCCCTTTCGATCCCGCTAAAGTGCCCTTCTTTTACGGCACGGTTGTGTTGATCCTGGGGACGTTGGGGGTTTTGGCCAGTGCACCGGGACAAACGATTGGCGTTTCGGTGTTCACCGATTTCTTGATCGATGCTCATCAATTGTCTCGAAGCTGGATTAGCTTTGCCTATTTGGTCGGTACGATTTCTAGTGCACTACTAATCACGCGTGCTGGCCGATGGTACGACCGATACGGAGGACGTTGGATATCCGCTGCCGCGGCACTGATGTTGTCGCTGGCTCTAACCGGCATGAGCTTATCGGTCGAAATCGCTGATTCGACAGCAGCTTTTTTTCCCCCCCGCTATCACAGCTATGCCTCCTTTGCAGTCTTGACGTTGGGCTTCTTCGCCATCCGTTTCTTTGGACAGGGCATGTTGACGTTGTCGTCACGCAACATGGTACTGGAATGGTTTGAACAACGTCGTGGTATGGCGTTGGCTTTCATCGGAATCTCGGTCGCGTTTGGCTTTTCCCTGACGCCGCCATTTTTTGAGTGGCTCATCCAGAAAGGGGGCTGGCAATGGGCTTGGCAATCGATCGCGGTACTGCTCGCCGCCTTTTCGTTGCTCGCATTTTGTTTCGGTCGCGCCAGACCCGAAGACCATGGGCTGCACCCCGACGGCCCATTCGCAAAGGAAGGTCTAAACGTTCACCCCGAAACTCGATCCGGACGTCACTTTACGCTTTCGCAAGCGAGACGCACCTACAGTTTTTGGGTTTTCACTTTCTGCACCGTCTTATCGGGTCTACTTTTAACGTCCCTTTCGTTCCACGTTGTTTCCTTTTTCACCGATGCGGGGATGTCACGTCGTGAAGCGGTCGCCATCTTCATCCCAGCCGCCTGTGTTAGCGTTGTCGTTGAATTTAGCG